>JABAOH010001187.1_pt1 | contig 66109 bp, 70 predicted proteins | sample 7062181 | NCBI WGS metagenome assembly JABAOH01 (sample SAMN14538630, study PRJNA623070) | marine sediment metagenome | biome: marine biome [ENVO:00000428]; feature: marine pelagic biome [ENVO:01000023]; material: deep marine sediment [ENVO:00002113]; isolation source: pool of 5 deep marine... | reverse complement strand
AGTCAAAAATCACTTATTTAAAATTAAAAGTTAGTTTTAAATTCGTATTGTTCTGATATGCGAAAATCAAATATTACATTTATTAGATTAAAACAGATAAGTATAATTATGGACGGAGACAGAGTTGACAAGGTTCTGCAGGATGTTCTGAAGGAGATCACACCGAATGAGCAGGAAAAAAAACAGACCAGTGCGATTCTCGAAAAGGTTAAATCCGTGGCGGATGAGATTCTGAAGCCATTTGGGTTTCCCCACCTCGTTGCAGGCAGTTTCATCCGGGACACATGGATGCGGGACAAAAAGGAGTTCGATGTTTTCATTCTGTTCCCAAAGAACCGTTCAAGGGAAAAACTGGAGAAGGATGGCCTGGAAATAGGTAAAAACATCGCCAAGAAACTCAGAGGAAAACACAGAATCGCCTTTGCAGAACATCCCTACGTAAGGGCGAACGTGGATGGTTATGAAATAGACATAGTTCCATGTTACAAAGTGGACTCTGCATTAAGGATAAAATCCGCAGTGGACAGGACACCGTTCCACAATGAATGGCTTTCAAGACACCTCTTTCCCAAGTTCATACCTGAGGTAAGGCTTTTCAAGCAGTTCTGCAAAGGTCAGGGTCTTTACGGTTCAGACACCAAGACCTTGGGATTCTCAGGATACCTATGCGAGCTGCTCACTATCAACTACAGAAACTTCCGTACGCTTGCGGAGGCCGCGGTAAAGTGGGAGCCCGGGAAGGTTCTGATAAACCTAGAGGGGTTCAGTGGTTTTGATGATATTGATTATCTACATAAAAAATTCCCCAAGCAACCCCTGATAGTAGTAGACCCTGTGGATCCTGGAAGAAATGTAGCAGCTGCTGTCTCTCCAGAAAACTTCATGAAATTTGTTTTCGCCTGTAGAGAATTCCTAAAAAAACCATCAAGGAATTTCTTCTTCTGGAAGCCCTTCCAAGTAGACCCGGAGAAGCTTGAGAGGGAGATGCTTAATAGGAAGAGCAAATTCATTGGGTTTTCATTTAAAGCGCCAGACGTCATCCCTGATATTCTCTGGCCCCAGTTAAGGAGGACAGGAAAGAGGATAAGGGACATGCTGGAGGATCATGACTTCGGGGTTATGAACTGGGACGTGTGGACTAACGATTTGGATAAATGCATAATATTCTTTGAGCTGGAATCCTGGTCCCTACCGAGACATAGGAAGCTAATCGGACCCTCGATATTCAGCAAGAGGCATACAGGTGAATTTATAGAGAAGTATAAGGACAAGGGAAGGATATGGATAGAAAACGAGTTCTGGGTAGCTGAGATCAGGAGAACCTTCCAAGAGGTCCGTCCAAAGCTGAAGGAAATCCTCACAGAGGATGAGAAAACCCTGAAAGCGAAGGGTATCGCTTCATACCTCGCGAAGGAAATAACCAAGAAGTTCGACATCCTCCAGGAACGGGAGCTAATCTCCCATGCAAGGAGATACCCAGAGTTCGGCAAACTACTCACTGTTTTCTTTGAGAAGAGGGTTGTTTGATCCGCGAAAGCCCTTATCCACCAAACTCCTTTCTCCACTCCTCGTATTTCTCTATGTCCTTTGACTGTGTGGTTGGCTTTATTTTCTCGAATGCGGAATCGAAATCCTTCGCTTGTAATGGTCTGTACTTGAGGGAATATGCTTCGAGCTCCTTTACGGTCAGCTTCTCGATGTTGGGGTTTTGCTCCCTTACCATTCGGGTAATAGCTTCTTGGCACAGACTGGCGAGATCTCGACCTGAGAAACCACCTGTTCTCTCCGTAAGGGAACTCATGTCTATTTTACTGAGGTCTGCACCTTCAAGGTGAATCTGGAGGATTGCTCTCCTTGCTCTATCATCTGGGAGCGGGACATAGATCCTCTTCTGGAATCTTGAGACAACCGCATCATCCAGGTCCCAGGGCTTGTTTGTGGCGCCCATTATCAGGATTCTCTCCTCCTTGCTTGTGTTGAACCCCTCAATTTCGGTAAGAAGCTGAGCTAAAACCCTTCTTGTGGATTCATCAACATCGGAGTCTCTGCTCATTGCAACAGAATCCAGCTCATCTATGAATATCAGACATGGTTGGGTCTTCCTTGCCTTTTCAAACAGGGCACTGATGAGTTTCTGGGACTCCCCGAAGTACTTGGAAAGAAGGGTGGGCATCCTTGCCTCAAAAAAGGTTGCACTCAAGGTGTTTGAACTTGCCTTGGCGAGCAGGGTCTTACCAGAGCCAGGCGGACCATAAAGAAGTATGGTCCTGGGAGCCTTTATGTATGGAGGCTTTGCCTGAACGAATGGGAGGATTATTGCTTCCCTTATATCCTTCTTCGCCTCCTCCAGACCCCCTATATCATCCCATGAGACCTCGGGTTTCTGGGACACTATGAGGGTGCTAATCATTTCCTCCTGCATTTCTGGCTCGGTCTTTCCCCTTACCAACGCTTTACCGAAGGTTTCGTACTTGGAAGCGACACCGAACATCTCCTGCGCTCTTTCCGGAGGAGCGTTGTAGGCTATCCTCCTGTATATCTCACTCGCTCTCAGGTAGTGTTCCGACGCTTCCTTTCTGTTCCCGTCCCTTTCGAGCCTCTTAGCTTCATCAACCTCTCTCTGCAGTTCCTGTCTGAGGATGTTCTCCCTAAGGTCTCCCATAACAATCAACTATTAAGAATTTGCAAACAGGTTTTTAAGTTTTAAAGAATCGTTTCTATGCTTACTCTTCCTCTTCAACCTTCTTCTTCAGCGGGGTCTCTGCCATTTCCTTTGCCTTTTCTTTTGCAATCTTTGCAGCGGTTTCCTCATCAACTCTCTCCAGGTCATCTATTGCCTTGAGAATGTCCTGCGATTCAGAATCCATGGGGATTTCCTCTTTTGCAAAAACCCTCTTCAACTTCTCCTTCACTTTGTCCATCTTTCCCTCTTCCAGCGCTGTCCTGACATCCGTGTCAAATAACATCTCATTTAAATGTTCGATATCAGATTTCAGTATCTTCTCAATGAACTCATTCTTCTCCTCTGATTCATGGTGTTCTTTCATGGCCTCGAGAAGCAGAATAAGCTGGAGCCTCTTTATGAGGATGGATGCCTCCTTCTGTTTGGTTGAGGACTCTAGCCTGAATGCCTTGATCTTCTGTATGTTCAGCATCTTCATTGTGTTTGGCTGTCCCTTGGAGCTGAGCATTAACGCTCGTATTTTATCCTGTATTAGCTTTATCTCATCTGAAATCCTCTCGATTTCCTTCTCTGTCTTTACCCTTTCCTCAAGAATCTGGTCCGACTTAAGTTTGGAAAAAATGTCCGTCCTGAACGTGTTCTTCAGAAAACCTTTCAAATCCATGGGAAAGTTTTAGATTTTTTATTTATAAATATATGCTGCCTTAGCTATTTCCCAATTACCTTTGTTTAAACAATATTAACAAATTCCACGAATATTAATATAATGAAAAAAGGATTCCTTCTCTCCCTGGATACCATGATTGCAGTATCTGTATTGCTCCTGCTCGCAATATTCCTTGCTGGTATAAGCTTCACTTATTACTATCCAGAACTGAAGTATCAGAGGCTCTACCTGGCAGGGAAAGATGTTATGATGGTTATGGAGAAAATCAAAATCCAGGATCTTCAGGACTTGCAGACAGTTCAGGAGTGCCTGAACAAGAGCATACTCGGACAGGAGGATTTGAACAAAACCCTGCTGGAGATAATAGGAGCGTTCTGGGCAACAGGAAACCAGACCTATCGTGACTACGCAAGTAACCTAACAGAAGAAGCCTTCAACCAGACCCTACCGAAAAAACTCAACTACGAGGTCCTTATAGGAGGCACCAGCATCTACAGGAGCGGCAGCAACAACGCGAGCTTTCTCTCGAGGCTATCCACCATTGTTTCTGGTTACGAGCTAGGGAAGCCCGTTTCTGGGTGGGTTGCAAGGGCATGGGCCACGAAAATCAGAAAGAACACAACCGAGGTCTTTCCATTCCCAACAGAAGGAGCAGGCAACAGAGGAGGAAAGCTCGAGATATGGAAAAAGTTCTACCTTAATACAACCCAAATAATTAATGGAACTTTATACGTCTCAGTCCATTATGGAAGGAGTGCCGACGAGTTTGAACAAATAGTGGTTAATGGAGACAATGTCAAGAACAACATAGTATGGTTACATACCGAAGAGAGGGGATATGGGACAGGGGCATTTGGCGTTGTGAATGTAAAAGACAATCTCGTCAACGGTGAGAATGAAGTCTATCTCCGGTTCAAGAACAAGGTCTACAATGCCCACGTTCATCCTGGAATGAGACTAGAGGTCACCTACCAAACCTCTGAAATTAAAGAAGCAAATAAGACTCAGAAGCAAAGATTTTACTTTGACCACATAGAGGCCGGGGAGATTGGAAATAATGGAACCGGTGCCTGGGCAATGGTACCGTTCTATATACCTAGAAACTCAACAGTGAAGGAGGTCACCTTTCATTTAAGGGCAGAGGAGATTGAGGATCATGCAACAAAAACTGACGTTAGAATCTACTTCAACAACACGTTATACGATCAGTTTGACCCCCCAGCGAACGGAACAGTGGACAAATATTACAACTTCACAGATCTTGCAACAGAGGGGACAAACTTCGTGCTTGCGCAACTGAATTACAGAGTATACACTTTATTTGGTGTCCCAATAGATGATTTCTTCGGCGACGGTAACACCATCATATATTCACAACCCATCACAGATCCTGGCAACTCATCCTATATAGATGTCGAATATGAGCTTCCTGAAGGAAGGCTTTACTATGGTTACGTTGATATAGGCATTTCTGAAAACTTTGGTGGACCGCTGGAAAATCCTAAAACCCACATCGCGGATTTTGAGAACAACACACTTGAAAACGCCTTTCTACATGTGGCGCAGCTGTTCAGCGAGTATATTTCAGTGGATGTCTGGCCTGAGGGTGAATCTGCACAACGGATTTTCCAGTCACCATCAGCAAGAGCTGTGCCCTCAACTATATACATAGATCCCTTATATTTCAACACATCTAAACTTAACTACATAAAAGTTGAGGATTATGTATGTGGGGACTGCTACATCATTCCAGAGTCTTCCTTAGAACACCATATCTGGGTTCCCTCTATGGTGAGTTATGGTGAAGTTAACGAGACAGAACAGGGAGCGATAGATGATGCTGCTTATAGACTGAATCAGACCTTAGGTAAATATGCAGAGGCGACAAGCATACAGACAGAGACATCATCAGTCGCTGGCATCCCATCCTTATGGGGTCCTGCTAGAGTGGAGATAAGGGTGTGGTCATGAGATATCGAAAAAAGAGCAGGTACGGACAGTTGTATTCACTTATTGCAATACTGATGGCAATCCCTATCTTATTTTTCATAACCTATTACATATCATCTGTTCAGACCATGAAATTCGGAACATCTGAAAGAATAATTGCAGACCAACTCAAGGAAACACAAAGAAGCATCGAAATGGATTTTGTGAGGGCAGTAGAAATTTCAGGAGTAAGGGCATGCCTTGGAGCAACAGACTACATGATAAGAGAGGGCCAACCTCTAGATGATTCAGAGTTCCGATTTAAAGAGCTTATGGAGAATGGGACCATTTTTGGAAACCAAACCTATGTTATGCAGGACAATACCATAAATGACTGGAGAAATGACATATACTCCATAACACCAGGCTTTAATTTATTCCTTAATTACTCCAATCTCTCAATCCAGAATCACAACGGATTCAATCTTATTGCAAAGGTTAGACTCGATTTTAACATCTCAGATAAGCTTGAGACTGCAAAGATAAGCAAGAATGTTGATAAGGAAATCCTCATACCGCTTGAAAACATAGAGGATCCTATATTCCCATACAAAACCTACGGGATAGTTCCCAGGAGTATAACGTTCTATCCTTATCCATATCATGCGATAAAGATCGTCACAGGGTCAACTTCCTCAGGAAACTGCTCAGGAAACGTAACATATGATCCCTCTGACCCGAGCCCGGCTAACAAGATACTCGTGACGCAGAACGCTTCTGGGGTCTCTGGTTTTGCCGGCGTGGTGGGAGAGTATTCAGATATTCCGGGAACCTCTTGCTACGTGGTGGGAGCAGGAAACGCTGTTAACCTTACCCAAACCCTTCTGAACCAATCCGGATACCCAGAACTCTATATTGACCAGAACACCAATGGTTTGTGGTCCCTACCAATCAATGATGCCTTGAACAAAGGATACTATTCAAAGTTCGAGAACTCTTCTGGACCAAATATTCTGCAGAGACTTGAGGGAAACCTCAGTGAATCGAAAAACGGGATAGAGACCTTTGTGAGCGTACCCGAACTGCAGGCCTGGGGCGTACCGGTTAAAACAAACCAAATATCGCTTGCCTATATCTACTTCAGAAATCAGACCTACACAGGAACTAAAGTCAGAGGCCTCCCAGACTGGTTCAGGATAAACGGAACCTATGCAACCAGATACAACCTGACTGATTTGATGTAATGTTAATCAATTTATGAAAGCCCAACCAATAATAAAGTAATGGGCAAGAAACTGGCTGTGGGTATTCTGATCATAATAATCGCGGTTATTGGTATCTACCTTCAGTATGGATATCCACAGGAACCCATCACAGAATCCCAGGCAAAGAACATAATAAAGGACAAGTACCCAGAAATCGGGGATGATGATATAACAACTTCGTACGAAGATAACTGCACAGTGTGTGATGAATCCGGATGTCGAATGTTGGAGGATTGTTGGACTGCGAATTTTACCATAGGAGGAACAAACTACGGTGTTATTATTGACGGGAAATCCGGACAGATTGTCGAGGAAAGCGAGAGCCCCTGCACGGAGTGGTGGTGTGATGCAGAGGACTGTGTATACTTCTACCAGGAGATAATACCTAACGGGAGCAAGAGCTACTACAACACCGGTTGTACAAACCCAGAACCCACATGTGACCAGCAATATGAGAAATGTAGAGAATGCCAATCATTTAGTGATTGTATTAGAAAGACCATAACCAAAACAAACGAGACAGTTTATTACTATGAGATTATCGATGCAAATGCATGGGGAAGTATAAACGATACAAGCTTCTATTGCAATATAGTTGATGAAGGAGATGGGATATTTTATAACCAAACAACAGTTGAGGAGTGTGAATCCATAATGGTTGCATGGTCAAAATGTTACGGATGGTGTGATTTTGAGCCGAGTTTCGGACTGATACCTTATTAGTGCTCATGTAATTTTAATACCAGAAACAAAATATAATACAGGAGGAATGATGGCAGAGAAAAAGAAGGACACGGAGGTAACGCTGGTGAGCCAGCTTGATACCAAAAAACCCATATACAAGATAACAGGAAAGACCCCTAGTATAGAGACAGAAATAGATAGGTTGTATAGGTTGGTAAGGGAAAGGAGAAAAATAAAGTTATCCGAGGCTGCCAAGAAGATTGGTGTTTCTGAGAACACTGTGAGGGAGTGGGGAGAAATTTTGGAGGAGCACAAGCTTATAGAGCTGCACTACCCGATAGCAGGCAAACCGAGTTTGGGCATAAGAAGACCCAAGCCACCCAAGGGAAAGAGAGTAAAGGAGAAAAAAGAGAAAAAACCAAGAATCCCGAGAAAGAAGAGGTTTACAAAAAAGGTAATAATGATATACATAGAAATCATAGTTCTAGGAGAACTCCTGATATACATATTCCTTGTGAACCGTTACCTATCGATGAATTTCATTCCCACAGTTAGATTCCACTTTGACGGATTCATTTCATATATCCAGAACCTGCTGAACATTTTGCTGGCAGGGAATTTCTCAGCCCTCCTTACAGCACTACTTTACCAGCCCATGTACTTAGGATTCCTGATAATAATTATAGTAATAATCATCCTGATAATAGCTCTGATAATCAAATCAAGGAAACCAAAGCTCTACATATCAAAAAAGAAAGAAGAAAAGCCAGAGAAGAAGGAGAAGCCGAAGGAGGAAAAGCCAAAAAAGGAGAAACCAGAGAAAGAGAAAAAGAAAGAAAGGAAAGAAGAGAAGAAAAGGGAAAGAAAAGACGCGGTGTTCGCTGACATAATCGAGAGGTATAAGGAAAAACTGAAGGAAATGGAGAAGTGATTGTAAATTTAAAGAAAAAAATTAAATTTATGTTACCGGTGATGGAATGAAAAGAACAATAGACAAATACAGACTGGTTGTGAACAACGTTCCAGCTGACATCACTATATACGCTGACCCAGAGAAGGAATACGTTCCCACATACGAGCTGATTTTTCCCATCATAGAACCCGCGACAGAAGCTGTCTTGGATTCCATAAGAGAGAAGATGGTGGAGGAGCTTGAGATAAGACCTGCTGAGATTCTAAGTCCTGAGGAAGCAAAGAAAGTAAAGGATAAGTTCGTTGAGAGAACAACCTCAATGGTAAAGGATAGGTTCCCGAACCTCCCTGATGATAAACAAAAGGCGTTAATTGGCCTGCTTTTCCATCAGTCCCTTGGCCTGGGACCAATAGAAATTCTACTGCAGGACAGGAACCTGGAGGAGATAGTTATAAACTCCTCAAAGGGCCCGATGTGGGTTTACCACATAAAGTTTGGCTGGCTCAAAACCAATCTCACTGTTTCCTCAGAGGAACAGATATACAATTATGCGGCCTCTGTAGGGAGAAGGGTTGGAGAGCAGATAACCAACCTCAATCCCCTGATGGATGCATACCTAACGACAGGTGACCGAACGAATGCAACACTCTTTCCCGTAAGCTCCCAGGGAAATACCCTTACCATAAGGAAATTTGCTAGGAGGCCTTGGACGATAACGGATTTTATAGAGATGAACACTCTTTCTTCAGATGTTGCAGCACTCCTCTGGTTAGCCATTCAATATGAACTGAACATTGTGATTGCTGGTGGAACAGCATCCGGTAAAACCTCCTTCCTCAATGCTTTAACCTGTTTTATCCCACCAAACCACAGAATCCTCTCCATAGAGGATACCAGAGAGATACAGCTTCCTTACTTCTTGCACTGGGTTCCCTTAACAACAAGACCTCCAAATCCTGAAGGTAAGGGTGAGGTGACAATGCTCCAGATCATGATAAACTCCCTGAGGATGAGGCCCGACAGGATGATAGTGGGAGAGATCAGGCGTTCGAAAGAGGCAGAAGTTCTTTTTGAAGCTATAAACACAGGCCACTCTGTTTACTCAACACTTCACGCAAACACGGCAGAAGAAGCGTTCAGAAGGCTTGTTAACCCACCGATAGGGATTCCTGCTGCCCTGCTGGGTGGGTTGCAGCTGGTTGTTGTGATGCATAGGGACAGGAGAAAGAACATAAGGAGGGTGTTGCAGATAGCAGAACTTATCCCCTCATCAGGATTGAAAGAGTCAAGAATAGACCTTAATGTGATATTCCAGTGGATAGCTGCCGAAGATAAAATAGTGTCACTTTCCAAATCCTACAGGGTGATGAATGACATAAAGCTTTACACAGGAATGACCGAGAAGGATATAGATAAGGATTTGAGGGAGAAGAGGGACATCCTCGATTGGCTTGTAAAAACCAAAACCAAGGACATAAACGAGGTAGGGAGAATTATCTCTGAGTACTACAGGGACCCTGACAAGGTATTGAGCATGGTTAAGAAGGGTACCAGACCGAAGAAAATAACCGACAAAAAGAAGTAGTTGTTTTTGAGATATTTATAACATTTCGAGAATATTTCTAGGATTAATATGGCAATTGAAAAGTTCAGGATGGAACTCCCGTACGTAACCCAGGATCTTCCTGGTGTTGGTGGAAAAATCCGGGAAAGGAACGATCATTTCATAGTAGAGGAAGTTCCCCTGTACGAGCCGAGTGGTGAGGGAGAGCATCTCTATGTTAACATCACCAGGGAGGGAATGACCACCAGGGAGATTCAAGAGAAGCTGGCTGAGGTTTTTGATGTTGAAGTGGAAGGGGTTGGTTGTGCTGGCATGAAGGACAAGTACGCAAGGGCAACACAAACCTTCAGTGTTGGGATAGGCAAAATGGAAAGTGAATCTCTGGAAGATGTTGAGGAAAAGATAACTGAAAGCCTGCCCGTTACTGTTAACTGGTTACAGATGCATACCAACAAACTAAGGGCAGGGCATCTGCTTGGAAACCGTTTCACAATCAAGATTACAAACCTCAAGGGCGAACTCATAGTGGCTTTGGAAAGGGCAAGAGCGATTTCAGAACGAATTAAGGAGAAGGGGTTGCCTAACTTCTATGGTCCCCAGAGATTCGGTCTTAACGGTGAAAATGTTAGCAAGGGATTCGAGATCATACAGGGAAATTACAGTGTGGATGACAAGTGGCTGCGTCGCCTCCTGATATCCAGTTATCAGAGTTACCTGTGTAACCGGTACCTGGCTAAGAGACTTGAATCCAAGCTCTTTGACAAGATTCTCAAGGGGGACGTTGCAAAGAAGTATGACACAGGAGGACTTTTTGGGGTGGAAGATCCGGCAGCAGAGCAGTCCCGATATGAGGAGAAGGAGATAAGCTTCACAGCCCCAATTTATGGATCAAACATGATGGAAGCCACTGGTCCATCAGGTAAGATGGAAGCAGAGGTTCTTAAGGAGGCCGGAATAACAATTGAGAAGCTTTCCAGTGCAGGGGCCAACGGGACCAGGCGGCTCGGGAGGGTTATGGTTTCTGATCTGGGACTAAGGAAGGTAGAAGATGGACTGGTAGTGAAATTCTTCCTCCCGAAGGGAGCCTTCGCAACAACTGTTCTGAGAGAGATTATGAAGAAGGATTTGTAATTTATTAATCCGCTGGACACAAATCTAATTATGAAGGGTATCATCCACATATTTGAAATAGTTATTGTCGCACTGGTTATGTTTATCGCACTTTTTCAATTCACCTATATACCAAGAATGGAGGCTGACTGGCCCAGAAGCAAGATTTCTTTAATGGGCTGGGACATGCTCTTTACGCTGGATGAGAATGGGGTGAACTGGCTGGACCCGACAGAGGTTCAAAACGAGATAAAGCAGATATTGAACAAAACAAACATACAGTTCAGTGTTAAGATCAGAGGAGTTCCCCCAGCAGGCATATCTGTTGGGTGTATCTGTAGCTCCTCGGAGATGACTACCCTTCAGAACATTCTAACCAACCTCAACCTGAACGGGGAGAACATAAGATTCAATGTCTCGAGAATACTACCTTCCAACATCAGCTTTCCCCACAAGCATGATGTGATATTTCTTTGGGACTATGATATCGGTGCTCACAGACCCGAGATCCTGAATTACCTTGAAGAGGGTATGGGGATGGTGGAGGTAAGGGATCTGACTTCTGGTGACATAGATTCTGTCCAGGCAGACATATTTGGTCTAGTATGGAATAATTCTCTGAGCCCAAGCAGCAACAACATATCCTTCTCATCATCTACCGGTACCCCAGAATCCTACACAATTTATAAATACTTTCACCACATACCGAATTCAAGCGGACAGACCTACCCAGACCCACACTATTTCCAGAACTTTCTCTCATCAGGTGAGAGGGTTTGGCAGAGAGACAATAATACAAAGAGGATAGCCATGATACAGGAGAACTCCGGGGTTCCGGCCTGCATAATAAATTACGGTGTATCCGGGGGAGCCGGAAGAACAGCATGGCTTTCTGGACTCGGTTCCCTTGAGGAAGACGAAAGGGTTCTTATAAAATCACTGATTTTGTGGGCAGCGGGAAATGAATTTGATTTGGTGGAGAGCGACATACAAACCGAAATCTCAAAATTCTCCTTCTTCAAGGTCCTAAACCAAAACATGTACCAGCCCATTGAGATAGAGATGACCCTGGGTTACCTGTATTAGCATTGAAGGAGAGAAAACGGGATTTTGGGTTTAAACGCAAGGGTTTTAAAGCCTTGCTAGAATTATAAAACAGGAATTGTTTTTGAGGAGGAAAGGAAATGGAGAAAATCAAGTGTGGTAATTGTGGCAATGTCATGCAAATCAGGTGTATGATGAGGCCGAAAACTACATTAAAAAATTGTAGACTCTTGAATGTGACAGCTGAATATAGAGTCATTTGTAAAAAATGCAAAAAACAACATTTAATAAAGTTTAGATTTAATAAAATTTAGATTCTTTTAGGTTTAAATACAAGGATTGTCGAAAAATTTTATATTCTTAAAACCATTATTTATTGGGTATTCGGATGGAAGAGGAAATAACAAGAGTAAGGCTCCCAAGAGGCAATGAAACTATAGGGGAAATAGAGGAGTTGCTGGGAGCAAGCAGATTCAGGGTTTCGTGCAAGGACGGTAACGTAAGGATTTGCAGAATGCCTGGCAGATTCAGAAGAAGGTTAAGGATCCGGGTCGGGGATCTGGTTATAGTCAAACCATGGGATATTGAACCCAACGAAAAGGGGGACATAGTCTGGATATACACCAGAACCCAGGCAAACTGGCTAAGAAGCAAGGGCCACGTCAAATGATGTAAATGGGAAGTAAAAGATTGTTTTTGCTAATAATTGTAATTATCATTTTGATAGTGTTATCCTTCTCCATGGTGTACATGTTTTTAACTACCCGTGACGTACCAGAGGCAGTGGATTTCTGCAATACTTGGGGAACCCTGACGTGTCAGCAGGTTGGAACGCTTTCAGAGAACTGGGGAATTGAACTGGAACTCTTGGAGGGTGGTATTGTTGTGAAGAAGAGTTGCCTGGATGTTCTTGAATGCGAAAGCTGCCAGGACTGTGGTTTTCTATGATTGTAACCGTAATGATACCCGAGGAGAGGAAAAGCATACTGATAGGGAAGGAAGGAAGTGTCAAGAAGCTCCTGGAAGAGAAAACAAAAACAAAGATAATCATTGAACTTGATGTTAGCATAGAAGGGGAAAGTCTTAACGCTCTAAAGGCCCAGCAGATTGTTAAAGCAATAGGTAGGGGGTTCTCCCCAGAGAAGGCGTTCATGCTTCTGGATGATGACTATCAGCTTAATGTTATAAGTCTTTCTGGAGAGAGTCCCAACACCATAAAAAGACTCTTCGCAAGGGTTATTGGCAGACAGGGTAAGACCAGGAGGAAAATAGAGCAGTGCACCGGAGCATTAATATCTGTTTACGGAAAGACGGTCTCGGTTATAGGAAAATCATCAGGATTGGAGGCTGCAACAAGGGCGATAGAGCAGATTCTGGAAGGCAGATCACACGGGTATGTATACAAGAGACTAGAATATGCTAGGAAACCTAAACAGTAATCATTTCTTCTCAAAAACAGTGTAGCCGCATTTTCCGCAGTACGATCTTCCAGTGTGTGCAGCGAGCCATGTCCCTGGACCACATCTGGGGCATGGGTTTTTGTTCCTTCCCAATTCACTTCCTTTTAGGGCGTAGATTTTTTTGGGACCGACGGATTCATGTTTCCTCCCCTTTCTAGCCTTTCTATCTCTCCTCTTCACTTCCTTCTTTCCACCTTCTTGTCCGCCCATGTTTTCACCCTTGATTATTTTTTATATAAGTTTATATTCTTTATTCTCCCTTCTTTTCTTCTGGTCTCCCCTCTTTTTTCTCTTCGGTTTTTTCTTCCACTTTTTCTCCCTTTACCCTCTCCTCTGGTTTTTCCTCAGGCTCTTCTCCCTTCTTTCCCTCCTCAACCTTCTCCTCTTCAGCCTCAGCCTTCTTTTCCGCTGGTTTCGCTTCTTCTGCAGGCTTTGCTTCCTCTTTAGGTTTTTCCTTCTTCTTTTCCATTCTGGCCTTCATCTTTTCGAGCTTTCCTTTGGGAATGTCGTCCTTTTTCTTGTAGACGAGAATCTTGAGGTTTGACTGGGATTTTCCAGTGGCGCTGAATATCTTGTCTATTATCAGGAGATCCTCTTTAACCTTCAGTTTCCCGGAAATCTCCTTAAGCAAATCCTTTCTTGCAGGAGTAGCTTTCCCATCATGTTCTACACTGAACATAATCTCCTCCCTCTTCATAAGAGGATTTTTCTTTCTGTCAAGGATTTCCATCTTCATCATTTCACCCACAGACAATACTTACCGGGAGCTGTTATGTTCAGGAGCTGTGCAATCTCAGAACCATTTGGATCGTTTATAAAAACGATCCCCTTCCAGCTTCTTGAGAAATTGGACTGGTTGCATATAGGGCATTTCGATCCCTCAACAAATCTCTTACAGTTCCTACAAACCTTATCCTTTACAGCCATAATCCACCAATCATTTCTTCTTTTTAGCTTTCGCTTTTTCGGCCTTTTCAGGCTTCTTTGCTCCAGCCTTTCTTTTCTCCCTTTCAAACCATGTTAACACGCCTAATCCTGGCTGCCTCGTGGTGAGTCCGATCTTGTACTGACTGGCTCCCATTGATATTGATATTATCCTTGCCCTCACCAGATCCTTCTCTTTCAGTATCCTTTTGCTGTCCCTTCCTGTGAAAACCGCATTCTTAGGATCGTAAGAAACAAAGTCGTCCATTATCTGGGAAACGTGAACCATACCGTCAACAGGGCCCACTCTTATGAAGATCCCAAACTCAGTGATGTCTATCACATATCCCTTTACAAGTTCGTGCATCTCGGGGTGGTATACAAGGAGACTGAAGTCCGCGGGATAGTATATCGCTCCATCGCCTGGAAGGATGTTCCCTTCACCAACATCCCCCACAGATATAACTGACAGAATCACACCCAACCTCTTGTCTATCAGGCCTTCCCACCTCTCCTCAAGGCTCTTCTTGATAGCATCCTCTCTATTCGAACCGAACATCTTCGGTGGAACCCTTACCTTGTCATGCACTGTAACTATCTTGTACACATTCTCACCTTTACGTCGTTAATTCCTGATAATCAGTTATCAGCTTAATTAAAGATATTGATTATGTGTGTTTAAATATTTATAAACCTCCCTTATTCGTATTCAGTCCACTCCGCTATCTCATATCCCTTTAAATTGACAAACAAAAGAAAAGGGCGCATTTAGATCTGATGATGCGTCTCCCTTTCAATTAAAACCACATCGATGCATTTTTCATCTCCTGCATGTGTTCCCTTTGCGGAATTAACATCACCATTTCCACCATCCGGCACAGGCTCCGAAAATGTATACGAAGATAATACCTACAAACACAAAACCACTTACAAAATTCAATATATTAGCCAGCTTTCTGGGTTCTTTACGGTTTTCTATCACTCCAGAAAGCACCCACACAGTGAACACACTCACAAATAACATCGCTACATAGAAACGTGGATTAGATAGAAGCTCTTTCACTTCTCACCCCCTTTTTATTTTGTCGATAACTACCCTTACTCCAAACTCAGTTTAATACCAGTCTTCTTTTTTACCCAAGGTATCCATTTTTTAGTATATAGATACGCAGCAAAGATGGAGATTTCAATCCCCAACAAAACAGATGGAAAATCAAACGACCAAAATACGCTACCAGTATTTGACATTCTTTTAAGTCCTTCAGTAAAGAAATGGATGAAAAGGAACATAATACTCACCGAGAACAGGAAAGAGAGATGTAAGAACATGGCTAAAAAATAACTTAATACCAGTCTTTTCATTTCAAACCTCCCTGATTAGCAATCAGGATAAAATGGACCCCTCAGCTTCTTTTTGGTTTTCTTTCCGAGAAAAAGACCAATCGTTGTTAAAAATGTCACAATCAAACCAAAAATACTCACGTTCTTTTTTGATACTTTAATCTTTTCTAAATTCATCATATCCTCCAGAATTTAATTTTGATTTATGTTAACCATGTATTGCTTGGCAACCCATGTATTTTCCAAGGGGCAGAGAAGTCCACAAAGCAGGCAGGTGAATGACCTCTCTGCCCAATAAGCAAAAGGGGGTTAAGGGTGCCTGCTTTGTGTTTGTGGGTAGGGAGTCCACAAGCAGGGGTGAACATCCCTACCCAGCTCACTATAAATGGTAAAAATGGATTGAATGGAAAAAGGATATTGCCCACGTAGCTTAAGAATAGTCCTTTTTACCATTACCGTTCAAATAGAGGGGGTCCACATCCCAAACCCTGGCGGGTTTTCATAAAAGGAGGGAATTATGAAAAAAAGAGACTTGGACCCCATGTTAGTTTAGAAAGATAGATAAAGAATAGACAGGGTCCAACCTCCCCCCAAATGGGATTGGGACAAAATGGGAAAGGAAGCTACAAAAGGACCCTGCCCAAGTTTCAAAAGACAAAAAAAGACTAACAGAATCAAAAGGAACCTATAGACAGAGGTAACCTTGTCAAGGCCTGTGTGGACCTGTGTTGGCATGTGATTTTCTTCCACAAGCCTTTCCTGTGACCCCATGAGGGAAACAACTCGGATTAGTTGATAAATCAAAACTAACCCAAGATTTTAGACTTTTCTTTCTATTGTGAAGCATGAACATCTATTAATTAATGATAAGTCTTAAATAAAGAATCCTAGGCCTAGAAATCCTTCTCCATAAGTTTAATAACCCTGTCCACGGTTTGTTTTACTGTCAGATCGGTTGTATCAATCCAGTAGTCGTAATTCTTCCTATCCCTTACATCTATTCCATAATATTTCCTATATCTCTTGTTATCGCTCCTCTCCCTCACAATCAACGCTTTCTTACACTCCTCGAGAGTGTTGAATACCTCTGTCTTCCTTTCGTCCTTGAGAACCCGCCTTGACCTCACTTCGAGGCCAGCATGCAGGTATATCTTTATGGAATGGGGAATAAAATGGAATGAAGTTCTACCATCCACAACGAAGTTATCCTCCTTCTTCCCTAACTTTTCCTGAAGCTCATCAACAAACCTGTCTGTGAAATCATCTTTCTCGCCGAGTTTGTTGAATTCTGCAAGGGTCATCCCTCTTCCATACGCAGCTTTCCTCCTCAAATCCCCCATAGAGTAACGTTTAAAATCGAGCCTCTTTGCCAAAAGCTCTGCAACAGACGATTTCCCAGAACCAGCCTGACCAGCAATGGTTATTATCATCTAACCATGTCCCCTAAATCCTCTAGAATCTTCAGAATGAACTTTTCCTTTTGTGGGTCCTCGAATATCAGGGTTCCCTTCGCTCCAAAGGATATGGACTGTCTTATCATTGTCTTGAGGCTTATGTCAGATTCAGAAAGAGGGATATGTCTGATCAGTCCTGATGGACCATAGGAAACCCCTGAAAACGAGAAATATGCGTTATGAAGCCAGGACTGTCCAACCTCTGCCCTGACCTTGTCAAAAACCCTCCTGAAATCATCTTCACCTCTCAATGCACCAGAGCCCCTTGCATGTATGTGGGCCCAGTTTATTACAGGTTCTGTATCCCTCGTCCTCTTCACAATATCTATAACATCTTCCAGGCTTCCCAGCTCCTTCACCCTTCCGGTTGTTTCTATACCGATCTTTGTAGACGTCCTCAAGCCCGTTATGATTTCGTTTATCTTGTAGACAACGAGCCTCAGCGCCTGGTCCTGGGGCATGTTTGAATAGAAGGTGGGGTGGATTATGAACGTTCTGCAGTCCATTATCGAGGCAATGCTGCAGAAGGTTTTCAGGGTTTCGTCGGGCTGATCAGAGAGAGAGGGGTGATGGAGGGCAAGCTCGATGTTGAATTTGTTTGCAATGTCCCTTATCTTGAGCAAATCCCCATAGTAACCCTTGTATAGGTCTGAGGCAGAGCTTATTCCTGCAAAGAGTTCCTTGGGAAGAACGAACGCTTTCAGCCCAACCTTGTACAGATCCCTCAAGACTTCGAGAGTCTGATTCGTTGTTCTAACTACCGGAATCTTGTTGCTACCGTAGTTAACACCTATCCTCATCCCCAGCCTTTCCTGTATCTTGAGGACCTTTTTTCTTATGATGGTATCCATGGTCATATTTATATTATAGCGTCGCAAATACAAAAAGGTTTAAAACAGCATGCTGCATAATATTAAAGGAGATTGTATGGTAGATGTAATACAGGAATACTTTATTAACCCCATCCTCCAGAACGGCTGGTACAACCCAGTAAACACAATAGTTTATTCGATACTCCTAGTAATAGGGGTCTACCTGGTCTACAAAATGCTTAAGAGAATGGATGTTCATATAGACAGCCGCTTTTTCCTCGCGATTCTCCCGTTCATACTCTGGGGTTCCACCACCAGGGTCTTACATGACGCTGCCTACGCAGGGATCCTTTCGCCTGAGCTAAACGCATTTTACGGGTCCCCGATATTCCCCACACCAGGGAGCTACATAATCACCTTCGCCCTTGCACTCTTTGTTTTGCTGGTTTCCCTGCTCGTTCAGAGATTCACAAAATTCCCTTACTGGAAGACCATGTTAGTTATAGGAATCGTGTTGTGCATAATAAACTTCCTTATCCTCCCAATTTTCTACATATTTCCCATAGCCCTGATAATCAAGGTCACTGGCCTGTGGGCAGCCGTCTTCTTCATTCCTAGGAAATTTATGACCAGATATGTTCCCCCCTTCAACAAGCTCTTCTCCATAGAGAATACAGGGATTCTGGTTGCACACTTCCTCGATGCCACTGCCACAGTGACTGCCCTAACCCTTTTCGGCTACCTAGAGCAGCATGTCGTTCCCAGGCTGTTCTTTCCCATCATGGGACCCTTTGCCATGTTTTTCCTCAAGGTTGTGGTTGTCCTCCCGGTTCTCTGGATAGTGGACCGCTACGCAGAAGAAGGGGACTTCAAGAACTTCCTCAAGATCGTTATTCTCATTCTAGGTCTTGCTCCTGGCCTAAGGGATATGATAAGGCTCGGGGTCGGGGTTTAGAGGCTAATATAATTAACTATTTTTTAGTGACAAATTATAAACATTTATAAATCTTTCGGTCAAGTATTTTACAATAAATTGGAGGTGTTTTTAATGGCAAAGAGGCTCACCAAAAAACAGATCTCAAGAAGGCAATTCCTTAAAGGTCTTGGAACAGGTGCATTAGTTGGTGTAGGTAGTACTCTAGGTGTGCAATACGGAGCTTGCAGGGAAGTGAAACCTGAGGAAATATCAGGTTTTGAGATACCTTTTGACAATTGGTTGACAGTAGTTGGAGCAAGACCCGACAATGTCTATATGAGTAAGTGCAAAAATCTAAAGATTGGAGCAGCTATACTCTCTCTAGAAGACCAGGAAGATATTGAGCACCCAAGAATTGACTACAAGGAAAAGAACAAACTGACCGAAAGGGAAGAGGCAATAGGAATACATAGAGAAAATCCCCAGATGACAAAGGGTGGAAAAAGAGCATACAATCTGAGGGTGGTCGGAATAGAAGGCGGAGAGAAAGGTACAAAGAAGTACACTGACAGAATTATAGGAAGACACGTAAGAATATCAAGTGATAATGTAAGGAATTTCGCAGCAAGCCCAATTGTCAATGTAGAAGACCTTGCAGAAGGACTCTATAGAGATGTTGTTATAACAGCCAATGTGGATATAATTGATTTGAATCTTAGAAGTGAAGCCGACCAGTACAGATGATCGGAATTTTGAGAAGTCGGCTTTCGCTAAATTTATTAGCCCTGACTTTTCCATGTGGTAAACGCGTTTTGACACTTGCTTGTATCGAATATGTCAGAAGGCGGACAGCACACCTTTGGCTTCAGATCTGTTCTGCATATGGGTGCTTTCTTATCTCCATCATCAGGCCCGTATACAATCGATTGATCACACTGGGTAGTACCTGTACATCCACCCATCCCTAGCGTGCACTTACCAAGGTTCTGCTTCTCTCTCCAGCCACAGTAATCGTAGAAGAAGTAGTACTTGTAATAATTCTCCAGGACGTTCTTGACGTAATTACAGTTGTCTTTATTCTTGGTCAGCGGGCAGCCACTTCCTGCGTTGTAGTTTGATATCGCGCACCTCAAAGAGGTTGCCCTCTCAAGTCTCTGCGCCAGGTATTTCGTTCCGTAATCAATGTTTCTGGCAGGATAGCAAAGGTTGCTTGGGTCATTGGTATTACATGGGTAATTATCATGTGTATCCGAATCCTTGAATGGGAATCCCAAACCTCTTGCAGTTTCGAACCTTATCTGCATCAGGCCGAAGGAGTGATCATTAACGTTTTCCTCATGGGTTTTGCTGCCCGGGTTCCAGCTGCTCTCCTTCTCTATTATTGCTGCCACCAAAGCCTCAGCTGCATAGCTGGAATCTGTGTGTGAGGCCAAATTATTGTTCCTCACAGCGGTTTCAATCTCTGTCTTGTATTTTGGTATCTCCCTGAATTCAATCCTTGTGTTGGGTTCGAAATCACACTCCAGCCCTACCACTCCCTCTGAAACACACATACCGTCTACGCATTCCTGACCCTGCAAACAATCATCCTTGTTGCAGCACTTACCACCGAACTCTATCCTCGTGTCCTTCTCCCTCCACTTGGTGAAGGTGTAGTTTGCATGCGCACTCACAACATAAGTCTTGGTTGGACCTGTCAGCTTTTCTGGATCCAGTCCATAGAAGGGACAGTAGACAACCATGGATCCTCCGGAACGATCCCTCCATACCATTCTCGTGATGTCTGGATTACCTGAATACTCTTCTTTCCCTTCAGGCGTACAACCACCTTCCTTGCGCACGAAAACACTCGGATACTCCAGAACAACACTTTCTACATATTCTATGCTACCCTTTGTACCACTGGCCTCAATCCTCATTCCAATATGGAAATCCTGACCAACAAGTATCGGGTTCTTCAGACCAGGTGTTCCTATCGGGAACTCAACAGGTGCGGTGCTGTACTGTGACTGGATGATTCTAAGTTTCTGGTTTAGCTGATTCGCTTCTGCAAGTCTTTGCCATTCATTCTTGCTTATGAACTCAATATCCACCTCAGAGTCAGAGGAGTAGTTGTAGGTAACAGCAACCTTTAATGGTATGGCCTTCTCCCTTAGCTTGTATTTTTCGATAACATCACACGAGACACCTGTCTCGCTGGTGAACACTATCTGCCATATGTTCTGCCTAGTCAATTCGTTTTCACATTTATCTTCACTGGGACTCACATTCTCCCAGCAGTTAAATGGTTGATCTATCCCGAATATATCACGGAACTGTAGGATATCCCTTTCCCACGCTTTCTTAACTAACAGCAGGGGTCCCCACCACTTCGATGGACCTTTAGCTCTTACTTTGTCAGATTCCTCATAGTCAGTTGACAGGAAAACAGTAACGTTCTCTGCATCGAATGCTCCCTCATTCTTTATCATAGCGGTTATTACATATGGCTGCGCTGGCAATATGGACGATATAGTTATGTCTGTTATTTCCACTCCTAAGGAGCCTGTCTTACCTATCGGATTCGCTGCATGGGTCCCGTTCATGAGCTGGGTAGCATAGCCAACAGGGTCTGTCAGCATCAGCCATCCGCTTCTGAGGGTGTTTGCAAACCCACCAAATGCCTCTCCTATGGGTTCTGTTATGGAGGCGAACATGTTCTGGATGGTTGGCCACCAAGGTCCGAACAGGGCAGACATGACCTCCTGGGTCCCCGGACCTATCCCATAGATTATGGTTGCTGCGCCGAGCATAAGGAATCCCATAGCAGGCCTTGCTTCAGCTGGTGAGAAGAATCCTGCTATCAGGGTAACGAACCAGAAGTAGATAAAGGTCGCACTCAGGGTTTTGGATACCTCCCATCCATTAAAGAAGAGAACCAAAACCACAATCATTATAATACCGAAGATTATCTTGTCATAGAAATCATACATCACAAACAGTTGTGAGTTTTTCCTCTCCTTTGGAATCGGGGGTATTGCAAAGAAGGCCATCGCAATCAAGGCCAGGAGCACGGAATCGAATATTCCGTACATTATTACCCATGGTATGAAATAAAAACCAAGTCCCCCAAACCTGATAATAGATTCTATCAGCTCATACGGTTTTTCAACATCATACGTAATCTTTAGCGAGTAATAACCGAAGAATGCGAGTATTATTAGAGCTATGTTCCCGAGAGGGACGGTAGTGGTATAGACACCAATTATGAAGCAAGCGAAGACCCCTATCTTTACAAAGCTCCTCAGCACACCCCAGCCCGTATGCTTATTCCTAACATATGCACCCCTTACAGAAAAGGGATTGACCATGTACCATCTCAACGGATTATCCTCTGACAGATTCTTAGCTTCGTCAGGAATCTTAATATCATTCGGGTCAGGTAGCAGATAATACAAACCCCATCCCAAGAACCCGAGGAAGAATACAAATGGCAGGCCGATTGCCACTGTCACCACAGCACCAAAACCAACAAAACATGCCAGAACGAAACCCTTCATCACTAGACTCTTGGCGCCTTTGGCAAACTTGCCGGGTCCTGCAGCAGTCCTTCCAGCAAATCTCGCAGCCCTTTTCCATCTCTTTCCCTTTGCCTCTTTTCTCAGTTCCTTAACCTCTTTTTTCAGTTCCAGTTCCCTTTGCCTAGCTTCAGTAATGCCCATATCTTTGTATATCTCACCAGTCCTGAGCTTGTCTTTGAATTCCTTATACTCTCTCTTTTTTTTATCATACTCTTCGACCTTTTCCGGGGCAGCTTCACCATAGGCAATTTTTCTGGCTTTCCTTAGTTCCCCTTTAGCTTCTTTTATCCCCTCAGCCTTCCCACGCATTCGTTGCCAGGGTGTATACTTCTCCTTGTATTTCTTACGTTTCTTTTTGTACCAATCTTCCCTGAGTTTTTCCCTCTCATAAAAGGATAAATCCTTAAAACCCTCTTCTTTCCATGGAGCCTCAGATCTAAATACAGCTCCACTCCTTTCCTTGTAGACTTTGTTAAAGAATTCCTTAGCTTTTTTCTTCTTTTCCTCAAACTCGTCCTTTAATAATTCACCTTCTTTCAATTTCTTTTCAAGTTTTTCAATTTCTTTTTTATGCTCATTTTCAATTTCTGATATTGTCTTGATGCTCAATTCTTTCATTTTCTCAATACCATTGATTTTCTTCTGCAACTCATGCTCTTCTTTTTTAATCTTGTCGCGCCTCTCTTCCCAATCTCTGATACGGTCTTCCAATGCCAGAATAGTGGTCGGGGATTTTCTCTGCCTGGCCTTTTCAAGATCAGTTTTCCACCTGTCAATAGCATCATTAATTTCCTTTATTCTTCTATCTATTTTTCTTTTCTGGATGGTCAGAACAGCCAGTTCATTCGCATGTTCTGGTGAATATCCTTCCTTGACGTGTTTTTTCCTTAACTTAATCTTTTCCTTTTCCTCTTCAATTGTAAAGAACTCCTCTTCTTTTGGCTTATCTTTCTCTGCCATTGAATTACCTAAAACCGGTATACTAATTATTAATTAGTCGCAAACTGTATAAATTTGTAAAAATAGGGAAAAGGGCTTACCTCTCCAACTCAATTCTTGCCTCGGAGATGTCAAATGCCCCTGTCCCGGAGAAGCTTACCTCGTTCTCTCCATCCTGCACATCAGAAATTGTGAATGTCGCGGAGTTCCAGCCTGTCTTTGGACTCGGGACCGAAAGGGAGCCGCCGTTAAGTTTTATGGTAAGAGAACCTGTCCTCATTATGGAGTCTATCTTGTAGTTCACCTTGCCTGTGAAGCCCTGGTTGAGAAGGTTGTAATTCCCAGCTGTGAGGTCGAATTTCCTTGTTGCAACGACCTGATTCCCCACAAGGAATATCTTGAACTCAGCATTTCTCAGGTTGCATATACCCGAGGTTGATATAAATGCAACGATGTTTCCGCCGGGTGTGAGGGGAACCTCCTGATAGGTAAATTCAATTTTCGTATCCCCATCCGGAGTTCCCTGGTAAACATCAATCCCGTTCACCTTCACCATTAAATCACAACCAGAGCCGTCAAAGTTAATCTCGCCCTTGTTGAATCCCTGCAGCTCGCTCGCAAGAAGATTGAAGGGAATCAGTCTCTCGGGTCCATACTCAAGGTTTACGTTAAAATTACGAAGTGTGTAGATAGAGGTTGCCCAGAACCACCATGCATTGTACTCACAGTCTACCTCCAAGGTGTTGGAGGATTTTACCTTGTCTTTTTCTATGAATATTGACTGATCAACCGCGGCTCCACTGTACCTGAAGACCTCGAGACCGTTCCATTTTATCAAAAGTTTGCTGAACTGCCCGCTGCTCTGTTCGTAAATATTGAAGTTCAACCTTACGCCTCTCATGGTCGTTTCATACCACTCGGGAACCGCTATCACGAACTTCTCCGTATTCGCAGTGAAGATGTTCCTGTAGACCTCAATCTGAGGAATTGCCTTCAGGGATTCTTCCTGGGTTTCTCCAACAGTGAAGGTTTTCAGGTCAATGGTTTTGCTTGGGTAATCCGTGAGGTAACCCACCTCACCGACAGAGAAACTCGCAACAGAAACATTCATGGTCGGGCCGGGTAACGAGACGAAGGCTGTGATTAATAACATGATACCTAGAAAAACGACAGCTGCAATCAAAACGTAAAGGAAATCCTCCATATGCCCCCCATATATATTGTTTGTAATAAAGTAAATAAATATAAGCTTTATCCGGTGGCATGCATGCAGATAATCAGAATGAACAAGAAAGAAGGAATAGTGAAGGTAAGGACAGAGACCCCTGACGATCTCTGGCACCTGGAGAAGGTCCTTGAGCCAGGGGATTTGGTTACCTCCAGGACTCTCCGCAAGACCACGATAAAGAGGGGTCAGGAGATAGAGAAGGGTGACAGGAAACCAGTAACCCTCACAATCGGGCTTGAAAAGAAGGAGTTCCACAAGAGCACCCATACACTGAGGCTGAACGGGCCGATAAAGTCAGGACCCGAAGATCTCGTTCAGTTGGGTTCATACCACTCTCTCTCCATTGACATAAACACTATCCTAACCATACAAAAGGAATGGAAACCCCACCAACTGGATAGGTTGAAGAAGGCCAAGATAAAACCCTCGCTTCTCTTAATATGTGTTCTGGACAGGGAAGAGGCTGATTTTGCAGAGTTAAAGGAATCCGGTCTCGAGTTCCTATCAAGTTTCAGTTCCGTCAAACATAAGGACAAGGACACCCTGGAGGAGTATCATAAAGAGATAATGGATTACCTGGAAGGCAAACAGAAGGATTTCCAGGCAATAGTTCTGGCTGGTCCTGGTTTTGAGAGAGAGAATATCCTAAAGTACATCAAAGAGAAAAATCCGGATCTTGTAAAGAGGATATTCCTCGAGCATTCCAACTCGACAGGAAGGGCAGGAATTCAGGAAGTGATAAAAACGTCAGCTAATAGGATACTGAAGGATACGAGGATTGCAAGGGAAACAGAGCTGGTTGAGAAGCTACTTCAGGAGATAAATAAGGATGGTCCCGCTGTTTATGGGAAGAAAGAGACAATGAAAGCGGTTGAGTATGGAGCAATAGAAACGCTCCTAGTTTCTGAGGAAAACATCCCGGATTTTGAGGAAACAATGGATAAGGTGGAAAAACAGGGCGGGAACATTAGAATAATATCAAGCGACCACGAGAGCGGTGAGAAGTTCCTCAATCTTGGAGGGATAGCCGGATTCCTGAGGTTCAAGATAAGGGAATGAGCTTGGAAAAGACCTTCAGAATTGTTTCAATATTCATAACTTTTTGTTCACCGCTTATCATGTTCCTGACGGTGAATTTCTTGCTCTTCAGCTCCTTCTCCCCCACGAAAATTACAAACGGAATCTTCGCGCTGTTTACGTACTCCAGCTGCTTTTTCATGTTCCTTCCCATCACATCTGTCTGAGTTGGTATCCCTACCTTCCTAAGTTTCTGGGATATCCTGATAGCATTCTTTTTCAATCTCTCATCTACACAAAGAACAAAGAAAAAGGTCTTGGTTTCTGGAAGCCTGAACATTTTTTCCGCTTCCATTATCTCATAGATTCTCTCGACACCCAGGGATATCCCTGTAGCAGGGGTCCAGTTTCCTCCATATAGTTCAATCAGGTTATCGTATCTCCCTCCACCTGCAACAGAACCAACGTTCTTCTTCGTTTCAACAGATATCTCGAATATGGGACCCGTGTAGTAATCTAACCCCCTGACGAGGCTGAAATCAATCTCTATCCTGTCAGCGATGCCGTAAACCTTCGCCTTCTCCACAATCTCCTTGAGTTCCTCTAACCCTATCCTTGCAGTATCGTTACTCCCCAGGGCCTTCATCTCCTTTTTAAGGATCCCTTCAGGCTTCCCTCTCCTATTGATCAACTCCAGCAGTTTCTCCGCCTTCTTTGGGTTAATCTCGGATTTCAGTTCCTTCTTTACGTCCTTATCCCCGATTTTTTCCAGTTTGTCCAGGATTCTGAAGACAGCTGGAGACTTCTTTTTCGGTATATCCACAAACTCGATCATGCCATTTAGAACCTCCCTGTTGTTCAGCCTGACAGAGAATTTTTCAAACCCAAGTTTCTTCAAGACTTCAACCATAACAACGATGCATTCGAGGTCCGCCTCAACGGATTTTGCTCCCACTATGTCCACATCTGCCTGCCAGAATTCCCTGTATCTACCTGCCTGGGGTCTGTCGTATCTCCAGACCCTACCAATCTGGTACCGCTTGAATGGCTTCGAAAGCTGTGGGTTGACTGCAACAACCCTTGCCATAGGAACAGTGAGGTCAAACCTTAAACCCAGTTCCCTGTTGCTCTTGTCCTTGAAGTAATAAATCTCGTTCTTGATTTCCTCCCCACCACTACCCTTTTTAGCCAACAGATTCCACTCCTCAAACGCTGGGGTTTCCAGAGGGTCAAAACCGTACGATTCGAAAACCCTCCTTACAGTCTCGAGAATGAAGTCCCTCTTTATCATTTCTATGGGAAGAAAATCCCTTGTACCCCGCGGCGTCTGGAACATAAAATCACCTATTGCTTATTTTGTTTGTATCTATTAAATTGTTTTCAGGGTCAGGGGCGGGACTTTCGCTCGTTCCGAGGTTCGAACCCGCGTCAGGGGATCCACAGTCCCCCATGTTAACCGCTACACTACCCTGACCACAAACCAAGAAAATGATACCCTTCTCTAAATCAAAACCAAGCAGTACATCAGAACCCTTCGCAAGACCCAGGCTTTTTCTCAGGTCGCTTGGGATCGAAATCCTACCCTTGGAGTCAATCCGAATCTTTCGAAAAGAAACAGTTTCAGGGCTAAGGGAATCATAAGTTTCTCTCTCGAATGTGAACCCATTCACCCATACTCTCCACAAAGATTTAATGAAAACACATATATTTAAAGATTTTGTGGGACATGGGACATGTGATATGCTTTCAGAATAGAGGAATTTCAACTATTAATTAAATTAAATACAATTATTAAGAGTGGGGTTTTAGGCAACTATGAATAAAAAAATAATCCTTTTATTAACTTTCGTTTCAATCTTATTAATTTCTAACAGTGTGAATGCACAAACATGTTGGTGCAATACCTGTAGTAGTTGTAACATGCGTTTAGGTCAGAGTGGTTGCAGGTCTGTTGTATTGACAGGTAACGTACTCTATACCGGGACTGATTCGTGTATAAGAATCAGAGAGGGCGGAACCCCAGGCGATCCCAAAATTTTTTCCTGTCAAAACTATAGAATCTATGATCCAAACCAAGATCCAAGCACGGGCACGGGGATAGAGGTTACAGACTCCTCAGGGACCATAGATAATATCATGATAATACTCTGTGAAATAAGTCATTTTAAACACGGCATTAAGTGGACCATACAGCCGCATGCTGCTTCCTCTGCTGGAATTGCAAATTATGTTGACATAGAAGATAATCATATTCATAATTGTGGAGAGGAGTGTATACTGATTAATCACGGTAATGACAACAGAATCGTGGATAATGTTATAGAAAATGGTGATGGAGATGGTATAAGGATAATCGGAGATTCTAAAGATAATGATATAATAGCTAATACTATAAGAAACTTCGCGGATGGTGCTGGGATCTATGGTAACTGGTCGGATTACAACAATCCTCCTCAGGACAATTTAGTGTATCATAATATCATAACTGGAAATAAGTACGCAGTGTATTTTGCTCGTAGACCTGGTTTCTGGGGATGGCTTCCCAGCAACTGGAGGATTTATGATAACTTCCTGTTTAATGATAATGATTTCGGAACCGATGCACGGGCTGGTGAATTACCAATCAGTTTATGGAACACGAATCTTGCTCAGATTCCAGTTGATATAGGATTCAATATTATTGGTGGAAGTTGGAGAGGTGGCAATTACTATTCAAACCCAACCGCTACCGGCTTCTCTGACCTGTGTTCAGATGGTAATGGTGATGGAATATGTGATTCTGCCTACACTGTCGCTGAGAATAATATAGATAACTATCCGTTGCGTCACCCCTATGTTTGCACTGGTACTGTTCCTGCTAACGCGATTTTATGCCCTGACGATAATCAGAATCTTCCTGGAAACAGGCCAAGGGTATTGGTTGATTCGTGTAGGAGTTCGATAAAGTGTGAGTATATTTGCAGAACCGGTTATGTATATCAGGGTGGTGTTTGTGTTGCTATTAGCACTGGGACAATATCGATTTCATCTAGTCCGTCTACAGGGAACACAGGAACCATTGTAACCATCCCCATCTCAATTAACGCAAACATACAGGAAATAGAAACCTTTGGGCTGGAATTCACCTACGATACAACTATGTTTAATTTTCAGAGCGTATCTGCAGGGAATTTGACATCGGATTGGGCTGCGGTGGATGGGAATGATGTGGCAGGAACCGTAACGATTGGAGGATTCAGAGGATCAGGAACCGCCATCCCACCATCAAGCACAGGAACCATTGCAGTAGTCACGTTAACAGTGACCTGTGGCGGATGTAGTGATGGGCAGCAAAGCCAACCCTGTATCAATAATTATATGGATGGTATTACAGGAATGACACCCGAACCAACCTGTACACAGTTTACATACACTACCAGTTCTGGCGCGACATGTTATTGCGACAGTTGCTCAACCTGTAACAACAGGCTAAATAGAGCTACCAACCCATGCAGTACTGTTTACCTAACACAGGATATAAGTTCAAGTGCTGGCTGTATAAACATAGGCAGAAACAACAGGGTTTTGGATTGCCAGAACTATAAAATTTCAGGTCCTGGTGCGGGCACTGGTAGAGGGATAAATATTGAAAATACCGTAGTCACTTTAAATAACATAGAAATAAGAAATTGCGAAGTAGAGAATTTTCAATGGGGCATATCTTTCTTCCGTAACGGAGCGAACAACGTCTACATACATGATTCCCATGTTCATAATGTTGGATGGGCAGCCATAAGAATCTCTGAAGGAGATGACTGTATAGTTGAAAACAATGTTATAGAAAACGGCCCGAGTAATGGTGTAAGAATGGTCGGAGGATCTGAGAGAAATCAGATAAGAAACAACATAATAAGAAATTTCCCTAACGAAGCTGCAGTCTGGGGATTTGGTGGAGGTTCCAGAGATAATTACATATACAATAACCGTATAAGTCAGTGCAGAAATGCTGTAGGCCTTCATAATGCTGGTAACCCAGGAAATCTTCCAAGAAACTGGGTTATTTACAATAACTACATAACTACTACTGAAATTCTCAGGTCTGTTGAAACCCCCCCTACAACCAACACATGGAACACCAATCTTCAGGCCGGAACAAATATAGATGGGGGTCCCTGGATATGTGGTAACTACTTGTCAAATCCAACTGGAACCGGTTATTCTGACACATGTACAGACAGCGATACTGACGGGATATGTGATTCTGCCTACATAATAGATACAAACAACGTGGATAACTGCCCCCTGGCTAGTGATAGATCAACCCCAACCACCACAATAAATCCAGACGGCCAGTCTTGGACTAATAATGACGTAGGATTCACACTGACCTGTGTTGACCCCGTTTCAGGTTGCGATACGACCTATTACAAGATCATAGATGACGGCCAACCCTGCGGTAGTGGCTATACCCCAGGCACATCAGGAACAGTCACATGTAGTGCCGGCCAGACCTGCAGAAAGAGGGTATGTTTCTACAGCACTGACGTAAAGGGAAACGCTGAAAGTGTAAAAACCAGCAATATATTTTACATAGACAAATCCGTACCATCCACTTCAATAAACCCAAATGGTAGTAGCTGGACAGGTCAGAATGTAGACTTCACACTGAGTTGTAGTGATCCAGATTCAGGCTGTGATACAACTTATTATAAGATAATAAATTCCGGTCAGTCATGCGGATTGAGCGGCTATACCCCAGACACATCAGGAACAGTCACATGCAACTCTGGTCAGATCTGCCAAAGAAATGTATGCTTCTACAGTGATGACAACGTTGGCAATACAGAGCTACCTGAAAAAAGCGCTGTTTTCAGAATCGATAAGCAGGGTCCAACTGTTTCTGTCACAGGGGCCCCAGCAAGCTGGCAGAACACAGATGCAACAGCAGGTATTTCCTGCACAGATTCAGCCAGCGGATGTGATGTGAATTCCTACAGACTGCACATCTCAGCAACCAGCATCTCAAATTGTCCTACTGACTACAACAATGATTACTCACCTCCAGGAACCCAGACCGTATCCTCCCACAGCTGGGTATGTGGTGCTGCGAGGGATAATGTAGGCAATACAGGATTCTCAAGTCCTGTTGAGTTCCTGATTGACAAGACAGGACCCACCGCCACTCTCAATCCCTTCCCCACATGGACAAACCAGAACTCTGTGATTGTGGGCTGGAACGGTTCAGATACCCAATCCGGGGTAGATTACTTTGAATTGGAGTACAGGATAAGAACAATTGATGGCTCTCCTATTCAGGGCTGGACAGCCTGGACAACGTCCTCTTCAAATCCCGGTACCCTTCCCTTCTCAGGAATGGAGAACAACAGAACCTATCAATTCAGAGTCAGGGCGATAGACAATGCAGGGAACACTGGAGGATGGTCTTCTGTTGAGGGCATAAGTGTTGATATGGTTGCTCCTACCTGTCAAGTGGAAGATCTACCAATTTATACAAACACCACGATATTTGCAGTTAATTGGTCTGGCTCTGATGGAGAATCAGGTATACAGCACTACGATGTTCAGGCCAGGGCAGAAACCGCTGGGTGCGGGTTGTCCACCACTTGGGATTATCTGAATGGTCTGGATGACACAACAGAGACCTCTTATGAGCGAGGATATCAAGAGGGATGCACATATTTCTTCAGGTGCAGAGCAACCGATATCGCAGATAACGAGGGAGGATGGTCTGTTGTAAAGAACACAACAGTGGATACAACAAAACCCATATCCTCGGTAGATACGTTGACCCGATGGCTGAATGTAACATCGTTTACGGTCACTTGGTCAGGATTCGATTTAACCTGTTATGATATTCAGTGGAGTGATGATAACGCTACATGGAACGATTGGTTTAGCTGCACAACAAACACATCAAGCGTATTTGGTCCTAGTTCTCCGACAACTGTAACAGAGAACATGACCTATTACTTCAGGTCAAGGGGAAGGGATGCCGCAGCTCATATAGAGGACTGGCCTCCTGTGCCAGATGCCTACACAACCATTGATTTAACTGTGCCGGAATACACTTTGCGTGCAGAGGATGAGGACGGGAATGAGATAAGTGGTTATGTAACAAACGTGGACAGGATAATTCTGAAATCCAATGCAACAGATTCCATATCTGGGGTTGCCCAGCACTACATAGAATATATTTTAACATTGGATGAAGGCCTAGAAATCGCAGACTTTGTTGATTGCGGATCTGCAAGCCCGTACGGCGGAATAAGCGAATGTAATGTTACTGTGGACTTCACAGGAGCGATAATGATAGATTACTGGGTAAGAGTCATAGACAGAGCAGGGAACACAAACATGAGCAACAATTTCAATATAGGAACCCACCCCCTTGCAAACTTCGCAAGACATAATATTCACATGGTAATGGGAGAATCTAGTACTGTGAAGATTTACGTAAGGAATATACAAGCCCAGAGTGATAATGTAACCATTACACTAAACACCACTTTACCCATACCTCCCTACTTCATTGGGTTAGGAGAATTTGTACTGGATAATACCACATGGGTAGGAGACGAAGTTGATCTGAAGGACAACAACAGAACAATTGTTGTTAAAAACCTGATTCCAGGCGAATTTAAGATTTATAATGTGATGATATGGTCTGTTGAACCCGAGCTTGATGTTTACCAACTTATTCTGAACGCCTACTCTGTAGTGGATCAATACCTAACGGATTCTGATCAAGCTTTTTTAAGAATCGGTTACCCAGCCTCTTTCCCAGGCCTGAATGAATGGGCGATTCTTGTTCTGATAATCCTGGCTGTAACTGCTTACTTCTTTCTAGAAAAAGGGTTTAGCTTAAAGGATTAGAATAAGAACCTACCTTCTCTCATTATGGTTTTTCCGTCCACTGATATTGTTGGCTTCCTGAATACAGCATCAAGGTGTATATCGCTCCTGACAACACCACCTATGTTTGCGTTGGTTCCGAAAGCAACATGAGATGTTCCGAGAACCTTTTCGTCCTCCAGAACGTTTCCAATTATTCTCGCCTTTGGGTTTGTTCCTATTGCAAACTCCGCTACATTTGACCCATTATTCGCAGAGGTTATCCATTTCCAGAGAACCTCGTTCTCGCAGTCCACCGCTTCTCCCCCCTCTATGTCAATCCTGAACGGTTTCTTAACCAGTCCTATCTTCCCGAATTTTGTTTCACTGTCCGGGGCGCAGGACGCGTCCACGATAACCCTACCCTCGGTTTTCCCTTCCATTGGAGAAAAAGCCACTTCACCCGTTGGAAGGTTATTTATCTTTCCTGACTCAGGTATTCCATACAACGCCATGACTTCTCTATCTACTCTAAAAACCATTAAATCTGTTCCTGCCCTGGTTTCAACTCTCACCTCATCTCCCAAAAGAAACTGTTTCACTCGTTCTCCAAACTGTTTCATCTTCTGGTAATCAATTGGGATTGCCCTCAGAAACGTTTCCTTCCTTATGTTCGGCATTGTGATTACCCTCGCTCCTTCTTCAGCTGCCTGTTTTGTTGCTCTGGTGTGTGTGATTGAAAAACTCGTGGGAGCAATTATAGCATTCATTCCAAGCATTTTTTCAGCAACCGACTTGGGCGGGTCTTCACCATGTATGCTCGCTTTTGGAATTTCTATCATTTCACATTTGCAAAGCCTCTTCCCAACCCTTAGCAAAGAATTCGCAATATCAAGCTTTTCCCTGTCTGTAACAATCAGCGCCTGCTCACCTTTTTTGATTCTGAGACATTGCTTCCAGACCGTTTCAGATACCCTGTCGATAGACTGTTTCATTATATAATAATTGTTTCACATTATTAAAAACATTTCAGAATGTTCCAAGGATTGTTTCATGGTGTTAACTGAAGGTTTCAAGAAGTATTTAAATTTGTTTCGGTAAATCTATTAATGAGGGTGTCTTGTGAAACAATTAATCTTGACTGTTTCAGTATTCTTGGTTTTCCTTACATTTATCTCTGGAAACGGTTTGGCAGTTAGTTTGGATTACTACGGCATTGATTCTGAGATAAACGATGAAATGGTGGTGAGTAGCAAAGTAACCTTGAAATTCGATACCGCCATATCACATCTTGACTACAGCTTTGATTTTGAGATATATGATTTGGAAGCGGAAGCAGATTTCAACTGGGTAAACTGCGAGCTTGATTTGAAAGAAGGAAGAAGTGATGTTTCATGCGATTTCATGGGCATGAGTTCTACAAAGAAAACCCTGACCCTTGAATTCAAGTCAAAGACAGGAGTTAAAACAGTTAATGACAGGTATCAATACTCATCAAAGTATGACATATCCCTGCCTGTGGAAAGATTGTTCATGAGTGTAAAGCTTCCAAAAAACAGTATCCTTGCCGAGGAAGTCGCAAACGAGTCATACTTTCCCTCAGATGGAGAAATCTTCACAGACGGAAGGCACATAATAGTATACTGGGAGAAACAAAATCTTAACGAGGGGGATTCTGCCCAGTTCTCGGTTCTGTACACCATACCCCTGGTAGGCGGAATGTTCTACAACATAATAATCACTGTTATGACCCTAGTAGTGATAGTGGTAATGGTGGGGTTAGCCTTCTACATAAGGAGGGCGCCGAAAACAATGGATGCTGTGAAGGCGGTGCTTAGCAGGGACGAAAAAATAATAGTGGACATTCTGAACAACTACAAGGGAAAGATAGGCCAGAAAGTCCTCGTGAGGGAATCCGATTTCTCAAAGGCAAAGGTTTCAAGGCTGATCAAAAATATGAAGGAAAGAGGGATGATAGAGATAGAGCCTATTTCTGGAAGGGAAAACAGGATTATGCTGAGGTTAGGGGAAGCTAAAACTTAAATCCTGAAACCCAATTATCATAATGCCTGTTAGGAGACCTAGAAAAAAACCAGAGAAGCAGATAAAAATAGCGAAAGAAAGGATAGCGATTCTTTTTAAGAAAGCTGAGGAGGAATTCCACAAGAATCCCTTACTTTCTCATAGATGGGTCCAGATGGCTAGGAAAATAGCAACTCGCTACAACATAAGAATGCCAAAGGAATTTAAGAGAAGATTCTGCAAGAAATGTTTCAGTTTCCTGGTTCCTGGGAAGAACTCAAGAGTAAGGACAAATCCTAAGCAGCAGGCTGTTATCGTTAAGTGCTTGGAGTGTGGTAACATCATGAGGTTCCCCTACAGAAGGGAGAAGAAGAAAAAGATTTAAGCTTTTTTAACCAGCCAAGAGAATTATTAATCAATGAGAGTGTTAATCTCAATTGGTATGGTTATAATATTCATATCCGCCTTCTTTATAATGTTCACTATAGACTCCATTGTCAGGAACGATCTTAACTGCCTAGCAGGGGAGGAGGGAAAGACTGTTTGTAACTTGGAAAATGTGGGATTCGCCTTTATAGTCAAGATGATTGTAATAGGAGTTTTCATTCTGTTGGATATAGTCGCAGTTTACCTCATAGTTACCAATGTGATGCCTGGCGTTTACTATCTCAGGAGAGGAGAAAGGAAGTTCTAGACAAAGATTTTTATTTCTACACTGGAACTAGACCCGACTTGAATATATTAAACAAAGTCAGGATGTGAAAGATTTATATATGAATCTATAAACATAGTGTATTGAAAGGCAAGGTGCGAACATGGTATCGGTAAATGATGTGGATGCGCAGGAACTCATAGAAAGGACAGCCAAGGAGCTAGAGAAGTTAGAGGAACTGAAGCCACCGGAGTGGTCAAGGTTTGCAAAGACAGGAGTCCATAAGGAAAGACCACCAGTCCAAGCGAATTGGTGGTGGCTGAGGGCAGCTTCAGTCCTGAGAAGAGTTTATCTGGAGAAGTCAGGTGTTTCAAGATTGAGAATCACCTATGGTGGCAGGAAGAGAAGAGGCCATAAACCCGAGCACAAATACAGGGCATCAGGAGCGGTTATAAGGAAGGTTCTGCAGCAGCTGGAGGCTGCTGGTTTTGTGAAAACCGAGGAGAAAAAAGGAAGGGTTATAACCCCTAAGGGGCAATCATTTTTAAACAGAATCGCAAGGGAGATGAAGAAACCGGGTGCGAAAACCCAGGTGAAAACATGACTAACGGAATGGATGGAGTGGATATGAACCAGCTTGCACAGATGAAGCAGTTGGAGGAAATGAAGAGGGCTGTACTCTCTAGGATATTAACTAAAGAAGCGTTTGAAAGGCTATCAAGGATAAGGTCTGTGAACCCGACTCTTGCAAACCAGGTTGATATTTATCTGTTACAGATATACCAAACAGGTAAAGTCACGGATCCGATAACAGATGAGAAGCTGAAGGATATACTGAAGCTTTTGTCAGAGAAGAAGGATTTTAAGATAAAGCGTAAGTAGGGATTTTATGAGCAGAAACAAAACATCTGGAAAGAAGAAGAGGCTTATAGCAAAGGGTAAAAGAAGGCCTGCTCCCAGGTGGGCAGATATAAAGAAGTTCGGTCTGAAAAGAGCAAGAACGAGAAGGATCAGGATAAGGACAAAGCAGTGGAGAAGGGATAAGCTAAAGATTTAAGGGGATGGTATGGCAGAGAAAACTAGTTCTGGAAAAGAAGCCGGTGGAGAGAGAATTCTAAACATTCCTCTTCGCAAGGAATGGATTAAGGTCCCCAAGAACGAGAGAGGCAAGAGGGCGCTTTATACTATCAGGGGATACGTATCAAAGCATACAAAGTCATACAATGTGAAGATTTCCCAGAAGATCAATGAAAAGATATGGATAAGGGGAATCCAGAAACCTCCACAGAACATAAGGGTAAAGATCAGCAGGGACTCCGAAGGGGTTGTTCATGTGATGCTCCCAGAAGAGATAGCAAAGAAACCCAAGAAAGAGGAGAAGAAGGGAAGACTCGAAAAGATGAAGGAAACCCTTGAGAAAGAAAAGGGTCTCCCGGGTATGGGTGGACCAAAGGAAGAGGTTCTGAAGAAAGGGAAGAAGAAGGCTGAAGAAAAACCTAAGGAAGAGAAACCGAAAGAGAAAAAGAAAGAAGAAAAGTCTGCTGAGAAGAAAAAGTAACTATCACATTTTTACTCTTTCATACTTTAAACCACATATCAAATTCATGGATTCTAGAAAATCTTCAATAAATATCGGAAGTTCTTTGTTTCCGTACGCAATTCTGAAAGATAAATACCCATTAGTGGGATAAACACCACCCATTCCATCTAGATCCCTTTCTACCAACCAATCAAAAAATAATTTCTGGTCTATTATTTCGTTTTCCCATTCCGGAGGAAATGTTATTTCTAATGATTTTGTTGGCATGAGAAAGAATTGACCGAAAACCTTATATATTTTTTCAGGATGTGCAAATCAATAATAATCTTATTACTAAGAATAACACATGAAGCCTGAGAAGTTCAGGGAAATTGTGAGAAAGAAATTGGAGAAGAAGGTTCCTAAGGAAAACCTTGCTCTGATACCATCTGGTTTTCAGAGAATAGGGAAGATAGCGATACTGAATCTTCCTGAAGAGTTACATAAACACAAAAGAATGATTGGAAACGCAGTTTTGAAGAACTTCTCTTACGTAAAGACTGTTTGTATGAGGACAGGATCAATCACTGGGGAACTCAGGGAACCGAGAGTCAAGATTATAGCAGGAGAAAAAACCACAGTGACGACCCACAGGGAAAACAAATGTGTTTACAAGATAGATGTGGCAAGGCTCATGTTCTCAAAAGGGAACCTGCTGGAGAGAGGAAGGCTCCCAAATATTGTGAGAAAAGGCGAAACAGTGGTGGATATGTTTGCTGGCATAGGTTACTTCTCTATTCCAATTGCGAAACTTGCGAAACCTGCCAGGGTGTTTGCAATAGACAAAAACCCAGTCGCTATGGAGTACATGAAAGAGAACATAAGACTTAACAAGGTGGGGGATAGGATGGTTCCTGTTTTTGGTGACTGCATGGTAGTCAGGTTCGGTGACATAGGAGACAGGATAATAATGGGATTCCTCCCTAAGACGTACGAATTCCTCCCCGCTGCTTTCGAAGCGCTCAAACCCGAAGGCGGTGTGATACACTACCACGACACGTTTGCGAAGGAGGAGTTATGGGAGAAGCCCATACAAATACTCGAAACATCTGGATTCAAGCACGGTTATGTTCTGGAGAGAGTAACGTACAAGAACATAGTAAAAGAGTATGCCCCAAACATTTTCCACGTTATTCTGGATGCAGAGTTCAGGAAGAGAAGGTAATCACAGTTTTCTGAAAACCATTAAGTAGATGCATCCGTACTCCTTTGAATAGAACCTCTCCACCCTTAATCTCATCTTCTCCCGGACTGAGAAGCGAGTGAGGTCTCCCCATCTCGGTTTCTGGAGTATGAAAAGGGAATCGAATAATTTGAGAGAAAACCCGCCCTCTTCGAAAAGATCAACCAGTTCCTCCTTGGAGAAAAGATACAGTTCTACATCCTCGCCTGATATCTGGAACCTCTTCTTCTTCATCCCATTGGTCAGCTTGATTTTTTTCTTTTCATTAAGGGAATCGTAATCCAAGTCCCATATACTTGCAACAGAAACTATTGCTATCCCTCTTGGTTTCAAAACCCTTTGCATCTCCTTTATTGCTTTTCTGTGGTTGCATACATTCAGGACAGAGAACATGCAAAGGATTGAATCAAAGCTCCTGTCTCTGAAGGGAATCCTCTCTGCACTGGCCTGCAGGACTGGTTTTTCGGATTTAACCAACCTTAACATACCCTCACTTATGTCCATACCAGTGATATTTTTTAGCAGGGGTAGGTGAAATCCCGTCCCACACCCCACATCCAGAACCTTACCAGAGGCGAATCTTCTGACCAGTGGAACCTCTTTTTTTCTGATTTCAAGGGTCGTGGGACTGGTATGTCTCATATCGTATGTTCTGGAGAGTCTGTTGTAGATGCGTCGGAAATTCATAATTTATATCAAGCGCTTCAAGTATTTAATATTAACAAAAACATAGGGATTTCATGAAGAGATTTCTGAAGTTTGCAACAGTGGGGGCGAGCGGTGTTTTTGTTAATGAGGGGCTGCTCTGGTTTTTCACCGAGATTGTGGGATTCTTTTACCTTATTTCATCTGCGATTGGAATTGAGGTTTCAATAATAACGAACTTCATACTGAATGAGTTCTGGACCTTCAGGGACAGGTCAAAAGGAAAGAAAGGAAGGTTCAGGAGAGGGGTTAAGTTCAACACGGTTTCGGTTGCCGGGTTGGTGATAAACATATCTGTTCTGTATTTCTGCACAGCGTTTCTCGGCATCTACTATCTAATCTCCAACTTAATAGGAATAGGAGCTGCGTTCCTCTGGAACTACTTCGTTAATCTCGGCTGGACCTGGAAGGCTGAGGAGAAGCAAGGGAAAACCAGAAAGATAAAAATGGTCTCTATTGTTATACCCACCTACAACGAAAAGGAAAACATCCAGAAGCTTATCCCAATGATTTTCCGGGTTCTTAGGAAAAACAAAATAAAATCAGAGGTTATCGTTGTGGATGACAATTCCCCTGACGGAACAGCAAAAGTAGCAGAGCAGTTGAAGAAGAAGTTTCCTGTAAGGGTTGTCAAGAGGAAGGGGAAGCTGGGACTGAGTTCTGCTGTAATTGAAGGCTTCAAAGTAGCGAAGGGAGACGTCCTTGGAGTGATGGATGCTGATCTCTCCCACCCGGTCGAGGTCCTGCCGGATATGGTGAAGAATCTGGAGAATTATGAGATGACTGTAGGCAGCAGAAATGTAAAGGGTGGTGGAATAGAAAACTGGCCCCTCCACAGGAGGGCCTTATCCAAGTCCGCTATACTGATGGCAAAGCCACTCACATCTCTTAAAGATACGACATCTGGATACTTCATGATCAGAAGAGAAATTCTAGAAGGTCCAGAACTGAATCCGAGGGGATTCAAGATATGCCTTGAGATAGCTGTGAAGAGCGGAGCGAAAATAAAAGAGGTTCCCATAATATTCAAAGACAGAGCGGCAGGGGAGAGCAAGCTTGGTGGCAAAGTGATGTGGGACTACATAGTCCACCTAAAGAACCTCTACAAGTTCAAGATAAAAAAGAAACTTCACGAATAATATACTTTTAATTAACCAATCCAAAATAATATTTATGTACTCCAAGGGAATCCAGTCTGTTCTCAAGCGAAAGAGAATTAGGATAGCAGACAGAGTAAGAATCCGGAAGGGAAAGAAAAGCTATGAAGGACTGCTCATGCCGAAAACCGATGCAGGGGACCCGGAATCTGTCGTAATTAAGCTGGACTCTGGTTACAACATCGGTCTTAAGTTTGAGAAGAGAACAAAGATAGAAAAGAGCAAAACCCCAGAGCCAGAAGCGCTCTTGGAGGAAGAAAAATACGAGCTTGGGAAGATAAGTAAGAAGCTCCTGAAGGTGACTTTTGACAAGACCAAGCCACCGATTACTTTGATAGCAACCGGTGGAACCATAGCAAGCAGGGTCAACTACAGGACAGGTGGCGTCACTGGTGTAAGCAACCCAAAGGAAATCCTCCACAACATACCCGAACTCTCAACCATAGCCAACATGAAGATGTCGGTTCCTTTCACCAAGATGAGTGAGGACATGGATTACAGGGACTGGCAGGAGATTGCGAGACATGCTGCAAGAAGGCTTAACTCAGGAGATAGGGGAGTTATAATAACACATGGGACAGACTTCCTCCACTTTACTTCTGCAGCTCTTTCCTTCTTTTTACAAAATCTCCACAAACCCGTTGTCCTGGTTGGTGCGCAGAGATCGAGCGACAGGGGCTCGAGTGATGCAGGTATGAACCTTATATGCTCTACACATGCGAGTGTGAGTGACATCGCTGAAGTAGGGATATGCATGCATGGTCAGCTTGATGATTCCTACTGTCTGTTTATCCGCGGGACAAAAGTCCGTAAGATGCATACCAGCAGGAGGGACGCATTCCGTCCGATAAACGAACTTCCCCTTGCTAAGATATGGCCCAACGGCAAAATAGAAAAAATAAACCGCAACTTCAAGAGAAGGAACGATAAGGAGCGAGTGAAACTTGACCTGAAATTCGAACCCAAGGTCGCAATATTAAAGGCGTATCCTGGTTCGGAGCCGGGAATAATAGACTACCTGGTAGGAAGGGGATATAAAGGATTTGTTATAGAGGCAGGTGCCCTGGGCCATGTCCCAACATTCGCTAAGAAATCTTGGATAGATACTGTAAAGAAATACACGAAAAAGGGAACCCCATTCGTAACAACGTCTCAGACCCTTTACGGAAGGGTAAACCCGAACGTCTACACAAACCTCAGGATACTCCACCACGAAGCCGGAGCCATACCAGGGGAGGACATGCTCCCGGAAACCGCTTACGTTAAGCTCGGCTGGGTACTAGGACATACAGAAAAACCCGACAAGGTCAGGGAGATGATGCTCACCAACTATGTGGGAGAGATAACCAAGAGAAGCCTGCCCCAGAGTTTTTTGTATTGATTTTATGGAAAGGAAAAGACCGAATTTAATTGTGGACGCCTTTATTGAGAAGGATGGGAAATTCTTAGCTATTAAAAGAAGTAGTGCAGTAGAGGTTGGGTCATGGGAAACCCCAGGAGGAAGGGTTGATGTTGGGGAAAGAGTAGAGGATGCCCTGGCTAGAGAAATGGAAGAGGAAACCGGTTTGAAAGTTAGAATAAAGAGATTTCTTGGCTGGGGTGAGGGGTTTGACTGTCCTCATCAAGATGGATATTTATGTCAGAGATTTGTTTTATATTTTCTCTGTGAGATTGTTTCAGGGGGATTAAAGATAGATCCTGGAGAAGCCTCGGAATACAAATGGGTTACCCCCGAGGGATTCAGAAAACTGGAACCTCTTAGCAAACCGATAAAGGATTTTTTTGATAAAAATGTTCTTTAGCAAAATCTATAAATCTTGGGAGGGGATACAGGAAGAAAAGTATAAAAGAATCCTTCTAGGTTTTGAGACAGACCTGCTCGCTAAGGCCTTTTCAGGAAGGGTTCTTGACATGGGTTCAGGCTCTGGTTTCTTTGAGAAGTTTCTGGAAGAACAGGGCTTCAATCTCTCCAAATGGATATGTCTTGATCCTGACTCGGACATGCTCAAGGAAAGCGGTTTTCAGAATATGCTCGGGGACGGGAACCGCTTGCCTTTCAAAAGTAAGAGTTTTGATTGCATAGTCTGTCTGGACTCTATTCACCTGATAAGGGAGGATTTCTTCTGGGTACTGAAGCCAAAGGGATTCACCCTTGTTTCGCTTTTCTACAATCCCGGGAACCTCAAGGAGAAAAGAAAATTCCTGAAAGAAAGAATGAAAGATATGGAAACCGTGAAGGAGTTCCAGATTGAGGGAAGGGAAAACGAGATCTTCATCCTAGCGAGAAAGAGATAAATATCAGGGTTCTAAAAGAATAATATGACTGGTCTGGATTACAAAAAACTTGGACTGAAGTGCGGAATAGAGATTCACCAACAGCTCGAAACGCACAAGCTTTTCTGCAACTGTGATTCCTCAATGCAGGAGAAGTCTGATGCAGAGGTTATTAGGAGGCTGAGGGCTGTTGCCGGGGAACTTGGAGAGATTGACGCTGCTGCACTTCACGAGGTTCTGCGTGGTAGGGAGTTCCACTATAAAGTCTATCCAAGCGAATCCTGCCTGGTTGAGACAGATTCAGAACCACCCCATGACCTGAACAGAGAAGCTCTGGACACATCCCTGACGATTGCAACCATGCTCAATTGCGAGATACCGGATGAGATCCATGTGATGAGGAAGCAGGTGATAGACGGTTCCAACACAACAGGATTCCAAAGAACAGCGGTCCTGGGATTGAATGGATGGCTGAAGACCTCGCTCGGGAAGGTTGGAATAACAAACATCTGCCTGGAAGAGGATGCAGCGCAGATACTTGGTAATGAATACAGCAGTGTGGTGTACGGTCTGAACAGGCTTTGCGTCCCACTGATTGAAATAGGAACAGCACCTGACATAAAAACCCCCGGGCATGCAAAGGAAGTTGCTGCAAAGATAGGAATGATTCTAAGATCAACAGGTAAGGTGAAGAGGGGGATAGGTACCATACGTCAGGACATAAACATCTCGATCTCAGAGGGCACGAGGATAGAGATAAAGGGAGCACAGGAGCTCAAGATGATACCAAAGCTCGTTGAGAATGAGGTTCTGAGACAGGCTAGCCTCATCGACATAAAGAACAGGATGATAGCGAGTGGGTTCAAACCGATAAAGAAGGTTCTGATAGAGAAGGTTACCCACATATTCAGCGAATCTAAACATCCTGTAACCAAGGGCAAGAAAACCTACGCGATAAAGATTCCGGGTTTTGCAGGATTATTGAAGCAGAAACTGACTCCTACCAGGACCCTGGGGAATGAGATAGCCAACTATGTTAAGGTTAAGATTGGAGCAAAAGGATTCATCCATTCTGATGAGGATGTTTCAGAGTATGGTCTAAATCCCCATTTCAAGAAACTCGAGAAGCACATGAAAGCGAAGAAGGGAGACACTCTCCTTATAGTCTCAGGTGATGAGAAACACTGTGAGAAGACCCTGAAGGCTATAATAAATAGAATCAACATGCTCCTTGAAGGAGTTCATGAGGAAACCAGGAGGGCCCTGGAAAACGGGGACAGTGAGTACATGAGACCCTTGCCAGGATCCGCAAGGCTCTACCCAGAAACCGATATACTCCCCATATTCATTGACAACAAAAAACTCAGGGATGTCAAAAAGAATTTACCAGAACTACTTGAGGATAGGATAATGAGATTTGTCCTGAGGTATAAAATAAACCAGGAACTTGCAAACCAGGTTGTCTACTCTAACAAGAGTGATATATTCGAATACGGAGCAAAGATGAAGATTGAACCGAAGCTCCTTGCATGGATTTTAACTTCAGCCCTAGCACAGGTGAAAACCAGGGATAATGCTCCTATAGAAAACCTCACTGACTCAAATCTGAGGGATATTGTCAAAATTCTGAAAACCAAGAAGATGACCAAGGAATCGGTCCTAGAGATTCTAAAGGAGCTTTCCTTCCATCCGGAGGAGAAACCCGAGAACCTGATAAAAGCCGAAGCCCTCTCAGAAAAAGAACTGAAAGGAATAATAAGGAAAGCAATAAAAGAAAACAAGGACGTTCTCAAGAAACCTAGGTCAGAGAAAATCCTCATGGGAATTGTCATGAAGGAGGTCCGTGGTAGAATCTCGGGAAGCGTTGTCTCCAAAACCCTCGCAAGGGAACTGAAAAAATCCTAGTCCTTCAGATTGGAACATTTATTAACCCAGAAACCAAAAAATAACCAATAAAAACGGAGGTGTATTTGTGACTGACAATGCTACTTTCGGTCAAAGACTTGTTGCCATAATAATCGACCACATAATCCTATTCATAATCAGTATTATAATAGCAATTCCAATCGGTATCCAGGCAACCTTCTTCTCTTTCGCAGCGTATGATCCTCTATTCTGGACGTCCATAGCCATTTACTCAGCAGTGAACTTCATCATATGGATATTGTATTTCACGTATCTTGAGGGAAAGTCAGGAGAGACCATCGGAAAGAGAGCGATGGGAATAAAGGTCATCAGTGAGAAGGAGAGCATGGACTACACCAAGTCATTCATCAGGAACATACTCAGGATAATAGACTGGTTACCCTTCGTCTACATACTGGGTTTCATTGTAGCGATTGCTTCTAAAAACAACCAGAGAATAGGCGACCTGGCAGCAAGAACAATTGTTGTGAAGGCTTGATTTCTTCCCTTCACACCTTTTTTAATTTTCAGAGAATTAGTTATAGCCCCGGCAGGATTTTAGACGCTGAGTATAGATTAGGGGGTTTGTGTTTTATAGGGGATTTGAAGGTTTAAAAAATTCTGCGACAACAGGAAAATGGTCAGATAATTGATTCGTTTCTTCATTTCTGATAATTCTAGCATCTTTAACTTTATCGGCAAGGTGTTGATTGACAAATATATAATCTAACCTTAACTTTGTAAAGTGTTCCTTGTCTATATTGAATAGTGTTGGAACAGAATACTCAAACGAATCTGAGAATTGTCTAACTACATCAACAAACCCTAGTTTCATTATTTTCTTTATTACATCCTTACGAATCTTATCCTTGCCGAATTTGTCCCTTCCCATTTTCCTCATCTCGTCTAGTAATTGGTTTTCATCATACTTGTCGAGAAATGATAATGAGTTCATATCACCCATTAGGATATTTTTTTCATCGCTGTTTATATGCCGTTGGATAATTTCTAATTCCTTGAGTCGTAAATCTTCGTTTATGTAATATAGATGTGTCAGGATAACTGTTATCGGTTCATTGTTTAATGAGAGCTTTGCCTTGATCATTCCAACCCCCAAACCTTTGTTTATTGTTAATTGGTCCTGAAAATCCTGATTAGAAAATAATGCCAAGTGATAACCTCGATCAACTTTACAGAAAACTACATGCCGATAATTGGTCTTTTTTTGAAAATCCTTTAACTTTGCAAAGTTATCCTTGTCCCATCCATTAAGCTCAGATAATCCAAGAATATCAGGATTTTCATTGGTAACAAAACGAATAATTTTGTTGAATCTATCCTCTTCCTGACACCCTTCGAATACGTTCAAATAGAGTATCTTCATGCCAACACGTATAATAATTGTTTTGCTAAATTAAAACCTTTTTTTCAAGAATCAAAACCGCTATCAAGAGAGCATGAGTAGCCCCGGCAGGATTTTCGGCTCCGCCAGAAGTGCCTGCTCAGCAGAGCGTTCGAACCTGCGTCATGAGGTCCAGAGCCTCATATGCTTGGCCACTACACCACAGGGCTATCTTCAAACGATGGCTAGTTTCGATATATCAAAGCCATCTAACGCTTCATGGATATTTTGTTGTTTTGTGTTTTTATAAATAATCTATAGCTACCTCGTCTCCAATCAATAAACCAATGCTGTCTGAAACACCGGCGTTCACCTCCAGTACGTATTTTGCTTTTTCCCCCGGGTTTATCATGGGACAAGACAGCTCACCACATGGCTGGGTATTCTTACTGATGAAAACGACCTCTTTGTTTTCATCAATCCAGATTATGTCAAGAGGAATCAGGGTGTTCTTCATCCAGAAGGGATATAAATCTTCTTTAGGGAAAACAAATAACATGCCCCTGTCCTGGTCAAGGTGGTCCCTAAACATCAAACCCCTTGACTGCTCATCCGGAGTTGTGGCGAGTTCAACATAAAAACAGCTGTCATCGAAACAGACCTGGGATTCGTTTACCTGATGGTTAATCTGGTTGTAAACGACTATCAGGACAAGGGCTACAATTACCACAGTAAACAATATTGCAATTCCATGTTTCATGTCCGTGTTTTGGATTCAATTTTTAAAAATATGACATTTCGTAAAAGCATTTATAGGTGAGGGACAAATATAATCGAGGCGAGAGAGTACGAGACCCGACCTGGAAAGGTTGTATAAGGTCGGGAGGTCGAAAGCATGGGTGATGCACGGACACTTGGAGAGAATTTCGGTTTCTGGTTACTCTGATCTATCCAAGCTGTCTGGAGGCGAATCCCACCTGCACTTCAGGAAGTTCTTAAGCAAGAGACTCGTTATTGAATCTCTGAACTTATGCCCGGGACTGGAATCGATATCGCTGTCTAAATATGCTCTTGATAAATGCGATCCAGATTGTCTAGAGATGTTATCGAAGATGAGGCTGGATATAATGGTGTCTAATAGGAAGGAGGGAAGACCGAACCTGATTGAGAAGAACCAATTTAAGAAAGTGATTCCAAGAATTAAAGGAGGTTAGATTCATCATGAAAATCCTTTTGATGCACTCGGATTTCATTGAATGGGAACCCAAGAAGAAGGCCATAAAACAGGCAGAGAAGGTCGAGAAGAAGGTAAGCAGCATAGACGAAGTGTTAGTTGTTTTTTCTGCTGTTGAAAAGACCGATGAGGGAAAGGAAAGGATTATAATAAACAAAACCTCCAAGGAGATAGCGAGCGTGGCAAGGGAAGTGAAGGCGAAAAACGTTGTGGTTTATCCCTACGTCCACCTCTCAACCAATCCATCCTCTCCGTCAGTAGCCATGAAGGTCCTTAAGGGAATAGAGAAGCATCTCAAGGAGAAGAAGTTCAATGTTTATCGCGCACCGTTCGGATACTACAAGAGGTTCAAGATATCCGTGAAGGGTCACCCTCTATCCGAGCTTTCAAGGGAGATAGTTCCTGAGGGCGGGATTAAGGTAGAGAAGGAGGAGGTTTCGGAGGCGCTGAAAAAGGAGGAGGAATTGAAGTCCAGGTGGATGATTGTGGAGCCATCTGGAAGGGAACATAAAATATCAATGAAATCTAGAAAGATATTGGGATATGATTTTTCCAAGAACCCCAAACTCGAGAAGCTCATCAAGTATGAGATGGTCAAATCCAGACTGGTTAAGGAGGAACCGCCCCACATAAAGTTCATGAGAAAACTGGAGCTTGTTGATTACGAACCCGGGAGCGATCCCGGGAACTTCAGGTTCTTCCCAAAGGGAAAACTCGTTAAATCCTTGATAGAGGAATGGGTGAACAACAATATTTCTGAATATGGAGCGATGGAGGTGGAGACCCCCATAATGTACGATTTTGAGCATCCCTGCATGAAGGATTACATTCACAGGTTCCCTGCTAGGCAGTATACAATAGAGACCCCTGAAAAGAGTGTCTTCCTTCGCTTCTCTGCATGCTTCGGACAGTTTCTGATGTTGAGAGATTCCAGCATATCCTACAGGAACCTTCCCCTCAGGTTGTACGAGATGACCCGTTATTCATTCAGGGTGGAACAGCATGGAGAGCTCGCGGGTCTGAGGAGACTGAGGAGCTTTACCATGCCAGATTGCCATGCATTCTGCAAGGATGTGGAACAGTCAAAGGATGAGATGTCCGTCAGATTCGGGGTTGCCAATAAGATTCTGAAGGGAATTGGTCTTAACTCGAAAGACATAGAGTTCTCAATAAGGGTTGTGAAGGACTTCTATGACAAGAACAAGAGCTACATCAAGAAACTTGTAAAGGCCTGGGGCAGACCTGTGATGATTGAGGTTTGGGACAAGAAATTCTTTTACTTCATACTTAAACTCGAGTGGAACTTTGTGGACGCCTTGGATAAGGCCTCATGCCTGTCAACCGATCAGATAGATGTTGAGAATGCAGAGAGGTATGGGATAAGGTTCACTGACAAGGACAACAAGAAGAAACACCCCATAATCCTTCACATGTCTCCCTCGGGTTCGATAGAGAGGGTGATTTATGCGCTACTTGAGAAGGCATACATGGAAAAAAAGTCAGGAAAGAACCCCATCCTTCCGTTATGGCTCTCCCCAATCCAGGCAAGAATATGCCCTGTCTCAGACAAGTTCCTTCCAATGGCGAAAAAAGTTGCAGATGAAATAGGTAAGGAGTGTATAAGAGTTGATGTTGATGACAGGGTTGAATCAGTGGGGAAGAAGATTCGCGATGCCGAGGTTGAATGGATACCATACATAATTGTGATAGGAGAAAAGGAAAAGAAAACCAAAAAACTCGCAGTCAGGTTTAGGGAATCAGGCAAGGTTAAGTCAATGTCCTCGAAACAGACAATAAAAGAAATATCAGAGAAAATCGAGGGTTTCCCCTACAAACCCCTGCCTCTTGCAAGGGAAGTGAGTAAGAGACCTGTTTTTGTTGGGTAGTTAAAATAAAAACAAACCAACATCCACAGCACCTAAAAAATATAGTAATGTGATTAGTATTGGCTGGTGAATAAGATAAATCAACAGTGAATTTCTTCCCAGAAAACAGATTGGCCTAGTGAATGAAGAATCTGAAAACTCAGGGAACTTGAATCTTCGCTTATAGTTTTTGTACATATAATTCCCGAGAAATATTCCTATCAGAATAACACCGAACCACGGAAAGATTGGAAAGTAATCCAAGGTGTAGAAGTTTCTGGGCATGAATCCCAACCAGAATAGCCAGTAAAAATCAAACGTCAGGCCTCCCAGACACAGTCCGATTATTATGAAGATTATTCCGAGTATGAGATTCCTGTGACGGTATTTTATCAATGGATATGCAAGGATTATGGATACTCCGATAAGGTGGAGGACTCCAAATACAATGAAACCCACTCTAAGAAAAATCCATGTGATCACACTGATTATCAGCCCCCAGAAGAATATCTTTAAGCCCCTTTTGAAATATTTCCTCCCAAGTTTTCCAGTTCTTTTCTGTATGGCTCTTGAATAGCTCAGGGTCAGTGATATGCCCACCAGCAAGATGAAAACGGTGGCTGTTACTCTGGCGAATGCCCACCAGAAACCAGAGTAGATGTTTACCTCATAGCCACCGAGGTAACTCAGATCAAAAAGGAAATGAAAAACAATCATCATTACTATTGCAACACCCCGGAGGAAATCTATCTCCCAGAACCGCTTTTCCAGATTCTTGTCCATCTAGTTATCTTTAGAATAAGGGAATATAAATTATCCAGCAGGGATTTCAAATTTATAGAATCCCAGCAAATTAATTATCAGTGGTCTGATGGTCCAGATAGTAATCTTCACAGATTTGGACGGAACGATGCTTGATGAAAGCTATTCTTACAAAGAGGCGTTGCCTGCCCTTAAGAAGATAAGAAAAAAGAAAATCCCCATGATTTTTTGCACAAGCAAGACCCTTCATGAAACAGAACACTACAGGCATAGGTTGGAAAACAAAGACCCACTAATCGTAGAGAGTGGTGGAGCGATTTACATCCCGGAGAATTATTTTAATTTTAAATTCAGTTTCAACAGGAAAACCGGTGAATATTTTATAGTTGAGTTAGGAACCTCCTACAAAAAACTGAGAAAGGTTCTGAAAACTCTGAAAAGAAAAGGTGTTGTTGTCAAGGGTTTTGGAGACATGACTGACTATGAGCTTTCGAGAGATTCTGGCCTGTCCTTTAGTAAAGCACACCTCGCAAAACAAAGGTGTTACAGTGAACCGTTCAACATAGTGAAGGGGGATGAGGACAAGGTGAGGAAACTGATAGAAAAAAAAGGGTTCAACTTCATTAAGAGTGGAAGGTATTATAACATAATAGGAGACAACAACAAGGGAAAGGCAGTGAAGATTCTGAATCGTCTATTTAAGAGAAAGTTCAAAAAGATAAAGAGCATAGGTTTTGGTAATTCTGAAAACGATCTACCAATGCTGGAAGCCGTTGATGGGGGTTACATGGTCAACGGACCGAAGGATTGGAACAGAACTGTTATGAGGTTGCTGAAATGAACGTGGAAGAAGCAGAGAAACTATATGCAAACTCAATAGGAATCTTGAAGGAAATCCAGCTGAAGAACGGCGCGTGCTTGGCTACACCAAAGGGTGAGAGATATCCTTACATCTATCCCAGGGATCACTCTTTGTCTACCCTCGCTTTCCTTTCTTCAGGTGTGAACGAAAATGCAAAAAGAGCGATGAAATTCATCTTTAAGGAACAGCTTAAAAGTGGCGCTTTCCCGCAGAGATACGACATGAAGGGAAGGGACGCCTCCTACAAACCCATACAAATCGACGGGACCGGACTCATCCTCTACACACTCACGAAGTATGTAAACCAGACCAATGATTACGGTTTTGCGAGAAAGAACTGGGGCAGGGTTAAGAAATCCGTGAACTACATAATAGATAACATATACCCTGAAAAGGGACTGGTTTTCACTCCCAATTCCATTCATGAATTCCCACCCACTGAAGAAGGACTCGAGATATGGGCAAACTGTGCATGTTGGGTTGCATTGGTAGAACTTTCAAAGCTTGCTGAGAAACTCGAATTTGGACACAAGAGATGGGAGGACTATTCGAACGGTATAAGGGAAAGCGTTTTGAAATATATGTGGAATTCCAGGGTCAAATCCTTTATCAAGAATATAAGGATCAGGGAGTCGAGCTCTGTCAAAATAGATCCAGATATTGCTCAGTACGCAGTCGCTTACTTCGGTCTCCTTCCAGACAAGGACAAAAGAGTGATATCAACAGTGAAGCGGATCGAGAAATACCTCTGGAACAAAGATCTGGGAGGGATATGTAGATATCCCAAAAGAGAGGGAAGACATAACGGAGGTTACGGACCCTGGCCTCAATACACACTCATGATATGCAGGCACTACATAAATTTGGGCGACAAGAAAGGAGCTGACAAATACCTGAACTGGGTTTTAAATGTTGCATACAATTACGAACTCCCCGAGCATATCTCAACGAGGAACGAATTTGAGGAGTACGTTAAGGATTTCAAGGAGGCAGATATTCTAAGGAAGGATAGGATGATAATGATAAAGAACGCAAGAAGTCATCCAATGTTCAAGAAGGGAACAGCCTATATAACTCCGATCCTCTCCTGGCCCCATGCAGAATTTATAATCACATGGAACCTCTACAAGAAAACATTTCTGAAATGAATATTAACTTATAAGTAGTTACTTATGCAAATATTTATAAAGTTTACTGTTAAATTTATCACTGATGTGATAAGATGAGCAATAAAGGAAAGAGAATAATGATAATTCCACCAAGTTGCAGGGGACTTCCTGACCTGTATTTCACAGACAAACAAATGGTTCTAAACATGATTATATTATCGAAGGATTTTCCCAGCTACGAGGAACTAGAGGAACTTCATGGTAAAACGGTCTGCGGACAAGAAGCGGAATTTAACAGTTATTCTGGAGGGGATGGTGCCAGATACAGTCTAAATGTCCCAAGTGTCGGTCTTGCTTATTCAGAATTGACAATCCCCAGAGACCTGATAGCCGGTTACGGGGATTCCGGAGAAGAGTCCGCAAAAAACGCCATATCACTGTTAGAGGAACTGCCAGTGAAAATTAAAGAGCAATACGGCAAAGTGTTCGAATTCACGATAAAAGACTGGATATGTGGAGCGAGTGAATTTGAAAAAGGGTTCTTTGAAAGGTTAAAGAAAGCCAAGGGTAAATTGAGATTAAACATTTAACGCTCTAGAATGAAGTATTTCTTCCTCTTCTCCTCTTCAGGAATCTCTGCCAGTACTATACTGTACTTCTTTCCTACCCCGACCACGTTCTTTTCCTCAAATATCTTCAGTGCCTTCTTCAGTTTGTAACCCTTCTCTGCGTATATCTCAAAAAGAATATCACCCTTCTTTACCTTGTCCGCTAGCTTTCTGTGTAAGAGGATCCCCGCTCCCTTGTCTTTCGGAGCTCCCGCAATCCTGGCCATCCTTGTGATAAAGTGATTGTTTATCCACAACACTCTTCCGGATTTGTTCGATTTTATCTTTATGACCTTATCACCAACAGATATGTCTTCAGGCTTTATCTTGGGATTCCCTCCCTGTGCAGCTATAATCTCCCTTAGCTTCTTCTTAGCCTTTCCGGATTCTAGGATATGGGATATCTTGTCCTCGGGGTTTTCCATCTTCTTGAAATCAAAGAGAACAGAAGAAAGGCATGTAACCTTGTCTATAAGATCCTTGGGACCCCTACCATCCTCAATTGTACTTAGAGCTTCCCTGGCTTCCAAAGCAGGTCCAATACCATACCCTATGGGCTGGTCTGCAAAGGTTGAAACACAACCCACATTTATCTTTAATTTCTTCCCAAGTTCTATGAACTTGTTTGCTAGATCCTCTGCCTCCTGGGTAGTTTTTACTTTCACCCCCCTTCCTGTTGGGATGTCGATAACAAGATACTTCGTGTTTACTGCCTTCTTCTTTGACATAACGGATGGGAGAAGAAGCGGGTCTATTGATAGAGGATACTCCACCTGTATGAACATATCATCAGCCGGCGCAAGTTCCACTGCTCCACCCCACACCAGGCAACCGTTCGTTTTATTTACAACCTTCTTTATCTCCTCCAGGGTCAGATCCACAGGAGCCAAACACTCCATTCTATCAGCTGTTCCAGCAGGGGCTGTGATCGCTCTGGAAGAGGTTTTGGGTATTGTCAATCCGGCTGCTGCAATCAGGGGTACAAGTATCATTGATGTCTTATCGCCGGGAATCCCGCCTATACTGTGCTTGTCAAATATCTCCCTGGTTTTGAACCTGAGACTCTTTCCTGTCTCAGCCATTGCACTGGAAAGTGCAGCGATCTCGCTCATTGCCATTCCATGCATGTACAATCCCGCCACAAAGGCTGTTACCTCTATATCTGAGAGCTTCTGACCAGCCACATCAGCAACAATCTTCTCGATCTCCTTTGATTTAAGGACATTTCCGGACAACTTATTTTTTATGAAAATTATGGATTCGGGGGGTTCTGCAGGTTTGACCTTTACCTTTTCCCCCATCCTAACTCTGAGATCTTCATGAACACTCTCTGAAAGACCTATCTCTCCCTTTAGGACAAAAACTTCAGCAACATTGACTATTGCTGTAACTTTCTTTTTGTTTACTACCAGTTCAATCCTGTCCAGGGGTCTAACATCAAGTTCGTCAGCATCATCCCTATTTAGGATAACTATAGGTTTCAGAGCCTCTATCTCAAGTGGCCTTGCTTTCAGAAACATCATTTCGTCTCCTAACGCCTTCCTTAATATATTGTTTTATCCAATTATTAAATATGATCAAGAAGGTCAGGAAGTCCGTGGTAAGCAGAGAGGAGATCACGGCTGACTTCGTGTTCTTCTTCATCCCAGCCTTTCTCTCATTCTTGGCGATATTCTTTTTCGATATACATCAGAGCTTTTACCAGACACCCTACTATCCATTCACTTTCCTCCTGAATGACTACTGGATATATGTTGGTGGGGTTTTGCTCGGAGGTCTCATAGGATTCTTTTTGATAAAGCTGTTTCTGTTCGGTGTTAAGGAAGAGGAAAGAGTCTAAACCAAATACAAGCAGGTTTTTGTTATTACCCAATGAAAAAACCATTTACGGAAACCCAAAGCAAGCGAAACATTTATAAACCCATATGTTATATTTTTCATATAAATCAACAATATGCAACGCATGAACCTTTTAAAGAGGTGGTTAAATGGTAAGAAGAGCTAAAAGAGCTTCAAAGAAATACTACAAAATGAGAAAAGGAAGCAGAGAAGTAGCTACCTTCACTGGCCGACAACCACGACAGGCAGCCCTGAAAGCAGCAACAAGAGGATACACTGACATAAGACTCAGGGAAAGAGGAAGAAGGAACAGAGACGGAACCTACACAATACATGTTTTTAGGGGAACAAGAAAAAGGGTTTCAGTTCCTGAGTCAAGCAGAGTAAGCTGGTTGCCATCAACAGTCTGGAAGCCAGTAGTTAAGAAGGTAGGAATTGAAAGAGTCACAAGACTCAGATAAATTTTTAGGGGGATTTTATTTTCCCCTACTTATTTTTATTTTTAAATCTTTTCTAACTGTTCTAAATAAACAGTCCAATCAGGCTCCCGTAGAACAGGGTAACAATCAAAGTTACCACAAAAACAGGTGCGAACCTTACACCTTCCTTTATCCAGACCTCACCTCCCTTATCCTGTAGGTTCTTCACCTCCTTCTCTGTCAGGCCCCTCCATCTCTGCGAAACCAAGACATCACCTTCTCTCAGTTTACTCACAGGAACCTTCCTCTTGAAGAGGTTCTTCTCAACAAACCTTCCGTAACGTAGGAAGAAAACAAGGGCTATGAAAAGGGGAGGGAGAATAAGGATGTAGTTCAGGACGTACAGGGGAACGAGGTAAAAATAATGGAAGTACATGAACATCCCCAAGCAAAGGAAAGAAAAGACAACAATTATTGCAGCTATTCCCTTGAGATCCCCCCTCAATTCACTGAAGAATTCTCTTGAAGCATTCCGGGATTTTACCCCCAGCGCAATCGAATAGACCAGCAGGTAGAAAAATGCAATGAAAAAGAAATTGAAGAAGAGGGCAACAGGGAAAGCGAAGAATGAAGTGAATGCGAACCCTGCAGGATCCGGGAACAGAAACCCCAGCGCTCCCAAAAGCCATGCGTCTCCGTCACCCCACTGTTTTGTGAAATACAGAGCGAGTCCGAATCCCAAGAAAACCAATCCGATTATGACAGAGTTCAGGATGGGGGTGAAATCACCAATAGTGAAACTGTAAACACTCCTGATAACCAGAGCCAGAACTATCATTGAATAGGGAAGCCAGTCCGGGAACTCCGTTGTTTTCAGGTCCCAGTACCCCGCTAGGGCAAATCCAACAAATCCTATTCCAAAGAGTAACCATTCGAACATATTATATAGTATAGTTACACTGGTAATAAATTAATTGGAAATTTATTAAGAGCAGAACAATAATTATAATTAATGAAAATCACATATGTAATACTTCTGTTGTCTGCATTCCTTGTCTTTTTTGGTTCAGCTTATTCTGCGAAAGCTGACTTGGTGAATCTCCCTGTAGATACAGAATTGTTTTTATATTTATTCATAACTATTGTCGTTGTAATTATAGCATTGATTATCACAATTGAAATGAAAAGAAGAGCTGAAAGGAAGAGGCATGTTACCCCAAGCTCACCTGAATCAGAAGAAATCTCCAGGTTTTAACTACTTCCTGAAAATATAGTTCATACCAGCTGAAAACATCTTCTTCATAAGTTCAATGTTTCCGTACTTTATATTATTCCATATGAATTTAGGCCTGAAGTAAAACCTGACATACGCCCTTCTGAGCATCTTCTTAAGTTCCCTCTGTGACATGGTAGGCAACTTCATAACAGGATTCAGGACTGTGTACTTACTCCAATCATCTGTTTCCAACATCTGGTTACCCTTGGCGTATTCGTATAGAGGAGTTCCTGGGTACGGTGTGCATACAGTAAACTGCACCCAATCAGGATCAAGCTCTATCGCGAAATCTATGGTTTTCCCTACATCCTTCCTTGTCTCACCAGGTATACCTAGAACGAATGAAGCAAATACACCCATTCCTGCCCTCTTTATCAACCTTACAGCCTTCCTAGTCTGATCCATGGTTATGCCCTTGTTTATGGTATCCAGGGATTTCTGCGAACCTGATTCTGCTCCCACATAAATTGTGTGGCACCCAGCATCCTTCAAATATTTCAATACATCCGGATTCCTGGAAATGATATCGACCCTTGAGGAGCATGACCAGTATATCTCAATACCCTCTTTCTTTATCATATCATGGAGTTCCTTTACCCTTTTTGTATTCAGAACAAACATGTCATCAATGATTTCTATGTGGGATATTCCGTACTTGTTCTTAAGAAGCCTGATCTCCTTCATTATGCTCTTTGCGCTCCTCTCTCTGTACTTCTTCCCCATGAGTCTTGAAGAAGAGCAGAAGATGCAACTGAATGGGCAGCCCCTTGAGGTTATTATCGCGACGTACTTTTCCTTACCCATTTTGTAAAGGGTCATTGGGAGCTGGTCATAGGCAGGTATGGGTATAGAATCCAAATCTTCTATCAGGGGTCTTGGCGGGTTCCCTATTATTTTCCCCCTGTTCCTGTAGAATATTCCCAGTACATTCTTAAGATCCTTACTACCCTCCATGGTATTCATAAGACCCAGGAAGGTCTCCTCTGCCTCACCATAGACAATTATGTCTATATCCTTACATTCCTCCATGCTTTCTTTTGCAGTAAAAGAAACATGGTGACCACCAACAACGGTTGTGATATCAGGATTGACCTTCTTTACGAGCCTTGCGTATTCATAAACATCATGTATTGCAGATGTAGATATAGCTGAGATCCCCACAACATCTGGATTGAAATTCCTGATTAAATCCTGGAACTGTCCCGGAGTGTAGTTCATGCTCAGTGCATCAACAAGCTTAACATCATGTCTACCTTTACCATACTCCTGGATATAGGAGGCTATTAAAGCTAGGCCCAGGGGAGGACCCGAGACCCCTAAAACCCTTCTTATTGCGAACTTGGAATTCGGTTCCACGAGCAGGATTTTCATACTTCAAGAATGTTTTAAAATCTTATAAATACTTGCAGGTTTCCGTGGGATTTATTAATAATTCCTCCAAATCAGATATGAGGGGAGGTAGTCTAGTTTGGTTTAGGATTCCAGCTTCGGGAGCTGGCGACCTGGGTTCAAACGCTCTACTTCGCATGCGTTTTCAGCAGAGCTGAAAATCCCAGCCTCCCCATTTCTTTTATTAATCAACAAAGGCAATTATAATATTACAGAATTTTCAGTGATTTTTATGGCGAAAAAGTCAGAGCTGGTTGTTAAAAGGGATTCGAGGCTTATTTCCCCATCCTACACGAGATCCTACCCACTTGTTATCGACAAGGCGAAGGACTGTTGGGTGTGGGACGTTGATGGAAAGAAATACCTAGATTTCTCCTCTTTCATCGCCGTCAGCAATGTTGGTCATTCCAATCCCGAGGTTGTGAAGGCTGTGAAGGAGCAGGCGGACAAGTGCCTGCACAATGCGGGAACGGATTTCTACAACGAGCTCGAGGTAAAGCTGGCGAGGGAACTGAACAAAATAACACCGGGGGATTTTGCAAAGAAGGTATTCTTCACGAACTCCGGAACCGAAGCCGTTGAATGTGCATTCAAACTGGCAAGGTGGTATAAGAAGAGACACAGGATGATTGCATTTCTGGATTCCTTTCATGGCAGGAGCATGGGATCCCTCAGTCTGACAGCTTCAAAGATCATGCAAAGGGATCATTTTTCTCCTCTTGTTCCCGGGGTGACCCACATACCTTTTGCCTACTGCTATAGATGCGCATTCGGGAAGGAATACCCAATGTGCAACATGGAGTGTCTAAAATACCTAGAGGACGAAATCCTGACAACCATCGTTCCGCCTGATGAGGTTGCCGCTGTGGTTGTTGAGCCCATACAGGGTGAGGGTGGATATATATTCCCACCAAAAGACTACCACAAGAGGCTCCAGAAGATATGCAAGAAGTACAGGTTCCTTTATATTGCAGATGAGATTCAGACTGGCTTCGGAAGGACAGGATACATGTTCGCTTCTGAATACTTCGGTGTGAAACCGGATATAATCTGCCTCGCAAAGGGAATAGCTGCAGGGCCTCCGCTGGGAGCCTGCATTGCAAAGAAGGAGATAATGTCCTGGCCGCCAGGAGCACACGCCTCCACCTTCGGAGGAAATCCAATTTCATGTGCAGCATCCCTGGCATCAATAAACTACATAAAGAAGAAGAACCTCTGCAGGAACGCAGAAAAGCTGGGAAAGATAGGCCTCAAGTTCCTGAAGGATGTGAAAGAGGAGAATGAGATTGTGGGTGATGTTAGGGGCCTCGGCCTGATGCTCGCCATGGAGCTCGTAAAGGATAGAAAAAACAAGACCCCAGCAAAGAAGGAAACATATAAGGTTCTGAACCATGCCTTCAGGAAGGGTCTCATCCTGCTTTCCTGTGGGGTATCCACAATAAGAATCATCCCCCCACTCACCATAATAAAGGAGGATTTCGAGAAGGGCCTGGACATCCTTGAAAGCGTGATTAAAAAAATATAGTTTAAAACTAACCTGTTTCTTTTTCAACCTCTTCCAAAACTTCTTCCTCACTCTTGACTTCCTCTTTTTCAGTTTCCTTCTCTACCTTACCCAGAACGTCCTTCTCCTTTCTCGGCTTTTCCCTTTGGGGTCGTGTCCTACTCAGGAATCCCGCAACAACCGAGCTGAAAAGGATGGAAAGAAGGATAACTATGAATATTATGTTAATTATTTGGGTTGCAATTAATTCTGGCTGACCTGCAGCAATAAGAGCTGTTGCAACTATTGGAGCCATGGCAGCGGCAGACAGGCCCCTTGGTGTTACAAATGAGAGTAGTATCATATCCCTTCTATCCATCTCCCGTCTCCTCTTCTTACCCAACATGGGTATCAGAAAGACCGGACGTATGAAGAATACTATAAGGAAGAAAACGAAGGCTGTCAAAAGCTCGTAAGGAGACATTAACAGTGCAACCTGCGCACCGAGCAGGGTAAAGACAGATATTCTAAGTAGTTCGGATAGATGGTCATCAAAACGCTGGACCTCCTTTCTTCCTGGTATTGTGAGATCACCTGCAATCAGACCACATATTGCGACGGCCAGCATACCAGATCCACCAATCACCTCAGCCAGAGCATAGGTTATTACTGCAATAGCAAAAAGAAGAAGAGCCGTATACTCCTTTAACATTGATTTTAGGAGCTTTGAGACTGCCAGACCCAATATTATCCCAGTGCCCACACCAGCAGCTATCATGAGCCAGAACTGTGATACGTATTTCATCGGCTCAAACAAAGCACCGGGCTCAAGGGCAACGAGTCCAAGGAATATCATAGGCAACAAAACACTAAGAGGGGAGTTGAATATGGATTCAACCTTCAGAATATTCATGGCTTTTCTGGAACCCTTGAGGACATCTTCAAACGCAAACACAACTCCTGTTCCAGTACCACTTATAACAGCAGCCATCAGAAACGAATAGACTAGCTCAAGGCCGAAAAGAAAATGTGCAATGAATCCCAACACAATGGTATTGAAGACAACTCCAACCATTGCGAGGTTGACAGAGACGTTGGAGAACCTCTTAAATACCCTGAAACCGAGATTGAAGGTTCCTGTGAAAACCACGAATATCAGGGCAAGAAGTCTCAGGAAATCAGGTATAGCTCCCATTATTTCTTTCGATGCATCAATCAATACAACGCTTACATAACTCATCACATAGGGATTCTTATAGAGTGTGGGACCAAGGACAAGACCGAGGAGGAGCAGAAAGAACGCGTCAGGGATTTTTCTCTTCTTCAGCAGGTTTACCAGCAGGATTCCGAGACCAAGCAGAAACCCAAAGTATGCAACTGCCAGAGTCAAATCAACCATAGTTAAATATTGCAAAGGAGATTTTTATTGTTTTTTAAATCAAAAGCAGAAGATTAATATATGAAAAGTAACAAAAGACTTCTTTACGTCATCATAACTCTTATACTAATTATTATAATAGTTTTTGCAGGTATTGTTTTCCTGGGAAACTACCATTTTGACAGAATCTGTCAGGAGGAATTCAGAAACAGGCAGTTTTCGATTCTTAGCAATATCGATTCACTGAAAAACCAAACTGGCCTTGAGTTTGCTAGGACACTTTCCATAACCCACACAACCTACGAGGCTAATGTAAAAACCCCAGAGGAACTGCTTGGTGTTTTCTGCAATGTAAGGGTTCTGCTCTGCAAGAAGGAGAGCGGTGAAATCCGGTACTGCCAGGAGTATGAGGTTCCTTTTACCGCCCTGGTTGATTAAAGAAATAATTATTTTTTCTTTAGTTTGGGTTTTCTTCGCTTTAGAAACCCCTTGTAAGTTTTCTTGTAGAGTTCCGAAGCCTCTAGCTCTTTGACATCTCTCTTGTAAAGATCGTCCTTTATCTTTTTCCCCGTTTCCTTTTCCCATTTTTCTATCGGAATTCCCTGGGACTTCTGACTCTTGTCGCGATACCACTCTGGTATGACATTGAATGCGCAGAATGGGATTATCCTACCATCGGTCATGGCGTAGTGTATGCAGCACCTCTTGACCCTCTCTATGTCGTAATTAAACTTGTCCATGAAGTGCATCATCCCTATGAAAAGGGACTTGTGGTGGAACACCCCCAGGGCCCTGTAGTCATGCTTGATAAGGGCGTTCCACAGGATCTTACCAAGGCTGAAACCCTCGGGAGCCTTCTCCTTGTCTATAAAGGAATTCAGTTTGAACAACAATCTGGTAGCCGTGATGTACTTATTACTCTTACCTGTCTTTATCTCACCCCCAAGGCTGTCTAGGTATTCCAGAAGACCCTCAACATCGATAAACCTTGTTATCGGGACCATCTTACCACCGATCTCAAAAACATACGTCCCCATACCGCATGCAAAGTGTGTAGACAGGGAATATTCGGCCTTTTTGGTAAGAGCCTCAACGAAGTTCGTTATCGCCATCACACTAGGGACAGGGTAGAAATCATCTTTATTTATCTGTCCATTTGTCTGTTTCTCTATTAGTTTTATGGTGTCTGGTATAGTTATTCTGTGTTTCTCCCGTTCCTTCCTAGGCATCATTCCAACAAGCGAGACGGGTTGGTAGTTTACAGACCTTATGACATCTATGTTCTTGAATCCAAACTTAATTATATCCCCAACCTCATGGTCGTTAATGTTCCTGATGACAGTGGGAACGAGAACGATCCCTATCCCCGCTTCCCTACAGTTCTCCAGAACCCCGGGTATTTCCCAGTGGTTCTTTATGTTGGTTTCTGGTGTGAGACCATCGAAGCTCAGATACAATGTGTTTACTCCCGCCCCCCTCACCCTCTTAGTGAAATCCGGGTTCTGGGAGATTCTTATCCCGTTGGTGTTGAGCTGTACATGATCGAATCCCTCTTCCTTGCAGAGCTTTATCATGTCGATGAGATCCTTCCTCATTGTTGGCTCCCCACCAGTTAGCTGTATGGCGTTGCAGGGAATGGGTTTCTCATTCCTGAGTTTTGAAAGCATCTCCCTTATCTGGCCCATGGTGGGTTCATAAACGTACCCGAGCCTCTCTGCATAGAAAAAACAATACCAGCAGTTTCTGTCGCACCTTGTTGTCAGGGCGATATTTGCCAATGCAGTATGGCTTTTGTGCATGCCACACAAGCCACAATCCTTCGGGCACTCAATTTCCTCTTTCTTCACGTTGGGGTTCGAAACCCCCTTACCGTCCCTTGCGAACCTCTTTGCCCTCATGTACATATAGTAATCTCCCCAGTAAACATCCTCAAACTTCCCATGATCCGGACATTCCTTAGCTATCCAGATCTTACCATCCCTGTAGAAAACAACAGCAGGTATTACCTTCAGGCATTCCGGGCAGAGGGATTTGGTTTCTTCGAGGGGATTTTCTATGGTCATTTTCACATTCTCCTGTTCTTTTAATAGTTTTTAAAAGTATTAAATATTTATTTATAGGAGTTCAATATTTAAATACTATGTCCGACGGAAAGATGCTTGAGGAGAAGATATATTCGACCTTTTCTGACATAGCGAGTTCTATTGGCTACTCCCCCCTCCACGGTAAGATAATAGGGGTCCTGCTCGTTCGAGGCAGAGAGATGTCCCTTCAGGAACTTGCCAAGGAGACGGGTTACTCAGCTTCAATGATATCCCTGAGTCTGGATCTTCTTGAACTGCTAGGGGTAATAAAAAGGGTAAAGAAGACAGGAGATCGAAACCTTTACATCATTCTGCAGGGGGACCTGCTCGAATGTTTGAAGAACGCAATAATACTCAGAGTCAAGAAGAGTATAGGTTCAACCCTTATCGATTTTGATAGAAGCAGAAAAGACCTGAGTAAGCTGAGGGGTGAGGAGCGAAAGAAGATGCTCAATACTCTGAACATTCTGGAGAAGGAGATAAAGCGGCTGGAGAGGTACGTAAAACTGCTCTCCGGAATAAAACTCCCTTAAGTTTTAATTTTTTTTGCGCATGAAGATGATATCCGTCTCCTACTTTGCCAAGCGTCTTGGGCTTGGTACATGGGTCATCCGGATATTTTTTTCATGTCTTGGCTAGGGGCAGCGAATTCCCTAGTCCATAGTAAATGTTTTTCTCAACTCTATTAAAATAATTTTGTGAAAAAAATATTCCGATAAGAATATAAACATTTAATCTAAGAATACACCATGCTACCTGAAACTAAAAGCATAAAAAATAGAAGAAAACTCCTTGGTCTGACACAAAAGAATCTTGCAAAACAAACCAATGTCTCCCAATCCTTTATTGCAAAGATAGAGTCCGGAAGGATAAACCCTTCTTACAATCACGTGAAGCAGATTCTGGATTTTCTGGAAAACCTTGAGAGTAGAGAGAAAGAAGAACTGAGGGCAAAGCAGTTATATCGCAAAAGAGTCTTTTCTCTGACCACCCATGATAGAATCTCGCATGCTGTTGAACTTATGAGAAAATATGAGATTTCCCAGTTGCCTGTTTTCCGTGGCAGGATGCCTGTAGGATCAGTCACAGAAAAGAGCATAGTTGATCTGATGTCAAAGGGTTTCGATTCCAAGAGGCTCTCGAAAATGAGAGTATCAGAAATCATGGAGGAACCATTTCCAATAATAAGCCAGGAAACACCCCTAAGTATTATCTCTTCACTCCTCCAACATAATCCTGCCGTTCTCCTTTCAAGGGACGGGAATGTAGCAGGTATAATAACAAAAGCGGACATAATAAAAGTTATAAAGTGAGAATCCAAAAGATAAAAACGGTGTAAATATGAACATCAATGTAAGGTATTTGGGCATAATACTGATAATCCTGAGTATCATAACATTCTTTATAATGTACAATTTCTCCAATACCATGCTTGACATAATAGACAGTGGACAGATTGGATCATGCGAATCTTTTGATTTGTGTCCACACGTAGCTGTTCTGAATCAGGCATATGTTGGATACTTCACATCTTTCATAATGCTTATAATAGGAGTGTTCATGGTCATTCTGGGTGGGAGTACTGAGAAACCAGAACCAGAGGGAAACAGGAACAAATGGGAGGGTGTTCTCAAAAAACTCACCGGAGACGAGAAGAGCGTTTATGAAAAAATAATTGTATCAGAAGGCGTAATCTTCCAGAGTGATCTGGTTGAACAGTCTGGATTCCCCAAGGCAAAGGTTTCCAGGATTCTTGACAAGATGGAAGCCAGAGGACTCCTTGAAAGAAAGAGAAGGGGAATGGCAAACGCCGTTGTCCTGAAATAATACCGAGAAATTAAACATTTATTTAAACCTTTCCCCATTTTATTCTAATGGAAGAATCTAGTTATTTGATTTCGTTGAAGCACTCACTCTGGCACGTTCTTGCAGGAACCAGAGGAGGCGTTACAAGGATTCATATAATAGAATTGATAAGAGAAAGACCGTATAACATCAACCAGCTTCACCAAAAACTCCATCTTGATTATAAAACCATACAACATCATATAAAAATCCTTACTAATGAAAACATTATAACAACCAACGAGAAAAAAAAATACGGTTCAATGTATTTCCTTTCCCAACTTTTCGAGAAAAACATATACATTTTCGATGAAATCTTGGCAAAAATTGGGAAAAAGCAAATAAATAAGGAGGGTAAAGATAAAGGTGATTAAATGCATGAAATACATTATCTTTCGCTAGGAGTCAACCTGATAAATGTGATTATTCTAGTTCTGCTTCTACATATATACACAAGAAACTACCGTCACATAAAATCAGATTACAACCTGGGGCTGTTGGTTTTCTCATCACTATTCCTTATAGAGAATCTCATAGCCATTCACCTAGCAATTTTCTCATGGCCTTATTTTGCGACCGATATAATATTCCACATAGTTATAATAAACTTCATCCAACTGCTTGGTTTACTGGCACTTCTCCGCATAACTTGGAAATGAATTTGGGATTAATTTGGAAATTTCTCGGAAAGAATCTCGGAATATTGACTTAAATAGCTCTGGTAATTCAACTTTGGTGATAAAGAATGATGGTGTTTAGGGTTTTGATTGGGATGATTCCGTATAGCATATAAGAATATAGGATGACCAAATTGCCGGTGTTGATGAAAATATGCCCAAGTGTGGGGAGATGACTCAAGTCCTGGGAACGTAATCCCAAAAGTGCTCCAGGTTTGTACGTGGATTTACCCCTTCCACACAATCTTAAAAGAGCCAGAGATATTGCAAGTCTAATCTCCCTGCCTTGGATGAATATGTATTAGAGCGCCCTTAAAAAGGGCACAGTCTAACGGACAGAATCATGCTTAATAAAATTAAGGAGGTGTTTAAAATGGAAAGGAATATTGTCATATTCGCTGGGATTGTAGCAGCGCTGTTCATCAGTGCTTCTCTTATAGCATCAACTGTGTTAGCGCACATGTACGATGACCAAACCGGTTATGAAGACTCTGACTTCAGAGGACACCACAAAGAGATGCTAGACCTGCACAAACAGTATTTCAATAACGAGATAAGCTATGACGAATTCGCAGATATGATGGAGAAAGAGATGCTTGAGGATGGCATGCCGTGCTTCGGCGGATAGGAATGATAGGCCCGTCTATGATGGACTGGAGATGATGTGAATACCATTTGCCGATTTGGATTCAATAATTAGGGCATTAAACAAGAGAGCGTGAAATATGGAAAGAAACAAACGACATAACATACATGAAGATCATGAAAAGGGCAGCCATAAGAATAACGAAAAGCATGCAGGTAACCACAAATGTCATGAAATGACGCACGAACATCACGATAAAACAGATCACGGGCATGAAGATGCCCATAAGAATAAGCATCAGCATACTGGTGGTCATCAAAACCATGAGAACCATCATGAGATGATGGTAAGGGATTTCAAAAAAAGATTTTACATATCCCTAGTTCTCACCCTTCCTGTCCTTGCCCTGTCTCCAATGATACAGGAGTTTTTCGGGTTTTCGTTCAGTTTTGGGGGAGACAAATACCTTCTGTTCATATTGTCAAGCATTGTGTTTTTCTATGGCGGATATCCGTTTCTGAAAGGCATTATAAGAGAGTTGAAAAAGAAGCAGCCAGGGATGATGACCCTTATTGCCGTAGCAATATCCACAGCATTCTTTTACAGCTCTGCTGTAGTTTTTGGCTTGACAGGGAAGTTCTTTTTCTGGGAGCTTGTCACGCTTATTGACATAATGCTACTCGGTCACTGGATAGAGATGAGGTCTGTGATGGGCGCTTCCCGTGCCCTGGAATCACTTGCGAAACTCATGCCTTCGGAGGCCCATCTGATAAGGGAGGGGCAGACAGTTGACGTTCCTATATCGCAGTTGAAGACCGGTGACATTGTTCTAGTTAAGCCGGGTGAAAAAATACCTTCGGACGGGGTGGTTGTCAAGGGGGAGTCCAGCATAAATGAATCAATGCTTACAGGAGAATCAAAACCAGTAGGCAAAAAGAAAGGGGACGGGGTTATAGGCGGCTCCATAAACGGCGAGGGCGCCCTTACGATAAGGATAACCCATACGGGCGAGGAATCCTATCTTTCCCAGGTTATAAGCCTGGTCAGGGAAGCGCAGGCATCTAAATCCAGGACGCAGGACCTGGCCAACAGGGCAGCATTCTGGCTGACTTCCATGGCGGTCTCTGTCGGTATCGTGACCCTGCTTTCATGGCTGTATTTCGGGCAGGATTTCGTATTCTCTCTTGAAAGGATGGTTACTGTGATGGTTATAGCATGCCCCCATGCCCTGGGGCTGGCTGTCCCTCTCGTGACCGCAGTCTCAACATCCATATCAGCGAAAAACGGCTTTCTGATAAGGAACAGGACAGCCTTCGAGAGCGCAAGGAAGATAAACGCTGTAATATTCGACAAGACGGGAACGCTCACCAAGGGCGAGTTCGGGGTTACTGACATAATTGCAGAAGGGAAATACAAAAAGGAAGATGTCCTTTTTTATGCGGCCTCTGTCGAGTCCAATTCCGAGCACCCAATTGCCCGGGGAATTGTGAAGAAGGCGAATGAGCTGAAAATCAAAACATCCAAAGTGGAGAA
>JABAOH010115082.1_pt1 | contig 66189 bp, 57 predicted proteins | sample 7062181 | NCBI WGS metagenome assembly JABAOH01 (sample SAMN14538630, study PRJNA623070) | marine sediment metagenome | biome: marine biome [ENVO:00000428]; feature: marine pelagic biome [ENVO:01000023]; material: deep marine sediment [ENVO:00002113]; isolation source: pool of 5 deep marine... | reverse complement strand
CGGTTTGCCGATGCGTTTCGCGCATTCACCCATGCGGCGAATGGCTTCGGGGTTGCCAAGCAGTTCCTCGAGAACTCCCACGAGACGGCCGTCGTCGAGCTCGGCATCCGTCACGACGCGGGCGGCACCCACCCTGGCGAGCGATTCGGCGTTGTGCCGTTGGTGGTCGTCCGCCGCATGAGGGTAGGGAACAAGAACGGCCGGTCGGCCTGCGGCGGTCAGTTCGGCCAGGGTGGATGCCCCGGCGCGACAGACAACGAGATCGGCGGCGGCCAGTCTCGCGGGCATGTCATCGAGGAACACTTGGACTTCGTACAGGTCTCGGGGGTAGGCGCGAGCCGCGTCACGGACCGTTTCCGCGTCCGCCTCACCGCACTGGTGGACGACCCGCGGCGCCGGGTCGAAGCGGGCGAGCTCGGGGACGAGCGCGCTCATCGCGCGATTGATCGAGTGTGCGCCGCGGCTTCCGCCGAAGACGAGAAGCGAAGGACGCGCGGCGGGCGACGGCGGGGCGGTCTCGAAGAACTCGGCTCGCACGGGGTTGCCCGTGACTGTGCCGATTCCGTCCAACCGCTTGCGGGCGTCCTCGGAGGGCACGCACACGGCGTCCACACGCGGCGCCAGCCAGCGATTGGTCGCACCGGGGAAGTGGTTCTGCTCCAGCACCATGGTCTTCACACCCGTCCAGGTCGCGGCCAGCACCGCCGGCCCCGACGCGTATCCACCGACGCCGACCACGAGGTCGGGTCGGTGACGCCGCATCCAGAAGAAACAACGCAGCAGGGCACGCGCAGCCGCGAACGCCGCCCCGAGCTTGGCGAGGGCGCCGCGGCCCTTGATCCCGGCAACCCGCAGCGATACCAACGGGTAACCGGCCTGCGGGACCAGTCGCTGCTCGATTCCACGCTGCGCGCCGATGAACGTGATGTCGGCCGCATCGCCAAGCTCGTCGCGCAGCGCGGCGGCGACGACGAGTCCGGGGTACAGGTGACCCCCGGTCCCGCCCCCGGCAAACACGATCTTGTATCCCTCACCATCCACATCAATTCGAGTGCTGCGAAACGTTGAGCAGCAGACCGATGCCGGTCATCGAGACGACCAGTGACGATCCGCCGTAGCTCACCATGGGTAACGACAGCCCCTTCGTCGGAAGCAGGCCGACACATACGCCGATGTGTACGAAGGCCTGGAGCACGATCAGCAGCGTCACGCCGAGCGCCAGGTAGAAACCGAAGCGATCCGGGGCGCGCCAGGCCGCGCGGATCCCACGCCAGAAGATCAGCAGGAACGTCAGCACCAAACCGATCGTGCCGAGCAATCCGAGCTCCTCGCCGATCACCGAGTAGATGAAATCCGTGTGTGCGCCGAAGATGTAAAAGGCCTTCTGTTGCCCTTGTCCCAGGCCCTGACCGGTCAAGCCTCCACTGCCGATCGCGATCAACGATTGGTTGAGCTGGAAATTCGAGCCGAGGAGCTCCGTGCCGGGGTTGAGGAAGGCGTTGATCCGGGACAACCGGTAGGGCTCCGCGAGGACCGCGCCGAACACGCCGAGCACGCCGACGGCGGAAGTTCCGGCGATCCAGCGCCAGCTCAGCCCGGCCACGAAGATCATCACGAACACCGTGGTTCCGATGATCAGGGCGGCGCCGAGGTCCGGCTCGATCACCACCAGACCGCAGATCGGCCCGACCGCGAGCAACGTGGGCAGGCTGACCGCCTGGAACTCGTTGACGCGCTCGTCCTTGCGCGACAGCATCCAGGCCATGAACAGCACTGCGGTCAGCTTGGCGATCTCGGAAGGCTGGATCTGGATCGGCCCGGCGAACAGCCAGCGATGCGCTCCGCCACGGGCGGGCATCGCCAGCACGAGGACCAGCAACGACACGGTCCCCAGCACCGCGCCGAGCACCAGCACCCGGTTGGAGAGCTTCTGATACGGGAAAGATAACGCGGCGAACAACCCCGCGAAGCCGGCGAACAGGAAGATCAGGTGCTTGATCAGGTAACCGCTGGCCGATTCGAGCGACGTCATTGCCTCGTAGGTCGACGCGCTACCGACCATGAACAGACCGAATACGGCGAGCGCCCCGACGGCGAAGAACAACCAGCGATCGAACACCATCCGCTTAGGCATGCGATGCCCCCTGCGTCCGGACGGCCCGACGGAAGACCTCGCCGCGATGCTCGAAACTGTCGAACTGATCGAACGACGCGCAGCCCGGAGAGAGCAACACCACGTCGCCCGGCTCGGCGGCGGCGAAGGCGGTCGCGACGGCATCTTCGAGGTCGCCGCACGTGGTGACCGCACAACTGTCCGAGAAGCGACGCGCCACGGGGGCCGGGTCGATCCCGATCACGTAGACGCCTCGTGCCCGCGCACGTGCCATTTCGACCAGCGCCGGCCAGTCGCCGCCCTTGTCCTTGCCGCCTACGATGAGATGGATCGTGCCCGCATCGAAAGCGCCGAGCGCGGGTAGAGCCGCCGCGGGGTTGGTTGCCTTGGAGTCGTTATAGAAGGTGACGCCGCGGAACTCGGCGACACGCTCGAGCCGGTGCGGCAGCGGTTCGAAGGAGCTGAGCACCGCGTCGATGACGTCGAGCGGCACCCCGGCCAGTCTGGCCGCGGTTGCCGCCGCCAGCGCGTTCGACAGGTTGTGCTCGCCGGGAAGCGAGAGGGCGTCCGCTCGCAGCAACCGTTCTTCACCGCGATCGGTGCGCAGGATCAGCCTGCCGTCCCGAACGAAACCACCCCGCATTGTCTCGTGACGCGTGGAGATCGTGTGCAGCCGGGAGCGTACCGCGGACTCGAAGCGGCTCGACTGGGCGTCGTCGGCGTTGAGCACGGCGCAATCGTCGGCCGTTTGATTCTCGAAGATCCGCGCCTTGGCGGCCGCATAGGCGTCCAGATCCGCGTGCCGATCCAGATGATCGGCCGACAGGTTGAGCAGAACCGCAACGAAGGGCCGGAACGTCTCGATCGATTCGAGTTGGAACGATGAAAGCTCCAGTGCGTGCACCGCATCCGTCGCATCGTGGTCGAGCAGATCGGAGAGCGGCGTGTCGAGGTTGCCACCGGTGCCGCCCGCGATTCCCGCGTTACGCAGGATCGCGCCGACCATCGCCGTCACGGTGGACTTGCCGTTGCTACCCGTGATTCCCACGATGCGGCCCCGCGTGAACCTTGCCGCCAGCTCGACCTCGCCCCACACCGGCACGCCCAGGTCACGCGCCGCGCGCACGACATCGATCTCGAGCGGAACGCCCGGGCTGAGCACCAGGAGATGCGCATCCCGCGCCAGCGACGCGGGGTGACCACACGCATGAAGCTGGACGCCGAGCTCGGTCAGACCGCGAGTTGCCTCGGCGAGATCCGCCGCATCGCAGCGGTCCGCGAGCGTGACACTCGCGCCACGATCCAGCGCGAGTCGCGCCGCCGCCCGTCCGCTCTTGCCCGCACCGATCACGACCACGCGTCGTCCGTCGAGATCGGGGAACGGTGTGGCGAACCGGGTTGCTGTCATCGTGGCTCCGGGACTCATCGCAGTTTCAACGTGGCCAGCGCAAGCAGCGCGAAGATGATCGCCATGATCCAGAACCGGATCACGACCTTGCTTTCACTCCATCCGCTCAACTCGAAATGATGGTGTAGCGGCGCCATGCGGAAGATCCGCCGCCCGCGCAGCTTGAACGACCCGACCTGCAGGATCACGGACAGGGCCTCGAGGACGAACAGGCCCCCGACGAGGATCAGCAGCAACTCCTGCTTGATCAGGATCGCGACCGTGCCGAGCGCCCCGCCCATCGCCATCGACCCGACATCGCCCATGAAGATCTCCGCGGGGTGGCTGTTGAACCAGAGGAATCCCAGGCAGGCCCCCAGGACCGCTCCGCAGAATACCGTCAGCTCCGCAACCCCCTTGACCGTGAAGATGCCGAGGTAGTCGGCCACGATCGCGTGACCCGCCGCGTAGACCAGCACCGTGAACGCGGTCCAGGCGATCAACAATGAGCCGATGGCGAGCCCGTCCAGGCCGTCGGTCAGGTTGACCGCATTACTCGAGGCGACCAGGACGAGTACCACCACACCCAAGTAGAACCAGCCGAGATCCGGTGTGAAGTTCTTGAAGAACGGGAAGATCATCTGTGTCGTGAACACGCCGGCCGACGCCAGCCGATGCAACGCGATCCCGATCACCAGTGCAATGCCGATCTGCATGCCGAACTTTGTTCGTGCGCGCAGGCCGAGGTTGTGCTTCTTGGCGACTTTGAGGTAGTCGTCGATGAAGCCGATGCCGCCGAACGCGACGGTCGATCCGATGGCGATCCACGTGAAGCGGTTGCTGGGATCGGCCCACAGGATCGTCGGCAAGACCACGGCCGTGATGATCAGCAGGCCGCCCATCGTCGGCGTGCCCTGCTTCGAGTGGTGCGACGCGGGGCCTTCCTCGCGGATCTCCTGGCCGATCTGGAACTGCTGCAGGCGGCGGATCATCCACGGGCCCAGCAGCAGGGCGACGAGCAGCGCGGTCAGCGTCGCCATCGCGGTGCGGAACGTGATGTAGCGGAACACGTTGAACGCGCCGATCTGATCCTGGAGACCCCACTCGAGATACAGCAGGTAGTAAATCATCGACCGACCTCGTGGTTGACCGGGGTCGGGTCATTCTGGGGCGGGTGCGGGGCCAGCTCCTCGGTCAGCCGGTGCACGACGCGCTCGAGGTGCATGCTTCGTGAGCCCTTGACCACGATCAGGTCCCCATCGCTGAGGAACTCGACGATCGACTCGGTCGCCTTGTCGACATCCGGGTGGTGGTGAACCTCGGGCACCCCGGCGCGCCGCGCGGCCTCGGCCGCCCCACGGGACAGCTTCCCGATCGTTACGAGCATGCCGATACCGGCCGCCCCGCAGCGCTTGCCGACCTCGCGGTGAAGCGCCGGTCCGAGCTGGCCGAGCTCGAGCATGTCGCCCATGATCAACACGCGCCGTCCGCGCGGGTCGGACTGGCGCAACGTCTCGAGCACCGACGCCATCGCCGACGGGCTGGCGTTGTAGCAATCATCGACGACCTGGATGTTTCGTCGCAGGTCGTGAACCTGCCCCCGTCCCTTGTCCGGCTCGAGCAACTCGATCTTTCTCGCCGCACCTTCCAGGTCCCCGCCTGCCGCGGCGACCGTGGCCAGCGCGGCGAGCGCGTTGAGCGCCGCATGCCCGCCACCGATCCGTAGCTGCAGGCGAAACGAACGACCATCGTGATTGACCGTCAGCCCCGCGCCCGGGACGAAGCGGTTGTCCAGCGCTTCGATCCGAAGATCCGTTCCGACGTCGTGGCCGAAGGTCACCTGCGGGCCGACGTGCCGGGTCGCCTGGACACGTACGTGAGCGTCGTCCCGATTCACGACCGCGATCGCGTCATCGCGCATCAGTGCGAACAGCTCGCCCTTCGCGGCGGCGATGTCCTCGATCGAACTGAAATTCTCGAGGTGCGCCGCACGCACGTTGGTCACGAGCCCGATGTCGGGATCCACCAGCTCCGTCAGGTGCGCGATCTCACCGGCGGTGCTCATCGCGATCTCGAGCACGATCATCTCGACATCGTCGGGGCAGGCAAGTAGCGTCAGCGGCACGCCGAGGTGATTGTTGAAGTTACCGGGCGTGCGGTAGACGGCGAACCCGGCGGACAGGCCCGCCGCGACCATCTCCTTCGTCGTGGTCTTGCCGTTGCTCCCGGTGATGGCGATCCAGGTCGCCCCGGAGTACCGCTTGCGCATGGCCCGCGCGCAGTCGGCGAGCGCGGCGACCGTGTCCTCCACCTGGATCAACACACCCGGAGCGTTCTCGAGATCGGGCACGTGTTGCACGATCCCGACCAGCGCACCCGCCTCACGTGCCTCGCCGAGGAAGCGGTGCCCGTCGGAGCGCTCGCTGGTGACGGCGAAGAACGCGGACCGTTGCTCGAGACGTCGCGAGTCGATCCCGTAGGAGGCCACACGCGTCGTCTCGTCCCCGCGGACGATCTGGCCGTGGCAGGCCTGCGCGAGCTCGCTGGCGGTCAGCTCAGGCATGCGCGCCTCCGCGTGTAGCCTCGAGCAACTCGGCGGCAACCTTCCGGTCGTCGAATCTCTCGACGCGCGCTCCGGTGGTCTGTGTGGTCTCGTGGCCTTTCCCGGCGATCACGATCAGGTCGTCGTCCGCGGCCTCGGCGATCGCCACCCGGATGGCCTCGCGGCGGTCGACCTCGCAGCGGATCTCGGCTCCAGACACCAGCGCCGCTCCGGCGCGTACCTCGTCCACGATCTTCCGCGGGTCCTCGCCCCGGGGGTTGTCCGAGGTAATGAAGCTGATGTCCGCTTGCTCGGCGGCGACCCGGCCCATCTCGGCGCGCTTGCCGCGATCGCGATCACCGCCGCAGCCGTAGACCGCAAGCACGCGGCCGCGCGCCAGGGAGCGCGCCAGCTTGAGCACCCGCTCCAACGCATCCGGGGTGTGCGCGTAGTCCACCCAGACGGCGAACGGTTGACCGCGCTCGACGCGCTCCACGCGCCCGGGAACACCCGACAGGTTACGCAGGCCGGTCGCGATCGACGAGGGGTCGTAGCCGAGACACACCGCGCACGCCGCCGCGGCCGCGGCGTTGTCCAGGTTGAACTTGCCGGGTAGGCCCAGCTCGATCTCGAACGGGCCGTCGGGGCCCGTCAGGGTCGCGGTCGATCCGCCGAGGCGGCATACCTCATCGCTCAAGCGCACGTCCGCACTTTGCGCACGACCGAAACGCAGCGCCTGGGCACGGGTTCGGCGCGCCACGCGGTCGCCCCACGGCGAGTCCGCGGAGATGACGGCCCGGTCGCGCGGCCCCAGTGTTTCGAACAGGCGCGCCTTGGCCTCGAAGTAGGCCTCTTCGCTTTCGTAGTAGTCGAGATGGTCGCGCGTCAGGTTGAGAAACGCGGAGACGGCGAAGCGGGTGCCGCACACGCGATCCAGGCTCAGCGCGTGTGACGAGACCTCCATCGCGACGACTTCGGCTCCCGCGCGGCGCATCGTGTCAAGGATGCGGAACAGATCGGTCGCCTCCGGTGTCGTGCGCTCGAGGGATTCGGCCAGACCGCCGAATGCGAAACCTGTGGTCCCGATCCTGCCCGCGCGTCTGCCCGCGGCCTGGGCGATCGACTGCACCATGTAGGAGACCGTCGTCTTCCCGTTGGTGCCGGTGATCCCGACGAGTGTCAGCGCCTCGTCCGGCCGCCCGTAGAATTCCTTCGAGATCGGCCCCGTCACGCGACGTGGCTCGTCGACACGCACCCACGCGACGGCCGGGTCGAGCCCCGTGGGACGGGACGAGGCGGCCACGATCGCGCGTGCGCCGCGTTCGACCGCTTGCGGCACGAAGCGCTCGCCGTCGACGTGCTCGCCGGCCAGGGCAAAGAAGAGATCGCCTTCGCCGATGCGGCGCGAATCGAGCTGCACCCCACGGATCTCCGGATCGACCTCGAGCGTGTCGAGGGGCGCGACGGCCGCCCCGTCGAGCAGGTCGGAAAGCCTGGCACCAGCGAGCCTCATCCCGCATCCCGCGCGCGAAGATCGCAGACTCCGCCGGGCGCCAGCGCCGTTCCCGGCGCGGGCGCCTGTGAAACCACCTTCCCGCTTCCGTCCACTCGCACGCGATACCCGTGGGCCGAGAGTGTCGCGATGGCCTCACGCAGTGTCCGCCGCCGCACATCCGGGACCCGACCAGGGGTCCGGATCGAGGGTTCCGACACGACTTCCCTCGTATCTTCCACGACGACATGCGGTTCCGCGATCAGCGGCGGCTCCGCGTCCTTCGGCACACGGAGGTATTGCAAGGCCTCGGCCAAGATGCTGGCGAACACCGGGGCCGCGATCTCGCCGCCCTGGAGCCGCGTACCGCGCGGGGTGTCCAGCACGACCAGCACGACGATGCGCGGATCGCTCGCCGGCGCAAAACCGGCGAACGAGGCAATGAAATCCGTATCCGAGTAGCCGGCGCCCGCGACGGCCTTCTGGGCGGTGCCCGACTTGCCGGCGACGCGATAGCCCGGCAGCCGCGCCGCGGTGCCCGATCCCTTCTCGACGACCTCCTCGAGCATCGTGCGTACCGTTCGCGCGGTTCGCTCCGAGACCACCCGGTGCGACGGGGCCGGCTCGAACAGCGTCAGACGCCCGTCCGCATCCTGCGTTCCGAGCCCGATGCGCGGTTCGACGCGGACGCCGTCGTTGGCGATCGTCGCCATCGCCGAGGCGATCTGCAACGCGGTCACGTTGATCTCCTGCCCGAACGATACGGAGTCGTGGGTGAATTCGGACCACTTCTCGAGGCCGGCGAGCGTGCCCGGCGACTCCGCGGTCAGCTCGATCCCCGTGCGTCGCGCGAACCCGAAACTCAAGATCCCCTCGCGCAGCGTCGCCGCATCGAGCCGCCGGTTGATCTTGGTCATTCCGATGTTGCTCGATTTGGCCATGACCATGGTCGGGGTCAACATGCCGTTCTTCGAGACGTCGTTGATGGTGCGGCCGTAGCTCGTGCGGTAGGGCTTGCCGTCGTGGCAGTAGAAGCGCTCGCCGAGATCGATCGTGTCATGCTCGATGGCCAGCGCCATCGGCACGATCTTGAACGTCGATCCGGGCTCGAACATGTGCTCCACGGCACGGTTGGCGCGCCCGTCGCTGCGGGCCCAGTCGTCGCTCGGACCGGAGCGGTCGATCGTCGGACGGTTGGCCATCGCGAGTACCTGCGCGGTCTTCGAATCGAGGATCAACGCGGTCGCCGCCTTGGCTCCGGTACGGCGCATCGCGGAGTCGAGTTCGCGTTCGATCAAGTGCTGCAGCGAGAGGTCCAGCGTCAGCCGGACATCCGACGACTTCCGCGCCGGCTCGCTCAACGGCTGGTGGATCTTGCCGTCCCGGGCGTCCCGCCGCACGAGAAACTTGGTCGAGCCTCCCTGCAACTCCTCGTTGAACCGTTTCTCCGCACCCTCCGTCCCGTGGCCCTCGATATCGGCGAACCCGATCACGTGCGCTGCGACGCGGCCCAGCGGGTAGTAGCGCTTGGTCTCCTTCTGGAAGCCGAACGGGTTGTTGCCGCCGAAGGCCAGCGGGGCGGGTCGATCCGCCGTGTCGCGACCCAACTCGCGAACCTCGCGCGCCGCTTCGGGATCGAGCCGGCGCTCCAGGTACACGAACGACTTGTTGGTGCTGAGGTCGGCCAGGATGTCCTTACGAGGCTTCGAGATCGTTTTCGCGAGGATGTCCGCCGCCTCGGCGGCATCCTCGACTTTCCAGGGATGGGCGAAGAGCGAAGGGGACTCGAGACTGGCCGCGAGCGTCCGGCCGTACCTGTCGAGCAACGAACCGCGCCGCGCCTGGAGAACGTGCACGTCCTGGTGTTGCTCGGTCGCGCGTGCGATGAACCTGTCGTGATGCACCACCTGCAGGCGGTACAGCCGTGCCGCGACGCCGAGCGCGGCCAGACCGACACATACACACACCACGATGAGCCGGAATCGAAGTACCCGCGGCATCCCCTACTCGGACCGCCGCGATCTCGCGGACGCGTGTTCTGCCGTGCCGCCGGGCACTCGGGCTGCCACCGTGTCGCCGGCCGCCCCGCCGGGGCGCAGGACGAAGACCTCCGTCGATTCCGGCCGTTCGAACCGCTTTCGTGCGGCCCAGCGCTCGATGTTGCGCATCGCGGCGGCATCGGCGTGGCGCACCGCGAGGCGCCTCTCGATCTCGGCGAGCTGCTCGCGCTGGTCCTTGATCGACTCGAGCTCGTAGGACAGCTGCACACAACTGCTTTGCTGGTAGAGGTAGACGCCGGCGGGGGCGAGCGCCGCGATGGACAATGCCAAACCGACCCATAATCGCCGGGCACGCCGCGTATCCCGTTCGCGGACCAGCGCGCGGTTCCTCCAGCGGCGTGAGTTGCGTTCGCTCGTCATCGGTCGTCAGAGCCTTTCGGCCACGCGCAGGCGAGCGCTGCGCGAGCGGGGATTGCGGTCGATCTCCTCATCGGCCGGACGGACGGGACGCGAGGTCACGACACGGATCAGGTTCTCCTTGCCGCAGCCGCAGACGGGGAGCTTCGGCGGGCAGCTGCAGCGGTTGGCGAGCGCGCGCATCGAGGTCTTGATCGCTCGATCCTCGAGCGAGTGGTACGAGATGACGGCGAGCCGTCCACCCCGGGCGAGCATCGAGACCGAGTCGCTCACGAGGCGCTCCAAGCCTTCGATCTCACCGTTGACGGCGATGCGCAGCGCCTGGAACGTGCGCGTCGCCGGGTGGATCCTGTAGCGCCGCGCCGCCGGTCCGGCGACACGTTCAACCACTGCGGCCAGCTGGCACGTCCGCACCAGCGGCCGCCGGTCGCGTTCACGCACGATCGCCCGCGCGATGGCACCCGACTGGCGCTCCTCGCCCCAGCGAGAGAGGATGCGGCGGAGATCATGCTCATCGATCCGCGCCAGCAGGTCGGCCGCGCTCTCGCCGCCGCCCGGATCCATCCGCATGTCGAGCGGAGCATCGTGGCGGAACGAAAAGCCGCGTTCGGGACGGTCGAGCTGCATCGAAGAGACACCGAGGTCGAACAGGATCGCGTTGCACGCGAACACGCCCGCGTCCCGCAACAACCGAACCAGATCTTCGTGTCGGCCGTGCAACGGGACGAAACGATCGCCGAAGACGGCCAACCGCCGTCCGGCGATCTCCAGCGCCTCGGGGTCGCGGTCGATGCCGATCAACCGGCCGTCGGGCGCGATCGCCTCGAGCAGCGGGAACGCGTGGCCCGCGGCGCCGAGCGTGGCGTCGACGAACGTTGCACCGGGTCGCGGCGCCAGCAGCTCGAGTGTCTCGTCCAGCAGGACCGGACGATGTGCGGGTCGATCGGGCACCCATCTCTCCTCGTGAGGTGCGGGCTGCATCAAAAACCGAGCGCGGCCAGCTCACGGAGATCGTCATCGGTGAGCGGATCGCGTTTGAGCGCCTCCTCGAAGGAGCCGCGATTCCAGATTTCAAGGAAATTCTGCTGTCCGAGGACGGCGACGTCGCCGTTCAGCTCGGCCTTGTCACGCAACAACGGATGGATCAGGATGCGTCCGTTGGAATCCATCACCGCGCGTTGGCCGAAATAGTTCAGACTCGTACGGAGTTTGGTGACCAGAGGCTGGACCGAGGAGGCCGCGAGCATCTTGTCTTCCAGTTCGGCGTAGACTTGCATCGGATAGATCCGCGCCGACAGGCCGCGCAGGCTGGTGACGAAGAACTCGTTACCGTAGGTGGGCTCGATGACCGAACGAAAAGCGGCCGGGAGCTTCAAACGCCCCTTTTCATCGATCTTGGCGAGACTGTTACCCCGCAGCATGGGTCTCCCCACCCGATTCGACCCTCGACTATTTCGCACCGACGGCCGTGCCAACACCCGCCGGAACTTGCCGCCTGTGTTCTGCCAAGAAGAAGTGGAACGAGAACCTTGATGGTCCACTTTGTTCCACTCTCGACCACCGGCCCAATTATGGGGATGGGGTCCTGGGGTGTCAACACCCCTAATAAAGAGAAAACGCCACGAGAAGAGCGAAAGTAGAGCGTACAAGGAGGAGGCATGAGGCCCAAGACGCAGTGCGTGCGGGGCGATGCGCGGCCCGACAAGATCGGAACGCCCATTGCGCCGGTCATCGTCCCCGGTGTGACCTTCGAGTTCGAGGACCACGCTTCGATCGACCGATTCTTCGAGGAGGGCTCCGGGTACCTTTACTCGCGCTACGACAACCCGACGGTCGCCCAGGCCGCTCGGGAGATCGCGGCCCTGGAGGGCGCCGGGTCGGCGGCGCTGTTCGCGTCCGGGATGGCCGCCATGAGCACCGCCGTCCTGACCCTCGCCGCGCCGGGCAAGCGCGTCGTCACGCAGGACGACGTCTACGGCGGGACGACCGAGTTGATGGCCCGTGTCCTGCCCGAGTGGGGCTTCGAGGTCGAAACCGTGCGACGCGACGAGTTGGCGACGCTCGACCCCGCACGACTCGCGGGCGCCGGCGTGCTGGTCCTGGAGACACCGACGAACCCGGGACTGAGGCTGATCGACCTGGAGGCCGTCGCCGGAGTCGCGCGCGCGGCCGGGGTCGTGACGATCGTCGACAGCACGTTCGCAAGCCCGCTCGTTCAGCGACCGGTCGAACGAGGAATCGACTTGGCGATGCATTCGACGACGAAGTACCTCGGCGGGCACAGCGACCTGACAGGCGGTGTGATCGCCGGAAGCGCAGAGTTGGTCTCGCGTATCGCCGCCCGGCGGCGCATCCTAGGCGGTGTGATGGACCCGTTCGGAGCGTTCCTGCTGATGCGCGGGCTGCGCACGCTGGCAGTCAGGATCGAAGCGCAACAATCCTCGGCGATGGCGGTTGCCGAGTTCCTCGCCGCCCAACCGTCGGTCGAATCGGTGGCTTACCCAGGTCTGCCGAGCCACCCCGATCACACCCTGGCGAAGGCTCAGATGGACGGGTTCGGGGGGATGGTCTCGTTCTGCGTCCGTGGGGGTTCCACGGCGGCGCGGGCGGTCCACGATCGGCTACGCGTGTTCCACCGGGCCGGAAGCCTCGGGTCGGTCGAATCCCTCGTCAGCATTCCTGCGTTGATGTCCCACCGCCACGTGCCACGCGAGAAACTCGATGCGGCAGGGGTTTCCGAAGGGTTGTTACGCTTGTCCATCGGACTCGAAGACGCCGGCGATCTGATCGCCGACCTGGACCGAGCGCTGGCCGGTTAGCTACTCGTCGTCGGACGAATCGGGCCCGGTCTTCGGCCGAATCGGGATACCGTTGCCCGATACGAGGCCGTCGTCGAAGGTGTCGTAGTCGTCGTCGTCGTCGTCGGGATCAACCTTGTCGTAATAACCGCTGGTCGGGTCGGGCCCGTCGTAGATCGAGCGCAGACCGTTGGTGATGTCCGCCGAGAGCAGCGGGATCGCCTGCAGCCAGAAGGCGTCGCCACCACGATGACCGACGAACAACCAGAGTTGCCCCTCGATGCTGGCTTCGATCTGGATCGTCGCGAAGCCGGCTGGACTCGCGTCGTAACGCGATGCCTGCCGGTCGATCCGTGATTGTTTGCTTGCCGCGGACGCGACACTGCCCGCGAGCAGGACCAGGACAACAGAGAGCGCGAGGAACCTACGCACGACGGCACCCCCTCTCCATGTAACGGTCGAAATCTTCGACCTCGGGGAATTTCCTCTCCAGCTCCGAGCGCAACGCTTTGAGCCGCCCGAACGCGATCCGCTCGCGAGTCGGGTTGTCCGCATCGCCGGCGATTTTCCATTCGTAATACGCGTTGAGGAACAGGATATCGGTCTGCTTTTCGTTGTTGTACAGAGCCAGAGCGTCGGATTCACGCAGACAGGCGCGGGCGCGATCGACGTCCTTCTGGCGATAGTAGGCCTGGCTCAGATTGCTCCAGGCGTAGGCTTGCAACCTGCGGTGACCCTCGGTCTTGGCCTCGGACAGCGCCGAACGCAGCATCCGCACGCCTTCGCGTGTTTTGCCGAGATCGACGTAGCAAGTGCCGATGCCCATGCGCACCTTGATGGCCTCGAAGGTCTCCCCACAGGCGGCATACAGGTGCGCGGCTTCGCGGTACCGATCCACCGCCGCGGCGAACCGGCCCTGATCCGCGAGCACACGGGCGAGCGTGTGCTTCGCCATTGCCTCGTAACGCTCGAGCTGAGATTGGTTTGCCAGACGCGAAGCTTTCTCGGCTTCGATCTCGCTGAGGATGGTGTCACCGAGGTCGGCATGGATGTTCGCCAGGGAAAGCAGCGCTCGAATCTGCGTGGCCGCGTCCAACCGGGTATGCGCGCGCAGCGCGGCGCGCAGTTCCTGTTCGGCGAGCGCGAGCTTGCCGAGACGGGTCAGCGCGGCTGCCTGGGTCACCCGAACCTGACCGAGCAGCTTGCGCGCTTCGAGGTCTCCGCGGCGGTCCAGCAACAGCTCGATCGCTCGTTCGTAGCAGGCGAACGCGGCGCCGTGATCACCGTCCTTGACCGCGCGATCACCGGTCTCGATCAACTCGACCGGATCCGTAGCGCCCGGCTTGAGCTCCTCGTAGACCTCGAGGTCGACCACGTCGGAGAACGACTGGATCGAGACGTTGAACACGCTGGCCAGGACGCGCAGCTTGTCGAAGGACGGGTAACAGATGCCCTTCTCGTAGCGGCTGAGCTGGGAGTTGTCGATCTCGCCGCCCTCGGCACGGGCACGTTCCTCGACGCGTCGAAGCGAGTAACCGTAGCCGCTCCGTAGCTTGCGAAGATAAATGCCCAAGCGCGTGCTGCCTTTCAGGTTGGCGGCTGCTTGAGACCCCATTTCGCCCCTCCCCTTGAGCTTCTTCCCGGGACCCCTGTGCCTCGGGAAGCGTCTCGACCCCGTCGCCTTTGCGGGTTAGTCATGGTGGAGGACAGGGCGCAATGACTAGACTAAACCGCGCTCGCGCCCGATGGTCAACCCGGGGCACCCCAGTCGTTGCGGATGATCTGCAGCAACCGGGGCCGAATCGCCAAACCGGCGCTAAAATAGGCCCTTTGTCATTGTACGAGGTTTTCAGTTGGCAGCCAAGGCGGCCGTCCCATCGAACTTTCGTCTTGCCTTCTCCTCCTCATCGGACGGCGAGCCGATCCGCGCGTATCTCATCTTCGGGGTCCTACTGACGATTCTGGTCGGCATTGCAATCCAATTGGCCTTCAGGGAGGTCGGCCTGGGGGTCCTGACGAGTCGCCTGGACCTGGCCCAGCGCGAGGCCGAGCAGATCGCCGAGAAGGTCACCCAGTTGGGATCGGGAGAGGGCACGGGGATCGATTTCACCCGGGTTCGAGGTCAGGAGCAGGCCCTTCGTGAGTTCGTGCACCAGCGCTTCACCCGTCGGTTCATCCTGCATCAGGTTGAAGTACGCGACCGGTTCGGGGTCCGCCAGATGTTCATCCCGCGGCACCAGGGACCACATCAGACGCACCGTGTCGGCGGGGCCGACCTGGTCAACGACGTCGTCCTGCGTGCGCCGATCGGCGTCTCCGATGGTCTCGTGCTCGTCGGCATCGCCCCATCGCCAGTCATCGAGGAGATGAACCGCCTGCACGCCTCGCTGCGCACCAAGATCATCATCGCCGCGGGTCTCGCGGTGGGTGTGTTGATTGCGGGGTTCTTCTACGTATTGCACCTGGTGCGCAAGAATCAACAACTCGAGCAATCCAGGCAATCGGCCGCGCGCGCCTCATACGTGGGGCTGCTGGCCTCGGGACTGGCGCACGAGATCCGCAACCCGCTCAACGCGATGAACATGAACCTGCAGATGCTCGAGGAGGAGCTCGAGGCGGCGGGAGAGATGCTGGACCAGGAGTACCTCGAGCTGCTGGATTCAACGAAGCGCGAGATCAAACGTCTCGAAGGCCTCGTCAACAATTTCCTGGCCTATGCGCGACCGGGGCGGCCGCAGTTCAAATCGCGCGACCTCAACGAAGTCGTCAACGAGGTGCTCAAGTTCCTCGAGAACGATTTCAGGCAAAGCCGGGTCGAGTTGAAGGCCGAGCTCGCACCGATGCTGCCCAACGTCGAGCTCGACGAGCGCCAGTTCAAGCAGGCGCTGATGAACCTGCTGGTCAACGCGCGCCAGGTACTCGAGCCGGAGGGAACCGTCCTCGTTCGTACCCGCGCGGCGAGCAACGGCGAAATCGTATTACAGGTCGAGGACGACGGCCCCGGGATCCCGGAGGCCTCGCAAGAACGCATCTTCGAGGTGTTCTACTCGAGTCGTGGTGGGGGAACCGGCCTGGGGCTGCCGATCGCGCGCCAGATCGTCGAACGCCACGGTGGTCACATCGAGTTGGAGTCGACCGTCGGCGTCGGGACCAAGTTCACGATTCGCCTTCCCCGGCGCCACCGCCGGACCAAACCGCCGGAAGAGCCGGCCACCCCGGTTTGATCGGACGAGGCGGTGAAGACCTTGGAACAGGCCAGGAAACGGGCAGACGCGTTGCGACTGGAGATCGAGACCCATCGCCGGGCCTACTACGTCGACAACGACCCCCAGGTGTCCGATGCCGAGTACGACGAGCTCGAGCGCGAGCTGGTCGACCTCGAGCGACGTTACCCCGAGCTGGTGACGCCGGATTCGCCGACCCAACGCGTCGGCGGGGAGCCCGCCGAGGGTTTCGAGCCCTACACCCACGCCTCGCCATTGCTGTCCCTCGACAACGCTTACGGCGCGGACGAACTCCGCGAGTGGGACGCACGTTTGCGCCGCGCGCTCGATGATGCACCGGCGCCGTCCTACATGGTCGAGCCCAAGGTTGACGGCCTGTCGATCGCGATTCACTTCGAAGACGGCCGGTTGCGCCGCGGGGTCACCCGCGGGGACGGGCTGGTCGGCGAGGACGTGACCTCGAACGTGCGCACGATCCGTTCGATCCCACTGCGGCTGGCCGCTGGCGAGACCCGGGCGCTCGAAGCGCGCGGCGAGGTTTACCTTCCTCGTAGCGTCTTCGAACGGCTCAACGAAAAGCGCGCGGCGGAGGGCGAACCGTTGTTCGCGAATCCGCGCAACGCAGCGGCCGGCGCGCTGCGCATGCTCGACCCGCGTATCACGGCCGAGCGCCGCCTCGACTGCTTTTTTTACGACGTCGCCGCGTGGGGTGGCGATCCCCGGGCGACCCACGAGCAGAACTTCGAGCTGTTGCACCGTTTGGGCCTGCGCACCAACCCGCTCAACCGGCTTTGCGGGACGATCGACGAGGTGATCGATGCGTTCGAAGAGCTCGGCCGCCGGCGCGACATGTTGGACTACGAAATCGATGGATTGGTCGTCAAGGTCAACGAGCTGCCGTTGCGCGGGATCGCCGGCGCGACATCGAAGTTCCCGCGCTGGGCCGTCGCGGTCAAGTACCCCGCCCAGCAGGCGACGACCACGGTTCGCAAGATCCTCGTGCAGGTCGGACGCACCGGTAAACTCACGCCGGTGGCCGAGCTGGAACCGGTTCAGCTCGCCGGGACGACGGTCTCCCGCGCGACCCTGCACAACGAGGACGAGGTCGAGCGCAAGGACGTCCGCGTCGGCGACACCGTGCTGATCGAGAAGGCGGGCGAGATCATCCCGCAGGTCGTGAAGACGGTGCCGACCAAGCGACCCGAGGGCACGCGGAAGTTCAAGATGCCCGCTCGTTGTCCGGTCTGCGGTTCCGCGGCGATTCGCGAGGAGGGCGAGGCCGCGCGCTACTGCTCGAACGTCGCCTGCCCTGCCCAGCAGAAGGAAAAGCTGTTGCACTTCGCCGGTCGCGGCGGCATGGACATCCAGGGCCTGGGGGAAGCGCTCGTCGACCAGCTTCTCGACCAAGGCCTGGTCAAGGACGTGTCCGGGTTGTACGACCTCGAACGCGAAGCCCTCGAAGGGCTCGAGCGGATGGCCGCTAAATCCGCGGCCAACCTGCTCGACGAGATCGAGCGGTCCAAGCAGCGGCCGCTGCGGCGTTTGCTCTTCGGGCTGGGGATTCGCCACGTCGGCGAGCGTGCCGCCGGACTGCTCGCGCGGTTGGGCAGCATCGAAGCCCTTGCCGGTGCCGAGCCGGAGGAACTCGAAGCGTTGGACGAGATCGGGCCGAAGACCGCCGCCGCGGTAGGCCAGTTCTTCGAGCAGCCGGCCAATCGCGAGCTCGTCGATCGGCTGGCTGCCGCGGGCGTGCGCACCGAGGCGAGCGAGGAAGAGCTTGCGCCGGCGCCCGGGGCGGTGGAACCATCCCCCTTCACCGGCAAGACGGTGGTCCTGACCGGAACGCTTCCAGGCATCCCGCGCAGCGCGGCCAAGGCTCGGATCGAGTATCTCGGAGGTAAGGTGTCCGGCAGCGTGAGCAAGAAGACCGACCTCGTCGTCGCCGGTGAGGCCGCCGGCTCGAAACGAACCAAGGCGGAGGCCCTCGGTGTCACGATCATGGAGGCCGAGGAATTCGCCGCTTGGATGAAGTCATGAGCGAGCAAGCGCACATCCTGGTCATCGAGGACGACATGGCCAACCGTCGCGGGCTCGTGCGTGCCCTGACGCGCGCGGGACACAAGGTCGAGGCGTTCGCGCGTGCCGATCCCGCACTCGACTACCTTCGTGAGCACCGCGACGTGGTGCTCGTGATCACCGACCTGATGATGCCGGGCACCGACGGTTTCGGCGTCCTGACCGCCGTTCAGGAGATCCGACCGCGCACCGGGTTGTTGATGATCACGGGTCACGCGACCGTGGAGTCGGCCGTCGATGCGATGAAACAGGGCGCCGACGACTACCTCACCAAGCCGGTCAACCTCGACGAGCTGCGCACGCGGGTGGCCAACCTGATCCAGAAGGTCCGCGACCGCGACCGCCGCGAGGAGCTCGAAGAGCGGCTCTACGGCAAGTTCGTCAAGCTGATCGGCAACTCGAAGGCGATGCAGGACCTGTTCCGCCAGATGGAGCTCGTCGCCGGCGCGCGTTCGAACGTCCTGATCGTCGGGGCTTCGGGGACCGGCAAGGAGCTCGTCGCCAACGCGTTGCACGAGCACTCGCCGCGCCACGAGGCACGCTTCCTGCCGATCAACTGCGCCGCGATCCCCGCGGAGATCCTCGAGTCGGAGCTGTTCGGGCACGAGAAAGGCGCGTTCACCGGTGCGACGGCACGCAAGGTCGGCAAGTTCGAGCTCGCCGACGGGGGCACGCTGTTCCTCGACGAGATCGGCGAGCTGCCGCTGGAGATGCAGGTCAAGCTGCTGCGGGTCCTCGAGCAGCGTGAGTTCATGCGCGTGGGCGGGACGGAGACGATCCGCGTCGACATCCGGCTGGTTGCCGCGACCAACCAGGACCTCGAGACCATGGTCGAGCAAGGCAGGTTCCGCAACGACCTGTACTACCGACTCAAGGTCGTCACGCTGCGGATCCCACCCCTGAGCGAGCGCGAGGGCGACGTGCGCCTACTGGCGAACCACTTCCTCGACGAGTTCGCGAAGGAAAACGGGCGCGAATCGATGAGCTTCACCCCCGAGGCGATGGCCGCCCTGGTCAACGCCCGCTGGGTCGGCAACGTCCGCGAGCTGAGAAATCTGGTCGAGAGCCTGGTGGTGCTCGCACCTGCCGACGAGATCCGGCTCTCGGATCTGCCGGAGGAGTATCGCGACCCCGGCACCTCCGTGGGCCCCGCGGCGGACGCAGTCAAAAAAGATCGGCAAGATCGGCAAACCCAGACGATGGAAGAAATCGAACGGCGCGCTATCCTCGACGCCCTGGAAAAGACCGGCGGGAACCGAACGCAGGCCGCGGAACTCCTCGGGATCGGTCTGCGGACGCTCCAGCGCAAGATCAAGGACTACAGGATGGCGGGCAAGGCGGAGGGGCACTAACCTTTCCGGTAGGCCGAATCGGCCGGGGTCGCCTGCCAACTTGGCATCGCGGCAGGGCACGCGGGCCGTGAAGGCCGCTAAAATAACGGCACGCGGTTTGCGTAGGTCTCGGGTATGGCTCCAGTCAAGAGCAACGGCTATCGGGTGCTGGTCGTCGACGACGACCCCGCCGTGTTGTCGACCTACCGGCGGATGCTGCGTCGCGCCGGGTTCGACGCGGTGACCGAGGCGGACCCACGCAAGGTCCTGGAAAACGGCCACGCGAACGGCGTCGACCTGCTGCTGCTGGACTACCGCATGCCCGGACTCGATGGGCTCTCGCTGCTGGCGGAGTTGCGCCGGCGTGAGTGCAACGCCCCGGCGATCCTCGTTTCCGCTTACCTGAACGAGGATCTCGTCAATCAAGCGCGTATGCTGGGGGTGGCCATGACGCTCGAGAAACCCGTCGACGTTCGGTCGTTGCGCGGTCATCTTTTTGATCTGGTGCCGGCGGCGAACGGTCGTCCGGCGTAGCAGAGTTCATTCGATTTCAATTTCAGAGGGGAACGGGGTAGTCGACATGCAAACTCGTTCTGTCAGGTTTTCACTTCTTGCCGTCAGTGCCGTAAGCGTGGTCTTCGGCATCGTGATCGGCGGCTTCCTCAACTCACCCGAAGTCGCGGTAGCCGCGCCCGGCGCGATCCAGCCGACGGCCAACATGGCTCCGGCGATCACGGCGAATTCCGGTGTCAGGGATTTCGCCGACGTCGTCGATCAGTCGATGGACTCGATCGTCAGCGTGACCTCGCGGGACGATCGCGACGAAGACGAGGAGGGCGGATCCTCCGACCCGCAGGACCTATTCCGCTTCTTCTTCGGTGATCCGCAAGACGAACCGCAGACGCCGCAGCGACCGCGCATCGGCGAGGGGACCGGGTTCGTGATCAGCACCGACGGGTACATCCTGACGAACTACCACGTCGTTCAGAACGCCGACCGCGTGAAGGTCGGATTCCGTGACGGGGGGGAAGAAACCGCAGAGGTCGTGGGCACCGATCCGTCGATCGACCTGGCGTTGCTCAAGATCGCGGTCAACGGGCTTACTCCGCTTCCGCTGGGTGATTCCGAGTCGCTGCGCGTCGGCGAGTGGGTCATCGCCATCGGCAACCCGCTCGACTTCGAGCAGACCGTCACGGTCGGCGTGCTGTCGGCGAAGAACCGTCGCGTGCCGCTTCCGACCCTCGACCGGCGCGGCCTCGTGACGTTCCTGCAAACCGACGCTGCGATCAACTTCGGTAACTCCGGCGGACCTTTGCTGGATATCGACGGCAACGTCGTGGGGATCAACACCGCGATCGCGCGGCAGAACCTCGCAGAGGGGATCGGCTTCGCGCTGCCCATCAACCAGGCCCGCAGGGTGATCGATCAGCTACGCGATTTCGGTGAGGTCAAGCGCGGCTACATCGGGATCAACATGAACACCACAGGAATCGACCGTGACGCCCAGGAGTACCTCGGGCTGCCCGACCGCAACGGGGTCATCATCGACGCGGTGACCCCGGGCAGCCCCGCCGAGCGCGCCGGACTTCGCCCGTTCGACGTCATCCGTGAGGTCAATGGGGAGTTGATCGAGGGCAACGACCAGCTGATAACCAAGATTTCTTCCTACATGCCCGGCGAGCGTGTCGAGCTCGAGATCTTCCGCGACGGAAAAGGGTTGACCAAGAGTGCCACGCTGGGTGAACGCCCGCTGCAGAACGAGCCCCAGCCGGCGGTGGGCGTGGACACCCCCGAGGACGAGCCGCAGGAGTCGGAAGGTCTCGGGATCACCGTGCAGGCGCTCGACCGGCGCGTCCGCGAGCAATTCGAGCTGAGCTCCTCGCTACGCGGCGTGCTGATCACCGATGTCGAGTTCGACAGCCAGGCTGCCGAGAAGGGCGTCTTGCCGCTGCGCATCGTGACCCACGTCAACGGAGAAGAAATCGACTCCGTCGAAGCGTGGGACGCGGCGATCCGGCGGCTGCGCCCCGGCCAACCGGTCAAGATCGACGTCGTGGTACCCGTCCCCAATGGTGGCCAGCAGACGTTCTTCCTGCGCGCGCCGTAGGCATCAAAAAGTCGTCACGAAACCGAGGGCACCCGCGCATGGGTGCCCTCTTTTTTTGTATCCTGTTGCCGTGAGCCGCCCCCGAATCCTGATCGTCGACGACGAAGCCGACATCCGTTCATCTCTCAAGATGATCCTCGAGTACGAGGACATGGAATCGGTCGAGGCGGCCGACGGGGCCGCCGGCCTGCAACTCGCCGCCGAGCGCGCGCCGGACGCGGTGTTGCTCGATATCAAAATGCAGGGAATGGACGGCCTCGAGGTGCTGGCCAACCTGCGCGAGAGCCACCCCGAACTCCCGGTCGTGATGATCTCCGGTCACGGCACCATCGCGACGGCGGTCGAGGCGACGCGGCTGGGCGCGTTCGATTTCATGGAGAAGCCGCTCGAGCGCGACCGGGTCCTGCTCGTGCTGCGCAACGCGCTCGAGCGCAAACGGCTGCAGGAAGAAATCCGCGAGTACCGGCTCGATTTCGAAGAGCGCTACAAGATGGTCGGGGGCTCGAAGGCCCTGGATGAGGTCCACCAGCTGGTGGCCCGCGTCGCCCCGACACATGCCTCGGTCTTGATCACCGGGGAATCAGGCACGGGCAAGGAGCTGGTCGCCCGGGCGATCCACCGCAACAGCCCGCGCGCGGCGAAACCGTTCGTCAAGGTCAACTGCGCCGCGATCCCGGAGGAGCTGATCGAGTCCGAGCTGTTCGGTCACGTCAAGGGCTCGTTCACCGGGGCGACGAAGGACCAGATCGGCAAGTTCGTCCAGGCCGACGGCGGGACGATCTTCCTCGACGAGATCGGCGACATGAGCCTGAAGACCCAGGCCAAGGTCCTGCGTGCATTGCAGGACGGCGACGTCGAGCCGGTCGGGGCGGCCAAGACCGTCCACGTCGACGTGCGGGTGGTGGCGGCCACCAACAAGAGCCTGCCCGAGGAGATCGAGGAGGGGCGCTTCCGCGAGGATCTCTACTTCCGGCTGAACGTGGTCCCGCTGCACCTCCCCGCCCTGCGCGAGCGCCCCGACGACATCGATGCGTTGGTCGAGTACTTCACCGAGACGTTTTGCAGCGAGAACAACTTCGCGGTCAAGACGTTCTCCAAGGGTGCGTTGGACGCCCTGCGAAAACTGCCCTGGCGCGGCAACGTACGCGAGCTGCGGAACGCAGTCGAGCGAGTGTTGATCATGACGCCGGGTGAGTCGGTCGACGTCGCCGACCTCCCGCCGGAGATGGGCATGGCGCTGGCCCAGGAGCGCGGTGCGGTGCCCGACGGGATGCTCGGCATCCAGCACGAAGGCGCCTCACTCCAGCAGTTCAAGGACACGGCGGAGCGGGCCTACCTGGTGACCAAGCTGCGGGCCAACGACTGGAACATCGCGGCCACGGCCAAGGCGATCGAGACGCCGCGCTCCAACCTGTACAAGAAGCTCGAGGCCTACGCCATCGACCGTGAAAAGGACGGAAGGCCATGAACGGCGAGCGCGACGTCGTCATCCTCTCCGGCGCCCGCACCCCGTTCGTCAAGTCCGGGACCGAGCTGGCCGGGGTTTCCGCCGTCGACCTGGGTCGCGTCGCCATGCGCGAGGCGATCGAGCGCGCCGAGATCGACCCCGACTGGATCGACGAGGTCGTCGTCGGCAACATCGCCGGCCCGGCCGACGCGGCCAACATCGCCCGCGTGATCGCGCTCAGCGCCAAGGTGCCCAGGCACGTTCCGGCGTTCACGGTCAACCGTAACTGTGCGTCGGGTCTCGAGGCCGTCGTCGAGGCGGCGTACCGAATCCGCTCGGGAGATGCCGACTTGATGGTCGCCGGCGCGACGGAGTCGATGTCCCAGATCCCGCTCCTGTTTCGGCCCGAGTCGCAGGCGGTCTTCACCCGCATGGCGCGTGCCAAGGGGCCGTTGGCCAAGCTCGGCGCCGCAGCGCAGTTCCGGCCGCGCCACTTCAGCCCGCTGGTCGGTTTGATGCTGGGGCTGACCGATCCGGTGTCGGGACTGAACATGGGCCAGACCGCCGAGGTGCTGGCGCGCGAGTTCGGGATCACGCGCGAGGAGCAGGATCGTTTCGCGCTCGCCAGTCACCAACGCACCGCGGCGGCGTGGAAGGCGGGACGCATGGATCACGAGGTCGTGCCGGTCCCGCTGCCGCCGAAGTACACCACGGCCGCTCAGCGGGACAACGGCGTGCGCGAGAACCAGACCATGGAGGCGCTGGCCAAGCTGCGCCCGGTGTTCGACCGCAAGCACGGCACGGTCACGCCTGGCAACTCGTCGCAGATCACCGACGGGGCGGCAGCCCTGGTGCTGGCCTCGGCGCGGCGCGCCCGCGAGCTCGGGCTGCAGCCGATCGGTCGGTTGCTCGCATGGGGGTTCGCAGGGTGCGATCCCGCACGTATGGGCCTCGGTCCCGTGCTGGCGACGCCGATCGCGTTGCGGCGCGCAGGCAACCTGCCGCTCGAGCGGATCGATCTGGTCGAGATCAACGAGGCGTTCGCCGCCCAGGTACTCGCCTGCCTGCGGGCATTCGAGTCCCGGGACTTCTTCGAGAAACACCTGGGCAGCGCTCCGATCGGTGCGCCCGATCCCGACAAGCTCAACGTCAACGGCGGGGCCATCGCGATGGGGCATCCCGTCGGCGCGACCGGCGGGCGGCTCGTGCTCACGCTGCTCGAGGAGATGGCCCGCCGCGACGCTTCCCTGGGCCTGGCCACGTTGTGTGTCGGCGGCGGTCAGGGCGGCGCCCTCGTGTTGGAGCGGTCATGACCGAGGCAACCATCAACTTCAACCACCGGGTCGATGGCGAGGGTGTCCTGCACGTCACGTTCGACACGGCCGGGCAGAAGGTCAACCTGCTCTCCGAGCAGACGCTGCGTGCACTCGACCGGCTGCTCGAGGAAACGCGCAATCGAGACGACGTCCGAGCGGTGCTGTTCGGCAGCGCCAAGCCGGGGATGTTCATCGCCGGCATGGACGTGGAGCAGATCGCCGCCGTGACCGACGCCTACCGCGGGGCCGAAGCGGCGCGGTTCGGCCAGGCGGTGTTCCAGAAGATCGCCGATCTGGAGCGGCCCAGCATGTGTGCGATCAACGGGACTTGCCTCGGCGGGGGCACCGAACTGGCGCTGGCCTGCACGTTCCGCATCGCGGCGGACCGGGCCGACCTGCGCATCGGCTTGCCCGAGGTCAAGCTCGGGATCATCCCCGGCTTCGGAGGGACGCAGCGGCTGCCGCGGCTCGTCGGCCTGATCCCCGCTCTCGACCTGATCCTGACCGGCCGTACGATCGACGGGCGCCGAGCGCGGCGCATCGGGCTGGTCGACCAGGTGGTTCCCGAGGCCTACCTCGGGAGCCAGGCGCTGGCCCTGCTCCGGCAGGCGATCGCCGACGGCCAGTCCGCCGTTCTTTCGCGTATCCGGCGCAAACAGAAAGTCTTCCCGCGGCTGGTCCGGTCGGTCGGACCGCTACGCCGCAAGGTGCTCGAGCAGGCGCGCAAGAAGACCTCGGCCAAGGCGAGTCCGGACGACTACCCGGCTCCGTTCCGGGCGATCGAGGCCATCGACGCCGCCTGCACCCAGGATCTGCAGCAAGGCCTCGACTTCGAGGCTCGATTGCTCGGCGAGCTGGTCCCGACTCGCACTTCGAAGAACCTGATTTGGCTGTTCAAGAGTCAAACCGCGCTCAAGAGCGACACCGGCGAGATCCGGGCCACGCCGCGCAAGATCCACCGCGCGGCCGTTCTCGGGGCCGGGATCATGGGCGGGGGCATCGCGCAGCTGGTCGCCGACCGCGAGATCCCGGTACGGCTCAAGGACCTCAACTACGACGCGATCCTGACCGCGCTGGCAACGGCCAACGGCGTGTGGCGCCGCAAGCTCGAGCGCCGCCGCATCGACAAGCGCGAGCTCGCCCAGAGAATGGCATTTATCGCACCGACGCTCGACGGCAGCGGTCTGGCCCGCGTCGACATCGTGATCGAGGCGGTGGTCGAGGATATCGAGATCAAGCGCCGCGTGCTGGCCGACACCGAGCAGCGCGTCGGCGACCGCACCGTGTTCGCGACCAACACGTCGTCGTTGCCGATCACCGACATCGCGGCGGGCAGCCGGCACCCCGAACGCGTCGTCGGGTTGCACTTCTTCAACCCCGTCGATCGCATGCCGCTGGTGGAGATCATCGCCGGCGAGCGAAGCTCGCCCGAGGCGGTGGCGACCGCGCACGCGTTCGCGATCAAGCTGGGCAAGACGCCCGTGATCGTCAAGGACGGTCCGGGTTTTCTGGTCAACCGGATCCTCACGTTCTACCTCAACGAGGCGCTCCAGATGCTCGTCGAGGGCGTACGGATGGAGGCCCTCGACTCGGCTATGGAGAAGTTCGGCATGCCGATGGGGCCGTTCGCCCTGCTCGATCAGGTCGGATTGGACACCGCCGGGCACGTCGCGGGAGTCCTCCGGGCCGCGTTCGGGGAGCGCGCCGGTGCAACGGTCGACGTGCTCGAGACCGTGATCGGGTCGGGCCGCCTCGGACGCAAGAACGGCAAGGGCTTCTACCAGTATCGCAACGGCAAGCGCCGTGGGACCGACAACGAGATCTACGCCCTGATCGGCGCGCGCGACTCCCGCGAGGTCCCCGCGGAGACGCTCCAGGAGCGCATGGTGCTGGCGATGATCAACGAGGCGGTGCTGTGCCTGGAGGAGGGCGTCGTGGCCCAACCGCGCGACATCGACGTCGCCATGGTCATGGGCACCGGCTTCCCGCCGTTCCGCGGGGGGCTGCTGCGGCACGCCGACGAGATCGGCGTCCCGGTGGTCGCCGACCGTCTGTCGCGTCTGGCGGACGCTCACGGGGGGCGGTTCCGACCCGCCGCGCTGTTCGGCGAGATGGTCCGGCAGCAGCGTCACTTCTACGGACAGTGGCGCCAGGAAAACGCACCCGGACCGCTGTTCGGCGGCTAGCGTCGACCGCGCGGGCGGTCACGTGGCCGCCACTGCGCGTGATAAGATTAAGAACAAACCAAAACACCNNGGTCTCGGCAGCCGGCGGCTTTGCCGTTGCGATGGAAGCGCAAGAGGTCAGCTGGGAACTGAAACAAGAACTGTTCCCCGTCGTGCGGAAATGGATCAACGAGAACACGCGCGAGAAGAACTCCGACGGCGTCAAGATCCAGCAGGGGCGGTTTTCCCGGGTCCCGGTCCGGATCGACGACGCGACCTACCGGATCGCCGTCCACATCAACACGGCTCACGCCACGGAACAAGAAACCGAACGCCTGACCCTGACCCTGAAGAAGCAGGATGGAGGCTGGCAGGTCGACGGGGCCGAGTCGGTGGAAAAGATCAACATGCTGGTCCGCAGCGACGCCTCCAAGTGCTACAAGTTCGACAGAATGACGTTCGACCGCGAAGGTCTGAGAATGAGCGCATCCAACGGTGACGTGTGCGAGACCTACGTCGAGGGGCAAGTCGCCGGCTTTGCCGTCCAATCCGCTGACCTGAGTTACAGCTACGAGCCTCCGGACCATGCCACCCGCTTTCCCGACGGGAGGCACTATCGCAAGTCGCACCAGGTCTACAAGCAAATCCATACGAAAGAGCTGAGCTTCGATCCGCAAATTGTCTTTTTCCAGTGCGACCCGGAAACTTGCGAGGCGCTTCTCTCGGAAGCCCTTCCCGGTCTGGAACGCGTGCCGCCCGAGGAGCGCGCGAAGCACGTGAACGACCTGTCCGACCCCGCACGCCCGGCCTGGGCTCAGCGCTACATCAACGAGACGGCGAAGGACCGGCGTCAGAATCCGTTCAACGGCTTCAACCGCCGAGAAGAGCCGGGCCACGAGTACTACTCCGTGTTCATCAGTCGTGAACTCAACGAACCTCAAAGCGGCGTGCGGCTCGCCTACGACAACTGGAACGAGTTCGACATCGTCTTTTCCGTCTGGCCTAAACGCTTCGACCTGCCCAATCAGATCGTCGGGCCACTTTACGGCTATTACCTGGAAGAGACCCTGGCGAGCGTGGACGCCTACGATCTTGAAAGGCGCCAGGGTGGTTTCACGCGCTGGCTCGAGATACAGAGCGTCAAGGGCAACGTGGATCTAGCGGTCGAGGAGCCGGAGCTGCTGCGGGGCGACATCGAGTACAAGCTCGGAATCAAGCAGGACATGGACCTCGTCCCGTTCTTCATCAGCACGTTCGACCCTACCGGTCGATCCAACAGCCGGAGACCCGCTCCGTTCTCGGTCGACTCGGTTCGGCTGGATGGAGAGGAGTTGACCTGGGTGCAGGTGGGCAGGTATCTCGGTCTGGCCGTTTTGCCGGAGGGCATCAAAGCCGACACAACGATCAACCTCGGGCTCAGCTATTCGTCGCGCGGCATCTACGACGAGAACTACTCGTTCAAGGTCGTGGACCGTCACAGCTGGTTACCCTTCAACCGACTCGGGGACTACATCGAGGAGTACGATCTGGTGATCCGGTCTCCCGCCAAGTTCGAGATCTATGGATCGGGCAAGAAGGTCGAGGACCGCGTGGAAGGGGATCTACGGATCACCCACTGGGTCGCCGAAAAGCCGGTCAACGGCCCGTCGGTCGTCTTTGGCACCTATGTTTCCAACTCGGGCACGATCGAGGCAAAGACGCTGGACGGCAAGACCATTCCCGTGGCCGTTCACGTCGACAAGGCGAGCGCTGCGGACTGGGACATCACGGAGGCGAGCCTGACTCCCATCGTTAACTCGGCGATCAACTCGATCAACCTGTACACCAAGGTGTCGGGATTCGAGTATCCCTTCGACGAACTGCACATCATCAATGACCCGCAGGGCCTCTTGTACGGGGAGGCCCGGAGCGGCGTCATCTATCTGGGGCAGGGTGTGTTCAAGGGCGAGGCCTCGCTCGCGCCCTACTTCATCGATTCCACCGGGATTGCGCGTTTTTTGCGCTCGGTCGTGCCCCACGAGGTCGGTCACATGTGGTGGGGCGAGGGGATCACGTTCCACAACACGCGAAACTGGTGGTTCATCGAGACGATGCCGGAATACTTCTCGGCACTCTACCTGGAGCTGGCGAACGGCTACGACGACTATCAGAAGCAGGTCGACGAGTGGCGACGCAACATCCTCACGTCGAACCTCAACGGGAGTGTTCAAAACGCGAACACGCTCTTCGCCGGGGCGCACGGCGGGGGATCGGGCGAAGCGGCGCCACGAACGGCCGCCATCTACTCGAAGGGGCCTTACGCCCTGCACATGTTGCGTGAGACCTTCAAGGGCGAAGGACCGAGGGGGCCCGGAGGCGCCGACAAGAAGTTCTTCGAATTCCTACGGGAATTCAGCCTGACCCTGCGCGAAAAGGGTGAGGTGGTCACGACCGATATCCAAATCGCGGCGGAACAGGCACTCGGCGGGCTCGACGAGCAAGGCAACCGCTACAACGCGGACTTGAGCTGGTTCTTCGATCAGTGGGTCCGCGGGGTCGGGATCCCGCAATACGAAATGGACTACGGCATTCGAAGGAACGAGGAGGGCAACTTCCTTATCGAAGGGGTGATCAAGCAGCAGATCCTGCTCGGCACCAGCGAATACGTGCTCGAGGAAAGCGCCTACCGCGGCTTCGTGGACCTGACGGTCAAGACGAAGAAGGACTCTTATCTCAAGCGTCTCGTCATCAACAATCCGGAGACTCCGTTCCGTGTGGTCGTCCCGGCGAAGCCACTGGAAGTTCTCTTGAACAATCAAGGCGAGATGCTGGCGCACGACATCCGAACCAACTAGACCCGCGACAAACCCGACCGCGAAGCGGCGCCCGATTCGGGCGCCGCTTTTTTTGATCGGCCTGTTAGGATGCGAACCCGATGATCCGGTTGTTCAACGTCAGCAAGCGGTACGACGACGTCGCGGCCGTCGAGGGGGCCACGCTCGAGATCGCCAAGGGCGAGTTCGTGTTCCTCACCGGGCCGTCCGGCGCCGGCAAGACCACGCTCCTGCGCATGTTGCTGCGGCAGGAGCGGCCCAGCGGCGGGCAGATCCTGGTCAACGGACGCAACGTCGGCGCGCTCCCGCAAGCGAAGATCCCGGACCTGCGCCGCTCGATCGGCGTCGTGTTCCAGGACTTCAAGCTGATCCAGCGCAAGACGGCGCTCGACAACGTCGCCTACGTGCTCAACGTGGCGGGGGTGCCGCGCTCGCGTCAGCGCAAGCAGGCCTACGAGGCGCTGCGAAGCGTGGGTCTCAACCACAAGCTGTCGGCCTACCCGAGCGCGCTGAGCGGCGGCGAGCAACAACGGGTCGCGATCGCCCGCGCGGTCGTCAACGAGCCGGCGCTGCTGCTGGCCGACGAACCGACCGGCAACCTCGATCCCGACCTGGCGGTCGAGATCATGCGGCTGTTCCGCGAGATCAACGCCCGCGGGACCACCGTGGTGGTCGCCACGCACGACCGCGACCTGATCGAGCGGATGCAGCGTCGCACGATCATCCTCGAGCGGGGCCGCGTGGTCGCCGGCGGGGAGTCGGCGTGAGCACACTCTGGCACAAGCTGCGGTTCTTCACGGTCGACGCCTGGGAGGAGCTGCGCCACAGCCCGGGCGTGAACCTGCTCGCCGTCGGGACCCTGATCGTCGTGCTGTTCGGGTCCGGCCTGATCGCCCTCGTCCTGAGCAACGTCGAGGCGTTCGTCGGCGAGCTGCGCGACGACGTGCGCATCGAGCTGTACCTGCAGGAAGGAGTCACCGCCGAGCAACGCGAGGCCCTGGAGCGGGAGCTGGGCGCCATCGACGGCGTCCTGCGCGTCGAGCACATCGACAAGGCCGAGGCGCTGGCCCGCTACCAGGACTGGGCCGGCGAGATGTCGATGCTGATCGACGCGCTCGAGAGCAACCCGCTGCCGGAGTCGCTCGAGGTGTTCCTCGCTACCGGCCAGGTCGCGGAGACCGTCGGCTCGAGGATCCAGACCGAGTTCGGTGACAAGCAGGGCGTCGAGCAGGTCCGCTTCGACCGCGAGCTGCTCGGCCGCGTCGAGGCGGTGTTGAACCTCGCCCGCGTGGGCGGTAGCGGTCTGGGCTTGTTGATTCTTGCCGCCGTCGTTTTCGTCATGGCCAGCGTGCTGCGGCTGGCCGTCTACGCGCGCCGCGACGAGATCGAGATCATGCTGCTGGTCGGAGCGACGCCGTCGTTCGTGCGCGGCCCGTTCCTCGTCGCGGGTGTGGTCCAGGGACTGGTCTCGTCGCTCGCCGCGCTCGCCCTGGTCGAGCTCGCCCGTCGCGCCGCGCTCGGTTACGCCGGCAGCCGGTCTCTGGCCATGTTCGACCTGCTGTTGGCCCACCCGCTGCCCGGACGTTTCGTCTTCGCGACGATCGCGACCGGGCTCGCCGTCAGCTGCACGGCAGCCTGGTTCGCCGTCCGGCACTCACAGGGTCTGCGCAGGACCCCTACCTAGAGGGCAGGGGGTCAGGTCTTGAATTGCAGCATTTGGCTCAGTGACTTTTCGTACCGGTAACCACCCCCAAAATGCTGCAATTCAAGACCTGACCCCCTGTCATCTGAACCAGGTGTCGGGGTCGGCGGTCATCCACTCGTCGTCTTCGTCGTCGGAGGGCCGGCCGACCGGCGGGGGAGGCTTCAGCCAGATGTGGTCGTCGTGGGTGCGCAGCTCGTAGACGCGCGCGCATGCCTTGCGTTTGGAATCGCTCGTGCCGGTGGCGAGGTCGAAGCTCCAGTCGTGCCAGCGGCAGGTGACGCGGCCGTCCCTGACACGGCCCTGGGCGAGCGACGAGCCCATGTGCGGGCAGGCATCTCGCAAGGCGTACCAGCCGCTGTCGAGCCGGAACACGGCCACGCGGACGTTGTCCACGAGCACCACCCGCGCACTCCCGTGGGGGAACGCGTCGATCGGGCCCGCGTCGAAGAAGCCTTCCATCGACATCATCTTAGGCTACGGGCGACACGGAAGCCGACGTCCTCGGCACGAAGCGTGGGATCGGCGACGCGGCGCACGGCGCAGTCGTTCCCGCCGCGCAGCACGCCCTCCGCGGTCCATTCCCAGACGCCGCCGAGCATGCCCAGCAGGCCGAACGCCTTGGGGCCACGACAGGCGTACTCCCACTCGATCTCGGTGGGCAGCCGCATCGGCTTTCGTGAGACGCGCGCGTACCAGTCGCAATAGCCGCGGGCCCGTTCGAAGTCGATGCCGACCGCAATGTCGTCGTCCTCCGGAGAGTGGACGCAGCGTTCGAACGCCGGTTCGAAGGCCTCGAACTGGAGGTTGGTGATCGGCCGCTTGCTCAGGTAGAAGGGCTCGACCGACACGACGTCACCGCCGATCGTGCCCTCGCCGCCGCGGACGAGCCAGAGGATCGCCCGCGGGTAGTCCGTGTATCGCTCCTGCCGCACCGTTCCTAGAAATCGAACGCGATATAGAACTGCGTGCGGGTTCCGCTGCTGTTGCCCTTGACCGGGACGACGGTCATCGTCGTCGGATCGAACGCATAGTCAGTGAAATCCAGTCGCTGCGCCCAGACCCAGTTGAACTGCAGGCCGCCGAGGAACAGGAACTGGAACCCGACGCCGTAGCTGCCGCGGAGATCCTGGAGTCGGTCGTTTTCCGAATCCCAAAAGGCGAACTTGATCGGCTGTCCGGTCTCGTCGACGCGGACGAAACCCGTGTTGGGGTTGATCCACAGCTCGTCATCCAGGTAGGCCGCCCCGAGATCCAGGAACAGGATGCCGCGGATATCCTGGATCGCCAGCACCGGGAACGCCAGCAAATCGACCAGCGGGAAGCGGAACTCCAGGTTGGACCAGACGAGATTCGTTCCGGTGAACTCGTAGTAGTCGTAACCGCGGAGTTGGTTGATGCCGCCGAACGGGTAGAGGAACTGGCGGTCGCCGAGGTTCTGAAGCGTGGCCAGGCGCAGCGCGAACAGGGAACGCCGGGTCAAGCGGCCGTAGGCGCGGTAGTCGAAATCCAGGCGCACCGAATCGCCTTCGAAATCCCCGGACACGCCCTTGCCGTAAGTAACGCCGATGTTGAACCGCTTACCGTGGTACGGACCCCAGCGCTGGAACCTCACGGTATCGCCTATCAGACCGACGGAAGCGAAGGCCAGCCCATCGTCGATCTTGGTGAACGTCGGCAACCCGAGTAGATCGAAGCCGGCAATACGGAGGTACGAGCTGTCCTGGTAGCCCAGTGTCGACCGGAAACGGTAGTGGCGGTTGAACGGACGCTCGACGAAGGCCGAGGCCCCGGTCGTGCGGCTGGTCTGATCGATCGTCTGTCCGGTCGAACGATCCACGAAGAACTCACGATAGTCGTACACCGACCCGCCCCAGTTGTACTTCCGCTCGAGGTTGAAGTAGCTCGCCTGAATGCTGGCGAACTCGGAGACGCTGAAGGCGCTCACGAGGAAACGATGGTTGCCCAGCAGGTCGGTGAACTGCAGCCCGGCGTTACTCAGAAACCGGCCGTCGTCCGTGACACCCACCTCGACGTAAGGTGCCTCGAGGTCCCACTTGACCTTGTAAGGCAGCTTCTGCGCTTCATCGACGCTCAACTCGAGGTCCGGCTTGAACGGCTCCGCCTCCACCGAAAGGTTGAGCCGCTCCTCAGCCGGGATACGCAACTCCGGCGCGCGCAACGGCATGCGGTACAGCCGGAAGGTGCCCTCGAAGAAGGCGTTGAACACGAGGAAGCGCTCGTCGCCTCGCGAGGACATCTCGATGGGCATGAACGCCCCGCCGACCACATCGGTGTACTGGGCGACGTCGCCGGTTTCGAGATCCAGCGAGTGGATGTTGTAGACGTCGTACTCGCCGCGGTCTGAAGTGAAGAAGATCGTCTTACCGTCGCGCGAATAGGACGGTTGCAGATCGCTGTGGGCACCGTAGGTCAGCTGACTCTTCTTTTCGGCGTCCGCGAGATCGACGGAAAAGATCTTCCAGTGGCTACCGATGCGGCGGTTGTAAAGGATCGAGCCGCCGTCGGCCGCGTACCACGGGTTGGCGTCGAAGAAATCGTCCCGTGTCAGGTTGCGGATCTCACCGCTGTCGAGGTCGTACTCGAAGATATCGACAACACCGTTGCGGTTGCCTTCAAACGCAATGCGCCGGCCGTCGGGCGAGAACATCGGGCTTGCGCATTCGAAGATGTCGTCGAAGTTGATCTTCCTTTTGATCTTGCCCCTGAGTGCGTCCATGATCAGCAAGGGCCACTTGTTCTCACGCTTGACGAAGACGGCGACCTCGTCGGCGACGGGGGACCAGGAGAGGTCACGCCGCCCCTTGAAGGCGTTCGTGACGAGGTTGCGGTACTTGTTCGTGAAGCCCTTGGTGACGTTGCGCGCCTTGTCCTCGCCCTCGGCAGAGAAAACCACGAGGTCCAGTTCCAGCGCCGGTGCCGACAGAGCCGCGACGAGCTCGCCCGAGGGCGACAGCGTCGGCGACATCAGCGGCGGTCGCGATTTACGCGGACGGATCTCGCGCGCGTGCTCGTCGGGCGACTTCTTCTCGAGCAGCACGCGGTAATACTTCTTCCTGAGGTAGCGATTGAACCGACGGTTGAGCTCGTCGATGTCGTAGCCGAACGCCTCCTTGACGGCGCGCCCGAGGTTGCCGGTCAGCAGCACCTTCTTGAACTCGAACAGGAAGCTGCGCAGCCCCTCGATCCCGTGCTCCTGTTCGATGTAGTCGAACATCGCGTGGCCGTAGCGGTACGTCAGGAACGTAACCTGGTTGAAACTCTGGATCGGCGGCAGATTGTTGTTGACGACGCCGTCGCGGATCACCATCTGGTCGAGCGTCGATTCATCATCGGCAAGATACGAAGCCAGCCCTTCGATCAGCCACGTCGGCGGATTCGACCGCAGCGCTCGACCGAGGTAGCCCTCGTAAAACATCGAGTACTGGAAGATGTGGACGAGCTCGTGCGCGATCAGCTTGTACAGCTCGTCCGGCGGCCCGTCGATCGGCAAGACCATGCGGTACTGCACCGGCTCGGCGAACGCCGCGACACCCTCGGGAAGCTCGGCCAGCGTGATGTTCGTCTGCAGGAACTCGCCGTGGGTCTTGTAGACGACGAGCGGGACGCGGAAGCGCAGCTCGTGATCGAGCTGCTTGCTCAGGTCGGCATAGGCGCTCTCGGCATAGCTGACGATCTGGTCCAGGAACGGGTCGATCGACGGGTAGTAGTGGATGTCGAAGTGCGGGGAGCGGTACACCTGCCAGTCGAAACGCTCGTAGGTGACCTTGTTCTTGCCGAACCCACGGCTCTGAGCCGTTAGCGGAGCGACACACAGAAGGGCCACGCCCAGCGCGGCCAACACCGCCAAACGTCGTCGTAGTGTTGTTTTCATCAGCCTCTCCTGGCGTTTCGCCTGCCCCTCAGTACTTGAAGACCCTGCGCGTATCCAAACGCATTCGTGTTTGGATGATCGCGAGGACTTCCGCAGCGATCGTGTCGCTGAGATCGAAGAAGGTCGTGACCGGGTCGTTTTGGGTGCCGCGGATGATCGCGGAGCGTTGCAGCTTGTCGCGATAGAGCGGCTTGCCCTCCTTGGCGTCGATGAAGAAGACCTCGACGTGGTAGCTGAAACGCTCCTGCTCCACGAATCGTGTCTGGCGTACTTTCTGGCCCGTTGTCGAGCTGACCACATCAACGTCTTGGTATCCCGATATATCTTCCCGATCAAAACCCAGGACCCCGGAAACAATCAGGTCGGGACCGTATTCCCGGTGCAGGTGTTTCCAGAACTCGGCGTTGGCCAGGAGGTCCTCGATGGTTTGCTCGGGAACGGCCGGCGGAGGAACGACATCCAGCACCTCGTGCGCGGTGCGGTTGTGAAAGGCGCTGCGCAGGAAACGCACCATCTCGCGGTTGATGTCGAGAAAGCGCGTCTCGTCGTCGAGGAACTCGATGACCAGGATCGACTCGTTGCCTTCGAGCTTGAGTCGTGGCGGCATCGGTAGCCCCACCGTCACCTGAAACGTCTTCCCCTTGCGCTTGGCGTCCCCGCCGAAGGGTGTGATGGCTCGTTCCTCGGACGTATCTTCGCCCTCCTCGTGGCGCCGCAGCCGTTCGCGAAAGATCGAAAAGCGACGATGGTTCTCCTGGATGAAGAAGTTGTCGCCCTCGAGCTTCAGCGCCTGTTCGTAACGCACCGACGCCTCGTCCCAGTTACCGAGCGCTTCCGCCGCGATGGCCAGGTTGTTGTGCAGGTGGGCGTTTTCGGCGTCGTTCGCGAGGACGCCCTTCCAGCGAAAGGACGCCTCGTGCCAGCTTCCGGCGGCGGCCATCTCCGCGGCGAAGGACAGGGTTTTCTTGTCCCCCTTCCCGACCGCGAAGGGTCCCGGCGCGCACAGAGCAAAACAGGCGAGCAACGCCATCGGCAACCGTATTTTCTTAGGACTGATCATGCGGTCCTCGGTCATCGCCGTGTCCGGCATACGTCACCGGGGCCGCCCCCTCGCAAATGCCCGGAACGGGCACTACGGCTCGTCACCAGCCGCCTCCATCCAAGCGGGTGATCCGTGGTGGAAAATGATACTACACTGCCGCGGCGATGCCCCGTTTGTTGCCTTCGGCCCGTCGCCCCCTTGACGCCGTCTTGACGGCACCTTCGTCGAAGAGCGTCACACATCGTGCCCTGATCGTCGCCGCGCTCGCGGACGGCGACAGCGACATCGCCCGCCCGCTCGACTCCCGCGATACGCGTGTCACTGCAGCGGGACTGGAGGCGCTCGGCGTCCCGGTTTCCATGCGTGACGATCACTGGATCGTGCACGGTCGTGGAGGCCGCATACCCGGCGGAGGTCGTCTCGACCTGGAGGAGTCGGGCACGTCGTTGAGGTTCCTGACGGCCGTTGCCGCACTGGGTGACCAGGCTTCGCGCCTCGACGGATCGCCGCGTCTGCGCGAGCGCCCGCTCGGCGAGTTGATCTCCGCGGTGCGTTCGCTCGGCGCCGGCGTCGAGGGCGATCGCTTGCCGATCGATATCGGTGGAACGCTGTTCCGCGGCGGCGAGACTCGCATCGACGGCTCGCAAAGCAGCCAATTTGCCAGCGCCTTGATGTTGGTTGCGCCTTGCCTGGAGCCCGGTCTCACGATCCTCGCGGGCGCCTCGTCCGTTTCGCTGCCTTACATCGAGCTCACGAGAGAGGTGATGCGCGACTTCGGCGTCGAGGTGAGCGAGCCCCAACCGCACACGTGGTGCGTCCGCGCCGGACACTACACGGCGAGGACGTTCGAGGTCGACGGGGATCATTCATCCGCGTCCTACTTCCTGGCGGCGCCGCTGCTGGTCGGTGGCCGCGTTCGCATGAACGGGCTCGACCCGGGCAGCGCCCAGGCCGATGCCACCCTGCAGTCGTTCGTCGAGATGCTCGGCGCACGTGTCGATCGCGGTGAGCAGTGGATCGAGGTTCAGGCGAACGGAACGGTCCCGCCGTTCGATGTTTCACTTGCGCACGCGCCGGATCTTGTTCCGACTGTCGCAGTGTTGGGTCTGTTCGCCGAAGGCCCGTCGATGATCCGTGACATCGCCCATCTGCGTCTCAAGGAATCGGACCGGATCGAACAACTCGCCATCAACCTGCGCCGCCTCGGCTGCGAGGTCGAGCTCGACGCAGACCGGCTGAGCATCGGCAGCAAACAGGATGCCCCGCGTGAGGTCACGATCAAGACCGCGGGTGATCATCGCATGGCCATGGCTTTCGCCCTGGCAGGCCTGCGTGTTCCCGGAGTGTGCGTCGACGACCCGGACTGCGTCGCCAAGTCCAACCCGCGTTTCTGGAAGGATTGGGAATCGATGCTCGCTGACTAGCGCGCCCTAAAACTGGAACGCCAAGCCGCCGCGCAGACCGTCCAGGACGAGGTCCTGAGAGGCAAAAAGACCCGAGGTGCCCTGGGCGATCTCCTGCGCCGACTGCGGGATGCGCAACTCCGTCGGGGTCAGGACCGCATCGAGGAAGCCGGTCTTGAAGTAGGCCACCTCGAGACTCAGCCCGTTTTTCAGGTTCAGCCGCGCACCGGCTTGGATGTGTGTGTGCCACGACGTTCGCGAGCGGTCCGCGGTCAGTCGGGCGCGGCCGGTGACGATCTCGTCGTTGTTGTTGCCGTTCGTGATCGTGAAGAACTCACCGGTGTCGGTCTCGATCTCGGAGAGCAGGAAAGCGAACTGGCCGTCCGCGAACAACTGCACGCGCTTGTCGAAGAAGTTGACCTGAAAACCCATCATTCCGGTCGGGCCGATACCGGTGGCCTCCTGCGACGGGTGCATCAACCGGATGCCCAGGCCGTCCGTGAAGCCGAGCCCCCTGGAGAGCGGCGCGCGCAGCCAGGCGCCCTGGAGCAGCGTGCCCTCGTACGCGAAGTAACGCAGCCCGCCCCACCAGCGACCCTCGATACGGCGCGGTCCCCACGTGCGGCCGTAGAGCGCGTCCACCGTCTGGATCCGATTCAAGAGGTCCGGTGCAACGTTAGCCGAGAAGCTGATATCCGCACCCGAGTAAACGACCTCTTCCTGTTGCACCACCCCGTCTCCATTGGCGTCGTTTGCCGAGGTCCAGCGTGGTGGCGTTCTCTCGGTCGTCAACTGCCCGTCAACCACGTTGACCACCCACCAAAGCAGGGTAGGGCATAGCCCAACGGCGGATTGGCCGGCTACCGAAGACGAGGGTGGGAACGTACTGTTTTCACATTCGTCATTGCCGAACGTCGCGCCGGAGGGCGTTACCAGCAGGGACGATTCTCCACCAAGCCCCGTGAACTGATAGCCGTTCTCGTTGTAGCCCTGCCACACGAGCCGGAAGCCACCCTTGGGACCCGGGAACTGCCATCCGATCACAGCGCGCGAGTAGTCCATCCCGTCGAGCGTGAACCTGTTATCGCTTCGCTGAGTGCTGCTTGTGCGCACGGACGTGTCGAGCGGGTCCGCGTCGTTGGAGCCGTACCCGACCTCGACGTAGAGCCGGTTGGCGAACTTTTTTTGGTCGCCGTCGCCTTCAGCCGAATCGGTCTGCGTCGCCGGGGCGTCATCTTGGGGAGCTGCCGGAAGCGGTTGTGCAACACCGGACATCCACAGCAGGGTCATACTGAGGACAAGGATCCAACGCGACTTCATGGAACGCTCCCCTGGATCAAGATGCACCCCCGGACTGGTCTCCGGACCAGCGATCTACGCATCGTGAAGTTCTATCCGTGCTCGAAAAGGCTACCTATATAGGGGTATGCCCCGGGTTGAGTCAAGAGCGGAACCCCGGGAATCGTGGCCCCGGCCAGGTTTGCGCTGCATGGATGCACCGCAGCCGCGTGCTACCCTTATCGGGTCCGACCGTCGATCGAGGCCGACGATGTGTGTCCCGGGTCGCCGCACTCCAAAAAACAACATTTTTAGAGGAACTTTGGCCCGAATCGGGCTGATCCTCGCCGTCGGATCGATCCTGACCGGGCTCCATCTCGCGGGTGAAAAGCAGCAGGCACCGGAGGACATGGACCCGGCGGAGCTCGACAAGATCCTGGAGCTTCACCGGACGGAGCGGGAGGAAGTGCGTCTCGTGCTCTTGCCCGCAGTCGTGCTGACCAAGAAGGGCCGCCCGGTGCGCGGTCTGAAGGCGGAAGACTTCCAACTCTTCGAGGACCACGTCCCACACGAGATCAAGTACTTCGGCACCGAGGATCAGGAGCCGGTCTCGATCGCATTCCTGCTCGACCTGTCCGGGAGCATGCGCCAGGTCGGCAAGCTCGACGAGGCGAAGGAGGCGATCCGGGTCTTCGTGGACTCCCTGCGGACCGGCGATCGGTTCGGATTGATCGGATTTGCCGACGACCAGGTGTCCTGGATCACCGAATTCACCGCCGACCGGGAACGCTTCCTGCTCCGGCTCGGCGTCCAGGAGGCCTACGGCCAGACCGCGCTCTTCGACGCGCTCGGAGCGACGCCCAGCCTCGTCGACAAGGAGACCAAAGGCCGCAAGGCCATCGTGCTGATCACCGACGGACACGACAACGCCAGTACGATGAATACCTTCAAGGCCGTACAACTCGCGCGCAGCGTGGAGGTCCCGATCTACACGATCGCCTTTGCGAGCATGGCCGAGCGGCTGCAGCCCAAGGGCAGCGTGAGCCCGGGAATGGCGATATTGGGGCGGTTTTCGAGGGAAACCGGTGGGCGCATCTACGGCGTCGACGATCCCGACGAGCTCAAGGAGGCGGTGATCGGAATCCAGGAAGAGCTCCGCTTTCAGTACGTGATCGGCTACCATTCGCTGCGGGACACCTGGGACGGGGCTTTCCGCCGCATCAAAGTCGAGCTTGCCCGCAAGGGTTTGGAGATCCGGACACGGCGCGGCTACTACGCCAACCCGTGACCATTGCGCCCCCGTTCCGGGCTGGTTAAAGTAGGTCGACCCGAAAGGGGCCGTACGCTAAGGAGAAAGCAATGCACTACCGGAAGCTAGCGATATTGCTCAGCTTGATCGTGATCGTGCCGTTCATCTCGACCGGTTGCGTGAGCAAGAAAGTGTTTCGAGCCAATGTCGACGAAAACGCTGCACGGATGGATTCCGCCGAAACCGGAATCGAGGCCAACGAACGCAGGATCGGAGACCTGAAAGGTGAAACCGATTCGAAGATCGCCGCGCTCGAAGGCCGCACCGACGAGGCGGTCCAGATCGGCAAGGCGGCGGACGCCAAGGCCGCCAAGGCACAGGACGCCGCCGATCGAGCCGCACGCGGTCGTCTCTTGTGGAGCGTCACTCTGTCCGACGAACGCGTCAAGTTCTCGTTCAACCAGGCCGACCTACCCGACGAGGCGAAGTCCACGCTCGACGAGTTGTGTGAGAAGATCAAGTCGTACGGCAAGGCAGTCTACGTCGAGATCGAAGGTCACACCGACAGCACCGGCACCGACGACTACAACTACACGTTGGGTCTGCGCCGTGCGGGCACGGTTCGCGACTACATGCATAGCGCCGGCGGGATCCCGCTGCACGCCATCAACACGATTTCTCTCGGTGAGTCCGTGCCGGTCGCGGACAACGGTAACTCCGACGGGCGTGCGCAGAACCGCCGCGTCGTGGTTCGCGTGCTCGAATAGCCCTCGCGAGAATCGAACGCTTGCAAGGCCCCGCCCGATAGGCGGGGCCTTTCTTTATGTTCGGGGACAGATCTATTTTTCTATCCTCTTGCCGTGTCCAACGCTGGCGATCTCGCGCAAAAAAATAGATCTGTCCCTGATCGGCATACGTATTGCAACTCTTCAGGACCAGTGAGCGAGGGGGCGTTTTCGAGGAGAGCGCCATGGATCTCGATAAGGCGCCGTTGCCGGGTAATCTTCGCGAGCGGCTGCTGAACGGGTCCCTCTTGATCCTTCTCGCGGCCCTGCTGATCCTGGCTGCGACATTCGGTTAGGGCCGAGCCTGTCCTTTGGCGAGGCCCCTCCTGTCATCGGCGGGCGACACTCGAACCGGGACCGGTGGCATTTTTTTCCCGCAAAACCTTCCGCTCGGGGTTGGCCCGGCACTTGCAACGCGACGGGTCGGTACAACCACAGCGGAGGATACGATGCAACGCACACGATCTTTTCCCGTCACCTGTTTGATTCTCTTGCTCTCGGTGGGCCTGCCCACGCTCGCCGGCCATCGCAGCCGACAGCCCGACCGGTCCTTCCAGGTTCGCCTCGGTGGCTTCTTCCTCGACGGCGACGGCCCCTTCTGGGCTGACAACGAGAGCATCTTCACCCTCGACGCGTCCGACTTCGACAACACCACCGTCGGCTTGACCTACTCGCACGGGTTCAACCGTTTCTTCGAACTCGACGTCAACGCCGACTTCACGAACGAGACCGTCGTCTCCGAGTATCGCGACTTCGTCGACGGCTCGGGGTTCCCGATCCTCCACGACAGCACGTTGAGGACAACTCCGATGACGGTCGGCATGCGCTTCCTCCCGCTCGGTCGCGCCGGGGCCGGAAAGAGCAAACCGGTTTTCTTCCTCGGTGCGGGTGGTGGTGTCAATTTCTGGACCTACGAGGAGTTCGGCGACTTCATCGACTTCAGCGATCCCGCGAATCCGATCATCCTGGGTGACTTTCGCGAGACCGGTGAGGCGTTCGTGTCCTACGGTGTCATCGGGCTGGAGCTGCCGCTGTCGCCGTCGTTCAACCTCGGATTCGAGGCGCGGCACTTCTCGTCGGATGATGAGCTGAAGGGCGATTTTGCCGGGCTCGGCAAGCTGGACATGGGCGGTTGGGCCGGATCGGTCTCGGCCAACTGGCGGTTCTAGTGGTCTTCTCCGAACGCCTCGGCGCGGCGCAGCGGCCTCACGGGTTCCTGCGTCGCGTCGCCTGCGTGTAACTGTTCGATCGCCGCATCGGTGCGCTCGAGCCGCCGCGCGGCTTCGTCGTACTGGCGCTGCGCGTGCCCGAGATGCTTGCCTACCAGATCGAACGATTCGCCGAAGCGGTCCAGTTTCAGCTGGGCATCGCCGACGCGCTCCATGATCTCCCGCGCGCGCCGTTCGATCGTCAATCCGCGCAATCCCATCACGATGACCTGGAGGTAGGCGTAGAACGACTGCGGCGACACGGGAACCACCCGGCGTGCCAGCGCATACTGGAACACGTCGAGACCGTCGCCCTCGCGCTGCCGGATGACCTCCTGGTACACGCCCTCGGCGGGGATGTACATCATGGCGAACTCGTACGTTCCCTCGCCGGGGCGGATGTAGCGCTCGGCGATCGCATCGATGTGTCGCTTCACATCACCGACGAAGGCGCGGTTGGCCGCACGCTCGGCCGACTCGTCCCCGTCTTCAGCCGCACGGCGAAGCCGTCGGAAGTTCTCCAGTGGGAACTTCGAGTCCACGGGCACGATGCCCTCACCGAGGCGCAGGATCGCGTCGACGCGTTCGCCGCCCTTGAAGGCGTACTGCAAATCGAAATGCGCTTGCGGTAAGACCTGAGCCAGTAGCTCGGCCAGCAGGTATTCGCCGACGCCTCCACGGACGTTGGGCGCGCGCAGCATCTCCTGCAGTCCCTGCAGGTCGCGCGTGGCGCGGTGCACGGCCTTGACCTGTCCGGTAACCTCGCCGAGGCTACGCCGAACGTCCCCGACGACCCGCTGGGTCTCGACCAACCGGCGGTCGATCTCGGTGCGCCCCGATTCCAGGCTGACCCGGACCTGTTCGCGCAGGCCATCGAGCTGCTGCTGCATGACGACGAGCGCGGGTGCGGGGTCGTCCTTCTGCAGTTCCTGGATCCGGAGTGACATCCGCGAGAGGAGTCGGTAAACGACCAAGACGGCGGCCGCCAGGAAGACCGTCAAAACGATGAGCGCGGTGGTCACGCCGCTAGAATAGCAGGCAGGTCAGTCCTCTCCGCCGGTTTCACGACCGAGAAGCGATCCGATCTTGCGGATCAGCTCGTCGCCGACGTTCATGCCCTTGAGCACGATGTCGTCGGCGCCGAGTCGTTGCAGCTCGTCCCACGAGTCGCCGTACATCTCGGACTCGTCCTGCGCCGTGTAGATCAGGATCGGGCAGGGCTTCCCGGGCAGCTCGCGGAGCAGATCGAGCCCGCCCTCACCTCCGTCGAGCGTCAGGTCCAGCACCATCAGATCGACACCGCCTCGATCCAGCGCGGCACGCGCCCCGTCCTTGGTCGCGACGGCCTGGATCTCGAACTCGCCCTGCAGCGCTTCGGCGGCAATCTCGCGGAAGTAGACCAGGTCCTCGACGATGAGCACCGTCGGGCGGTCGGTATCCGCGCGGGCGCGGGCCTGGCTCTTCGCCCGCGGCTTGAAGTGCAGGTTGCAGCGCGGGCAGACGACCTCCGCGGTCGCGACGGCGGTCTGCAAGGGAACCTGCGGCGCGGTCTGAGCGCTTTCGACGACTGGCTCGGCGGGGACTTCTGCGAGCGGTGCGGCGTCGGCCGTCGGTTCGGCGCTCGCCGGCAGGTCGACGTCCATGACGTTGGGCTCGATGAGTGGCGGTTCGGCGGGCTCGGCTTCGAGCACGCGCCCGCATCCGGGGCACGGGAATCCGGCGGCCAGCGCATCGGAGTCCACCAGGTAGCCGCCGTCGCAGTCGGGGCAACAGATTTCGATCTTCATCGCGCGGCCCTCCGTGCGGGACTCAACCAGCGTGAGGGATCGACGCGCCGATCGTTTACCCGGATCTCGAAGTGACAGTGTTCGGTCGTCGCGTTTCCGGTGCGCCCGATTCGAGCGATCGATTGCCCCTGGTCGACGCGTTCACCGACACGTACCAGCAGCGCCGAATTGTGCGCGTAGAGGGACCGGATGCCGTCGCTGTGGTCGAGGATGACCGTCTTGCCGTAACCGCGGAGTCCCGCGCCCGCATACACCACCCGGCCGCTTCGCGCCGCAACCACCGGCTGCCCCGCGAAGCCCTTGATATCGAGTCCGCCGTGGCGATGACTCCGGCGCGGCGCGCCGAAGCCCGAGAGAACCACGCCGTTGCGCACGGGCCAGATCCATTCGCCGGCCGCCGCTGCGCCTTCGGGGACGTGGACCCCGACCTCGACGGTGTCACGGGCTCCGGGAATCCAGATCATGTCCCCGGTAACGATGCGCGACGGGTCGAGGATCGAATTGGCCTCGACGAGGGACTCCAGTTCGACACCGTAGGTTCGAGCGATGCGCCACAGGGTCTGGCCGGGTCGGACTCGGTGAAAAACTCCCGGGGGCAGTTCCGACTCCGGTTCAAGCTCCGGCACCGGCTCTGCGCGTGGCGGGTCCGCCAACACGGATACCTGGTGGCGTGGCCCGCAGGCGCACAGAAGGCACACCGCAAGCATGAGCCCGCTACTCACCAGCGCGCGAGCATATGGAAAGTCGCGAATTTCCATATATCAACTATAGGTTGGCACTACCTCGAAGGCCAGCGGCGGCCGACGATTACCGAACAATCCCCATTCAGCGGTGTATCCGCCACTGAATCGGGCGCCCGACGCCGCATTCGGTCATAATCGCGGGCATCACGGGTCGTTTTTCGAACAACAAGGGGTAGTCGGATGGGAACCATCAAAGTCGATTTCGGCAACCAGATGCGACCGCCGCAGATCAACCCGCGCGTTCTCGGCATTGTCCTCGCCATCATCATCGGCCTGGGGCTCATCACCCAGGCCGTCGTGATCGTCGAGCCCGAGGAGGTCGCGTTGATCCTGCGCTTCGGAGAGTACCAGCGGACGCTGCAGCCGGGCTTCCATTTCAAGTTACCGCTGATCGAACGCAAGATTCGCGTGCCGGTCGAGCGCCAGCTCAAACAGGAGTTCGGTTTCCGGACCGCTCAACCCGGGCGGCGTACGACCTACAGCTCGGCGGACTTCACCGGGGAGTCTTTGATGTTGACCGGGGATCTCAACGTCGCGGTCGTCGACTGGATCACGCAGTACCGCGTCAACGATCCGTTCAAGTACACGTTCAAGGTGCGCGACGTCAGCAGCACGTTCCGCGACATGAACGAGGCGGTGATGCGTACGGTCGTCGGCGATCGCAGCGTGACCGAGGTCCTGACCATCGGCCGCCACGAGATCGCCTCCGAGGTCGAGGTTCGCCTGCAGGAGCTCTGCGACCAGTACGAGACCGGCATCAAGGTCGAGCAGGTCGTGCTCCAGGACGTCAACCCGCCCGACCAGGTCAAGCCGTCGTTCAACGAGGTCAACCAGGCGCAGCAGGAGCGCGAGCGGATGATCAACGAGGCGCGGGCCGAGTTCAACAAGGTCGTGCCGCGAGCGCGCGGTGAGGCGCAGCAGACGATCCAGGAGGCCGAGGGTTACGCGGCGAACCGCGTCAACCGCGCCGAGGGTGATGCCGCGTTGTTCCGCGAGGTGCTCGCCGCCTACCGCCGGGCGCCGGATGTGACGCGACGGCGCATCTATCTCGAGACCATGCAGAAGATCTACCCGAACGTGAAGCAGAAGATCGTGCTGGACGAGAACCTGAAGGGCCTGATCCCGCTACTGTCGCTCGAGGGGGGGGTGCAGAAATGAACGGCGTCAAGGTCCTGGGTCTGATCGTTCTGGCCGTTGTCGCGATCGCCGCCGCGCTGTCCCTCTACGTGGTCCCCGAGACCGAGCAGATCATCATCACGCGGCTGGGCAAACCGGTGCGCGAGGTGACGACCCCGGGCCTCAAATTCAGGGCGCCGCTGGTCGAGAAGGTCATTCGCGTCGAGAAGCGCTTCCTCGAATGGGACGGGGACCCGAACCAGCTGCCCACGCGGGACAAGCGGTTCATCTTCGTCGACACGTATGCCCGCTGGCGCATTACCGACGCGACCAAGTACTACCAACGTCTGCGCGACGAGTTCGGCGCGCAATCCCGCCTCGATGACATCCTCGACGGCGAGACCCGCAACACCGTCGCCAAGCACGACCTGATCGAGGTGGTGCGCACGAGCAACCGTGAGTTCTCCGTCACCGAGGAGCTCGGAGGGGCCCAGGACGAGTCGTTCGCGGAAGTGCAGTTCGGGCGCGACGAGCTGGCCGCCGAGGTGCTCGCCGCGGCCAACATCGCCACCGCGGAGCTGGGCATCGAGGTGCTCGACTTCCGGTTCAAGCGGATCAACTACGTCCCCGAGGTGCGCCGCGAGGTCTACGCGCGGATGATCTCCGAGCGCAAGCGGATCGCCGAGCAGTTCCGCTCGGAGGGCGCCGGCGAGTCGGCGCGCATCAACGGCGAGCGCGAGCGCGAGCTGGCGACGATCCGTTCCGAGGCCTACCGGGAGGCGCAGGAGATCAAGGGCCGCGCCGACGCCGAGGCGGCCGACATCTACGCCCGGGCCTACAACCGCGACCCCGAGTTCTATCGCTTCCTGAAGACGATGGAAGTGTTCGAGGAGACCATCGACTCCGAAACGATCATGCTGCTCAGCACCGACGGAGAGTTCCTGCGCTACCTCGAGCGCTCGAAATAGCGTGATTCTCGAGGCCTGCACGCGGATCCGCCGGCCTGCCGTGTTGGCCACCGTCGTGCGCGTCGCCGGGTCCGCCTACCGGCGCCCCGGTGCGCGGATGCTGATCGATGCGGACGGCCGTACGGAGGGCATGGTCTCGGGCGGCTGCCTCGAAACCGATCTGGCCGATCGGGCGGGAGACGTGTTGCGCGCAGGCGCGTCGGAGACGGTGGTCTACGACATGCGCTCGCCGGATGACATCGTCTGGGGTCTGGGACTGGGTTGCGACGGCGAGGTTCGCGTGTTGCTCGAAGCCCTCGACCCCTCCGCCGTTCCCGCGTGGTGTGCGTTTGCCGTCGAGACCCGGGAGCGGCGCGGGTACGCGGCGATCGCCACGGTCTTCGAGGCGCCGCGGGCGGAACGTCTGGGCCGCCGCTGCTGGGCCAACGATCGCGGCGCTCACGGCCCCATCGATGTCGGCACCGACCTCGACCGCGCGATGATGCGATCGGTCGAGACCGCGCTCGCCGATAGACGCTCGCGCAACGAGAACTGGGAGCTCGCCGACGGAACGTACTCCGGTCTGGTCGAGGTCGTTGGCCCGCGGATTCGTTTGTGCGTGTTCGGTGCCGGGGCGGATGCCTTGCCTCTCGTCGAGCAGGCGGCCGCGCTGGACTGGCACGTCGATGTATTCGACCATCGCGAGCCGTTTGCCGATGCCGGGCGGTTCCCCCGCGCCGGCGTGGTGCGCTGCGTCGATTACGCGGGTCTCGATGCCGCCTCCCTGAAGGTCGACGGGCGCACGGCGGGCCTGTTGATGACGCATCACTTCCTTCACGACCGCTCGCTGCTGGAGCGCCTGATCGAGCTTCCGTGGGCCTACCTCGGTGTGCTCGGCCCGCGCCGGCGTCTCGAGCGGCTGATGGAAGCGCTCACGGAGGACGGGCTTCGACCGTCGACCGCCGCGCGCGAGCGGCTGCATGGACCCGTCGGGCTCGACATCGGTTCGGAGACCCCGCAGGAGATCGCGTTGTCCGCCGTAGCTGAGATCCAGGCCGTGATCAACGAGCGTGACGGCGGACGTCTGCGCAAGGTGACACGACCGCTGCACGACTGGCCGCGATGATTGCCGCAATCGTCCTGGCCGCCGGCGCATCGCGCCGTTACGGGTCGCCCAAACAGCTCGAAACGCTCGATGGCGAGAGCTGGGTTCATCGCGCGGCGCGTCTTGCGCGCGAGGCCGGTTGCTCTCCCGTTCGTGTCGTCGCGGGGTCCCATGTCGATCGTATTCGCGATGTGGTGCGTGGCCTGCCGGACGTCCAGGTCGTGCACCACCCGGGATGGCAGGCGGGCATCGGCAGCTCCATCGCCGTGGGTATACAGAGTTTTTACAGAGACCCCGAAATCCGAGCAGCGCTGCTCCTGACGTGCGATCAAACCGCGTTGAGCTCGACCGTCCTACGCGCGATCCTCGATCGCTTCGACGGGGTCGACCGGCGCATGATTGCCTGTGCGTACGCGCGAACCGTGGGAATTCCCGCGCTGTTCGAGCGTGCCTGGTTCGGGCGTCTCGCCGCGTTCGACGGTGATCGTGGAGCCAAGTCGTTGTTGCTCGAGTGTCCCGAGTTGCGTATCGATATTGAGTGGCCTGAAGGCGCTCACGACCGGGACGACCGGCGCGGGCCCCGGGGCTGACTTATAATGGCTCTTTCGAACTGAAGGAAGTTCCCGCATGCGTCGGATATTCGTGTTGTTGGCGATCCTCGTCTTTGCGGCGGTGCCGCATACTCTGGCACAGCGCAACCCGGTGGATCCGGTGCTTCCCGGCGAGTCGTTCGCGGCGGACACCTTCGCCAACTTCAACGCCGTGGCGGGCGGGCCGGAAACGGTCGACCTTGCCGCCAGCCTGGGTCAGCGTGCGGTCGTGTTGGTCTACTGGATCGCCGGCCACGAAAGGGCCGACCGCGCGATGGTGGAGATCCAGCAGATCGTCGACAAGATGCCGACGGATCGCGCCGTCATTTATGGCGTAGCGTACCCGCAACCCGGCCGGGCCAAACCGGAGATCGTCAAGCGTCTTGGCGACCTCGGGATCAGGTTCCCGGTGCTCGACGATTCGGACTTCGTGATCGGGCGGAAACTCAGCGTTCAGACCGTCCCCAACATCAACATCGTGGATCGCACCGGCAAGCTTCGCCTGGCCAACGGCGCCAGCCTGTTGCAGGTCATCGGCTACGAGCAGACGGTCGGCAGCGCGATCGAGCGAGCGGTCAAGAACGGCGACGTCGGGAGCTACGGCTACCTCGAGCGCTATTACCCCGTCAACGAGCTGGTCGGTAAGGAGTGCCCGGACTTCAAGGCTCCGCTGCTGAGCAACAGCGTCGAGCAGCGGCTATCGCGCATGATCAAGGACGATCACGTCAACGTGCTGATCTTCTGGTCGGTCAACTGCCAGCACTGCCGCCGCGAGCTTCCGCTGATCAATGCCTGGTTACGTCAGAATCGCGAGGGCCTCAACGTGATCAGCGCCGCCGGGGTCTCCGATGACGTGACCAAGACGCGCACCAAGGAATTCTGCGACATCAACAAATTCGTGTTTCCGACTCTCGTCGACCGCGACCTGAAGATCAGCAATCTCTACCAGGTCACCTCGACACCCACGATCCTGTTCATCGGGCCCGACGGAGTTGTCGACTCGGTGATGCTCTCGACCGCCGACGACTTCGGCGCGATCGCCAACCAAAAGAAAAGAGAACTGCTCGGCGGCTAGAGCCCGTTCTCGGCTATCTCGGGAAGGCGCGAGAGGTCGGGGAGGGCTTTGTCGTTACCCGGGTTGTGACGGTCGATCCAGACCCAGTCGACCCCGGCTGCGGTGGCACCGTTGCCGTCGAGTTCCGGCGAGTCGCCGACGTGCAATGCGTCGGCGGGATCGGCGCCGAGCAGCTCGAGCGCGCGACGAAAGATCGTGGCGCTCGGTTTCTCCACGCCCTCGAAGTGGCTCACCACGACGGCGTCGAACCAGTGGTGCAGCTCGAGGTTCGTGAGCACGTCGGGCAGACGGGAATCCCAGTTGGAGACGACGGCAAGCCGCACGCCTTGCCGCTTGAGCGCCTCCAGCGCCGGCAGTGCGTCCTCGAAGACCTCCCACGCATCGACACCCCCGAAATGCGCATGGAGTTTCTCGAGCACGGCCACCGCCAGGCGGCGACCGATCAGCTGGCCGGTGGCCAACTCGGCGGCGCGCTGGACGAACTGCAGCCAGTAGCCGTTCTCGCCCCCGTCGAAGTGTGCATAGCGATCGGCGCCCGTCGGGATCTTGATGTTCATCTCGTCCCAGGTCGCATAGATCGCGTCGTTGAACTCCTCGGCGTCACAACGCATGCCGAACCCGGCGAACACGTCGGAATACACCTGGCCGAAAGAGCCTCGCGGCCCGATCAAGGTGCCCCCTACATCCAGCAACACGATGGGATACCGCAACGAATCCTCCACGACGACGGACACTAGCACGGGGAGTGCGTTATTTGCCGACCTCGAACGTGGTCGCATCGAGCTCGGTGTTGATCGCGACCGACGTGGTGGACATCGAGGCGAGCGCCTGGCCGTCGAACTCCATCACCCGGCGGTGCGGCACCAGGTAGCCGTCGATTTTGCGGTAGTCCGAGTAGATCACGCGGATCTCGCCCGGCGTCCGCCGCATCGGATGGACTCCGGTGTACGCCTGGCTCACGATCGTTCCGTCCTCCGCGATGCAGAGCGTCGACTCCGTCCCGTTCAACTTGACGGAGACGACGGTGCAGGCGGTCCCGTCGATGGACTCCGCCGCCCCGGCGGCAGGCTCGGCTTCATCGGCACGACCGACGAGCAGCAACAGGTCGCGGTTCAGGTCCTGATGCATTCGCGAGACGTCGCTTCCGGGAACCGACTGTCGGCTGTCGCCGACGAGCACGACGCCCTGATTGCCGTTGATCACGACGGTCTGTTCGCCCATCGGCGTCGTAAAGGTCTGGCGCAGCTTGTCGGGCAGCTCGTAGGCGACCCGCTGGCTGACGGACACGGTCTGGCTGCCCATGCTGAACTCGATCGCGTAGTCCCCCTCGATCGAAGTCGCCGCCGCGTTACCGCCGTTGAGAAGCGCGGCAGATCTGGCAAGCAAAGCCCTGCCCGTCGCGAGGCTCTCTTCGGTGCGTGTAATCGCCGGACCCGAGCTCACGGGCTCCGGAATCGAGATGTCGACGACGTGAACCTCGCCGAACGCGGACACGGGGCGGTCGAAGTCGGCGGATTTCCCCACGACCAGGGTGACCAGTTTGTCCGGTTGGATGTACTGCCTGGCCACCCGCGCCACGTCTTCCCGCGTGACCTTTTCGATCCCGGCACGGTAGCGTTCGAGGAAGTCCGGCGGGTAGCCGTAGTAGGCGTAGGTCAGCTGCTGGCCCAGGATCTGACGCATCGAGGTCGACCGGAACACCCAAGAGTTGAAGATCGCCTCGCGGGCCCGGGACATCTCGTGATCGGTAGGCGGGCTCGCCAGGATGTCGTCGATCTCGGCGCGCAACGCGTCGATCGACGCGGCCATGCTTTCCGATTTCGTCGACAACTGAACGGAGAAGATACCTTCCCGCAGGAAGCCCGAGCCCACACCGCCACCGACGTTGTACGCCAGACCCTTCTCCGACCGCACGTTGTTGAACAGCCGCGACGAGAAGCCGCCGCCGAAGATCTCGTTCATCATTTGCACGGCGTAGTAGTCCGGGTTATCCGCTCGGATCCCGCGGTGGCCGAGACGCACGTACGCCTGCGTGACGTCGTCCTTCTCGATAAAATGCACGCCGGGTCGGGGGGGCGCGACCCGGATCTCCGGCAGGTCGGCATCCGCTCCCCGAGGCCAGTCGCCGAAGGCCGCCTCGATCTTGGCCTTCATTTCACCGCTGTCGAAATCGCCGACGATCCCGAGCATGATGTTGTTCGGGTGGTAGTAGCGCTCGTGCCAGGCGACCAGATCTCCGCGTGTGATCGAGGCCACCGAGGCGTACTCGACCATCTGCGCCAGCGGTGATTCGTACCCGTGGATCAGCCGTGCGAACTCCCGCCCGGCGATCCCGGCAATGTCGTCGTTACGCCGCGCTATCCCCGTTTTGGCCTGCTGTTTCGCCAACTCGAGCTTGTCCTCGGCAAACGCCGGGTTACGCAGAACGTCGGCGAACACGCCAAGCACGTCGTCGAAATCCTCCGTCAAGCAGTTCATCGATGCGCTGCCGAAGTCACCACGCATCCCGGTCTCGACGAATGCGGCGCGACTCTCGAGATAGTCGTCCATCGCGTCCCCGTCCATCTTCGAGGTGCCGCCCTCGCGCATCACCTGCCCGACGAAATCGGCGAGCCCGGCCTTGCCGGCCGGCTCGTAGTTGGAGCCGGTCCGGATGCGACCGGAGACGCTGATCAACGGAAGCTCGTGATCCTCGATCAGGAACAGCTGGAGTCCGTTGGCTAGCCGGTGAACCGTGGGGCGCGGGATCTCTCGTTCCGGCAACGGAGGGTACTTGATGTCCTCGTGGTTCTTGACCTGGGCGACGAGGGGGGTCGCCAGAAGGAGCAGCAGCAACGGCGCAATCGGTCGTGCGGTTGTCAGCGATTTCTTCATCTCGCGGTGCTCCTAGTTCTCGTCTTCGTTGACGATCATGCCGACCGTGCGGTTGGTGGATACGAAGGTCTCCTGCGCGACACGCCGAACGTCTTCCGCAGTGACCGCCTCGATCTTGGCAACCTGGTTGAAGATTTCGCGCCAGTCGCCGAACTGGACATGCGCGGTCGCGAGCTGGCTGGCGATACCGCCGTTGCTTTGCAGGCTGCGGATCAGCCCCGCCTTGGCCTGGGTCTTCACCATCTCGAGCTCGTCCTCGGAAACGGGCTCCGTCTTGAGCCGTTCGATCTCCTCGCGGATGGCCACCTGAACCTGCTCGTTGGAGGAGTCCGGCGTCGGTACCGCATAGAACAGCATCAGCGTCGGGTACTTGTCCCCGGGGAACCCGTTGAAGGCGCTGGCAAAGGCCGCGATCTTCTTGTCCCGAACCAGGCCGCGGTAAAGCCGCGAGGTACGCCCACCCGAGAGGATGTCGGAGATCGCGTTGTAGACGGCGTCGTCCGGATGAATGGCCGCCGGACGGTGGTAGGCCTCGGCGTAGAGCGGTTGCGATTCGTCGGGCATGACGATCGTCTTCTCGACGAACTGCGGCGGCTCGATCGTACGCGGCGGTGCCGGTTTCTTTCCGGCAGGCAGCCGCCCGAAGTACTTCCGCAACAACGGCAACGCCTTCTTGGTATCGACATCACCCACCACGACGACGGTCATGTTGGACGGGACGTAGTACTTGGCGTAGAAGGCCTTCGCGTCCTCGCGCGTGAAGCGTTGCAGGTCGCTCATGTAACCGACGTTCGGCATGCCGTAGGGATGGGCGCTGTAGGCGACGGTGACAAACTGCTCGAACAGACGGCCGAAGGCTCGGCTCTCGGCGCTCATGCGCCGCTCCTCCTGCACCACGTCGCGCTCGCGGTAGAACTCGCGCAGCACCGGGTCGAGGAAGCGCTCGCTTTCCAGGTAGGCGAACAACTCGAGCTTGTTGGCCGGCAACGAGTAGCTGTAGACCGTGTAATCGGCGCTGGTCCCGGCGTTCAATCCCACTCCACCGTTCCGGTCGATGATCTCCGCGAACTCGTTCTTGGCAACGAGCTCGCCGGCCCTGTCCTGGGCAGCTTTGAGCTGCGTCTCGAGACGCACCAGCTCCGCTTCGTCAATGTCGCGCCGGTCCCGCGCCGTGGCATAGGCCGCATAAGCACGGTCGACGTCGGCCATCGCCTTGATCTCGGCTTTGCGGTTCTTCGTGCCGATCTTGGACGTTCCCTTGAACGCCATGTGCTCGAACATGTGGGCGAGACCGGTGATGCCGGGGACCTCGTGGGCCGAGCCGACATCGACGTAGGTGAAGAACGAGACCACCGGGGCCGTCTTGCGCTCGTAGAGGATCAGCGTCAAGCCGTTGTCGAGCGTCTCGATCGTCAGGTTCTTTTCAAACTCCTCGATGCTCTGTGCCTTCGTGGGGTAAACCACGAGGGCCAGCGCCACGATCCATGCCGTCAGGGCGATTCTTCGTATCATCGTCGGGACCCAATCCTCTTTTTGGTAAGGTTGACCGGTGAAAACGCAATTGTAGCCCGAATCATGCTGTTCGACGACGACCCAGCGTTCACCGGCTTCCCGGCTAAGGGCTTCGACGCGTTCTCGATCGCGCATCGCGAGGAGCGGCGTCGCGCGATCATCTCGACGTTTCATCCGCAGCTCGACATCCTGGGTAAGCTGGCGGTTCGTAGATTGAGCAAGGCGAGCTCTGCGCCGTTCCACGCCCATCTCCCACAGCTGAACTGGCCGCCTGGGTACCAACCGTTCTGCACCTGGCTGGCTCTCTCGTTCGATGTGCACGGCTACCAGGAAGGCGCACAACTGAACTTCGGGATCCACGCCGATCACGTGGCGGCACGCCTCGGTTGGGACACGCGGGCCGACCGGTTCGGTCGTTTCGAGTTCCTCTGCCGGCACGGCGGCCTGGCCGAGCGGCTGCTGGAGTACACCTCGCGGAAGCTGAAGATCCGTGTCTACGCATCGGCACGCTGGCCTCAGGGATCGCGCCTCACGTTCGAGACCGACGCCGATGTCGCCGGGTCGTTCGACGAGGTCAACCGTCGAGGCGTCTGGTGGGAGATCGGGCGCCGCTACGAGTTACCCGCCAAGGCGAAGTTCGTGGCGTCCCCAGAACTGGGTAGCGACACGCTCGACTTGTTCGAGACGCTCCTACCGCTCTACGAACGAATCACCGGCAGACACGGAGCCCCGGGCACGCTTTGATAGGCTGGCGCCTTCGTAAGGAGGCGATCATGTGGTCGAGACGAAGATTCCTGGGATTGGGTGCGCTCACCGCGGGAGCGGCGGTGACCGCGGGTTGCGCGACCGAGAAGGCCGCCGTGAACGGAGAAAAGACACCGGCGTCGATCGCGGCGCTCGAGCCGCACCCCGAGACCCCCGTCCCGATCAGCGTCGACGAGCGCCGCGCCCGCGTGGAGAAGGCCCGTCGTCTGATGAGCGAGCACGGCATCGACGCGTTGCTCATGACCGGCGGGACGTCTCTCGTTTACTTCACCGGCGTTCGCTGGGGTCTCAGCGAGCGTCTGTTCTCCATCACGATTCCGCGTGAGGGGCGGCCCTTCGTCGTGACACCGGCGTTCGAGGAAGATCGCGCACGCGAGCAGCTCGAGAACGGCCCATTTACGGGGGATGCGGACGTGCTGGCCTGGGAGGAAGACGAGGACCCCTACGCGCTGTACGCGGACGGTCTCGAATCGTTGGGGATCACGACCGGGACGTTGGGTGTCGAGGAGACCGTTCGCCACGTGTTCCACGACGGGATCGCACAGGCCGCGCCGGCGCTCACGCTCGCCAGCGGCACGCCGGTGACGGCGGGTTGCCGAACGCGTAAGGACGCGCATGAGCTCGAGCTCATGCGGATCGCCTCTGCCGTCACCCTGACCGCGTACGAGGCGGTGTACCACGCAATCGAAGACGGGATGACCAACAACGACGTGCGCAACCTCGTCTCGACCGCGCACCGGCGACTGGGCTACTCCGGCGGGGCGATGGTTCTGGTCGATGCCGCCAGCGCGCTTCCCCACGGGACCGTCAAACCGCAAACCGTCCGAGAAGGCTCGATCATCCTCATCGACGGCGGCTGCGCGGTCGAGGGCTATCGCTCGGACATCAGCCGCACCTTCTGTTTCGGCGAGCCGACGGACAAGATGAAGAAGATCTTCGAGATCGAGCATCGCGCGCAGACCGCGGCGCTCGAGACGGCGCGTCCGGGCCTACCGTGCGAGGCCGTCGACGCGGCCGCACGCAAGGTCATCGATGACGCCGGGTACGGTCCGGACTACGCGTACTTCACGCATCGGGTCGGGCACGGGATCGGGATGGACGGTCACGAATGGCCGTACTTGGTGCGTGGCAACAAACTGGCGCTGGCCCCCGGGATGACCTTCAGCGACGAGCCCGGGATCTACCTCTCCGGCGAGTTCGGCATGCGGCTCGAGGACGAGCTGGTCATCACCGAGGACGGCGCCTACCTGCTCACCCCGCAGAGCCCGTCGTTGACCGAGCCTTTTGCCTAGGGGTCAGGTCTTGAATCTTGAGTCAGGATTATCAGGTCGTGCTAGAGAACTGCTCTGACTGAGACTCAAGATTCAAGACCTGACCCCTATGTCGGAGGCTATGTCGGGACCTGGCCGACGAACTCGACCGCGGTGGCGGTCGCCTCCAGGATGATGACCTGGAACGGGTTCACCGGGGTGGCGCAGCTGCCGAGGTTGGGGAGCAGTCCGATGTCGACTTCGATGACGCCCAGCGTGTTGACGCCGTCGATCCGCACGCGTACGCGCTCGATCGCCTGAACGAAATCGAAGCAGCCGGTACCCCACGCGCCCCAGAAGACGCCGATCAGCATGTCCTCGTTGAAGTCGACCATCGGAGCGGCGCTGGGCGGCTGCGCGTGGGCTTGCCAAAAGGCGTCCCAAGACGTCTGATCTCGAAAAACGAAGGTGCCGGGGGCGCCGACGACGAGCGGTTGGGCCGCGGTGAAATCCATGTAGGCCAGGTCGAAGAAGGTCACCTGATTCGTGGGGTCGCTCGAGCGGCAGGCCGCCGAGCCGACCAGCACGGCGGCAGCCAGCACGGTCGTTGTCCACCGCTTCCGGCTAAACATCGTGTCTCCTCACGATCACCATCGATAGGTCGTCGGCGGGCCGCAGACCGTCGAGGAAACCGTCGATCTCCTCGAGAACGCGATGCCCCGCGGATTCGGGATCGAGGTCGCGCAAATGTGGGGTCAGGGCCTCGAGGCGCTCGAGCCCGAACTCCGCCGCCTCCCCGTTCTCCGCCTCCGTCACCCCGTCGGAGTAGATCAGCAGCATCTCGCCGGGCTCGAGGTGCGTGGCGACCTCGTCGTAGTCGGAACCTTCCATCATCCCCAGCGGCACGGAGGAGGCGCCCAACCGGTCGACGCCGTTGCGACGGATGACCAGCGCCGGGTTGTGCCCGGCATTGACATACCGAAGCGAGCCCGAGTCGTATTGCAGCTCCGCGTAGAACAGTGTCGCGAAGCGGTTCGAGATGCCGTCGCGGAGCATCGTCTCGTTGACCTGCGCGGCCAGGTCGTCCAGCGACGCCGCATGCACGGCGAGGGCGCGCACCGTCGCCTGGAGCTGCGCCGACAGGAGCGACGCGCCGAGTCCTTTCCCGGCCACATCGCCCAAGACGACGGCATGGCGAAACCCGTCCAGCTCGACGTAGTCGATCAGATCGCCGCCCACGTCGTTCGCCGGGCGGGAGATGCTCCACACCGACCAGCCCGGCATGCGCGGGTGGCTGCGCGGGAACAACATGACCTGCACCTGGCGCGCGATCTGGATCTCGTCCTTGGCGACCAGCTTGTCCTTGAGCTCCAGCATCAGCACGACGAGCAGGATCACGAAGCCCCACGGCCTCAGGTCGTGGTTCAGGTTGAAGCCCAATGCGTCGATGCCGAAGCCCGTCTTGCCGAGCACGGTGAAGATGCAGGCGACCAGCAGAGCGACGCGACGGCCGGGCGACAGTTTCGTGAGCAAGCTCTTGAACAACCAGGCCAGCAGGACGAACGCGCGTTGAAAGCGGCCCATGCGGTTGAGCTTCGAGCGCGTCTTCTCGTCGAGGTAGAAGTGGTAGAGGTCCTTGATCTCCTGGGCGTACGTTCGCTGCAGTCGTGCCCGTCGAAGATCTTCGAAGAACATGCGGCCCAGACCGGGGTCCGCCGGAGGGTCCTGTTTCCGCTGCGCCTTCATGCCGGCAATCAGTTTAGCTGATCCGTCGAGGTAGGTTAAACTCCCGCCCATGAGACGTTTCGCGCCGGAAATGGTTCTGCCGATCGTGCTCGTCTGCCTCGGTTGTGCATCCGACGAGCCGGTCGAGCCGGTCCCGGCAACACCGGCGGTCGCGACCGTCGCGTCCGCCGACGGCGTAACCATCGAGTACGAAACGCGGGGCGACGGCCCACTGGCGCTCGTCTTCATTCATGGCTGGATGTGCGACCGGACGCATTGGCGGCACCAGTTGGACGTATTCGCCGAGGAGCACGCCGTCGTCGCCCTCGATCTCGCGGGACACGGGAACTCCGGGACCGACCGGGCGGACTGGACCATCGACCGGTTCGGCGCCGATGTGCAGGCCGTCGTCGAGGCTCTCGACCTGCCGCGCGTGATCCTGGTGGCCCATTCGATGGGGGGGCAGGTCGCCCTCACGGCCGCGGCCGGCATGGCCGACCGGGTCCTCGGCATCGTTGGCGTGGATACGTTGCACAACGTCGAGATCGTGATCGATCCCGATCGCTGGGATCAGATGATGTCGATGTACGAGGCGGATTTCGCCGGAACCTGCAATAACTTCGCCCGGGCGATGTTTCCCGAGCCCACCGAGGACCCGGAGCTGCCGGACTGGGTTCGCGAAAACATGTGCGACGCCGACCCACAAATCTCGATCGCGATCGCCCGGCAGATGCCCGCGCTCGACCATCCCGCGTTGCTCGAGGCCGCTTCCGTCCCGGTTCGCTGCATCAACTCCGTCAAGACAGGTGTTACCGAGATCGAAACCAACCGGAAATACGGCGACTACGACGCGGTCCTGATGGAGGGCGTCGGGCACTTCGTGATGCTCGAGCGCCCCGAGGAGTTCAACCGCCTGCTCGCCGAGGCCGTCGAGGAACTGACCGGGGCGATTCCTCAAAAAAGCAAATAAACTCCCGCGTTCTGGACTCCACGCGCTCGCGGACCCAGATTTGACCCGTCTGGAGGTTTGCGAGCACCGATGGCTGAGACGCCGACCCATTTCGGCGGGGTTGCGGGCGATGTTCTGCGCCGGACCCTGAACCGTACGACCTGGTTCTCCGGGATGGCCCTGGTGAGCGCGTTGTTCCTGACCGCGCGCGGACTCGGGGTGATCGATCAGGCCGGCCTGTTTCCACTCGCGGCGCTCCTGATCGTGGCGCTGGGGCTGGCCCATCACGGCGTGCGAGCCGCGGTCAGTCACGCTTCCGCCTTACATCCCGGCGATGGCCGGACGTTCGTTGTCGCGACGCGCGTGGCGATGGCTTCGGCGGTGTGGCTGGTTCCCTGGATGCTGTGGAGCAACTCGCTGGAACGATCTTCTCCAGTGCTCAGCTACGTCGGGACCCCGTCGCCGCTCGCCGCCGCGTTGTTCCTCTTTTGTTGTCTTGTCGCGACGCCGGCCTGTCTCATCGCTGCCGTTCATTCGAAAGGCTGGATGGACGTCCTCTCTCCGGCCCACTGGGCCCGTCAGTTCGCCGGGCGCGGCTCCGACCTGATGACGGTCTACACGATTCAGGCCGGGGGCGCGCTGCTCATGTCGAGCTTGATGATCCCGCTCGTCTTCGGCGCCTTCCGGATCAACCTGAGCGTGGGCCTCGGTGCGGCCGCGCTGTCGGCGTGCCTCGTCCTGGGTTACTGGGTCTCCCTGACCGGTGGCCTCGGCGGATCAATCCATGCCGCGTCGCCGGTCGGACTACAGATCACCAACGAGTTGACGTTCGACGATCCCGCTCGCGAGCGCGAGCTGAATCGCGACCTGCCCGTGCAACCGGCTCCCGACGTCGAACAGGAACCCGTGGGCGAGGTCGCGCCAGACGAACGACCGGCAAGTGATCCGGTCGCGGAATCGTCGCGGGATCAGGCTCTTTCGAAGCCGGCGAATCCAACGAACGAACCCGCGGAAACCGAACAGACCCTCCCGGATATCGAGGAAGCCGAGGAGTCCGAGCGTTACCCGGCTCCGTCGAAGCCGGTCGCCTTCGATGTTCCGAAATCCGAAAAGAACGATCGCAAGACGCCTTTGCTCGACGCCGAGAACCGTGTCGCGGAGGCGATGAAACGGTTTCGGCTCGATCCGAGCCACACGCTTTCCACTCTCACCGAGCTGAACCAGAGATTTGCGCCGAGCCCGCACGTCCTGCAGTCCTTGACCATCTGCCTACACCGCACCGGGCACGTCGACGAAGCGTTCAAGATCGCGCGTCAGGCATTTCCGCTGTGTTTCGAATACGGGTTCGTGTCGCTCGCCGCAGCGATGTTCTACGAATTGCGGGCCGACCTCACCAAGCTCCAGCTCAAGGAGGCGGAGGTCCTGGAAATCGCCAAGGTACTTCATCGGGCCGACGAACTGGCCGCCGCGGCCAAGGCCTATTCGCTGGTCATCCACGCCAACCCGAACGAGATACTCGCGGTCAAGGGACTGTTGGATCTGGCCGAACGGATCCTTCACGTAAAGCGGAAACCGGCGGCGTCGCTGAAGATCTACACGTTCCTCCTGGATCACTGCCCCGATCCCACGATGACCACGGTGGTTCAGGATGGGATCGCGAAATGCCGCGACAGCGAGCGGAAGGTATCGGACGCGGAGGTCTCGGTCTAGTCGAGTAGCTTCCCGGACGGCGGGTCGGAGGCGCCGGTGTCGAGATAGACCTTCAGCCGCCCGTCCTCGCGGCGCCACAACGTCATGTAAGTTCCTTCGCTGACCGGGTCGGGTCGGCCGTCTTCACCCGGGGTTTCGCGCATCAGCTTGTAGCGTCCCCGCGTCATGCCGCTCGAGCGGTCCTCGAATGCCACTGCTTCCCGTGGTTCCCACCTCAGGCGCAGCCCCCCCGGCTCGAACAACGCGGCATCCGCGGTGCGGATCGCCTCGATTCCAACGACGGTTTCACCCTGCAGGTCGACGCGCAGCGCGTCGTCGGTGAAATACGACAACCAACCCTCGAGACCCTGATCGATCGTCGCCTGCAGGAACGCTCGATCGGCTTCGAGGAGTTCCCGCTCGAAATCCGCTACGGAGGGTTGCGGCGCGCCGGCGCACGCCAGCAACGGGACCAGCAGGACGGTCGGCAGGCCACGCATCCTCCGATTGTATGTGCCGACAGTCGATCACGGCCAAAAACTCCAAGAAAACAGAGCTCTACCGGACTTGCCCACCGTCAACGGGGGGCCGATATTGCCCTTTGCCGGGAACCTTGGAGAATGCGGGGAATTCGTGTCGTCGGAATCGTGCACACCCACCAACGCCCTCGAGCTGATGCGCCGCCTGGAAGAGGCGGAGCGACGCTGCGACGAGCTCCAGCGCGCCGCGGCGAACGGGCTACGGCAGCAGTCACGCATCGACGCGTTGATCGAGAATTCCGGTGCCGGATTGATCGTCGTGGACTCGCACGAGCGGGTGGTCTGGACAAACACCACGTTTCTCGATCTGTACTGCACTGCCGACGGGCAGAGGACCGACCCCAACGGGCGCGCCTGTCACGAAGTCCTGTGCAAGAAGGCGAAGCCCTGCGACGACTGCCCGGTGCTCGCGCGCCGCTGCGGCGAGAAGGTAGCGCGCCGCGAGCTCAAGCTCTGGGTTCGTGATCGCTTCCGCCACGTCTACACCACCGCGATGTGGGCCGGCGACGACGACAATGTCGAGCAAGACCTGGTGATGCTTCAGGACCTCACGAACCTGAGAGTCCTGCAACAATCCGAGGAAGCTCTACGCGCGAGCGAGCAGCGGTTCCGCTCGATGTTCGAGAAGGTTTCTGCCGGCATGGTCACGACCCGTCTCGACGGAGCCTTCCTCCAGGTCAATCCGGCGATGTGTGTGATGCTGGGTTACACCGAGTCGGAGCTGCTGCGCAAACAGTTCCCACAGACCGTCCACGAAGAAGATCTGGCCGCGTTCCAGGAGCAGTTCGCCGAAGTGCTGGCAGGGCGCAGGCACGACATCGAACTGGAGATGCGCTACGTGCGCCGGGACGGTAGTACGATGTGGGGTCACACCACCGCGGTGTGGCAGTTCGACGCCGAGAACCGCCCAACGTACTGCATCCATCTCATACAGAACATCAACCAGCGCAAGTACGCCATCAGCGCCCTGCAGGAATCGAGGCAGCGCTACGAGGGCCTGATCGACACGCTCGAGGGAATCGTCTGGGAGGCCGACGCCGAAACGTTCGAGTTCTCGTTCGTCAGCCCGCAGGCCGAGAGTATCCTCGGCTATCCGGTGGAGAAATGGCTCAACCAACCGCGGTTCTGGCGTAACCACGTTCATCCGGAAGATCTGCAGACCGCTCTCGAAGGGCGCACTGCTGCGCGCAAGAACAAACACGGGTACGAGTCGGAGTACCGTGTCGTCTCCGCCGACGGTCGCAACGTGTGGCTGCGTGACACTGTCGGAGTGGTCTTGCAGGATGGGCTCGTCACTCGGCTACGCGGAGTGATGATCGACATCACGAAGCGCAAGCAAGCCGAGCTCGCCCTGCTACGTAGCGAAGCTCAGCTGCGACAGGCGCAAAAGATGGAAGCGATCGGCCGGCTAGCCGGGGGAATCGCCCACGACTTCANNCGAGACGAACGAGATCTCGAAGGCGGCCAAGCGTGCGGCCGGCCTGACCCGGCAGCTCCTCGCCTTCAGCCGCCAGCAGGTCCTGCAACCGGTGGTCCTCGACGTCAACGAGGTGATCCTCGAAATGAACCGGATGGTGCACCGGCTGATCGGCGAGGACGTCGAGCTGGTAACCGAACATGCCGATGCGCTGGGCGCCGTCAAGGCCGATCCGGGTCAACTGCAACAGGTGATCATGAACCTCGCCGTCAACGCACGCGACGCGATGCCCGACGGCGGCCGGCTGACGTTGCTGACCGAGAACGTCAAGATCGAAACCAAGCAGGAGCAGGGACCCCAGGCCGATGTCGAGCCGGGTGACTACGTGATGCTTGCCGTCTCCGACACCGGCAGCGGGATGTCCGACGAAGTACGATCCCAGGTCTTCGAGCCGTTCTTCACGACCAAGGAAAAGGGAAAGGGCACGGGGCTCGGTCTCTCGACGGTGTACGGCATCGTGCGCCAAAGCGCCGGTTACATCACCGTCGAATCGTTGCCCGGCGAAGGCACCCAGTTCTACGTTTACCTCCCGCGAGTCGAGGCTCGCGCCGAGGCGAGCGTCGCCACCGAGACCGGCACGCAGGNNCCACCGAGACCGGCACGCAGGAACCGGCAACCGGCACAGAGACGATCCTGCTCGTCGAAGACGACGAGACGGTGCGCGAGCTGGCCTCCGAGATCCTCTCGATCAACGGCTACACGGTGGTCGAGGCGGGTAACGGTGTCGAGGCGCTGGATCTCTACGAGAAGAATCCCGAGGATTTCGACATGCTGGTGACGGATGTGGTGATGCCTCAGATGGGCGGGAAGGAACTCGCGGAGAGAATCGCCGCGCTCACCCCCGAGCCGAGGGTGCTGTTCCTGTCCGGCTACACCAGCACGGCGATCATCCAGCAGGGCTTGCTGGAGGTCGACACGAATTTCCTTCAGAAACCCTTCACGCCTGCCGACCTGGCCGGCATGGTGCGGAAACTATTGGATAGCTAGGCCTCGTAATAGGGGTTCTTGCCGGACGCGTGATCGGTGACGTCCATGACGGCCTTGATCTCGGGCACCTCCGCGAACAACGTTTTTTCGACGCCGTTCTTGAGCGTCGCCGCGGCCATCCCGCAACCCTGGCACCCACCCCCGAATCTCAGGTAGGCCGTTTCGTTCTCGACGGCGACCAAATCGACGTGGCCACCGTGTGAGGCGACCGCCGGGTTGATCTTCTCGTCGAGCACCTTCATGACGGCCTCGGCGAGCGGCCCGGTCGGTCTCGGGAGACCGGCGTTCGGCGCGTCGACCTTGAAGCCGGATTCCTGCAGGTTGTCGATGAAATCGACCGATGCACCTTCCACGTACTTGGCGCTCTCGGCGTCGACGTAGACGTTGAACTCGCCCACGTCGATCACGGTGTCGTCCTCCGCGGCGGAGCCGGGCTCGACGAAGTTGAGGGCGAAATCGGGTCGGCTGGTCCCCCCGTTACGCACGATGAGTCGGAGGCCGTGTCCGGGCCGCTCTTCGGCCGTCGTGACCTCGATGAAACGCTTTTTCGCGGCTTCGGTGAGTGTAATCCTAGGCATCTTCCCGCTGTCTCCCGTATCAAACAGTCACACCCGGGAAAGATACCATCCGATTCGGAGGACGGCCTCCGCGGAGTGGAGTTCGCTGCTAGACTGCATTTTCCTGTGGTGGCCTTGGGCCGTGAAAGGGCGGAAGCGATGCGGATGGCTCACGATTCTTCGCGATTCTCGAACCGGCGTGCGCTAGCGGTCTTGTTGGTGATCCTGCTCGCCACATGCGCCGTGCCGCAACTGGCGGCCCAGACCCTGGTCCAGATCGAAGGCCGCGTTCAGGACGCCGACGGGGACCCGGTCGCGGGTGCCCGGGTGGTCTACCGCCTGGTCGATTCCGAGGGCGTCTTCATCAGCCCCCCGACGGACGGGTCGGGCCAGTACGCGCTGGAGATGCCCGATGGCGAACGTTGCCGGCCCGTCGCCGTGATCGATTCCGGCGGCACGCGGATCGAGTTGGGCGAGGTCGATCCCGCGCGTGTCACGGCCGGGATGTCCCAGCAGATCACGATCGAGGTCCCACGGCGCTGGAATCCCAGTGCGGTGGTGCAGAACTTCCCCGGCTCGGATCGGCTGTTCCGTTCGTTCGTCGAGGACACGGCGATCACGGAGCGCTACCGGCTCGAGGCCCAGGTCCGGCGCGAGGAAGGAGATTCCATCGATCGCGGCCTGTTGAGCGTGATCGGGTCGGCACAGTTCGAGTCGATCCCGAACGTCGAGTTCGGCGCCCGGTTGAGCGCCGTCGGGGTCAACACCACATCGGGGTCGGGCGGCGACGGCATGGGAGATACCGATCTCTGGGCCAAGTACTCCCTGGGTCCGACATCGGACAACCGCCACGAGCTGGCGTTCGGCGTCGCGGCGACGATCCCGACGGGATCGGACGCGGACGGTGCGGGGTACGACTCGACCGCGTCGAGGATGTTCGTCGCCGGCCGCCGCGAAGTCCCCTGGGGCGTCCTCACGGGCAACCTCAACGTAACCTTCAACGGTGACGGCCGGATCTTCGGTCTCGGACTCTCCGGCCAGACCTCGCTCGGAGTGAACGTCGGCGTGATCGCCCCGGTTTCGTACCGGCTGGCCGTGATCGGCGAGGCCGGTTTCCAGGGCGAGAGGTTCTCCGGCTTCGACGACGAGACGGTGGTCCTCGGTGGCGTCAACCTGCTGTTGAAAGATGGCTCGCTCCGCGGCGCCGTCGGCCTGGGCCTGTCCGACGGGTCGCCCGACGTCGAGATCATCCTGGGGTACAGCATTCCTTTCTGACCGAACGATCGAGTCGTTGCTCCTCCCCTCGATCGAACCCCTCCAATCCATAAAAATTCTAAATACTGATAGTTTATGGCAAAATGGACCCAGAGCCGTATATGGGGAACCTGTCTCGGGGGGACGGAAACGATGGTCGAAAACTCAGGCTTCGCCGAGGTCAACGCGTACATCTATCACTCGGCACGAGCAGCTTTCTACGGCGCCGTGATTTGGTGCCTCGGCCCCGTCGTCGACGATACGCGCGACTACCCGTTCTACCGCAACTGGCTCGCCGCAGTCACCTTCCGCGTTTGCCGCTGCTTCATCCGCGCCGACGGCTGATCGGTCCAACGTAAGGCGCGGATCGATTCCAGGTCGCGCACGTACAGCTCGTCACCGCGAATCGCCAGATAACCCCACGCCTCACGATCGGTGATCTCCTTCTTGTCCAGGAGTTCGAACGCTTCGGGATTGGCTTTCACCAGTACGAGGTCTCCCCCCTCGTCGAGCGCGAGGATCTTGTCCTCCTGCCAGGTCATGCTCCAGTACTTGCCGAAGCTCGGGCTGCGCCACCGCTCCTCGCCGTTCGCGCCGTCGAGACAACTCACACGCCCGTTGCCTAGATGCAAGTAAATGAACCCGTCAATCACGACGGGGGAGGACATGTATCCCGAAGCCGGATGCTTCCACTTCTCCTCGATCAAGAACTTTCCGTCCCTCCGAGAAACCTCGAACATGAAGGAACCGTTTCGATAGGTGCTCGTGAAAATCCGGTTCCCCACGAACACGGGGGTCAGGATGTTCATCCCGCGGAAGTTCGGGACATCGACCGACCACAGCTCCCGGCCATCGTCGATGTCCACGCCGAACAAGGTGTGACGCGTCTGAACCACCAGTTGGCGCACCCCGGCGAGTTCCTGAATCACCGGAGACGAGAAGGCTCCCGAGGCCTGGATTTTCCCGGAGCCCACGAGCGTCCGCCAGATGGTCTCACCCGTCTCCCGGTCGAGCTTGAGCAGTGAATTGGCCGCCTGGACGTACAGCGCATCTCCATCGACCAGGGGCGACGACGCGAATCCGAAGTCGGGAGCCTTCGTGTCGAAGCGCTCGGTCAAGTCGACCGTCCACCGAATCTCGCCCGACACGCCATCGAGCGCGACGAGCCGCTCCTCCATGTCCCCGACGTAGAGCGTCTCGCCGTCCCAGGCCGGTGTCGAGCGGACCCAGTCGCCGTTGGCCGCGGCGAAGAAGGGCACACGGCCCCCGGCCCCCCAAGTCGTGCTCCAGAGCACGCCGCCGTCGACCCGGCTCAGAGCGCGCACGGCAACCGTTTCGGCATCGACCGTCTCCACGACGAAAACACGGTCACGCGTCACGATAGGCCCGGGATAGCCTTTCCCGAGAGGCACTTCCCACACGGTCTCGAGGTTCTCGAACGAGCCCGGCCACGCGCTA
>JABAOH010037806.1_pt1 | contig 66249 bp, 59 predicted proteins | sample 7062181 | NCBI WGS metagenome assembly JABAOH01 (sample SAMN14538630, study PRJNA623070) | marine sediment metagenome | biome: marine biome [ENVO:00000428]; feature: marine pelagic biome [ENVO:01000023]; material: deep marine sediment [ENVO:00002113]; isolation source: pool of 5 deep marine... | reverse complement strand
CCAATTCTGTATTGCCGATTCTGGAGGAAGCAGGAAGGCTGTTAGAGATGAGGCCAGATTTGGTGGAAGAAATCGAACGATTCAAACTTCATTCTGAGATTGATACCCTTTGGTCTCGGCATTGGCAGGAACAGCGCTTCGGTACCTAGGGCAACTACTCGGCGATTCCATATAAAATAGATGAGCAGATCCCAGCGATTCTGCTGTTCCTACCAAATTTATCCTGGGATCAATCGAGTGAATCGGGATGTGCGCTATGTCAGAACCTGAAAACCCCATTGATCTTGTCATTGCAGCCTGGGAGGACGTGAACCGAGCCGACGAGGTCCTCGATCAACTAAGAGAGGATGAAGAATACGTCGGGATTTGGAACGCAGCTGTCCTCGTCAGGGATCAAGAAGGAAAATTAGAAGTTAAAGAGACTGCCGAAGAAGAGGGAGTGAGATTTGGAGCCCTTGTCGGCGCAGTTACTGGAGCCATCGTCGGTGCCATTATTGGAGGCACCGTTGTTGGCTTGCTCATCGGGGCTGGCGCAGGCGCGTTGAGCGGTAAACTGGTAGATCTGGGCTTTGCTGACAAAGAACTCAAGGAAATGGGGGATTTCCTTGAACCGGGAACCTCGGCCATCATCGCCGTCATCGAACATAAGTGGGTTAGCGAGTTCGTGGAAGACCTTGAGAGTGAAGGCGCAAATATCCTGAAGCAAGAGATCAAGGAACGGTAGTCTCGGTCAGATTCACGAGGCGGTTTCAGGGTACCATTCTATTAGTTGCATTGAGTGACGAGGTCACTTTGCTACACCTCGCTAAGGTAGGACGTCTGTAGGGGTTTTCCTGGTCAGAAGTATCCGTCTGTCTGCCTTGTGGTCCAACCCTGCAAATACTCCATAAATCATACTTTTCGGTGCATGTGTTCGGTTGAGTCCTGAGATAGTATGTTGCAAGAATTGTGTCGAATTGTGTGTGTTCATACGGTATCTTCAGGATAGCAATATACATAGCCTTCTTATGCTAGTCGGTATCTAGCCATTGTTGTTCAAGTTGGTGTTGATTCGAAATTGAATAGTGTCTGGTAAATCCTAGGACAAGATCCTATCAGCGAGTAATGTTGTGGTAGGAATCGATCCCAGAGGGGACGGTATCACAACAATACGCTGTTCGCATCGATGTTATGTACCTTGGGCAATGGTGAACAGTATGCGATCTGGATATTGTCATCATTATTTAGATCATCGAATGAGCATTCATTGATGCATATGAGGTCTTGCTGAGCCTGGCGTATGGGATTTATGAGACGAGGAAGCTGGGGGGAAGAGCCTCCAGATCAATGGGCCTGAAACAACCTGGAAGAGTTGGGCTAACGAGCGTGAGGGCTCTGGGTCTATCTTGAGTAGCAGCCTGAATTTCTGACCAAATCGGGATCGTGCCATTGCGCGCACAAAACCTGAAATGTGGGCATTTAAAGTGTGAATTTGGTGTTTGTAATAATACATAATTACTGGTCGTATTTATCAGGGGCAGGATTCAATGACCCTTCCGTTCCTCGCCGGAGGAGACCTGCTCTGAACATCTGGAAACAGAAAACAAGATCCTTAATAGGGGGTGGACCACAGAAACTATTTTCTTAGTGGCTCTTGTGGAGCCAGAATGCTGTTAGGCCAGCTGGAGATCCAACCGCAGTTTGGAAGCAGGTAATCCTGGTGTTTCGAAAATTTTACAGAAACCAACCGAAACTGAAATATGAAGGGAGAAACCAACCATGAGTGAGAGTAAAGATCAAGATACATTTGGTCTGTTTGACTTCTCGTTTTCGGTCTACATCACTGAGGACCTAATTAGGGTACTGTATATCTTCGCGATTGCGTTAGCCATCGTCGCGGCCATTGCAGGCATCATCTATGCCTTCACAATCGGATTCTGGAATGGCATCGTTGGCCTACTCATTGCGCCAATTCTGTTCTTTGTTTACATCTTTTTCGCAAGAGTGGCAGCCGAGTTCGCCATTGTGATCTTTCGAGTTGCAGATTACACGCGACAAATCGCGGAGAATACGCGGAAAGAATGATGCATTTCAAACAAACTGCGGATCACGGCACAGTTTAAGCGCGCTTAGGGTCCAATGAATGGATCATAAGTGGGCTCGATCTCTGGTGTCTTAGTTTTGTGTACAGCATAAAAATCACGTCAGGATCACGGCGAATTGTAAGTTTACAACCTTGAAAGGACAACGCAGAAGAAGAGATTTGTACTTGAAAAACTGAAAGGTCCATTAACAGACCGATTACCGAACAGGAGGAACTTATCATGTGTGGATGTTTATTTGCGCTTTTTGCCGGGCTTGCACCGCGATTGGCCCTATTATTTATGTGGCTCTTGACTGATCTGGTTGATCGTGTATTTGACACCTTTGTCGTCCCACTACTGGGGCTCATCTTCCTGCCGTACACGACCTTGATGTACATATTGGTCTACAACCCAGTGGTTGGTGTATCGGCGTGGGGTTGGTTCTGGGTGGCGCTGGGAGTGCTAGCTGATATCTCGAAGTGGTATGGTGTCTACTACTCTAATCGGCAGCGAGCTCCCGCTGCGTATCAGTAACAGAAACTTCAGATCGAGGATTGAGGGGGCTTGGAGCAACGAATTTCTTTCATCTTGAAGCTTCTGCCCTATCCTAAATAATATCTTCGATCTACCACCAAGAGTTTGCTGGGGCGCATAACCTGGCGCCCCAGCTTGTTTATTGATTGGGAATGATCCGCATAAAGTGCTTTATACTAGGATAACCATACGTTTCCAATGAGAAGTTTTCCATGAAAGGGATAAGAGTCATAGACGACTTGGTTCAGTTAGTGCTAACTGGGTTGGATCTAGTCTGTTGGTAGTATTCGATGGGAAATTTCAATCTAGAAGGAGGGATCGCATGAATTCGCTCATCAACCGTGGCGGTTTCTTGTTATTGGCCATCGTAATTATTACGCTCATGCTAAGTGCATGCTCGGGCAGAAAGACCCTGACAGATACGATGTGGGAACTAACATCTTTGAATGAGGAAGATGCACTGGAGGAAACCACCGTAACTGCGTTCTTTAATGAGGATGGTACGCTCACTGGATCTTCCGGATGCAACCAATACTCAACCACATACGTGGTCGATGGTGACGAGATCAACATTGCCCCAGCTGCGGTCACATTGATGGCTTGTCCCGAGCCCATTATGGAACAGGAAACGGCTTACTTGATGGCCCTGACCTCCGCTACGAATTTCAAGATCAGGGGGGATACTTTGAGGTTGAGCGACGATGAGGGCGTCCTGGCTGAGTTTCAAGCCATCGAGCCAAAAACGATCGAGGGTTCATCGTGGGATGTGATCTCATACAACAACGGCAAAGGAGGTGTCGTGAGCGTGATTATCGACACCGAGATCACAGCTGACTTCGATGAAGAGGGTCGAATATCGGGGTCTGCTGGTTGCAATAGATACACCGGTTCCTATGAGGTCGACGATGAGAATATCACGATCCCGTCTGACTTTGGGACAACGCGCATGGCATGCGATGACCCGATCATGGAGCAGGAGCAAGCTTACCTGGAAGCTCTGTCTACCGCTGCGACGTATAGCATCGTGCTGGATCAGATGGAATTTCGGACCGAAGATGGCGCTTTAGCCGTAATGTTTCGCAGTGCGGAGTAAGTAGGGAAACCATTAACGGTGTTGGAGTGGAGGGCAAACTGTCTTTGCCAGGCTCACAGCCAGTGGCATTGAGCTTAGTATAGATGTCAAGATAGGTAGCATGTGCATGGATTCATGATTGCCTCTTCCAATTCAATACTGGACGTGATATGGTGATAGTGGCCATGTTAACGATGTGTATTGGTTTCAATATTCTTCTCACAAAACGCACACAGTACTTTGACATCGTATTGTGTAAACGTTTCTCGATTTAGGTGGTTCATCCAGGCTTAAGCTAGCAATCCCTATGTACAACAGGACAAGTTAGTGCCTAAAGTTCTTTTGATCCGAGTAGGCACATTCGAGTGTAACTATATTGGACACATGGGTTCATAAGTATTGTGGGATGATCCATCAATGATGCTCGGAGTGATAACCGCACCGTCATATTTTGGTCTCATGGCTGTCAGGGTGATGTCAGGTATAGAGCGGATGAAAGGGTAAAGCTAGGAGGTACTTCTGTTATTCGTTGATTAGGATGATGTAACTGTAAATCGCATGGAACTTCGAAGCGAATTAAAGACGGTCAACATTGAAAAGCATTGGAGCGGCGGATGCTTTTTCAGCTTGCTACCCAGACTGACGATAGATCTATCTCCCTCCTGCGTAACGCGCCACTGCGCCAGATCCTCCTGGGCCAGCTGGCGACATTAGCAGCTGCTTACGCCGTCTACATTTCTTCCATAGCTCTGATCGAAGAGAAAACACAGTCAAGCGCTCAGATGGGCTTAATGATCTTTTCTCTGATCTTGCCCGGTTTTATCTTCGGAATGATCGCGGGTGTTGTCGTTGATAAATACGATCGGAAGCGAGTCCTGGTTGTGAGCAATGTGGGCTGCCTGTTCATCGCAGCTGGGCTTGTGTCCGCAATGGGTTGGCTTGAAAACCTCACTCTTCTGCTGGTTATTGTTTACATTGGAAATTTCATCATCGCAGCTCTTCTGCAGTTTATTGCGGCATCAAGGGATGCCACATTCCCTCACTTGGTTTCAAATGAAGAACTGCTTCCAGCAAATTCCGTTCTGAAAGTCGTCATCCTTGCTGGGCAGGGTCTTGGAGCTGCTCTTCTAAGCCCTCTGCTCTTACAAATTGGTGACTCAGCACTGGTTTTTGTGGTATCCACAGCATTGCTCGCTCTTGCTACCTGGCAGTACGCAAGGTTACCGAACCAGACGGTTGATGATGCTGATCATGAGGATGAGCATCACACTCAGAGGCTAAGTCTCATTTGGGATGACCTGAAAGCTGGTTGGTCGTTCATTGTCCATGATGCAGCTTTAGGCCGTGCTATTGGCTATCTTGTGCTTCTCACGACATTTATGCTCATGATCTCGACTTGCCTGCCGGGCGTGGCATCGCGAACATGGGGCATTCCAATTGAATTCTTGCCTTACCTCGCTGTGCCGGGTGGAGTAGGCTTCGGGTTGGGTTTATGGTTGGTGGGCAAGCACGGTCACCAGCTGGGGAATGAGGAGTGGGTTAGTGTTGGTATGGTATCCCTTGGTGTAGGTTTGGCGTTGATGACTTTCATGCAGGAAATGAATGGACCTTACATTCTGCTTTTTCTTATTGTTTCCGTAGCCTCAGGAGCTGGCGCTGCGCTGATTGTAACAACGACTCGGGCCATAATCATGGACAGATCCCCTGATGCCATCAGGGGTAGGGTGATTGCTGCGCAATTATTCCTTGCAAGCATCGCAGCCACGATAACACTGCCATTTATTGGTGGATTTGTGGATGTAGTTAATTTTCGTTCTTTCTTTGCGTTCTTAGCCCTCATCACTTTGGGGGCAGGAGTCCTGAGTGTGGGGCGCTCACTTTGGGATAGGAAGGATATGTCTTGGAAGCGCAAGATTCAACACTAAAACCTGCAGTCCACGAGGCCGCTGCCCCCAAGCCATTCCTTAATGACGAGGAACGGGTTGGTAAGGTTGCAGTTGTCACCGACTCGGCCTCGAATCTGCCCCTCGATATCATCGCGGAATACGGTATCTCCGTAATCCCAATCTACCTACATTGGAATGGAAGAACCTATCGTGACGGTGTGGATATCAAGCCGGAAGAGGTTTATCGACGGCTTCGTGATAGCCAAACTACTCCACAGACAGCGGCACCCTCCGTTGGTGATTTTCTTCAGACATATCTCAAACTGGCCGAGGAAGTGGAAGGCATCGTATCCATTCACTTGCCGGAGAACCTTAGCGGCGTGATTACTGCTGCACGAATGGCGTCAGAATTAGCCATAAAAGAAGTTGATGTACGTGTGGTAGATGCTGGAACAGCAGCCATGGGAGCCGGTTTTGTGACACTCGCCGCAGCTCGAGCAGCTGCACAGGGCGCCGACCTGGAGGATGTCTTTGGTGTTGCACAAGAGGTCGCTCCGAAAGTGACCGTCGTCGCCATGCTTGATACGCTGAAGTACCTGCACCGCAGTGGCCGCATCAGCACTGTGACCGCTCTAATGGGCATCGCATTGAAGATCAAGCCCATTATGTACATAAAGGACCACAGCATTCAAGTGTTTGCGAAACCACGGACTTCTTCCAGAGGGATTCGTCTTATGCTGGCAGAAATGGAACGGCAGGTTGGAACTGATCCTACCCATGTGGCCGTACTGCATGCCGATGCGCCATTGGAAGCTATCCAGCTGCAAAAAGAAGTCGAGATGAGGGTGAACTGTATCGAGGTATTCACCTGCGCATTTACACCGGTGATGGGGGCTCACACCGGACCCGGGCTGCTCGGTATCGCCTTCTATCCTGAGAGAGAGTAAGGAAGCACCGTCCCAGAGAGAATGCGGCACTGACGAATTGCCCCGTCAGGCTAAGTTCCGTTAATCCTGAAGCAGGTTAAAATGAGAGCCTTTGTTTTGAGCGGTGGTGGAAATCTTGGGGCATTGCAAGTGGGCGTACAGCAATTTCCCACTCTACACAGAACTAAGTCTGGCGTTTGACGATTTTAATCACACTGGGTAGTCAATCACTGGGGTGAGGCGCGCTGAACAGGCATACTTGGTGGTTATAACTATTCCTTAAATGGGAGCACAATTTCAATACAAGTTCATATCGTAATAAATCCCCCTTATAAACCCTGGATCGTAATCCATGAAAAATGAAGTCCGAAATCGATCCAATCTGCTTGAAATAGGATCGTATATGAGTCTATGGATCGCATGGAGTTATTGCTTTGGTATGGGTTTTAAAAAAAAAGATTGTTCAACAGTCCTCTGGATTGATATTCGGCCCAGCATGACATGTTGACCCATGCATCGAAAGATGTTCCTCGTTGCCAAAAGAGGAGTAGACTGACCAGGACGAGTATTTCGTATGTGACGAAAAAAGTCAACACAATTCGGAGAGATTATCGAAGGATTATCGTGGATGAATACCCTGACCGTGAATAGTGAGATTGTTCATTTATGCAAAATTTGGCTATTATTGCATCTCATGGTAGTGTTCATTTAAGCTCACCAGCGATGAGAAACGATTGTCTACTCTTGGGAGAGCTTTGCATATACGGCAATGATTCCTTCGATGATGCTTGATCTATGATACAAACATCCACCACATGAAGTTGGAGGGTACCATGATTGAATTTACGCTTACTGATGAGCAGAAGGCCTGTCAAAAACTGGTGCGTGATTTCGCCCAAAAGGAAATCGCTCCAGTTGCACTTGAATTGGACGAGGAGCAGCGCCATAGCGATGAGATCGTTGAAAAGTATTTCAAGCTCGGGTTGCTCCACTATGCAATTCCCGAGGAGTACGGTGGGGCAGGATTAGGGTCCTTAGAGGGATGTATCTTCTGCGAGGAAGTGGCAGCTGCATGTGCGGGTGTCAATGCCGCAATTAATGGTGCCACTCTGGGTTTGATACCATTCTTAATCGCCGGAAGTCCGGAGTTGAAGGAGGAGCTCCTTCCAGCACACACCTCAGGACCCAATCTGGCGGCTTTCTGCCTCACGGAGGCGGACGCAGGATCCGACGTCGCATCTATGCGTTCAACGGCCGTCCTCGAAGGTGACGAGTATGTCATCAACGGGACCAAGCGTTTCATCACGAATGGTGGTGTGGCCAGCCTTTATTCGGTTTTTGCCATTGAGGATCCCGAGAAAGGGCATCGGGGGATCTCCGCATTCATGGTCCTAGCAGATACACCTGGTGTTTCCCACGGTAAGAGGGAAGATAAGATGGGCCAGCGTGCCACAAACACGAGCGAGGTGGTCTTTACGGATGTGCGCGTGCCAGCCCGATATCGCCTGGGTGAGGGTCTGGATGGTTTCAAAATCGCCATGATGACGCTCGACGAATCGAGGGCGGCTGTTGGAGCGGGAGCTGTTGGGATTGCACGGGCGGCGATGGAGGCGGCCATCGAGTACTCGAAGGAACGAGTACAGTTCGGCCAACCCATCGCTAAACAGCAAGCCATTCAATTCATGTTGGCCGACATGGCGATGAAGATCGATGCCGCACGGTTGCTCTGTTGGAGGGCAGCCTGGCTTCATGATAATGGCTTCCGCAATACTGCTGAATCAGCCATGGCCAAGTGCTTCGCCGGCGACATGGCGATGGAAGTGACTACAAACGCAGTACAAGTCTTGGGCGGTTATGGCTACATGAAGGAGTATCGTGTCGAGAAATTCATGCGGGATGCAAAGCTGAATCAGATTTATGAAGGCACGAACCAGATCCAGCGATTGGTGATCGCTCGCCAGATTTTGGCATAACGTTTACGAAGGAATGTAGAAAAGCACGGCTTTGCAATGATTTGTGTCGAATCATCAACTCAAGGCCGTTCAATAAATGTATTCCTCTAACCTGTCCGGAATGGAAAGGTAAAGAGTTCACTGAGGGTCTTTCATGAAGAAGCTGCCCCTAATCCACCCAGGCCTATCGGAGGTCATTGCCAGTATGGGCGTTGGTGACAGGTTGGTCATCGCAAACGCAATGCTGGCTATCCCGCCTGAGATCCGCCGGATCGATCTGGCGCTGACGAAAGGGATCCCAAGCCTAGAGGATACCCTTCGCGTCATCTTGACAGAAATGTGCGTTGAAGAAGCAGTGGTCGCTGAAGAAATGATTGAGGATCATCCTCATATTTTTGAGGCGGTGCAAGAGCTGCTTGGAGAAGTGGCTATTAAATCTGTACTGCACGTCGCCTTGAAGCAACAGACCAAGCTGGCACAATGCATCATTCGGACTGGCGAATACGCTCCTTATGCGAACATCATTCTTTTTTCAGGTGAATGGGATCCTGAAAGCTGAGGCGTTATAAATAACGTTTAATGAGCAATACGTAAAACCGAATGTGATTTGTAACAGCCAACGAATTTCAGCTCCAAGCGCTCACGTTTTACGCATTTCTTATTACGCATTCATTCAACAGCAAGGATCAATCCTTATGAAGAACGATCCTTGGGAGTTCTTTATGGATAAATTCATACCGAAAGATTATGAAGAACGCGTTTACGCCGGCGTCCTAGGTAAGATCATTGGTGTGTATCTTGGGCGTCCATTCGAGGGCTGGACCTACGAACGCATCATGAGAACACTGGGTGAGGTAACCTACTACGTCAACGAGAAGGTATCCCAATTGGCAAAGCAGTTCTTTGACATGGATTATCATCCGCCGTTGGTCATCACCGATGATGACATCACGGGGACATTCACATTTTTGCGCGCGCTCTCTGACTATGAAAACGCGCGTGACCTAACCCCAGCTCAGATTGGCCAGACATGGCTGAATTACATCATCGAGAACCGTACGATCCTTTGGTGGGGAGGTCTGGGTAACTCAACTGAACATACGGCTTATCTGCGGCTTAAGAATGGTATTCAGGCACCAGAGAGCGGATCCATTGGGCTCAATGGAAGAATTATCGCAGAGCAGATCGGGGCGCAGATCTTCATCGATGGTTGGGCTATGGTGGCTCCAGGTGACCCAGCGCTTGCCGCTGATCTTGCGCGACGCGCAGCCAGTGTGAGCCACGATGGCGAAGCGATCTACGCCGCGCAGGTGCTGGCTGCCATGGAGGCTCAAGCTTTTGTCGAATCAGATATCCAACAGTTGATCGACACGGGTCTCTCATGCATCCCCAATGACTCAATCATCTTCCGCATGATCGAGGATATCCGCGAATGGCATGCAGTCGAACCAGACTGGCACAAAACCCGTACCAAGATCGCTGATAACTACGGATATGACAAGTATGGGGGAAACGTTCATGTTGTCCCCAATCACGCGCTCATCATCCTGGGTTTCCTGTATGGAAATGATGATTTTCAGGAGTCTATGAAGGTAGTCAATACTGCAGGGTGGGACACAGATTGTAATTCGGGCAACCTTGGATGTTTGCTAGGTATCAAGAATGGACTTACGGGTCTGGAATGTGGTCCTGATTGGCGAGGTCCTGTGGCTGATCGTCTTTATCTGCCGGCGGCGGACAGTGGTCGTGGCATCACGGATGCGCTCATCGAGAGCTATCACATCGTGAATATGGGTCGTGCATTGGTAGGTGAAGCAGCAGTCGCGCCAAAGGGCGGAGCTCGTTTTCACTTCAACCTGCCGGGGAGCATTCAGGGTTGGCACCCATGGTCAGCGGAGAGTAATGGCGGGGTAAAACTGGAGAACGTTCCAGGGCATAGTCAAAGAGGAGAACGCACACTTGCGTTGCGCATCAAAGATGGTCGTGTAGCTGCCGCCACACCAACATTCATCCTTCCTGAGGAGTTGGAGATGGTAGGCTATGCGCTGGTTGCCTCGCCAACTCTGTACAGCGGTCAATTGGTTCGGGTAGGCCTCTGTGCGGATCGCGATGTCAAGGTAGTGCTCTTCGTTCGAGTTTACGATGAGGAAGACGCACTCACGAAGGTAGATGGACCAGAAATCGTGCTGGAGCCTGATGAGTACGCCGAATTGGAATGGAGAATCCCCGATACTGGTGGTCAGCCCATCGCCGAGATAGGCTTGGAATGTCAGGGGGATCCGGGGTGCACCGTCTACCTGGATTACGTTACTTGGGACGGAGTGCCAAATGTGCGCTTGACCCGCCCTGTGGAAACACCAGTGTTACCCTTGCTTCCGCCACAAGTTTGGCGCCGTGCTTGGGTAAATGGCGTTGACCAATGGGATCCAATGTGGACAGAGTCTTATCGGTTAGTTCAGAACTCCGGACGCGGTTTGATCATGCAAGGCACGCGTGAATGGAACAATTACGCGGTGCAAGCGACGATAAAAGTCTCATTGGTCAAAGCTGCTGGAATCGGTGCGCGAGTCCAGGGAATGCGTCGTTATTATGCGTTATTGCTTGTTGAAGGGGAAAAGCTGTGTCTCATTAAGGCACTTGATGGAGAGGATGTGCTCGGTGAAGTCGAATTCCAATGGGAGATGGAAAAGAGATACGCGCTCCGCTTGGAAGTAGAAGGAAATCACCTGCGCGGTTGGGTAGATGGCGAGCTCATGTTGGAAGCAGAGGATAAAGAACGCCCACTGTTATGCGGCGCAGCCGCATATGTGGTGGAAGAGGGCCACATGATGAGTGAGGCGATGTTAATCGAACCAATCTCTAAAGGCTAATTCATTGTCTCTGGAGGAGTACACATGGAATACCGTCGGATTGGAAAATCTGGTCTGCAAGTGAGTGCGCTGTCGTTCGGCGCATGGGTGACATTTGGCACGCAAGTGGATGTTGATTTGGCTGTCGACCTTATGAAGACTGCTTATGATGCCGGGGTTAACTTCTTCGATAATGCTGAGGTCTATGCCTACGGCGAAGCGGAAATTGTCATGGGGAAAGCGCTGAAAAAACTTGGATGGCGGCGGGACAGTTACCTGGTTTCCAGCAAGGTCATGTTTGGGTGCTTGGAGGAGCGCAAGCCTACACAGTGGGGGCTTCACCGAAAGCATGTTATCGAGGCTTGCGATCAGGCATTGGGACGTTTGGGTGTGGAGTGCCTGGATCTCTACTTCTGTCACCGTCCTGATCCTGAGACTCCCATCGAGGAGACAGTCCGAGCGATGACGGACCTGATCCGGATGGGGAAGGTGCACTATTGGGGCACTTCCGAGTGGTCCGCCCAACAATTGATGGAAGCTTATGGCATCGCACGCCAATACAACCTTGTCCCACCAACCATGGAGCAGCCTCAATACAACATGTTCCATCGCCAACGTTTCGAGGTGGAGTATGCACGTTTGTATGATGTTATCGGATTGGGTACGACGATATGGTCTCCACTCTCTTGGGGGATTCTCACTGGGAAATACAGCGAGGGGATTCTTGACGACACACGTGTGAAGCTGGAGGGGTACGAATGGCTTCGCGAGTTTATAGAGGGCGAGGAAGGTCAGCAACGTGTGGCGAAGACGAAGGAACTAGTAAAAGTGGCTGAGAAGTTGGAAACGAGCATGGCCAAGTTAGCCATCGCGTGGTGCCTCAAGAATCCCAACGTCAGCACAGTCATCTTGGGGGCATCTCGCGTCGATCAACTTGAAGAAAACCTGGATGCGCTGGAGGTTCTTGAACTCCTCACAGATGATGTCATGGATGAGATCGAAGAAATTCTGGATAACAAACCCGAGCGCATGGAGTTTCAATTGGAGCGTAGGTGAAAGTAATGAGTTTGAATCGATCCACAAGTCCTATTACTCTACGCGGAAGCTCAGATCGGGCATCGAAATGCTGCAGATTGACTCTCAAAAGCGTCATCCTTCGAAGGAGAGGTCCATGGCACCAAAGATAGTCGTCGTCGGGAGTTTTAACGCCGATCTGACAGCTTATATGGAGAGAATGCCGAGGCCAGGTGAGACGGTCCACGGTCGTAGATTCATCACTGGACCCGGCGGGAAAGGTTCCAATCAGGCCATCGCGGCAGCTCGGTTAGGCGCCGAAGTGACCTTTGTGGGACGCATTGGTCGGGATGTCTTTGCACCGCTTGCGTTGAATCTTTGGGAAGAGGAAGGAGTGAACGCAGATTACGTCGTTCAGGATCCCGAGAGTTCAACAGGTGTAGCGCCCATCTTTGTCGATGACACAGGCGAGAATAGTATTGTCGTTGTATTGGCTGCAAACCTCGCAGTCAGTAAAGAGGATGTTGATAGGGCTAAGGATGTGATTGCTGATGCTGACATCATGATGACCCAACTAGAAATTGATTATGAAACTGTCGGTTACACATTGAAGGTCGCAAATGAGGTGGGCGTTCGTACCATCCTGAACCCAGCTCCTGCGGGTCAGTTAGCTTTGGAATACGTGCAGCTTGTGGATTATTTGACGCCCAACGAGACTGAACTCGAAGTTTTAAGCCGCATGCCTGATGCCTCCATCGAGGACGCAGCTAGATCATTGATAACCTCCGAGGGACAGGCGGTCATCGTGACGCTGGGTCCACAGGGCGCGAGATATGTTGGAAAGGACGGTACGAAACTCGTCCCGAGTTATAAGGTGGATGTCGTGGATACGACAGGGGCAGGCGATGCATTCAACGGTGGATTGGCTGTTGCTCTTGCCGAGGGGAAGAGCGCTATGGATGCTATCGATTTCGCCAATGCTGCCGCGGCGCTCTGTGTGACCAGACCAGGGGCGGCGAAGAGCATGCCGAGGCGTGAGGAAGTGGAAGCACTACTTGCTTCCAGTGGATGAGAGCGAATTCTTAATAGGTGGAGAGAGAAGAATGAAGACGGCTGAGGAATATGTCGAGAGTTTGAAGGATTTAAATCGAGAGGTGTACATCCTGGGTGAGCGGGTGGAAGATTTCGTTGAACATCCCATCCTGCGCCCCTCGCTCAACGCATTGGCGATGACCTATCAATTGGCCTGGGAACCGGACCACGAGGAATTGATGGTGCGTCAGGATGGTAAAGGGCGAAAAGTCAATCTCTTCACCTCGATTCACGAAGGAACCGATGATCTCATTAATAAAGTGCAAGCACTGCGACTACTGGGCCAAACTACAGGCACCTGTTTTCAGCGCTGCGTCGGGTGGGATGCTTTGAACACACTATCCATCGTCACGTATGAGATGGATGCAGCGCTCAGCACGGACTATCAGAAACGATTCCTCGATTATCTCAGCTATGTTCAGGAGCATGATCTGGTCTGCAATGGGGCGATGACAGATGTGAAAGGTGACCGCAACAGGCGCCCTCACGAACAGGAAGATCTGGATTTGTACCTCCGTGTCATCGAGAGGCGAGATGATGGTATCCTCGTTCGAGGTGCGAAGGCTCACCAGACCGGTTCCGTATTCTCCCATGAGATCATCGTCATGCCCACGCTCGCCATGAGAGCGGAAGAAAAGGATTACGCGATCGCATTCGCAATCCCCAGCGACAGTCCGGGAGTGCTCCACATCCTCGGGCGTCAAAGTAGTGATACGAGGAAGCTGGAAGGTGTCTCCATAGATCTGGGCAATGCGAATTTCGGCGCTCATGAAGCCCTGGTGATCTTCGATGATGTCTTCGTACCCCGCGAGCGGATCTTCATGGATGGGGAAGTTGAGTTCTCTGGAAGATTGGTGGAGACATTCGCGGCGTATCACCGACAGAGCTACGGGGGTTGTAAGGCGGGGGTCGGGGATGTGCTCATCGGGGCTGCGGCAAGTGCAGCTGAGTTCAATGGGGTAGCGAGGGCGTCACACATTCGCCGCAAGATTGCCGAGATGGTACACCTGAATGAGACTTTGTATTCCTGTGGGTTGGCATGTTCCCTTTGTGGAAATGCAGAGGCTTCTGGTACATACCTCGTTGATGTGTTGTTGGCAAATGTGTGTAAGCAAAATGTGACACGATTGCCATACGAGATTGCGCGGTTGGCCGAGGACATTGCCGGAGGCTTAATGGTCACCATGCCTTCAGAGAAGGACCTGCGTAATCCCAAAGTGGGCCATTATATTGACAAGTACCTGCGAGCGTCCTCAACTTCATCAACAGAAGATCGCATGCGCATACTTAGGTTGATCGAGAGCATGACTATGGGGACAGGAGCCGTTGCTTATCGTTCCGAATCCATGCATGGGGCGGGCTCACCGGAAGCGCAGGTGATCATGATCGAGCGTCAGACTGATCTAGAACATAAGATGAGCTTGGCGAAGGATCTTGCGGGGATTGGGCGCTGAGGGCTTCCTTTCAGTATCCAGTAGACAGTAGTCAGATATCAGGGAAATCAGTGGACCAGTTAAAAAGTTGAAAAGTTAAGAAGTCAAGAAGTAATTTCCAATCTCTATTTTCTGTTCTCTAATCTGCACGCTGGGTATGAGTGTGGAGTGCGCAAGCTCAGCTTGCGCTTGTTTGTCCGGCGACTAAAGTCGCAGTAACAATGGAATCCTTCGGATGCTTAACGAAGTCCACCTCCGTGGACTTCAACGTTCTCCTGGTTGCGGGGCTCTGCGCCGTAACCAGGCTATCGGTGGAAATAATGGTCTCCTTCACAAGGTTCGTAGGGGCGCCCCGATGGGGCTTCCCAAGGAGCGAAGCTAACGGTTGTCGAATTGAGTAATGAGATGCGGACCCTCACCCTCAATCGCTTTCCCTTTCAGGCCGAGGGAAATTGGATCAGTGCTCAGTAATATAGCCGGATGATCGCTTCTGCGACGCATGCAGGTTTGTTTCCACCTTCAAGTTCAACTGTGATCACGCTAGTCAACTGAATGGATCCATCAAGCATCTCCACATTCTGAAGCACCGTTCGTGACCTGAGCCTTGAACCGACCAGCACAGGGCTGGGGAAACGGACTCTGTTCAATCCATACTTGACAATGAGTTTCGCATCCGGATCAAGAGGCTTATCGGGATTGATGATTTCAGTCAAATGTGGGATGAGCGAAAGAGTGAGGAATCCATGGGCTGCGGTGGTTCCAAAAGGGGATTCACTTTCAGCGCGTTCGACGTCGGTGTGGATCCATTGCAGATCTCCAGTTGCCTCGGCGAATGCATTGATCCTATCCTGAGTGATCTCCAGCCATTCGCCGACGTGGATCTCCTCTTCCAACTTGGATTGAAGATCGCTGAAGAGTTCATTTGCCGTCATTACCTAACCTCCTGAGTTTTTGAGGATGAGCTTCGCATTGGGGTGATGTGAATTGCCTCGGCTCCTCATTTTGTGGGCGGTCTGAATGCAACCAAGGTTGTCTTCATCAGCAGTATTGTATTTTACAGTCAGCAGCATTCAAAATCAGAAACTCATTCCCATTACATGCTTGTGACCATAATGGGGAATTTTCGGAGTGTGAAATTCCCCACTTCAACCTGGATTTTATGGTGAAGCGGGGAATGGATGGTGTGGTAATGACTTATGGTTTACTCGTAACGTAATGCTTCTGCGATGATCACCTTTGAAGTCGATCTGGCGGGAAGCCAGGTGGTGAGCAGGCTGGCAAGCAGGATGCCCAGGCCAATCAGTGCCAAAGTCAACCATGGAGGTAGGAAATCCAATCCCTGATCGGAGGCCACCTGCAAGTACAGGTTGTAGGCAAAGGTGAGTGCCAGCCCGTAACCGATGAGTGTGCCCAGTCCTGCGATGAAGAGACCTTCGAACAAGAAGATGCCCTGCACCTTTTCCCGTTGAAATCCGATTGCGCGCAGGATGCCGATTTGCTGACGGCGCTCAACCACCGCACGGATTGTTACCACACCAAGTGCAGCGATGCCGATGAAAAGCCCCAATCCGATAAACCCTTGGATCAAGTAGAAAATGCTCCGAATGGAACTGCGGCTCTCCTCGAGCACTTCCTTCAGTAATATTGTCTGTACGCCTTGCCGGCTTAGGCTTGCCTCGATAGCGTTTGCTGTTTGGCGAGCGTCGGCATCCGGCGGCAGCCTGAGGAAGAATCGGTTTGCCTGGGTGTACCCCAGTGATGCAGCTCCTTCGGCGTTCATCAGCGCGCCGTAGAAGTTGGGCGCAGATCCCAAGACACCGACGATAGTGAATGAGTGTGGATCTCCATTAGCATCCAAAACCTCAATCTCGACAGCATCAAAGCGATTCTCGCTGGCAGCGATTGTGGATACCAGGAATGAATCATCGTCCGGTTGGAAAGTGGGATCTCCACCGCGGTCTATGGAGAAGTTATCGATGACGATCAAGGTTGGATCGGATTGAACTGCTGCCCACACTTTTACTTCATCCTCGTAGCCGCTGGCAATCCCAGAGAGCTCCAGGCGGTGGGTTTCAAAGAATTGATCATCCACGCCGTTGATGAAGTAACCTGCAGCACTTTCCATCCCCGGAGCAGCGGCTTGAACCGGAGCGGAGATAGAAGCAGCGATCACAGTCGGCTGGATGATTTCGCCTTCATTGACCAATTCTTCGACGGCAGCTTCAAATTCACCCGCACCAAGGGGGTTGAACGGGTTTGTCTGCACCATCACGTCATAGCCGCCACTGCCGGTCTCAGCATCCAGGAAGTTGCTGAATGTGTTGGTAACGGTGGTTGTACTTACCAGCGTAAAGATGATCAGGCTGAACATTGCCAGTGTCGTCGCGGTTCTGCCCTTGGCTATGACCGGGTATGCAATGGACACCCTGGCAACTGCTAGTAGTCGCCCGAAACGACCGAGCAATCCAGCGAAGAGGTTTAAGAGGGCTTCTGCGTTGTAAAGGAACAATGTGATCGCACCCCCCACGAGGAACAATCCGCTGATGAAGAAATCGCCTGGATTGCTATCCAGCTCCGCCAGTGCACCTACGCTTCGTAGTGGCAACGACCAGTACAGGATCAATGCGATCCCTGTTAAAGAGTATGCCACACGGTCGGATACGAGCAGCCAGGCGAGTAATTGTCCGAAACCAATTAGGAACATGGACACGCCCAAGCCATAAACACCGCTTTGCTTTGCTACGTTCACACCGACCCAAGCGAACAGGAAACCCATTACGAGAAGAACAGGTCCGCGTGCGAATAGTCCTGACCAGAAGTTGATCACGGCTTTTGGCCCGGCAACGAGGAAGTTGCGTAGTGCCTCACGTCGTTGACCTTCCCCCGCTTCCTTCAACGCCACACGCCAGACCGTGAAAGGTCGCAGGAACAGCGTCCACTGCCCTTCACGCGGCAGGTTCGGCAGATTAAGGTCGCGAATTGCGGCGATGATGTTGATCTTGCTGATGCGGATTGCTGAAATTGTGACCGTGATGAATGTGATGAACAATCCAAGGCTGTAGCCGATCAGCGCTGAGCGAGGTGATACGCGCGGCGTGATGTCCAGTGAGCCGTCACCGATCAGGTTGGCGATGCCTTGGGCCAGGAGAAGCGCGGCCACTACGCCGAGTGTCGCGCCGACCAATGCTGCCATAAAATCGTACGCGATGCCCTCGCTGACGAACTGGCGAACCAAGTCGGCACGTTGTAGACCAACGGCTCGTCCCATGCCTAATTCCGATTTTCTCTCCGAAGCAAGCACAGAGAAAATCAAGAAGATGAGCAGGATACCTGAAAAGATGGAAAAGGTTCCAAAGGTTACAAAGAGGGTGGTGATGAATTCAGCGCTGGTAGCTGCGGCTTCGAGGCTATCGGCTTTGATGGGATTGATGACAAGATCTCCCGCAACTGGACTTAGATCGCTGATTGCCTCTTGAGTGAGATCGACGCCAGTTTCACGATCGCCCACATTCGAAACGAAGACCGCAGTGATGGATTCAGGTTGATTGAAGAAAGCCTGTGCTTGAGGGAGGGACCACAGTAGAGATGGGTCGCTACCGGCGAGTTCGCCATCCGGAACGATACCAATAAGGGTGACGGGTGTTGGTTGCCCCTTGATAATCCAGAGTTCATCACCAACTTGTGCGTCAAGCGATTCTGCCAATGAACTATTGGCCAGCACTTCGCTGCCTTCAAGTTCTGCTAATCCGTCAATCGACGTAAAACCTGAGCCTGCGATGGAATCAATTCCGCGAACCTCGACCGATGCCTCCGATAGTTCGGAATCTGCGTTGAAGACGGGTAGAGTTTGACTTGCTATCCCGACAACGCTGTCGATTGTGACGTCATCGACCAATGTCGCCGTTTCTTCTGCGACGGCGGCGTCGAACCACTCCTCATTGTCATTATCGAGCTCTGGGCCGCTGCCAAATCCAAAAGATGCCGACGCTGATAGGGACTTTTTGCTCACAATCTCATCGATACTCCCTAGGTCGTCATAAACGCCGGATTTAACGGAGAAGTCAACCGTATCGCCGATCCCCAGCGCGCTGGTGATGATCAAGGTCGATAATGCGAGGCCCAGCACGATCAATCCGGTCTGTGCCTTCCGGCGGGGCAGGTTGCGGATTCCGAGCCTGAATGCGAGCGGGAATCGTAGTGCGGTGACAATGACGATGATCAGGATCATGCCCAGCATGCCGAGCAAGACGTAGAGAAGGATGTCTGCGGGGATTCCGAAAATGGTGCTCATGATGAATCTCCTTTGTCCGCTTCGGTTATGCCGATGGGATGAGAGCGGATCGTCTGAGGGTCTCCTCGACAACCTGGCTGTAGGCATGTGCAGCCGGCTCGACCGATGGCATCACAGATGGCGTTTCAATCAGGCCATCGCGCATCCAGATAATGCGATCGAATTGTTCACCGATCTCAGAGGCGTGGGTGACGATCACGAAGGTTTGGTTGTTCTCAGCGTTCAATTTTTTCATCAGGTCGACAATTTCCTGGGCTGTCCCTGAATCTAGATCTCCTGTGGGTTCGTCCGCCCACACAATTGCGGGCTTATTGACCAGTGCGCGAGCGATGGTGACCCTTTGGCGTTGTCCACCAGAGAGTTCTCCTGGTCGTTGTAGTGCCTGGTCTGCCAATCCAACTGCATCCAGAGCATCGAGTGCTATCGTTCTTGCCTCTTTTGGACGAATGCGCTGCGAGTTGTCCAGGAGCAAAGGCATCTCGATGTTCTCGACTGCGGTCAACACAGGCAGCAAGTTGTAGAACTGGAAGACAAAGCCCATGTTGGCTGCACGGTAGCTTGTTCGCTCCTTATCGCTCATCTGCGCCAGGTCACGGCCTTCGATCTCGATCACGCCGCGATCGATCTCATCCAGACCAGAAAGCGTGTTGAGCAGTGTGGTCTTTCCGGAGCCGGAGGGTCCCATGACGGCGACCATCTCGCCGCGCGCGACTTCCAGGTCGACCCCATTAAGGGCGGGGACGATGATCTTCCCAGTGTTGTAGGTTTTTTGCACGTCTTGTGCTCGTATGATCAGGTCATTACTCATGTCTGCACCTCATATTTTTACCAAACTAGACCCATAATAGCATATTATCAACTATTTGTCATGTATTTGTATAAGTATCGCACTGTATTGATGGATCTGGAGTTTCCACCCATTAGATGCGATTACTCCAGTGTTTTCTTACGGGAATGGAGCAAGGAATCGATCGAATACCACGATGTGCTCTCCACTTCAATCCTTGAAATATTAGGGATCAGCAATTTCTATGAAGATCATTTCGCTCCGTGAACCAGGTTTGAAGTGGAGTGGAAAAGGTTGTAAGATAGTGTCAGTCCACCTGATGCAATAGCCCCCGCAAGACAATCCAATTAGGAAATCTAATTGTCTGTAGGCATTTAAACGGAGCGACGCAAGAGGGCCCGCCGAGAGTTCCAGAGTGACAATTTCATTCCTGGCATCCGGTTTCACCATCGAGCTGGATGCCCAGGCATTGGAGGTGAATGCATAAAACTCATTCATAATCATCAGCGGCAGACAAATCAAATCGAATGAAGGTTGGGGTAGGGCGCATTATGCATCGCCCAGTGGCACATATTTCTTTGGAGGAACCCAGATGTTTAAGCGAAGCATGACATTCATAATTCTTATTTCCGTATTTCTGGTGGGGTGTGGTCTAAGCACAACAACCATAACCGGCACAGGTGACGTGGTGACCCAAGATAAGGATATCTCTGGATTCGACGGGGTTGATGTGAGTCATGGTTTTGAAGTGACAATCAGCCAGGGTGAGAGTTACAGCGTGTCCCTCAAGGTTGATAAAAGGGTCCTCGACTACCTATATGTTGAAAGGGACGGCAACACGCTGAAGATCGGTCTCACACCAGGTGGTTCTTTCAACCTGATAAATGTCGATATGGAAGCAGAAGTGACGATGCCCGAACTCAGAAGGCTTGATTGTAGTGGCGGCAGTCGTGTTGAAATCACCGGTTTCCAATCAACAGAGTCTTTTAATATGGACATGTCAGGCGGATCCAATTTGCGAGGCGACATCGATGCAGGAGACACAGTCTTTGATGTCTCCGGAGGAAGTAATGTGAGTCTGGCCGGCAGCGGGGGAGATTTGAACGTTGATTCATCAGGCGGCGCTGACGTGGACTTGTCGGACTACTCCGTGGAGAATGCTTACATCGATGCGAGTGGAGCGAGCACGGTAATGGTGAACGTGAGCGGTACACTGGACGTGAGTGCCAGCGGTGCTGCCTCGGTGCTTTACCTTGGTGATCCATCACTAGGCACGATTAATATCTCTGGAGGCGCGTCGATTGATAGCAGGTAGCAAAGCCACTTGCTCGATCTATCGAGTCGGAACATGCGAAGTGTGCTCGGGTCCATGGTTTGCGGCGCGTATCGAACCATGGACACATTTTTTTACCGCGGGCATGACATCGGTCACATTAGGGTGCCCGCTGGGTGTATTCTGAGCTCATTCAACCTTGCAGCGTGGTCCACGTTATTGAATCTGCATTGTCCGCTCCAATGTTGATAGAGTGGCGGTGTGGAGTAACCATTCCGTCCGCGATTCATCGCGTTGATCTAGTAAATGTCCAATAACCAAACTTGACATTTTCAACAAAATAGAGTACTCTGCATAGTAGAGTACTCTATACTATTTAGATTACTGAACGATCTTCAAGGACAGTTTAGGAGTTTGGAATGGACGTCTCTCGATCGGAAGCGCAGGAAGCACTCGAAGCCGTGCAACAGGTGATGGCACAAACTCGCCGAGAGCTGGGAAGAGGAAGTTTCCCCTATTACATGATCCTGTGGGGGGTCATATGGTTCCTGGGTTACCTCGCCAGTTACTTTATTCAAACGGAGGTTCTCGCATATATCTGGGCGGGATTGGGCATCGTGGGCGTTGGGGTCTCAATCTACCTCGGGATACGAGAAGGATCCAGGGTTCGAAGCCCACTTGGCCGAAGACATGCTTACCTCTGGTTGGCAATCATTATCTACAGCATGGTGATATTAGTTGTGGCGAACCCGGAAGGTCCAGAGCAGGCATCAACTTTATTCGTCCTCGCATTCATGTTTGGTTATGTCGCGCTCGGCCTGTTTGTAGAACCTGCTGCATTGTGGGTTGGATTGGCTGTCTCAGCGGCGACCTTAGTTGGTTATTACCTGCTGCTCCCTTACTACGCACTGTGGATGGCTTTTCTTGGTGGTGGAACATTGATCATGAGCGGGATCTATGTCATTCGCAGGTGGAGATGATCGATGGAATCAGAGGGAAGAACCATGGGAAGCTTAAACGCAATCATCCACCAACCCGTACGCTTGCGAATCATGGCAGCGCTTGTTGCGATCGAACCAGAAGAGCAAGTGGAGTTCACTTACTTGAGGGATCTATTGGAACTAACCGACGGGAACCTGGGTGCCCACTTACGCAAGTTGGAGGAGGCCGGGTACGTGAGGCTCGAAAAAACCTTTGTAGCACGCAAACCTCGTACTTATGTGTCGGTCACGCCTAATGGGCGAAAGGCATTTGATGATCATGTTGCTGCGTTGGAGGAGATACTTCGATAGCATGAACTGGATCGCGGGCACAATGTGATTGAGTGTAGGAGAGAACAATGGATACGGTAGTCGAAGTTCAGAGTTTACGGAAGACCTACGGGGATGTCGTTGCCGTGGATGACGTCTCCTTCAAGGTCAATAAAGGGGAAATTTTTGGTATGGTCGGACCGAACGGGGCCGGAAAAACGACGACGATCGAGTGCATCGAAGGCTTACGGCGCCCCGATCAAGGAGCCGTGAAAGTCCTTGGGTTGGATCCTTGGGAGGACCACACGATCCTGGCCAAGCTAGTTGGTATCCAATTGCAGGAGTGTGCGCTTCCACCTCGAATTCGAGTGGGTGAGGCGATGACCTTGTTTGGATCCTTCTATGGAGGGAATGGCAATGGTGCAGGTCTGCTGGAGAGGCTCGGTTTGGAGGAGAAGCGCTCATCGGCCTTTGGAAAGCTCTCTGGTGGGCAGAAGCAGCGGTTGTTCATCGCACTTGCATTGGTCAATCATCCAGAGGTTGTTTTCTTCGATGAACTCACCACCGGCCTTGATCCGCAATCCCGACGGACCATGTGGGATATGGTTCGACAAATCCGAGAACAGGGATGCACCGTTTTCCTCACGACCCACTTCATGGAGGAAGCCGAGCGGTTGTGCGATCGAGTACTGATCATCGACCACGGTCGCATCGTAGCTTTGGACACACCATCAGCTTTGGTTCGTTCATTGGGAGCCGAGAAGCGAGTAATCTTCACAACGCCTGAGGATTGGGTAGTGCCGGTTTTGCAGGATCTGCCTCAGGTGAAGAGAGTCGATGTGTCCGGTGACCGACTGATTGTCCATGGCGATAGTGATCGTTTCGTAAGCTCTGTCGTTCGCGTTTTGGAAGATGCAGATGTGCCATTCATGGATTTGCACACGGAACAGCCTAATCTTGAAGACGTGTTCTTGACCCTGACTAGGCGAGAGATTCGGGAGTAGTGAGATGAGTGCGTTGCGACAGTTAACCTTTGTTAATTTCAAGCTTTACATTCGGGAGCCAATTGCCACGTTTTTCACTATGGCTTTTCCGCCATTGCTGGTGGTGCTCTTTGGTGCGATGTATGGCAATGATCCGAATCCCTTGTTCGGCGGATATGGTTCCATGGATATCTCCATGCCAGGATATGCGGCCATGATCCTGGGCACTGTGGGCCTCTTGGGCGTTCCCATAACCATCAGTGGATACCGTGAGACCGGGGTCCTGCGGCGCTATAAGGCCTTTGCCATGCGGCCGCTGACGTATATCGTTGCGGATGTGATCTCCAATTTAACTATGACGATGGTCGGCATGGTGTGTTTGGTCCTTGTCGGTTGGCTGCTCTACCGAGTTCGCTTTGATGGGAATGCAGGAAGCATCATTCTGGCCGTCATCCTAAGCGGTCTGATGATGTTCGCGTTCGGATACATTATCGCCAGCCTGGCGCCCAACGCACGCGCAGCGCAAGTGCTCGGTATGGTGATCTTCTACCCGATGATGTTCCTGTCAGGGGCTGGCATACCGCTTGAGGTGTTGCCTGAGTCAATCCAACGAATCGCCGACTTCCTACCTCTGACCTACGTCGTTCGATTGCTACGGGGATTATGGTTTGGGGATGGTTGGGGCGACCACATCCTCGAGGTAGGTATCATTGGGGCTCTGCTGGTCGTCTCCACGTTTCTGGCTGCACGCCTGTTCCGTTGGGAATAAACCTGGAGGACAACAACAACGACCGTTCAGATCTATCGGAAGCCTCTCACTCTCCAGAGCCATGGGATGCTCTCGGAAAATGAAAAATCACGCCTTTCCATGACACGGTAGTCGCCAAGTGACGCGGTCGGTTTCATCGCATACCGATTTATTCAAACTTCAAATGGGATTGATAGGTTCGAGATAATGTCTGTGGCTCACACATCAGAGTCAATTTGGAGCCGCAGACTTTTCTGTATATAGTCATAGTGTTCTCCCATTGCAGATGACTTGAGTATGGGACTTATCGAATCCCTCGTGTAATTACAAGGAACAGGATGAACGAAGATCAACTTGGGCCAGCGCAAATGTCAGGTAGAGAACGTATATTGGCTGCACTCCAAGGGCAGCCCATCGACCGCATTCCATTTGTGCCTTTGATCGATATTTACACGTTGCTGGATATGCCGTCAGAGGTTCAGGGCGCACTGCAAGAAGCTTCTTCAAAAGGCTACTGGCAAGGGATCTTGCAGGCGAGCCGTGCCATCGGCTGCGACATCATGCTTCGTCACGTCGATGTGACCACCACGATCTCTGCGAAGGCGCCTCACTTGCAGGGCTTTGGTGAGTTCCAAGATCCAGTTCAAGTCTCTTCTCGAATGGATGGGTCGCTGCTCATCGAAACTTTAGAGACTCCGGTTGGCACGTTGAAGGGGACCTGGGGCAGCACTGATGCCCACGGCTGGATACCGCATCCTATTAAGCATCTTGTAAACGACCATGAGGAATTGAAGATTTTTCAGTATGCGGTCGAGCACCTCAGTAACGAAGCCCCTGCGCCCGATTACGAAAACTTCTTAGACGCCGAGAATGAGGTCGGTGATGAAGGGATCGCGACGACATCATTTCTGAACACGCCATTGATGCACATGATTGAAACCGTCTGGGGCCTTGAGAACACTTACTATCTCCTGCATGATTACCCTGAGGAGGTTGAGGAAATCCTCGACAGATTACATCAGGCTCAACGGCTCATCGTGGAGCGAATTGCCGATTCCCCTGCCAAGGTCGTGATCGAGTACGAGAACACCTCCAGCACACTGCTCTCACCTGAGATTTTCCGTAAGTACTGTTTGCCGTATCTGAATAAATATGCGGATCTTCTCAGATCGGCGGATAAGATCTACCTCGTTCACATGTGCGGTAAGCTCCATAGTTTCATCGAGGATTTCGTTGATGCCCGTTTCGACGGCATCGCTGATATTTCTCCAAAGCCCACTGGTGATCTTGACCTGGATGAAGCAACTGCTTCACTGCCTGGAAAGACCATTATAGGTGGCATCGACGCGAACACCTTTATAAGCCAAGACTTTAAGGATGTAGAGACGCAGGTCGCCGATCTGATCACTCGGATTAAGCCATTTCGAGGAGTACTCCTTGGCAGCGCTGACACTGCGCCTCGGGGTACCAGAGTTGAAACCTTCCGCCTTATCCAGCACCTCGTCAACACACTGGGGGCGTATGATGAGAGAGTATCTGGTGCCTATGAGCCTGGCGCATTCGTATCAACTATCCCCGTAGAGACAGTATCAAGTGAAACCGGCGCTCAACCTGCAGCTCAAATGGATACTACTGAAGAGGAAGATGTTGGATTGGTATACTTCGCCATGAATGAACTGACGAGGCGCTTAGACGGAAAACGTCCGGATGTGACTACCGTGATCAAATTTGATGTGACGGATGACGAGATATACCGCCTCTTCATCAATGAGGGAAAATGCCGGTTGGAGGTATTCGATGGCGATGCTGACGTAACCCTTGCGACGAAGAGCAAGCACCTGCTTGCATTGTTCACCGGAAAACTCAACCCTGTGTCGGCATATATGACTCGCAAGATCAAGATCCAAGGAGATATGCAGGCCCTCGGGGTGCTGTCGGATGCACGAGAGTGATTTCTCTTTGGATGAGCGTTGTCATATGTGAGTATATTGATGAATTCCTTTGAGCGCATGACCAGGCGGATGAATGGTGAATCCGTCGATCGCCCACTGAATTTCGATATCTTCATGACATTCGCGGCTCATCACATTGGGAAGCCGCTTTCAGAATATTACCTTGATCACCGTGTTTTGGTTGATGCAAATCTAGCAGTCCTTGAAGACTTCGACCTAGATATCGTACAGGCGATATCGGATCCATTTCGTGAGACAGCTGATTTCGGTGCAGAGATCCTTTTCCCTGAAGATGATCTGCCCATTAGTAAAGTGCCTCTCTTAGTGGAGCCTGAAGACATTGGGATCTTGAAACCACCCGATCCTCATTCCGGCCGACGGATGAGCGACAGGCTCGAAGCTATACGCCTTTTCCGAGAAAAAGTGGGCGGTGAAGTTCCCATTATGGGGTGGGTGGAGGGTGCCCTGGCGGAGGCCGCTAACTTGAGGGGGGTTTCCGAGCTTCTGATGGACCTCATCCTTCGACCGGATTGGGTGCAAGAATTGCTCGAGATTTGTGTTGAAGTGGCAGTCCCATTTGCGCTGGCACAAATAGACGCCGGGGCAGACATTATTGGTCTTGGAGATGCCGTTGTTTCCCAGATCTCACCTGGGATGTACCGCCAGTTTGCATTACCGTATGAAAAGATGATTTTCGACGCAGTCCATTCCTATGGTGGCATCGCCCGCCTGCACATTTGTGGTGATACAAACAAGATCATTCCGGAAATGGTAGAAAGTGGCGCGGACATCATCGACTTGGATTGGATGGTGGATATGGAAAAAGCGGTTGTGGAGTTCGGCGATCAAGTCTCATTCCTGGGGAATTTCGATCCTGTTGCCGTCATGTTACAAGGATCGCCAGATGAGGTCTATAACGCAACAACCGCCTGTCTGGAGATGGCTGGGCATCGGGGTTTCAGCGCGCCTGGTTGCGAGGTTCCAGATGCAACCTCGCATGAGAATTTACGAGCCCAATCGAGGGCGTTGAGGGAGTTTGGGGATTAGCGTTTAACGGTCAGTAGACAGATAACAGATGACAGATAATTCCTGGTTGCGGGGCTCCGCGCCGCAACCAGGAAGTAATGTGTTATTTATAACGACTTCAACAACACCATCCGGCTGTTCCGCAATCGGCTGCCTATTACTTCCGTAATTTTCCGCATTACTTCAAAACCAGATGCAGGTTCTTGCTCCAGAATTCCGATAAGATCCAATCCAGAGATAGACAGTACCTTGCAGTTATCCTCACACAGGGCGGATGCTGTGTAATAGTATGGAGCAACCAAGCTTGACCATCCGAAAGTCTCATAGGTTTGTTCCAGCATCGCGACCGTGACGCTTTCTGGCCTTGAAGATAAGTGGAGCCTAATCGCGACCTTTCCTTCGAGCAAAACATACAGGCACTCTGCCGGATCTCCCTCATTGAAGATAAGTGCGCCCCTTGAATAGGATTCCTCCTCGAAGAATTCAGCTACTTTGGAGAGCTGTCTCCTAGGCAGTCCCTCAAATAGCTCCACTTGGGAAATTATTTCCGTTGAAACCATCTTCCCCTCCTATCTCAACGATGTAGAAAGGACAAGCATATAGTCACATGCAAAAAAAGGGAAGAGGACTTTGCTAGGGTTTAAACCCTCACCCTAAATCCCTCTCCCTTTCAGGGAGAGGAGCATGATTCGCGGAGATTATGAGGAGTTCAATTCCCAGTGTAGTGGTTTATCCGCGGCGTTCGTCCCTGACCAAGCCAATGTGCATTCATCGAGACGTCTAATGCCTGCGCGCTCGCCGTTCACATTCAATTGATTCAGGGTCTCCAATTCTACGGGGCTCAAATGAAGTGTGATCTGCCAGGTTCCGGACACTTTCGGCGCATACCAGCCTGAGTAACCCTCATTCGATTTTTCCAATCCCAGTAATGGAGAGGCAAACCTATATTGGGAAATGGGTAGTGAGGGTGTGAGTTCAACACCTTCCGGTGTAAACTCGATCCCCATCAGCTTTGTCACGGTGTAGAGCGGCCATGCGTGGGGGTGCATATTCATCACTGGAAAATCGGTCCAGTTCAGACCGATCTCATAGCGACCTTCAATGGACAGACCTTCCATGAGGCCGTAATCGAAAATGGTTTGCCCAGGATACTCTGAATAGGTTGAATTATATGTATCGGGACCGCTCCAGATTCCATACCACACCTCTGGGTAGGCCTCGGCGTGCTGTGCTAAAGTGTTTTTCTTCCACTCATCCCAGGCCAATTCGCCATCAACCTTCGCCAGTGCCCAGATCAATGTCCCATTAATGGAGGGCCAGATTCCTGCGTTCGTCCCGTTGCCTGGAGGAGATGGGATCTGCTCCAAGCAATCGCCGAGGAGCATTGCACCAATTGGAGAGGGCTTCCGCACCAATTCATCGATGTATTGAATGAGCACCTTTTGATGATCTTCGGTTGCTGCTCCGCCGATAATGGCCCATGGCTGTGGCTCAAGCCACAGGACGTCTTCTCCGATCCAACCAAGGTCTTCAGTAAGCCACTGCCTCCGGAACCATTTTCCGGTCCACTGTTCTCGAACAGCCTCGCGCTGGGCCGCTGCTCTTTGTCGCGCATCTTCGGCGAATGCATTCTCACCCACATAAGTTAGCATTCGAGCCAGCAGTTCCAGGGTGTAACTGGCGAAGGCGGCGTTGAGGACGCTCTCGCCATGCTGGCGAACGTCCTCTTCACGATCATCAGGGACAAATCCAATCACGGCCAGGTCATTCCAATCTCCATTGGACATGCGGAGAAGGTCGTGTTTTCCAGTGCCGGTAACCCGAACAAGGTGATCGTAGCAGAGTGCGAGTAGATCCAGCACTTTGACGGCCTTGGATTTCCCGCCATAAACCGGATATGTGGCGACGATCTCCTCCAGGAATGCCGAATCCTTGGTTGCCAGGACGTATTCGCTGACCAGCCAAAGCAACCACATCTCGAGATCGCTGGGGCGAAAGGGTGACGGCATGATGACACCGTGGCCCACGATACCGTAAGGGATTTCACCGTCAGGCTGAACTTCCTTCAATGTATAGCGAAGCACTTCCTTAACAATTTCTGGACGACAGAATGTGAATGGGAGTGCGTGCTGTATGGGATCACGAGCTGCACCCTGAAAGCCCATGGCATATGTATAAACGTGTCCCTGGGAGAGAATGTGTTCTTTAAAGAAGCTGTCGAATGTGAGATTTCCGCGTAAATAGTAGTTGTGCCAGGTCAGCTCCCGGTCAACCCATTTCTCATTAGGAATTGTCAGTTGAATTCGATTCCCTTTCCAGGCCTGACTTGATTGGCTCCATCGATCAGGCAGATTTTGGCGGTATTTCGATAAGATCTCCTCGATTTCAAAGCCCTGGGGGAGGTAGCCATAAGCGAAATACATCGTACTGCTTTCCGTCGGGGCGAGTTGAACTTCGCGCTCCAATAATAAGGCGGAACCCTCCGCAAGCATCGGGTCGGGTCGGGAGAGCACATGAGCAAGCCCCGATGGAGCGCCCACACCGCCCTCAGCGAAGAATGCGGTGCCATTGGTCGAGTATCCATCGACGGGTTCATCCAGTGAGATGAGAAAGGTTGGTGGGGGATTCAGATCCTCGAGGTAGCTTTCATTAACAGGTAAGTAAACTCCTCCTCCAGATGCGCGCTTCCCTATGGTGGCCATGACAAGCTTCGCCATCCACCAACGGAACCTCTCTCCGAGACTGTAACCGTGGAATAGTTTTTCGTTCAGCAATCCATCGCCGTCACCGATCACTGTGAAGCGATGGCTGAAACTTTCAGAAAAGCTCCGTCTCAGGTCAGGCGTGAAAGCCTTACCCCTACTTACCATCGCAAGAATGGTTGCTCGAAATGAAAACTGGTGCATCTGGCTGTCCCAATACTCGATCCAGCGCAGTCGAGCAGGTTCTTGACCATTGTTCTTTATAGTCACCTGTGATATCAGCAACGGATCATCACCGAATGGAGCGAAGATGACCTGGTCCACCTCGTAGTCAGTGGACTTCACGATCTTCCGAAGGTAGCCAATACCGAAGATGCGTTCAAAGGATTCGCTTCCGCCGGGGTAGAACGTGCTCAATACATTTTCACCATCTGTCAGGTAACCAAATCCACCTGCGTACATGTTCCTATCTGGATCGAAGTCGTTGAGGAATTTTGGGCTTCCTTCATCTTGCCTAACTTGAATATAGCCGTAGTTCGATGCGACGGCGACGAGGCGGTCGTTCCCGATCTGATGTGAATGATCTGTGGGTGAGCGCCAAATAGGATTGGTTGGTGATACAGCCTTTGGATCGTTGATCTGGTCGCAAGTGTATCGGTATGCGGGAAGACCGAAATCGTCCTCGATCCACTCGCCGAAGGCTCCAGAACCGTAGGCTTTATCAGACATGTTGGCCTCGCTTGTGTTTTGATTCACCCATCACATTGTCATTCTATGGGGACAGTCAGGTGACCGTAGTATCTTGTTATTTTGGGATAGGTGTTTGATGGGTCCGCACGGCGATGATCTCGCCGGGCTAAAAAGTGGCGCCCCTGCGGGGCTAAAGCCGGCTTCAGCCGGCGCATGTTTAGTAGCACGGACATTCATGTCCGGGCGGACTGATAGACAAAGAGTCATAATCTTTGAGTGTTCATGAGTAGATTCCTCGTTTCGCTCAGAATGACAGCCTATTGTGTCATTCTGAGGGAGCCATAGGCGACCGAAGAATCTCGTTTTGCGCATGGATCGTACCCCCATTTCCAACAACAAGTTTCTTGGGCGCCCTAGTCAGAATGCTTCCTCCAGCAATCAGATTGACAGAATGAGGTCATTCAACCTAGTACGCACGGTACTCTCGAAATGCCTCATACATTGCAAGTACGTTCTCAATTGGCACATTGGGTTGGACATTGTGGATGGTGTTGAATACGAATCCACCCTCGGAGCGAAAGACTTCCAGGTTTCTTTGAACTTCCTCTCGAACTTCCTCCGGGGTGCCGAATGGGAGCGTCCTTTGTGTATCGACGCCACCACCCCAGAATGTGACCTGCCCACCGAAGCTGCTTTTAAGTTCCTGTGGATCCATCGAATCGGCTGTCCACTGAACCGGGTTGAGAATATCGAAACCGGCATCGATGAAGTCCGGGATCAGGGCGCGAGTCGAGCCGCAGGAGTGCATGAAGGTTTTCCATGAAGTGTTTTCATGTACCCAATCGTTGAGCTTCTTCTGGTGGGGCATGTAAAGTTCGCGGAATGTTTGCCTTGAAAGAAACGGACCTCGCTGGGTGCCGAAGTCCGTCCCTGACATGTAAATGGCAGCGACAGAATCCCCAACGGCCTTATGAATCTTCTCCAAGTTGGCAAGGGCGATCTCACACTGCCTCTCGAATACTTGGAAGATATATTCTCGTCGAGAAACTGTGCTGATATACCATTCCTCGACGTCCCGAATACCCTTCGGTTCCTCCAACCATGTGGCTGGAACAAGGGCAATATCACCAAAGGCGGTTCCGCCGAAGTTCGCAAGGATTGCTTTGTCCGTTTCAAAGAAGTGGTGTTCGATCTCAGTCTTGAAGTATGCTAGGTCCTTCTCAGATATTTCGGAGAACTCTTCAAGGTTATCATCAACTCTTAATTGGGAGTCATGAATTGGGGGCTGACGGATGATGGCGTCGAAATACCAACCTCCAGCAGGCATCCGTCCACTTGGTTGCACGGATCGGTCACCCTCAGGATACATCAAGATGTCACCATTCGATTCTGGCACGGTATTGTAATCACCCGGGACAAGTAGTGGCGTCCCATCGAAATATTCCCATTCCTTCCAATCCTCATTCTTAAAGCCAAAAAGCGTGCACGGAGGACTGACGCCGACGACATCGACTCCCAATGCGTCGATCAAATCAGGTTCGATCTCACCGAGGCTTTGATATGGTTCAATTACTTTGACGGGTGTGCCGGGAGGATCCAGCCCGAGTGCCTGACGAAGCTTATAGACAGTCTGCACGTGCATTCCCGTTACGGGCGATGCACCGAGGTCGAGTGGGACAAGGTCAGGTCCTTGTTGGTTCAGGGCAGCCATGATGCGTTCCCTTGAATTCATTAATAACTCCAATCTCTGGAACACCGGTATGAAGGAGCTGCTGCCTACCTCACCTCCGCCAATAAGGCCATGGCATGTGCCACCAGGGTCATGCGATCCAACCGTGGCACCCAACCATTTCGGGCGATGCGCAATAAGCTCATCGCTTGGTAGAAGTTGATCCGGATGCGCAACGCACTTGCATCTATACTTTCAGGCAATGCATTCGAGTAGGTTGTCAAAGTATTTTGTAGAAGTGCCTCGGTTTCTAAGCTATCCCCACCGGCGTCTCGCATGCTGTGGATGACCTCGGCAGCCAGTCGCCCAAGATCGGATGCCGGATCAGCCGTTTTTAAGCGCTCCCAATCCAAGCCGACTACAGTACCGTCGCCTAGGATGACAAAATTCGTCGTGGTGGCATCCCCATGAATCAGAGTAGGAGTATATTCAGACATGAGAGGATGAGTCGCCCATTCGTTCACCATGTGCTCAATACTCTCGATGATCCGGGTCTCATGCTTAAGCACGCCATGTTTGGCCAGGTCACGCAGGTATCTGAGTTGATCCTTGATCGCACCCTCAAAGTCGGTTGAAACATCAGGCTGCGCACATTGGTTATGCAGCTTCGCTAGAAGCTCGGCAACGGCCTGCAAACCCGAACGAAGTTTACCCGGAAAGGTGTTACGCACAGCGATCAAGTCTGCAAGGCTTAAACCCTCGACGTATTCGAGGAAGAGGACACCTTGCCATGATCCAATAGGTTGGATAGCCCTGAGCGTCCCACCACTGAATCCCAAATCACGGACCTGCTGGATGTAGTTGAACTCCCGCTCGGCGTATTTCGTTGCTGATTGTCCGGTCTTGGCGGCGTAGAACTTGACCGTGATTGGCCAACAGGTCACCCTTTCGCGATAGACGTAGACCGCCCTTGAAAAACGTGCAGCTTCCCATGAATCAGGTTCCTCATCATGAGGCCAATAGGATTCTGTCAGGTGTTGGACAATAGGGTCGTTACTGGGGGGTGTCGCCCAATCTCCGGAGGTTAACCCCATCAAATCAGGGCTCGGTTCGATAACTTTGGTCGTCTCCAGGCTTGCGCCCTCAAGTTCGTTATCTGTCACTAGGTTGGCCTCCAGTCCGGATCCAGTTGATTTGAAAACAGTCCTCACAACCTTGAGTTAGAGCGGTTGTGAGGACGACTGGTCTACATTGTGATATCACCTATCAACTCATGTATATGGTGGTCTCCTGGGTTTAAAGGATTCAAGATTCCACAGGTTTGAAGTAGGCAATATCGAGGATGGAACCCTCGCGTTCTGATTTTGGTTTGAAGACAGCCTCTACAGGTATACCGATCTCCAAGTCATCTAACTCAATTTCGTCAAGCCTGTGGATCAGACCGCCCTCTCCGATGCGGATGAACGCGATCACATCGGGTTCCTCGCGGGGACTCCCATCCAGATTTTTGAAAAGCAATGTAAAGGTATATACCTCACCGGCAGTACCGACGTCCACCCAGTCATCCAGTTCATCCATACATCGCTCACAGAACTGCCGGGCCGGGACGTAAGTGACCGCGCAACGGTCGCAATTCGAACCGAGGATTTTCCCTTCATCCTTGATCGCCCTCAGGAATCGCTCTCCTGCAATGCCCGCGCTGTAGCGACTTGTGACCGGCATTTCTCCCAGCCAGGATCGGAGGGTTTTGGGGTCTCCTTCCATTAGACTCATGGCTATCCCTCCTTAATAGGTTTGAAATAGAGGATGTCGGTGATGGCACCCTCGCGTTCCTCAGGGTGCTTCCAAACCGCCTGGACGCGCATGCCAATGTGGATTTCTTCCGGTTCCACCTCTCCGAGCTTGTGCATAATACCGTGCAGTGGAGAGGCACCATCGATCTCAATCACAGCTGGGAGTTCGGGATCCTTGATTCGTATTACGTCCCACGTGACGTAGCAAAGAGAAAAAGTATTTACCGTTCCTGTGTCTTTTAGTGGTACGAAGCCGGTCATTGGTCGGAAACACCACTCGCATACTGTTCGTGGTGGAATGACGGTCTTTCGACAAGTCCGGCAGTGGCTTCCAAGGAGGATTCCATCTTTCAATCCAGCCAGGTATGCTCCGATGCCAATCCCGGCGTCCCAAGCGTAGTGAGCCTTCATCTCATCATGATTGAAAAGTATCCGTCCCTCCTCGAAGTCACTCTCCCTCAAAGGCGTCCCAGGAAACGATTTGATGTTTGATGTCATCGTCCGCTGCTCCTTTCAGGGGTTGGTCCCCATGATAACTACGGTTCCCACTTGCATGAGATCTCCCCAAGCCTGGGCGAGGCCTCGTTTCGGTTGTCCGGGAACCTGGCGAGCGCCTGCTTCGCCACGTAACTGCCAGAAGAGCTCTGCGATCTTCATCAGACCTGCCGCAGCGATGGGGTTTCCAACGCCCAAGAGTCCGCCGGAGGGGCAAACAGGCATGTTCCCATCCCTTTGGGAGGTGCCATCGATAGCCAGTTGTGGCGCAGTACCGCGATCAGCAAGTAGTAAGCCTTCCAAGTGATGGCACTCCTTGTAGTCGAATGGATCATACGGCTCGACGATGTGGATCTCTTTGCGCGGTTCCTTGATGCCGGCCATTTCATAGGCCATGCGCGCTGCATATTCGACATAACGTGGGTAGGCAAGGTCGCGGTTGGTCCAATAGGCCGTATCCAGATTCCAGCCCACACCCTGGATCCACACCGGCTTATCCGTTATGCGTTTAGCAACATGCTCCGCAGCCAGTACGATGGTCACTGCGCCGTCGCTCACCGGGCTCACGTCAAGACGGTTCACCGGCCAGGCGAGGAGTTCGGAGTTAAGCACGTCCTCGACTGTGATGTCCGGGTCACCCAGCAGGGCGCTGGGGTGATCTGCCGCGTTACGTTTGTTCTTGACGGCCGTGTGCGCAATGTCTTCCTTGGTGAGGCCGTAGGTTTGCATATAACGGTTCATCTCCAATGCGAAAATCCAGAGCAGGTTGGGCTTCAGTGGTCGTTCGGTAGTGTGGTCGAAGATCGTCAGGAAAGCAGCCTGCGCGTGAGGGTAGAAGCTGGACATCTTCTCCTCACACACTACGAGCACGACGTCAAAGAGGCCAGAGGCGACATGATACCAACCCTGGATAGGAGCGAAGACTCCAGTGCCACCACCCACGTAAGAGCGCATATAAGGTTTATTCCACGCACCGGCTCCGTCGCTCAAGTACTCTCCCTTCATGTGAACGCCGTCGAATGCGTCGGGTGCAGTGCCCATGCAAACTGCCTCGATATCATCGAGGGTCAGTTCACAGGATTGCAGTGCCATGCGAGTGGCCTGCCAGGAGAGTTCCTTGCCAGTCTCCTGGGCGCGGCGCATGAACTTAGTCATGCCGGCACCGACGACGGCGACTTTTCTCATTCCCATGGTTCTCTCCTCCTCACACCGCAAAGATCGCAACAGCGCCGCTGGTGGTTGGAACTCCACGCCAGGATTGAGCGAGGCCAACTTCTACGTCATCAAGTTGTCGGGTTCCAGCCTCGCCGCGTAGTTGCAGGACGACTTCCAACGTGCGGGCCAGTCCATTTGCTTCCAAGAGATCGCCCATCCCCAAGGTGCCACCCGAGGCGTTCACGGGGAACTCGCCGTCAGGTTCGGTCGCGCCCTCTGTAGTGAGTACACCAGCCTCACCTGCCCGATAGAACCCAAGCGCTTCAAGGTGTTGGAGTTCCTTGTAGGCGTGGGTATCATCGATCTCAGCGAAGTCGATCACCAGATGAGGTTGCCTGATACCGGCTTGCCGATAGGCCAATTCGGCTGCTTTGCGGATATAGGGCACATCGCCCCAGGTTCGGCTTTCCAACGAAACAGCGCCGTTGCACCAACCCGCACCCAAGATCCACACAGGATTTTCGCACAGGCTCCAGGCACGTTCTTCTGATGCCAACACCATGACGATTGCGCCGTCAGCGTGCCTGGCGGTCTCGCGCTCACCCAATGGCCAGGAGAGCGAGGGTCCGGAGAGGACCTCCTCAAGGGTCAGATCTGCACCATAGGGAGCTAATGGATTTTTGAGTGCGTTGCGCCGGTTTTTCACGACAACGGCGGCGCACTGTTCTAATGAGGACTCCGTCTCATGGAGGTAGCGGTTCATCTCCAATCCAGCGACGAAATCCGTGTTCAACCGCAGTGGACGATTGAGGATAGGGTCCTGCGCATAGGCCGTCACTTCAGGGTATGTAAGCAGATTCGAAGCCTTGCTGTGGCCTTCGACGACGACGAGATCGGCCTGTCCGGTGCGGATGAGCATATATCCCGTCGCCAGGCCGTGCAGCCCATCGCCTGGGATAGTGTGCACGGGTTTGAGTACGGCGCCGATTTGATCCGGCACATATTCATCGAATATGCTGGTGCCTTCGATAAAATCTTCGGCAACGGTTACAAAGCTGTCGACATCGCTACGCGGATCCACGCCTGCATCTTCGTATGCTTTTACAGCTGCCTCATAGGTCAGTTCTTTGTATGAGACTTCCGGCGTCACGGGACGATATCCTGCCCAGCCGACGCCGATGATTGCTACACGTTCGCTCATGGATGTTCTCCTTGATCCGAAACATCGTTCGGCGAATTAGAAAGGTTCTAAAAGCATCTCTGCATAAGCACCTCCGATGGAAAGATTGGAATAGTTAGCTTCACATTGCGTGCCGCATAATTTCTTATGATTGATTGGGCATGATTGAAGCAGTGCAGGATCTTTACGGATACGTCGAGAGCAAAGGCTCCAGGTTGGGCCGTGAAGAATGATTGAGGAGTGAGGTAGTAGTTTTTCGAAACTAGTTTCATTGGATCTGTTCTGCCAGCTTGTTGTTTCTTTGGGATGAGGATACTGCCCATTGAATCGCACAAGCGGAGACAGCATGACCATTGTATAGGTCTTCGAGTTACAGATCAAATTAGCAAGGGTTTTTTTATTCCGTTGTGCGCAATTGTTCTTTCGCCAATCATACTCTCCTTTAGCGCTCAGGCTCTGGTAATTGCGTTGTGCATCATAAGCTTGTAGTACAAAGTTTCTTGGCCAGAGGGATGTGTATTGGAGGATTATTCGAGAATACTCCGGTTGTTGGAGAGAGGGTATCTAGAAATGTGGCCTGCGGACGTAAAACTCCTTTGATTAGGGGGGTTCTGTGAGTAAGGACGTGGGAATCTCAAAATCGGTGTAGTTACCCACTCCGCGGTAGATTTCGCTCCAAATGAACGTGTCCACATGAACTGGTTCATCACCAAGATAGTTCCAGAGTTCGACCTCGGTCATGCCTAGATGACCGCGTTCAATTCTGAATGTGAGGGTTCCGTCGCGATCAAGGTTGGTGAAAAGGATATCCATGATGAGTTCAACGCTCTCCCCGGCTTCAGCATTGGAGATGTCCTGACTGAGGAGTATGTTCCCATCAATCATGCGCGAATCGATCGCTCCCTCCGACAAATCGACCATGTGGGGCTGTGTCATGAATCCGCCCGAGATGAGTGAAAACACTGTCCAATCCGAACTCGTGGTCATATGGATCCGAGAGCGGTACGTCTGTGGCAACTCGGTGACGATGTAATGGATCGCCCAATCATTCGTGAGCGACAGATATCCATAAGGATCAAGCGGCTCGTAATCCTTATATTCATGATCCATTCCATTAGTGGCTCCAGGAGCAGCAGGTTCGATCTGGGTCCCTTCCTGCCACTCATTAAAGGATCTGATCGTCACCATCTTCGGATGGACTCCAGCAGAGAGAGCTGCCTCCCATTGTCGGATATAGGACTCGCCGTTTTTTCTGGAGAAGTTCACTGAGGCGGAGTAATTATTGCGGTAGCCGGAGAAACCAGGCATCACGCTCGGGACATACCATGAATCCGGTGGGAGATCCAAAGCCCACCGGAAATCTTCAGGTGAAGCCAGGGCAGGAGTTGTGTAGTTATATAACCCATCAAAGTGTCCACCATCGATCCAACTGGCGTCCTTTGAATTGGCGATCACCAGGCCGCCATCGGGAAGACTGTGGATGCCAATCAATGCCTCTAGCCAATATTCAGGACCAACGGGATCTGATCCTGGATAAGGTGCTGAGACGTCGCATAGGAAGAACAACCCTTTCCATCGGTTATCAGGGCTCCAGCGACTCTCCTCCTGAGTGCGATAGAAAGCTGGGTGATTGCCATATTGGTCATAAAGGAATTTGACATCATCAAGTAGCTGCTCGGCGGAGCGATCTTCGCGGGGTACGAGATGGAATGCGACCTTGATTCTGTATTCGTCGGCTAGGTCCAGGATGTGTGGCAGAGCTTGATCCTCACGCGATCCCTGTCCCATCCAGGAAATGATGATTGTGCCGACTCCCGCCTGGCGTAGCCAGGCGAAGTGTTGTGCGAGGATAGCTGTATCCACGGAGCTATATGCGCCCAGTTCGGGGTAGAAATCGCTGCTGATATCCACTGGCGGTTCAAATCCTTGTCCTTCGTCCCAATGGATCCATTCATCATCATGTTCGAGATTCCCTTACCATGGGTAGTAGAAAGCGGCTACTCGAGTGGAAGGATCGGGACCTACGATAGGTGGTAACGTCGGGATTGGCTCGGGTGTCGATGTGGGGACCTTGGTTGGCTGTGCAGTTGAAGTAGAAGTGGGAGTATGGTCCGGTGGAGGCGTAAAAAGCCCGCTATTTGGGAGCAGGACCAACAAAATCAGGCCAATAATGAGGATGCCCGCTGCACCCCACGCCCACACAGGGACCCTGAGACGTCTCCCAGAAACTACCTCGGAGGGAGGCGCTTGGGGCACTTGAGGAATATCTGCAGCTTCTTCAAGTGTGACCTCCTCGTCGTGCGTCGCTTCAATCTCGGGCTCTTCAACAATTGTCGCTGCTAGGAATTCAGGATGGGCAGGTTCCACCTCGGCTTCCTCAGCGATGCAGTCCTCAAATGCTTGGGCGAGTTCGCCAGCTGTGTTGTAGCGTCCCTCGCGATCTTTGCACATCGCTTTTTGGATCACATCCTCGAGTCCTTCGGGTAAATCAGGGGACACAGCAAGGATGCTCGGAACTGGCTCGGTGATATGCTTGATTGCGAGGCCCATAACAGTTTCAGAGATGTACGGCGGTCTCCCCGTGAGCATCTCGAAGATGATGGCTCCTAACGCATAGACATCGCTGCGTGCGTCAATATCGGGATCGCCACGCGCCTGTTCAGGGCTCATGTACGCCGGTGTCCCGACGATCCCACTGCCCGTGTACGTCGCTGTCTCCTGCGTTAGTTTGACAATTCCAAAGTCAGTGAGGAAGGCATCACCATGGTGATCGAAAAGGACGTTTCCGGGCTTGATATCTCGATGGATCATGCCGAACCCGTGGGCTTCGTCCAGCGCGCTGCCCAACCTGGATGTAATGGATTCGACTTCGTCGATGGAGAGAGGATTGCTCCGCAACCGTTCTCCTAGCGAGCCTCCGGTCATGTAGCGCATCACCAGAAAGGGTTGTCCTTCTTCCTCGCCGAAGTCATACACTGGGACAATGGCGGCATGCTCGAGCCTGGCGATGGCTTTCGCTTCTCGCTCAAATCGGGCCTTGAATGATGGATCGTGGAGGAATTCGCGAGGTAGCAGTTTTAGTGCAACGTCTCGCTCGAAAACCGGATCATGTGCCAGGAAGACCGTGGACATGCCTCCCCGGCCGATCTCGCGGATGACTTCGTATCGACCAAGTTTCTTCGCATCATCCATAGAGGGCTTTGCTCAGGTTTATCTATGAGAAACTTCGGACTTTCTAGAAGTGAAGATCGGATTGGTCGTAGAATGCTTGATAGCGGTTGGATGAATTCTGCGGCGCGACCTTTGTTATGCATTCATTATATGCATTGAGAAGACAAGTTCAAGATGTAGTCATGCATCACTTCGTTTGAGGGGCAGGCTTTTCTAGCAGTATTTAGAAGATGCGTAATTGAGAAGTCAGACTTCCGTCACAAGACAGAATCCGAAATCCCCAAGAGTCTCATGATGGGATCCTTGTGAAGGAGTGGATTGCTTCGCCCCTTTGGGGCTCGCAAAGACGATTAGCTGTGGGAGATTGCTTCTCCACTCCGTGGCTCGCAAAGACAATTCGCTGAGGGAGATTGCTCCGCTACTGCGTGGCTTGCAATGAATCGGTTGGTGCCTACATCAGGTTGTCGAAATCAAATCCTCCTTGCGGAAAGGGAGACGTCTGAGGCGGATGCCCGTCGCATCGAAGATCGCATTTGCCACCGCAGGTGCAATGGGTGGAACACCCATCTCACCCACACCTGAAGGCGAGTACTCGCTTTGTAAGATGTGCACATCGATTTCTGGCATCTCGTCGAATCGCAACAGTGGATAATCATGAAAGTTGCTTTGTTGTGCGCGACCATTCTCAAAGGTTATGGACTCTTTCAGTGCGGCAGTCAGACCAAAAACAATGCCACCCTCCATCTGTTCTTCGACCATATTGGGGTTGATAACGAGCCCGCAGTCTACTGCGCACACGACTTTATGTACACGGATTGTCCCACTCTCCGAGACGGAGACTTCGGCAACTTGAGCCACAGGGGTCGCATTCCACGTGGAGTGGCATGCAATGCCTCTTCCCCATCCCTCCGGGAGAGGATCGCCCCAGCCGGCCTTTTCTGCAGCGACCTCCAATACACGATGGAGGGAACTTTGTTCCACCTCCAGGCGCAGTTCCAATGGATCTCTACTTAAAGCCTCTGCCATTTCGTCGATGAAACACTCACGCACGAAGGCGACATCGAAATTGTCAGGGACAGAGCGCCAGGCTCCAGTTCTGAGAATTCCAATGCTTACCGAGAAAATATTGGGTCGACTGGGGTTGTTCAGATTTGTCCTTGCGCGATTGTAGCTATAGGGGTGAAAGTAGTCATGGTGAATGTCGTCTTCACGCGTCCAGAACAATTTAACCGGTGCACCGACGGCGCTCGAGATTTCAACAGCCTCGCCGACGTAGTCAACTTGAAGGCGCCTCCCGAACCCGCCCCCTACCAGCGGGATGTGAACGACGACAGCGTCATTAGGCAGCCCTGTGATACTGGCGGCTCTCTGCTTGGCTTCCATCGGTACTTGTGTAGGGGCCCAGATCTCGCAACTGTCGGCGCGGACGTCCGCCACACAGTTCATTGGCTCGGCAGTAACGTGAGCGAAGAAAGGCACCTCATAATCCGCGCGTAGGACATCAGGATCGCTTTCATCATCACCGTCTTCGTCGAGTCTTTCTTGATGTCTCTGCCGGATGTTCTCCGAGTTATGCTCGGCTCGAGAACCCTCGTCCCAGGTAATTTCTAGTGCACGTTGACCTTGAATCGCAGCCCAGGTGCTTTCCGCTACCACGGCGACACCGTTAGAGATTTCTACGACGGATTGCACACCCTGAATATCCTTCGCTTTTGTGGCATCGAAGCTGACAACTTCACCTCGATATACCGGACATCGCGCGAGCGTTGCGTAGAGCATTCCAGGGACGGTTATATCACTGGCGAATTGTGCGCTGCCCGTTACGATCTCTGGATTATCCATGCGGCCGATGGGTGTGCCGATGTATACATAGCTATTGGGGTCCTTGTATTTGATGTCCGGCTTCTCGATGGTACCGGCCAACTCAACCAGGTCGGCGTATGAAAATTGCCTGCCGCTGGGTTCATGGAAGACTGTACTGCTCTCCGTGGTGCATGTTTCTGGTTCCACACCCCATTCCTGAGCGGCTGCTTCGACAATCATTGCGCGGGCTTGTGCCCCAGCGCGACGCAACAAGCTATAGCAGTCTGAGATCGCGGTGCTACCACCGATTGTTTGGTTTCCGTAGATGGAGTCTGCAGGCGCCTGTTCGATCTTCACTGCGGACCAATCCGTATCCAATTCTTCTGCTACGATCATTGCGAAGGCTGTTCGGGTTCCCTCTCCCAATTCTGGTCGGTGGACAGTGATCGTTACAGCGCCGGTGCCGTCGACCCTCAGATATAGGTTGGGCTCGAAGAGAGCATTCGGATCTGGAGTAGGGGTTGGCATTTGCGTTTCAGTGGGTAGAGGCGGAGATGTGGGCCGCGCGGTTTCTGTAGGCTCCTGTTGGCAAGCTTGAAGATAAGCAGCGACGATAAAGCCGGCACCGGCAAGGGAGGTTACCTTTACGAACTCACGACGGTTGAGCGCTGGTTCTCTACTCATGATCCACCTCCCACCTGAGCAGCCCTGTGGATGGCGCGGCGGATCCGTTGATAGGTCCCACAGCGACAGAGGACGCCGGACATGGCAGCGTCGATGTCATCATCAGTTGGGTTTGAGTTTTTAGCTAACAGTGCTGCGGCAGTCATGATTTGTCCTGGCTGACAGTAACCGCATTGAGGCACGTGTTGCTCGACCCAACTTCGCTGTAAAGGGTGACTGCCATCCGGTGAGAGGCCCTCGATGGTGGTGATCTCTCCTCCAGCTGCATTGGAAAGGGTGATTGTACAAGAGCGCACCGCTTCACCATCCAGGTGCACCGTACAAGCACCACATTGGCCGATGCCACAGCTGAATTTGGTGCCGGTGAGCCCGAGCTCATCGCGTAAGACCCAGAGAAGAGGGGTATCCGGAGCGGCATCCACTGTGTATTGGCCGCCGTTGACATTGATGGTAAAGGTTGCCATAACATACTCCTTATAGGATGGGAACACCTTTTGGATAGACCGATATCTACCGATTAAGAAAACGCTAACCAGGATTGTACATTCGCTTTGAGTACTCGCGTACCTGTTGATAAGTTCAACATCCAATGGTTTTGGTCGAAATGAGAATATAAAAGCTTATGTGGTTTTATGGAAAATGCAAGTTGCGATTATCCCTTCTTTGCGCCATTAATTTTGTGGCTCATGGACGGGGGAAGTTGGGGCTTTCTTATCCTGCGGTAGAGAGCAACCACATCCGGATGTAAAGAATCACCGATGATTAGGGATACCTTGGGTTCTACAGAATCTTGAGCGGATTCCGAATTTCATTGTGGGGTCGGCTTCGTCGACATGACAATCTAGTATTAAGACACATCTACAGGTCTCATGAAATAGATTGAGAAGAAATTGGTAGCCCATAGGGCTACCACATCGAAAGTAGCATATTCCTTACTCATTTGGAATTCATGCTAGATGTCCTTTGGATTATTCTGGTTTCCGATAATCCGTCTGCGGATGTGATTATGATGCTCATAGGTTTATCAGTCGTTCACATCATCATCGGCCATCATTAGATGAACTGCTGCGGTTCGGAAGGCCTTCGGTAGAGCAAGAATCTTAGGATTCTTCCCAGTGTACTTCTGGGAATCCTGCAGGGCTTCCTCGAAAGTCCCCCTGGTCTTCATCCCCATTGCCCGAGCATACCCAGGTTCATAAGCCCCGACGACATAGATTGCAGAGCAATGAATCTCGGCCAGGTGCCCACAAGCGATCATCGAAAATGGATGAAAAGCATGGTAGCCGAAGTTGTAGCGATATTTGTCAATGTAATCCTGCTTGTTGGTGAAGTATTCACTGTACTTGGCAAGGTCGGGAAGGATGTTGTGGTAATCCTTTTGGAACAGATCAAAGAGTTCACGATAGGCGGTGAATTCTTCATCATGGAAGTATCCGTTGCATATAGAGGAACAGATGACTACAAATGGTTCATTCATGGCCCTTTTATGGCGAATGACATTGGCTGAAATAGCTTGAAGGATCAGAATAGGATTGGTGCCATGACCGTTGCCATAGTGGAAATTCTGCGGCATACCGAACATCATGGTATCGAACTTTTCATTTGCCCAAGGCACATAGTTGCGTTCATTAGCGACTTCCCAAGACAGTGGTTGGATCTCACCTCCAAATCCTGAGAATAGGGCGATTTGGCGTTGCTTGGTGTCCAGGACCGCATCACACATGAAGAATTTTTTACCCATGCACTTTTCCATGTGCTTTCCAATAGAATCCATCCTTTTTCGCATCGTGCTGTGAACCGACACTGGTGTGAAGTCATCCAAGTGCATTACTTCAGGAATGTGGTGGGCAGCGATGGTCTTCCAGTGTGTGATCCCAGTTGCAGCCATTTTATAACCACCTGAATAACCACCGTACGGATTTCCCAAGACATGTCCAATAAGAATCGAAAGATCTGATTCAAATACTGTCTTATTCATAATGACCCGATTGCCATGTTCATCATATCCAAGATCGACTAGGTTTTCCCAATCCTCTGAGTCGTGATTGATGATCTGGTGGGACGGCATAAATTCGTCACATACTTGATCTCCCAATAAAGCCCTGATCTCTTCCATTGTGTTTTTCCGGTGGAGGCCATTAGAGCATATGAGTGTTATATCTTCCTTATTAACACCTGCCTCAAGGCATTGCTGGATCAGGATTGGAATGCTTGTCTTCCTGTGAGAAGTCTCCTGATAACCTCCCTTAACCTTGTCCGGGAAGCTGATTGAGATTGTCGAACCAGGCCCGACAAGGTCGGAAATGGGAGGCATTCCGATGGGGTTGAGAATGGAATGACGTGTTGCTTCCTCGACATTCTCTAGGTAGGGTGGATCTGGTACAGTCTCACCTGGGATAAAAACCTCTGCTGTATCCGGAAGTTTTGCTTCAAGTGTTCCTTCTCCATATTCAAAGTTTACGATTTTCATAATTTGTCCTCCTTGTACGAAGGCCGTCAGATTTGCAGATGGAGAATGTTAATATCTCATTTAACTCAAGGTCCAGATGGCGGAAGCGCGTGACGAATGGATGACCTAATGATTAAGTATGTTCCTAATAGAATCACAATTCCAGCCAGCAGTTGGGTCCACGTCAGAACACTGCCGAGGAAGGCCCAATCGTATAACGCCACAAATAATGGTTGTGTCATGGTGAAGATCGAGACCATCCAGGCATCGATATGATCAAGCGCCATGTAAAGAAACAAGAAACCCAAAAAAGGTCCGATGAATGCGCCGACAGCCATTACGCCGAGGGTACTCAGAGGTGGGATCTCGAACGGACCAGGAAGGATCAGGAACGTTCCAATAGCAGTGATCACGTTTCTGAACAATAGCATCATATAGGGATTGGTTTCTTCGATGATTACTTTACCTACAATCAAGGATGCAGCCACTGAGATCGACATGATGATATTCAGAAGAAGCAGTGTCCAGCCAATGGTCCCGCTGACGTATGAGAGTGAAAATCCACCAACCAGGATGATCACAGTTCCGGCCAAAGCAGTTAGGTTCATCCGTTCCTTTAGGATGATGACGCTCATGATGAGCCCAAAAAGGCTCGTAAAACGTGCGAGAAATGCGACTATCGCTGGTTGAGATGCTAATGAAATGGCAGTAAAGAAGGCTGAAGAACTTATTATCTCGAAAAGACCTAGACTGATTAGGCCTAACCAAATGGAGCGTTTTTGTGGAAAGATCAACTTCCTTTTGATTATAGCCGCAGCGAACACGTATACAGCGCCCATCAGCATCCAGATGGAAATGAAGCTGCGGGTGTTCGTTGTGGATAATGCTACTTTACTGAAGAGGTAAGTGCCTCCAATACAGGCAGCGGATAGAGTAGCAAAAGAGAATCCGATGATGAGGTCTTGTTTCTGGGTGAGGTTGCTAATTTGATTATTCCTGGGTTCTTTCTGCAAGTATCTACTGTTCAATGGGATCTCAAGTAGGCTCATTGTCGAAACGCAGCTTTGATTTATTGTGTTGCAGTTCACTTCGGATGGAATACCTTCAAAGTCTGAGCCTTTGAGAGAGCTCGACCATGATCGTTTAAAAGGCGCATTCTTTTATCCGATGTAGTTTTCGATGATCTTTTGAAGACCGGTCACATCGAATCCAATGTCACCAGTAAATCTCGTTAGTGCGACCAATCCACCATCGATGGACTCGATATTGGAGAGCATCCCGGCGTTTTCTTCTTTTAGTCCGCCTCCGTAAACGACAGCTGCCTTCAGGTCAATATCTTCATGCAAGATGTCTTTAACATTGGATGATACGAAACGGATATACTCTTCCCCTGGAGGGATTTTCCCGGGACCAATTGCCCATATGGGCTCATAGCCGATCGCAATCTCTCGCTCCCGGAGAAAATTTCCAACCCCCTCAAGGTTGCTAAGCAGTTGTGACTTTAGCACTCTTTGGACGCGAGGTTTCTGATCCTCGAACTCTCCTTCGCCACGCTCCTCTTGTGTTTCGCCAATACACAAAAGCACATTTAAGCCAGCCTGAAGTGCGCAGAGAACCTCATTCCTGATGATGCCGTTAATTGTGCTGAGTGCCTCTACTTTGATTTCGGGATTGTCCTTGATGCGCGCATCATAGGCCTCAAGAATTTGCAGTTTCGACTTTCGTTCTTCAGAGTGGCCGATGATGGTCCAGGTGCAGCCAAAGTTCTTCGCGGCCTTGGCGGGCAAGCTTGTTGTGAATGCCCCAAAGTTGCCCCCATCAGAGACATCTTCCCAATGTACACCCTGACATCCAATAGAGAGATTCACTGTTGAATCAGGATTGAGTGAATGGAGTTCTTGAATCGCGGCAGAGATCAAGCCCTCTGGCAGGAGGTAGATCACTCTTGCGTGTGGATTTGCCCCAAGTCCAAGCTGTGCACTGTCGTGGATTACGGAACGGATCCATTCTTGAGGATCATCCGCCGGGCAAATTCCCCCATACCGTTTTGAAATGTCAAACCGTTTGAGATTAATGAAAATGCTTTTCATGTGCTTTCATCCATAGCGTATCCTCGTCTAATCAATGTCCAACGTGCGATAGAATACCACGGCAGAATGCAGTGCACACAACAAATTGGTCATCAAGAATTAGAACGTCGGCATCTCTTCCTGGCTCAAGGCTCCCTTTTCTGTCTTGCAGGCCAAGCAGATGCGAAGGAGCAACGCTTGCCATCGTAATTGCGTCTTCCAGTGGTATCCCCATGTCATGTACGATCGTGTGCAGTTGGCGATTCATTGGCATGACACTTCCAGCTAACACACTATCTACAATGCGCACGTAGTCGTCTGTCTTTTCGAGTTCTCGCCCCGCCGTATCTTTGTATAGCCCATTAGGCATCCCGGCGTAGACAGTGTTATCCGTAGTGATGATCAGCCTTTCATTGCCTTTACATCGGTAGGCAATTTCGAAAGCAGGGGCGTGGACATGGATACCATCGGCAATAATCTGACTGCTAATCTCATTACACACCAGGGATGCCTCAATAATACCCGGCTCGCGATGATCCTGACGCCGCATACCATTGTACAGGTGTGTAACCGTGCGCATTCCGGCATCTACAGCGACGAGAGTTTCCTCGTAGCTGGCGAGTGAGTGTGCCCCTGAAGCAACAATCCCCACAAGCGCCATCTCTTTAATGATATCAACGGCGCCATCGATCTCCGGCGATAGGCACATCATCTTCAGATGTCCCCCTGAAACTTCCATCATTTCATGCAGTTCATTGAGTGACGGCTTACGAAAGTGTTCAGCTTGTTGTGCACCAGAAGCTGGATATCGATCATAGGGTCCTTTTGGAGAAGGATTGAAGTACGGCCCTTCCATTTGAAGTCCGAGAATCTGTGCACCATCCCCAGGATCATCTATTGCCTTAGTAGCTTCAGCAAGCATTCTTAAACTGACATCGAAAGACGAAGCACTAAATGTGGGGATAAAACTTGTGATCCCTACTGCTGGCAGCGCGTCGGCGAAAAGCCGTATGTCCCCCGCAACAGTACCAGTTGGAGAGTCGAGGCTTTCTTCTACATTGCCAAGTGTGATCCCATAACCGCCGTGAATGTGGATTTCAATGAAACCCGGACAGACGATCTTTCCAGATGCATCAAGGAGTTCTGCATTTTCAGGTATAGGGACGTTTTCCGATGGGCCAACTTGGCGTATTTGGGAATCTTGGATGAGCACGATGCCCTCAGGAATCGTGACATTGGGTGTGATAACCTTTCCGCCAACGATCGCGGTGAACTTGCCATTTGTCATCCTGAGTAGATTATCCTTTCATCGCTCCACCGAGCAGCCCTCGAATTAATACTCTTCCCATAATGATAAAAAGCACCAGAATTGGGATTGCGGTGATGACGGCTCCAGAGGTTAAACGGCCCCATTCAATGTCATAGGTTCCCATCCATTCATACAGACCAACTGGCAGGGTTTTGTTGGATTGGCTGACCGTTAACATCGATGCCATGATGAACTCGGACCACGAACCTATGAAAGTGATGATAGCCGCAACAGCGATTCCTGGCCTTGCAAGTGGTGTGATAATGCTCCAGATGACCCGCCATTGACTTGCACCATCGACGAAGGCTGCGTCCTCCAATTCTCGGGGAATTTGCATCAAGTATTCTCGGATGAGGATTGTTGCATAGGGTGCCATGAAGGTCGTGTATACGATGACCAATCCTAAAGGATTATCTTGAAGCTGTAACTTCGATATCAACAAATAGAGTGGCACCAATAGGAGGACGCCAGGAAAGAGGTAAAAAACAAAGATAAACCTCGAGAAACCTAGCCTCCCTCGATATTTCGCTCTCCCCAAACTGTAGGCTGCAGGAATTGCTAGGACAAGGACAATAATGACGGTAATGGAAGCGATTAAAAGACTGTTGATAAAGAATCGGACAAAGGCAGCATTGGTCAAGACTTCTTCATAGTGAGAAAGGGTAAATGATTCGGGAACAAGAGTGGGCGGTGTGAAATAAACCTCTGCAGGGTCCTTAATCGAGGTTGTGAACATCCAATAGAATGGGAATAGTGCGACGAGGGAGATCGCGGCAGCCAATCCATAAATAAGCAACAATCGAAGGGGGGATCGAAGTCTCTCAGGATTTCTAAATAACTCAATTTGCGACATTTAGTATTCCCGTCGTTGGACTTGATTGTCCGAAACTAAACGAGCTCTTCTTCAGCGGGCTGCATGCGGAAATACAACCAAGCCACACCGCCTAATAACAACGCCATAACGACCGAAAGAACTGCAGCTTCACTCGTTCGAAAAGATAAATATGCTTTTTGATAAATGAGGACGGGCAAGGTCGTGGTAGCGTCGCTTGGCCCTCCTCGTGTGAAAAGCCAGACAATGGCTACCTTGTTGAATGTTTGAAAGCCGCCAAGGAGAACAACTACGGCCATCACAGGCGTGATTGCGGGCCAAATAATATGGATAAACCTCTGGAAAGGACCCGCACCGTCAACTTTCGCGGCGTCAAACAACTCCTCAGAAATCCCAAGAAGTGCGGCAAGAATGATGAGTGCGCGTAAGCCAAAGAAGGTCCAGACGTTTACGCCGATAATAGTTGGAAGGGCTTGAGAGGTAGCAGCTAAAAACATTAAAGGATCTTCCACTAGGCCCAGACTGACGAAAATGTAATCGACTACGCCCAATGTGGGATGTAGCATGTAACGCCAGATAACAGCCGCAATCACATTTGGGATGATCCAAGGGATCAAGATCACGCTTTCGAGAATACTGTGACCACGGAAACGTTGGAACAAAAGCAGCGCAACAATCATTGCTACCGTATTGTTGACAATGACATTGCCGAACGTCCACGCTAGACTACGAATAAACGCTGAATGAACATCTGAATTGGTGAGAACCTTCTTGAAGAGGTCCAAACCGACGAAAGGGGCCTCGGTACCAATGATCCGCTGGTCGAACAAGCTCAGATATGCAGTGCTGACCACCGGATAGATGAGCACGAGAGATGAAAAAAGGAACAAGGGCAATATGAGCCAATAGCCAAGCGGTATCTTCAAGAATCTTGTTTGCCGCAATTCATTCCATCCTTGTCATGGCAAGCGCTTCATTGGATTGGCTAGACGCTATTGTTCATCCAGCTCAAAATTTTGACCTAATAGATCTCGAACTTGCGAAGGCAGTTCGGGCTATGTGAATGGTATTCGATTCGTAATTGTATTACTCTCCTCGAAGATGTCTAATGGAAATCCATCACAGTAAGTCTGTCATGATACGGTTTAAGCAAAGCGTCTGGTGTGGAGGGTGCTTCTCCGGGCACGAACATTAAGTTGAAGTTGCGGAATACGGGAGGAGTCTCACCCCTATCCAACATGATGCTGACCGCCTCCACGACAATCGCGTTTAGAATCCATGCATTTGCGATCATCGTTGCGGGTCCTACACGGCGATCATACTCCTCAATATCCAGGGCTGCTTCACCTGGGGGGCATTTGTTATCAATAACGATATCGGCGAACTCGTATAATTTTTTTCCGCTTGAATGAAGTGGTTTCGAGGATTTGCTAAAGTCCAGTGATGCTAGGGTGACCATTGTTAAATCCGCTTCCTTGGCTGCCAAACCAACATCAACTACGACTGGTAGATTGCCGATGTTGGAGACCACGATCATGAGTTCGCCAGGTTTAGCGTTGTGGGTATCGAAAAGGATGCGCCCATATCCTTCTAGTCTTTCAAGTGCAGAACCTTTAGCGGGGCCGAAGGCAGGCGTCATTCCCGCATCATGGATTGGATTGATGGATGCCAATCCTCCTGCCCGGACCCACATTTCATCGACGAGCGTGTGGGTGTGTCCAGGGCCGAAAACATGGATCATGTCGCCACTCTGTGTGAGGTCAGCGACCATCTTCGCGGTTTGAACGATGCTCTCCCACTCTTCTTCTTCAATGGCGGTTAGAATCTCACGCATTTTCTTCCAGTAATTCTTTGCAGTCATCTTCCCTCCAATCTGTGAGATGGGTTTGTGCCGAAAGTCGAATGAAGGCCCATCAGGGCAGAGCGGAATGCCCTGATGGGTATTCCTGTGTAGCCGGGAATATGGTTAGGAGATTAATTCCTCCATCTTTGTGTGTCCCCACTCTACGGCTTCTTCGGGCTCCATGCCGTCGACGACCATTTTCTGAACGGTTTGTGCGAGAACATTCTCGCCATCAATTGCGGCTACCTCGGGGTGAGGTTCGTCATGATTGAAGCCATAAACGACGGTTTCCCCAGACATCTCGAATGCAAGCAGGATGTGCTGTTTGTAGCGCTCGAGAATGGGTTGCTCCCAGTACGAATCTGACTGCGCCATTTCCTCACTCACGGGCATGTAAAGACCGGGCTGCATGTTTGCAATCCACTCTGCGTGCCTATCAGGCTCGGTCATGAACTTCAGGAATTCCGCAGAAGCTTCCTGCCTCTCGGCATCATCTGTAAGGATCATGGCTGCGTTGGCGCTCCCAACACTTTTATGAACGCCGCCGGGAGGAATCGGAATGCGGGCTGATGCGACCTCGTCTGCGAAGTCGGGCGATTCGTTGGGAAGTCTTGCGAAGATTGCACCAAAGATGGGAGTCATTGCTGATTGTCCTGTTAGGAATGAAGCATTTGCCTCCGGCCATGTCATATTCGGCGCATCTGGGGGAGAGTACTGGTACAACTCCCTGTAGTATCCAAAGGATTCCACGGTCTCAGGGGAGTTGAAGATCAGTGTGCCATCAGGTGCGAATATATCTGAGTGATTCACCGCCATGATGTCGGTAATGCACTGATCTGTGTAGAGGTGTTTGGAAGCTGGCAAAGTGATTGCGTAATTGTCGCCTCCTGTAAGTGCCTCTGCAACCTCCATCCACTCGTCCCAAGTTTCAGGCCCATTGGGGTATCCTAATTCACCTAACAGGTCTGTTCGATAGACCAACAGGTGCGTCAGACCGAACATGGGGATCGCCCAGGTGTGACCATCATATCGGAATACTGAGACTTGGTTGTCAAAGAAGCTGACATCGGAGTCAATACCCGCAAAGATATCGTCAATGGGCTGTACAGCACCTGTTGGCATCACCGAGTGCATATGGGCCCCGGTGGTGAATTGGATGTCTGGCTGGTTGCCAGCCTGAATGGCTGAGGTGACCTTTGCGAAGGCCTCACCCCAGTTGATCGTCTCCTGGGTCACATTAATATCGGGGTATGCAGCGTTGAACTCATCGATGAAGCCTTGGAAGACTTCAACACGATTGGGAGGGGTTTCCATATGCCAGAGCCTGAGCTCTATTGGTTGCCCCTCGATTACTTCAGGGACTTCCGTCGCGGCTTCTTCCGTTCCGGGTGCGCAGCTAGCGAGAGCCGCGGCCGCTCCAGTGAGGCCGCTTAATTTGAGGAATTCCCGTCGAGAGAATCTGTGTTTGGGCATTTTATTTCCTCGTCTCATCCTACGCTAAACTTACATGCGGCTTGTTTGGCATTGTGTGTCCGACTCGTCGAGATTTCTCCTTGGAAAATTCCCTCCTTTCTCGTCCATATCCAGAAATTTATCGCCGGATGTAACTGGTCAGAAAATCCAAATCTCTATCACGACTCTTCATGGTTGTCTCCAGTGCATCCTCAATGGACATGCCCTGGTGGACGATTTCCCAGATTCCTTGCGCAACCGCTCCAGGATCCTCCCTCCCGGGGAAGGTCACGTTTCGGCCTACGAGGGTTCCTCGGACGTTTGAACGTGTCGCCATCGCTGAGGAAACGACAGAGAATATCGGCTCAGGATTTTCCTTTGATGCGCCCCCCAGAATGAGGATAGGGAGCGTGGTGGCAATAGCCACTCTGTGGAAATCTTCACAATATGGAATTTTGATCCATTTATGGATTGAAGAATCCCCCAGGCCGGCAACGACACCAACGAGTTTTACAAGCTCGTCTGCAACATTCTTGCTAACCCATGCACCATTGTGGAAATCCATACGCAATGGTTCTACAAAGGGAACAGTGCCGTGCTTATTTAAATTGGTGACTGCTTGCGCACAATACTGGATTGTCCTTAACGTTCGTTCATCATCAGGCACGAAGCGGAACATCATCTTTCCGCCGTCAAGTTGAAATCTTGCTATTGATTTGGCAGTGTACGCATTGAATGTGTCATCAATTTCGCCGACAACGCCAGCAATTCCACCGCGCTGCATACAACCTATCAGAACCTTTTCGTCTAAGATGGAAGGTCCACCTCCCTCTTTGATGAGATAATCTAGAATGAGTAGGTCTTCAATAAAGTCTGGTGTGCCCATGAAGCCATCGAAATTCGATGCGACCAGTACTCGCAAGATCCGCCCAAGGTATTCTTGTCTATTGCCCATCTTGAACGGATCATTACCAATTCTTGTTACCCCCCTTGCAGGATGGTCTGCGGCTAAAATGGTTAATCTACCGTCCACTGTCAATCGCGAGCGCCGCTTACGTTCTTCTGCATTCTTGAGGATGATCTCAGGTGAGTCCACACGAATTTCAGTGATCTTCTCGAAGATAGTAGAAGGAAGAAAAGCGTCATTGTCGTAGGCATAATCAGCAAGTGTGTATTCCATCGACATCCTCTTGGGGTCTCCTTGCGTCCTTAGATCTTGAACAAATTTAAAAACTTGGGTACTCGAACACCTTTCAGTCGTGCAGTGGGCGGTAATGGCCCGTCGATGAGGGGTAGTGCGTATTCAATAAATGATTGTGTGATCATGTTCGTTGTCTTATTGATGTACTCACCTGGCAGGGTCTTTTCCTTATTGGCAACATCAACCAAGGGAACTTTGTCTGTGTCTGATGAATAGGGATTGTTGCTCTGGCGATTGAGTGTCACCATGAATGCGGTGTCACCTTCCACTAAATAATCCACCGCCTTACGCCCAACCATAAGGGCCTCTTGACGATCAATTTCCGAAACGGAAGCGCTGAAATCTCTACCAATCAGGCCGGGGCGTAGGAATCGTGATTGGAGGCCTGTACGTTCTCGAACGAGATTGGACAAATAGGAAGCCACTCCAGCAGTCAGTGCTACAAGGGTATGCCCAAATTGATCCTTATCAGTGGGAGTTACAACGTGCTCGCCAATGAACCGTCCAGTATCGTCACGGATGCCTTCACATACAACCACGAACACTCTCCCCAATTTTCCATGAACTTCAGAGACATCGGACAAAAATCTGTCCTCGTCAAATGAAACTTCAGGGACATACACCAGATGAGGTGCATCGTCTTCACATTCTTTCGCTAATACAGATGATGCCGCTAACCAACCAGAATTACGGCCCATGGTTTCGAGAATGGTCACATCATCGAATGTCCCCATCGCCTCTAGATCCAAACCTGCATCCCTGGTTGATGTGGCCACGAATTTTGCTGCGCTGCCGTAACCAGGTGAATGGTCCGTATGGGTAAGATCATTGTCGATGGTCTTGGGGACACCAGCGACGTACAGCTCGTATCCATTTGCTGATGCAAGTTCTGAAATTTGATGGCATGTATCCATTGAATCGTTACCGCCAATGTAAATGAAGTACTGGACTTCATGTGCGATAAAGACTTTCAGGATGCGCTCGTAATCCTCCTCAGATAATTTATGCCGGCACGAACCAAGGATTGAGGAAGGTGTTGTTGCTAATAAGTCTATTGTCTGGGATGGCTCCTGTCTCAGGTCGATCATGTCTTCTTTGAGTGCGCCTTCGATACCATGAACCAAGCCAAAGATGTTCAAGAATGACGTGTGTTTCGTTGCTTTTTGCAGAATGCCTGCAAGGGAGGCGTTAATCACAGGAGTAGGTCCGCCCGATTGACCGATAACAAGATTCCCGCTTGCTGATGCCGTCATTTGGCTGTTGCCTTTGCGACTGAGGAGAGTCTCATCCTCAATCCTTCAGTCCCATGAGCAGACTGTATGATGGAATTTGTGCTGCATCTGGCGTAATCGTGACTTCCACATTGGAGTGAAGTTGAACCAATGAACCTGGAAATGATGGAGTTACCGGACCTAAAAGTGCGCGTCGGAGAACACCAGCATGCCAGGATCTCATGAAGAGCATATGAATCTGCTTGGCACTTAATATTTCAGACATGCCTAGCGTACATGCCTTGGTTGGGACGATTTCAATATTTCCGTACGTACCTCCAATCGCAAACTGAATAATATCTCCCTCGCGAAGATCGACGACCCGAACACTCGTGTTCTTAAAAGTTTCTATGTCAACTTCTTCAAGTGGAGGGCTGTTAAATGCAATGTGACCATTGATCCCCAAACCGCCATAGGTAATATCGATACCGCCATATTCTTCGATTTTCTTTGGGATTAACTCTAGAGTATCCGGTGCTGGTATGAGAATTTGTTCATTAGGAGGACGCTTATCTTTTTCTAGTTGTTCGATCAGGCTGTGCTGGAAGAATGAGCGGAAGCTGAGTGGGTGGTTTGTGGGAAGAGGTCGCTCATCCTGATCGAGATATTCATCCATTGCGAAGATAACTAATGATTTACAGCTAACCTGTTCCTTATTACAGAGATCGGCAAAGTATCCATATCCAAGTGGACCGACTGGCAGAATCACACAGGTCATCTCACCTCTTGATGAATTGGTCTTGATCAATTCAATGAGTTCTCGCGCAAATAGATGTGTGAGCTCAGTATGTGAGTCTACGAGGTTGAACTGGTAGTCTCTGAATTGAGGGAACTGTTCAGCAGGAACGGAGTAATAATCCAGCATCCGAAAGATCCTATCTTCTTTACTCGCGCATCACTGACGATTCTTGGACCTATTAGGATGATAGCTGTGGATCTGCTGTAATGGCAGGGCGGTAGCTTTATGGATTGTGTGCCAATTCTACGTTTACTCCAGCATCTCTCAGCTTATCAAGAATCTGTTGAGGCGCTTTTTCGGTCGTAACGATCACATCGATATCGGAAATGGAGCAAACTTTCGCGAAATTTGGTTTACCGAATTTACTGCTATCAGCCAACAATATCGTGGATTTCGAGTAACCCATGATTGTACTGGCGGCAAGGGCTTCAGCCTCGTCGAAATTTGTTACCCCGTGTTCATTGGATAGGCCGTTTGTGCCCAGGAAGAACTTATTAATATAAACATCCGTAAGACCCTCATTCACTGAGGGCCCTACCAGTTCATAGGAATTCTTGTTCAAGACACCACCTGTTAGCTTAACCTGGACGCCTTGAACTGCCGTCAGTTCTGTCGCAATGTTGATTGCATTCGTGACGACTGTGATCCCCTCAAAAGAACGAAGCCGTATAGCCAATTGAGTGCAAATGAGACCGCCACTGATGGCAATGACATCCCCTCTTTGAATCATTTGCGCTGCGTGGTTGGCAATCGCCCTAGCTTCAGCAGGATCGACCGGCCACTTATAGGTTGGTATTACATCATAGTTGACGGAACTGGCGAGTCGAATTCCCGTTCGGGTTTTTTGAACGTGTCTAGTTCCATCCATTGACTTAATGTGGCGACGGATCGTGGATTGAGAGACGCCTAACTGCTGAACGAGTTCTTCAACGGACAACTCGCCATGTTTGAGAAGAAGATCAAAAATATGATTTGACTTTACCATTTTTTTTCACCGATTGACTATATTATTGCATAAAATAACCAAAAATTTAACCATGAATTGTCAAATCGAGATGTGATGGTCGGGATATTCTCATGATGGGTATCCGTCTTTTATGCTCTTTAGCTATACCAATGTTGTTCAATCAGGTTGTCATTGATGGCATTGGAAGCGAACCCTACTCAGTTGAGGGAGCACTTTTCCAAGTGAAGGTCTGTGTATGTTGAAAGGTCTGTAATCTGTTTCCTTGATGGGATCAATTGATGAAATTAAATGACCTCCCTAAGTCTCGGATCGGGCCTTCTTCCCGAATGGACAGCAACTTCTGAAGGTATCATGAAACGACATCAAGCCCCATTACGTCCTTCAACACGCCTCTTAACAATGTGAGTTCTTGCGGGGATGGTGATTGAAGTGGTGGACGTGGTCGCCCTACGTCAAAGCCAATCAGGTTCAAGGATGCCTTTGCATAAACAACGTACATTGGATAGCCCTGACGGTTTCGAGCTTCAAACAATGCCCGGTAGGCACGAAGAATCTCGAATAGCTCGAAGGCATCCTGAATGCGTTGTTCTCGGGCGGCTTCAAGCATGCTTGTGATCAGCATTGGATTGAAGTTGGCGGCGACGGACATAAAACCTGGTGCCCCCGAGAGAATGTTGAAAATTGCCGGTGGTTCTCCAGCAGGGATGACTGGGAATTGGTCACCAAAGAGATCTAATTCTTCATAGTATCGAACTGGCTGGGAGTTGTTTTCCTTGAGTGCTCCGAAGTTCTTCAACCCTGAAAGTCTCTGGATGAGGTCATAGGATGCATTGAGCTTCGTCGTCGCGGGATTGTTGTAGAACATAATTGGGATATTGATTGCGTCATCAATTGCGGTGAAGTACTTGAAAATCTCGTCCTCTGTTATCAAGAAGTAATACGGTGCCGTGATCATGACGCCATCCGCGCCCACTTTTTCTGCATAATTTGACAATTCAATTACCGTTGTTAGTTTTGTATCCGAGACTCCGGCAATCACTGCGATGCGCCCATTGACTGCTTGTACCGTGTGCTCGATGACGCGCTTACGCTCGTCATCAGTCAATGAGGAGAATTCCCCGGTTGATCCACATGGAATAACAACACGCACACCGCCTTCAATGAGATAATCGACAAGGTCCGGGATCAGTTCTAGCTTTAGAGAGAAATCATCATGCATCGGTGTGACAATGGGTACGAGTGTGCCTGATAGCTTATCTTTTAGTTCGGGTCGCATTCTTCATCTCCTGTTGTTTGGCAATCCATTGCAGTACAAATCACAGAATGTGCTGATTAAAGAATCGGATTGTAAATCTGATAAGCCAATATTCACGAGAACAAAGATCTATGAACATTGTTTTTCCACGCTCAACGTACTGCGAAGCGCTCATGGGCTTTCATCAATGGTTTATTGGCTCGCTTTGTACTCCGCATATGCTCGCTGCAATGAGATATATTCAGCGATACCGCTCTTCAAGTCGAATTCGGGTTCGTAGCCCAGCTGTTCACGTGCTTTTGAGATATCTAATGTGGTTCTAAAGAACTTCGCCTGCATATCGGTCATACCGGGACCGACTTGGACATCGATATCGGGTTCAATCTCCCGGATGGCTTGTGCGGCATCTTCTCCTGAATTGAGCTTACCCTGTGCGATGAGGAAGAGTCTTTGTTTGAGTTTTTTACCATCCGCATCGAGTGCCAGGAGTGTCCCTCTTGCAGCGTCTTTCACATAAGTGGAATCGAATAAAGCGTCCGAGCCCAGCTCATAATGTGTCGGCTTACCTTTCACCAAGTTCTCAATCGCTGGTCGTATATACATATGAGCCCACATACCAAAACCATACACGTTGGATAATCTCACGCCGACGACGTCGACATCATTGGTTGAGTAATAAGTGAGGGCAGCGATGTCCGCTGCTGCTTTTGAACCTCCATAGTGACCAACAGGATGCCCAGAGACAGGGCTGAACATGGGGTGTTTTTCATCCATAGGATCATATTGCCGTGGAATATAAACCCCGGTTGTGCTTCCATATACAATACGGCCCAATTTTAAGAGCCTGGCGGTTTCAAGGACGTTGATCGTACCCAGCAGGTTTATCTCATACGCGGCCAAGGGGTGCATATTGGCGTAGACGACGTCCTGCAGTGCGGCCAAGTGAACGATGTTTTCAATTTGATGCTCCCTCGCTGTTTGAATGAGATCGGAAAGTTGCACACAAGAGCCGTACACGAAGATAATTCCATTCTTTGATCCGTGAAGGATGAACTTCAACTCATCACTGGGTTTCCGAATGTCAAAAATAACAACCTTATCGCCGCGGTCAGCCAAGTCGCGGGCTAAATATGCTCCCACGAAACCAGCCCCACCGACGATCATAATTTTCTTCGACATCATTTATACCTTTCCGTCAGCCTGCAGCCAAGATCTGCGCACTCATCGAGTCCGTCTTAGAAAGTCCCCGGTAAACGTGATCTCCTTGAGGCCTCTGCCGGTGGATTGGATATCCGTGAGCGGTGCATGTTTAACCCTTTAGTGCACCAGCCGTTAATCCTCGTACAACATATTTATTCAGTAATAAGGCGAGGAAAAAAGTTGGGATTAGTGCGATGATGCAGAGCGCCATGACAGATGGATATGGAACAGAATAGCTGCGGACCAAATTGGCCATAATTAATGGGAGTGTCATCGTTTCTGTTTTCGGACTTACGATGAGTGGGATGAACAACTCGTGCCATGAAAAAATGAAGATGATGACGGCGCTTGCAATAAGGCCTGGAGTAGATAGAGGAAGGATGATTCTAGTTAGTGCTCCTAATCTCGTACAGCCATCCACTCGGGCCGCATCCTCCAGTTCATGCGGCAATGATTCAAAATAGGAGGCCAGGATTATTACAGCAAATGGCAGGTAGAAACCGGTTTCGGTGATGATGATACCTATGAGCGAATTGAGAAGCCCCCAGTTTCTTAGAACCACAAAGAGAGGGATCATCAAAACGAAGATGGGAACCATACGGCTCAGCAAATTAACCATCATCAGATGGCGCGGCCATCGGAGCGGCATACGTGCAGCAGCATAGGCCGCCAATGATCCGAACAATATTGTCAGGAATGTGACCGATATGGAGATCAGGATACTGTTGCGGAATGATGTGGGAAATAGCCCAACGACCGATCCTGCATCTAGAAGAAACGTGGTCTCTTCATAAACTGTCCCTTCTACCGATCCTGTGAACCACCAGCGGTAGTTATCCAGGATGATCTCCTTTGGTAGTGGATTAAGATAGTCAGAAAGAATGGCCCTTTCGGTTTGCAGAGAGCCCATGACTGCAGTCAGGACGGGCAGTATCAGAAAAAGGATNNTCCACTCTCTGGTAAACGAATCGGATGTAAATAAATGCCAAGATACTGATGATGATCGTGAGCACGTAGGCGGAGGCAGCGCCGATGCCCATCTCCAGAGGTGGGTAGAATGATGTGTAGTAAGCGTACCAACCCGCTGTCCAAGTCGAGTTGCCCGGCCCACCTTGGGTTAATGCGAGAATTTCATCGAAGACGATGATTGCCCATGTCGTTCGTAAGACTAAGACGACGGCCAGTACAGGCCGTAAGAGGGGGAGTGTGATGCCGGTAAATCGTCTCCAAGCATTTGCCCCGTCAATCCTCGCGGCCTCATAGAGTTCTTCGGGGATTCCCTGAAGTCCTGCGTGGAAGAGTAAGACTGAAAAGGGAATTGTGCGCCATATGTATGGAATCGCCACTGCAAAGAGTGCTATCTTGGGGTCTCCCAACCAGTGGATAAATTCGTCAATGATTCCGAAGTTGTAAAGGATTACATTTGCATAGCCGTACTTCGAGTTGAGGATGTATCCCCACATGAGGGCGTTCACGACTGGAGGGATCGAGAAGGGCAACAGGATCAGGAGATTACTCACCCTCGAGAGGGAGGATCGCTTCATATTGATGCCCAACGCGATGAGTAATGCAAATACAACCTGCATGATCACGGACACGGTCGCGAAGATAAAGGTGTTCTTGATTGAAAGGGCAAAAATTGGGTCCTCAATCAGTGCAAGGAAGTTGTTGAAACCGACGAATTCGAGTACACCGGTTCTGAGCTGGGCAGCGCCTAGTCGATGCAGTGAGAGGTAGAGGGCGTAGAGCGTGGGATACGCAATAATCGCAATGAGAAAGATGATGAGTGGAAGCATTAGTAGAAAAGCCAAACGCCCGGGTTTTGCATCGGTTACAGTGAATAGACCAATCAGCTTCTGCCAGGGCTTCCGTTTCTCATGCACACTCTCACTGGTTGAAGTCATATTCCGCATAGTCCTCGTTGCGAACTATATTCACTCTGACTAGTTTAACGGTCAATCATCCTGCGGCACAACGTTCGAACCCACGAAACCTTCAACCTTGGGTGATCTGTTCGTCACTAGGTTAATGGTTGTATCGAAAATCGAGATCTCGAAAGAGTTGTGTTTCCGTATTCATCAAGACCAACTTTGGTTTTTGATCTGTGGTGCAATTCTGATCAATAGTCCATAATCATCTTACTATCAAACATAGGAAAAGCCGAAGCAGGAGTGCGGGCGAACGGGTTTCTATGTGGGGATCATGATCCCCGTTTACGAGTGTTGATGTTCGCCCGCTCCCGCTTCGAACCTGTTGTGGTGTTGGGCATCACAACAATGAATGATCCGCGCGAGGCTATCGAGTTGCTTTTGCCTCGTCGACTGCCGCAATTAAGTCGTCGCAGCACTCATCAGCGGTGATTTCGCCTCGTAGGCATTCCTGCAGCTTCACATTCATGGTGTCAGCCCATTTGGGATACCATGTTGTGCTTGTGACCGGCACAGCTTCCTTCCAGGCGGTGGCCTTTTCGGTCTGTGCGATGTAGATGTCCAGGGTTGAGCTCTTCCCCTCGACTGTATCCAGATACATCGGTGAATCTGTGATTGACTTGTAATTGGGGATCGTCCCTTGCCTCTCTGCCCACATTTCGAAAGCGAGCCACTCACCATCCTTGGTTTTACCGCCAATATACTGCATCCACTTCCACGCCCATTCCGTTTCAGCAGCGGCGTTCAGCATGACGTTTTGGTGTGCGAAGCCCAATGTGGCGCCAGTGCCCGGCATCATCATGAATTCGGTTGTATCTGCTGCTGGATACTGTGCTGGATCCTGCTGCGTCCAGGCGATGCCGTCGTGCTGCGGGCCAAGGTAGAGATAGTCGCCAGTGCCGAATGCCTGTGCGGCGGGTATGAACCTAACCTCAAGCGAAAGCGGATCGCTAATCTCCCACTCGAGGAATGTGCGCCTCCACCAATCGAGCGTTTCCCGTGCAACCGATCCGGGTCCAAGGGCTGGCGTTCCGTCGCTTTCAAATATCACACCGCCCCGATTCCACACAAGTGAGAAGAAGGTTCCAGGCAACTGCTCTGATCCAAGACCGGCAACCCAGATGTATGGATATTCTGCAACACCATCGGTCTTCGCCTTGAGGCACTGATCAACCATCTCATTCCAGCTAGTGTATGGTTTTTCAATGCCTGCCTCTTCCAGCTTAGCGCGGTTGAGCGAGAGAACGTAATTCATCATCCCTTGTGGAAGCCCGGCATAAAGGTCGGCTTCGTAGTTGAGGCTTGATTCAGTGACCGGGTTGAAGTCGTTGACATATACCATGAAGCCTGGTCCCGCATTGATCGGCAAAACAGAATCTACCTCCAGGAATGTCCCCATGTTCATGATGGGCAAGAACATGGCGTCGACTTGTTCACCGGTGGCATAGAGCGTGAGTGCTTTGGCAAAGGCTTCCTCGTTGTTGGTTTGGTAAAGGATCTCTACAGGGACGCCCCAGTCTTCTTCGAATTTTTCTGCAAGAGGGTTGAAGATATCTTCGAAGAAAGCCCTGACATACACGATCTTCTCTGGTTTGGGGGCGGCGGGTTCATAAGCCCAAGGTTCGTCCTCGGCCCCTGGGGTTGGAGTGACCACCTTTTCAACTTCTTTTTCAACTTCCCGGGTGACCTCGTGGGTGACCTCAACGGTAATGGTTTCCGGCGTTGGGGTTTCTTGAGTTGCACAGGCTCCGGCAACAATTCCTCCGCCGGCAATGCCCAGCGCTCTTAAGAAATCCCGTCTATTAATTTTCTTCGACATATCCTTTCCTCCTAACTATGCGAGTATGCGTATTTCTGGGAAAGGCCGTGAAGCACGAATACTCTTTTAGCAAAAAAGGGGCGGATCTGCTTTCAATTCCTTTTCAGCTCTGTTGCTTTAGGCTCATTAACATTTTTCTGTAAGAGTGGACTTCTCACCTCACTTTCTGATACTTTCTCATCCTGGCAGGTTATGGAGGAGAGATCGAACAAGACGGAAAGTGTCGTGCATCATTCCGGTACATGGAAGTCATTGAGTGAATGCTCTTTTGAAGAAATCAATGCTGGCTTCCTGGTTTAATAATGCACTCTATTCTGTAGGACATAACAATATGGACCGAGGAGCGTCGGATTGGATCGATGAAGAATCCACCATCAAGTCTGCACTCATGACACAAAGGCAAACGCCTTAGAAGATAATCAAACCCACTTAAAAATTGGCAAGTACAAGCTTTGTATACAACAATATTATTATTCTGTCAAGAAAAAAATACTTGAATTGCATTTTCCGTGATAATTTAGTATATTTACCGTGTATTTTGGGTTGAGAATGAATGCGCCAGGGAACGCAGATGGTTTTTCCATCCTGCGGATGGTGCTAGGTATATTCTCCCCACAGACTAGCGAAAAGAAGATTGTGGATATTGAGCTGATCCGTGGAGTAGAGCGATCATAAACGGCTCAAGTTCTTCAATGGGACATGATTGTTGAGGTCAATCGAATGGTCAAACCTATTGCAAGGCGTTCATCAGTCCGCGACCTTATCTATGATCAAATTGAGTCGGATATCATCAATGCCGTGATGCTACCTGGACAAGAAATTGAAATCGCGGCTATTGCTGATCAATGGGGGGTGAGCAGGACTCCTGTACGAGAAGCACTTTTTATGTTGGAAGCTAATGGTTTGATCGAATTTGGACTGCGAGGTCAGCCCCTTGTCCGTAAACTCTCTCCGAAGGAGGTCGACGATACCTATTTCATCCTCGCAACGCTTGAAGGCGCGATGGCGAAATTGGGTGCGGAGAAAATTGGTATATCGGAATTAGCCAGGATGAAAGGCCTTATTGCCGAATGTGAGGTACTGGTTGAAGCGAATGAGTATGCATCTTTTCGTGAAGCAACCCTTCGCTTTCGAGAGGTCGTCTATGAGCAGTGTGGCAACAAGCGTTTAGTCGATCTTGTAAGCTCACTGTGGATCCAGGTTAGACCCTATGGAACCTGGCTCTTATCGCAACCTGGAATGGCAGCCGCGAGATTGGAACGTGACCACAAAATTTTACAAGCTTGTGAGCAGGGAGATGCTGTCCTAGTTCAGAAATTGGTATACGAGGGCGTCGAACTCGCAGGAAAGAGGATTGTCAAGCACCTGCTAGAAGATGAGGCAAGCGAGGGACTTTGATCTGATAGTCTCTGATTCTCAATACCCGATTAACTCAATAAACTTGACGGATTATGATCGATGATCATTGACATTCATACTCATACTTTCCCACCGCTAGGGTCAATGTGTGGGGAGGATCCTCCTGAATTGCAGATGCGGTTTCTTCAACACCACCTCTACTTTCATCATCAGGGCTGGTATTGCGAGCAAACAAAACAAATAACCCTTGAACCAAGTTTATATGATAGCGACAAACCGGGCATTAATGGCATGCGTGATGTGGACTTTCGTGTCGGTGGGTTCGGACGTTTGATGTATACCGATAACGGAGAGAATTTCTGGATTCAGTGGTTACCACCATCTTTTCGAGAGCTAGAGTGCACTCCGGAGTTGCTACTTGCCAATATGGATTATGTCGGGATCGACTTTGCTGTCCTTTGCCCGACGCATATCTACGGAGAATTAAACGAGTACACGAGCAATTGCGTCCGCTCCTATCCTTACCGTTTCGTTGGCATCGCTGCTATCAGGGAGTGGAGGGGTTTTGAGGGAGATGAAATAGCGCGCTTGACAAGGGCCGTGGAGGAGATGGGCTTAATCGGTCTGCACTTTGCAACAGAAGCATTTTTTATGGTTGATTATCTGGAAGATTGGAGCAGTAAGCGATTTGATCCGCTATGGAAAGAAGTTGAACGATTAAATATTCCCGTATTTTGGGATATTTTCAGTTGGGGAAATGACCCTTGGGCTCAATGGAAACTTGAAGCGAAAAGATTGTCAGACTGGGCCAATAGGTTTTCTCAGATTCCCTCACTCATCACCCATGGATTACCAATACTCAGATGGGAGCATTCGGCTGACCATGTTGTGATTCCCGATTTCATTTGGGAATTGTATCGTCGCCCAAACATCTACGTTGAGGTGATGCTTCCTGGTCAGCTTGGACAAGAGTACGAGTACCCCTATCCAATCGCAAAGACGATATTGTATGAACTTCATCAAGAGCTTGGACCTCACAAGCTGGTTTGGGGTTCAGATCTGCCCACCATTGAACGAATGGTTACATATCGGCAATCTCTCGAATATCTGAAGTATTGTGATTTCCTCAATGAAGAGGACTATGGATTGCTTACGGGAGGAAATGCAAAGCGCCTGTTGAAGTTGAGTTAACTACAGCGGGATTGGGAATTTTTACTTACAGTTAGTAAGTAACTTGCTAAAGAGTACAATGTATTCCACAGAGTGGGTCAAGACTCAAAAACACCGCTTCTATACCCATAATTTCTTATTACCAAAGTCGATTTTATGAAGTGTGTACATCACATTACCTCCAGTGACAAATCACAATGCAAACTGGAATTGAGCTGGAGTGTTCGTACATCCTTTGACCATACAACGCTTACATACATCTCCTTATAGTGAAGGGAGATCGACCGGTATGAAGTGCCCATACTGGGCAGGATTCTGATCAGTACCATCTCATTGACGACATACGCCTTATTTGTGAATGATATGAGTTATGTATCTCACTTTCAATATGCTAAGGAGGCTTACTTAAATGGAAAAGAAAATCATTTCACTTCCTGGCGGTTCCGGTCAGAAACTCCCGTTCTCACCAGCCGTAGTGTATGGATCTATGGTCTTTGTATCTGGTCAGATTGGAAGAGATGAAACTGGGAAGCTACATGACGAAAGCTTTGAAGCGCAAGTTGTTCAAACGATGAAGAATGTTCAAAACATCCTCGAGCTTGCAGGATCATCCTTTGATAAAGTTTTAAAGATTACGGTCTACTTGGCGGATTTCGATTTGTTTAAAGAGTTCAATGAAATCTACCGAGGGTATTTTGAAGGAGATTTTCCAGCTCGTACTACTTTCCAGGTGGGCAGACTTGGCCCAGGTGTGTTAATCGAAATTGATGCTGTCGCGCACACTTAAAGAAATGGATTATCGGTCCCTTAAGATCGCAGAGATCTTGTTGATCGAGTTGCAGTGAAGCCACAGCAGTTCGGAAATGACGTGGGCAGGATTCGCAGTGAGGAAGCAACTAACCTGCACTTTTGT
>JABAOH010062865.1_pt2 | contig 66324 bp, 54 predicted proteins | sample 7062181 | NCBI WGS metagenome assembly JABAOH01 (sample SAMN14538630, study PRJNA623070) | marine sediment metagenome | biome: marine biome [ENVO:00000428]; feature: marine pelagic biome [ENVO:01000023]; material: deep marine sediment [ENVO:00002113]; isolation source: pool of 5 deep marine... | reverse complement strand
ACACCGGCCACGGCAAACCGAGTGAGGGCCAGCCCATCCGCGAGCGCCACGACGTCGTCCGGCCAGTCCGCGAGCGTGCGGCCGGGCTGGAAGTCCGAGAGGCCGAATCCGGGCCGGTCCGGCGCGATGAGGCGCAGGCCAGGCCGGAAGGGGGAACCAGGGAGCAGCCCCCAGGAAAGCCTGGACCCGGGATTGCCGTGAAAGAGGAAGATCGGATCGCCGTCGGCGTCGCCGTATTCGGCGTAGCCGAGCCGCCGACCACCGGACAACCGGAGAACGTTGTCATCGCGTAGAACCGTCATGATTCAGCCTAACTTAGTATAATGTTCGCCTACTCATCACCGTACTGCGACGCAAAAACCTTTTTCACGATATATCCTGTCTTGTCGAAGTCTTTTAGCAGCTTCGGCTTTCGTGAGATGTAATAATTGTTAACCATGAATTCCCAACCCCACGCTACTTGACCCATCTCCCACCGTGCCGGGCCAGTGCTAGCCGGGGCAACTTCGATGTTGATGCCCCCTTCCAAGCCTCCCTACCCGCCCCATCCCTTCCGCCTCGCCATCTCCCGAACCCGATCCGGGTGGACGTTCAGCCACCGGCACCAGAACCGCAACACCTCACTCTCGTTACAGAGGAATCGCCGCGCGTCAATGCTCACGGGGCCCCGCCTCTGTGCATCCACAATCGCCAGATGGATTACGGCCTCCGCCAGCCGCTTGTAGGGCTTCAGGTCCGTCCCGTTCGGCAGCAGATTGGGCACGTACACATACGGTGTGTCCTTTCGTTTAGAATGGCGATGGATGCTTGATTGGGTGCTTAGTCTGAAAGATCCCATCTTCGAAAAAGCAAAACGCGCTCCGGGCCGTCTTTGCCCCGAAGGCATCTAAGTGCCTGGTGCGCCAACAATTGTGCCGGAAGTCAGTTATGAGCTCTGTCTACACCGGTTCCATTCTTGACTCTCCTGACGAGGCCTGGCCAGCAGCTGCTGTGGCCGGACCGCTACCACTGGTACGTCGAGGGCGGAACATGCCGCCGCAGGAGCAGGTGATCCTCCACGCCCCAGACGCCCGGCATAGTCTCGGCGGCCCCGCGCCACCAGCCAGGCGATGCCTTCCCGCCGAAGCTGCGTTCATCCGAGCAGCTCCGTGATCCTGCGAGCCTCCGAGGCGATCTGCCTGTCGGTGATTACACCGACAATGTCCGCTGGATGCGGCGACGTACGATCACGAGTAACAAGGGCGACGTTCGCATGGTGCGACCGCATCGCCGCTAGCACGTCGATTAGCACGTCGGTCACAGCCACAAACACGCAATCCCTCTCGGCCAAGTCCCCGAGGGTGGCCGCTGACGAATCTGAGCCTGATGCAACCGGCCTTGAGCAGAGCACCCCCACAACCTCTCCCTCGCTCTGGACCACGACGACAGGATCGCTCTTCGAGGCCGTCTTCCGTTCCGGCCACCAATCCAAGCCGTCCTTAGCGTGGAGGACGACGAAGTCGCTCGTCATCACGTCCGTGGCCCGGCGTGCGGTAGTGAAGATCGCCTGCAAGCCCACGGGCACCGGGTGGCCGCGCCGGAGAAGTTTCAAAGTGTAGATGCTCGCGTGCACGATCTTATTGCGGACCGTGTAGGTAATCGCCACGGTGAGTATCACAGGGAGGATGGCATTGTAATTGCGGGTCATCTCGAAGAGCATGGTGATGGCAGTCACGACGGCCCCCGTCGTGCCGCCGACCATCCCCGCCATTCCCGCGACGGCGAAAACTGTTGCATCGACGGCCAGGTCGGGGAAGATCTGTTGGGCAACGGTTCCGAAGAATCCGCCCAGCGCCGCCCCAAGAAACAGGGATGGGGAAAAGATTCCACCGGACGCTCCCGAACCGAGTGTCAGGCCCGTGGCCAGTAACTTGGCCCCAACCAATAGCAGCAAAAAGGCCGGGGAGCTCAGCGTGCCCCGCAAAATATCTTCGATCGTCGCGTACCCGACTCCGTGCACGTAGTAGTGACCGTACTGAGTCATCAGCACGTAGATCATCACGCCGACAACCAGCATCCCCAGCATATGCCGCGTGTAGTAGTTGCCCGGCAGACTATCGAAACGGTCCTCGAACCAGTAGATTGCGCGGACAAACAGCGCGGCGACCAAGCCCAGCAACAGTCCAAACCCAGCAAACAGGAGGAACACCACCGGGTTGCCAAGGTGCGGAGCCGGGATAGTCAGCTCCGGGATGTTGAACGCGGGTTGCAGGCCGAGGAAGTATCGGCCGACGTAGGTCGCGGTCGCCGTGGCCAGCGCGACCGGGAGGACTGTTACCGCAGTGATGGCCGGCATCACGAGCTCGGCGGCGAATGCGAGCCCTCCGATGGGGGCGTTGAATGTCGCGCCAATGCCTCCGCCGACGCCCGCGGCGATGAGCGTGACGCGCTGTTTGACCGGCATCGGGATCACTTGTCCCAGAATGGAGCCAATGGCGGCACCGATCTGGGCGATCGGTCCTTCCCGGCCCACCGAACCCCCGCTTCCGATCGACAGCGCCGATGCGATCGGTTTGACCACGGCGACGACCGGACGGATGCACCCCTCCTTGTAGTAGATCGCGTCCATAACCTCCGGCACGCCGGCCCCCTTGGCCTCGGGAGCCAAGGTCTTCACCAGGAACGCGACACCGACCGCTCCGACGACGGGTACCAGAACCACCCATGCTTCCCAAGGGCTGGCGGCAGTGTGTAGGTTCGCGTTGTATTCGAAGGACAGTTCGCGCAGAAACAGTAGGTTGTGGACCACGCCGATGAGTTTCCGAAAGACGACTGCGCCCACGCCGGCGATGATCCCGACCGCCAGCGCCAAGAGCGCCATGGAAAGGATTCCGAGCGGCTTGGATTCGGCGACTTGGTTGTCTTGCCTCACGGTGCTCCTCGGTCCGCGCTATCAGGTTTCAAAGCACCTGGAAAGCGGGGGTCAGGTTCGGGGTACACGCAACCGCCCTGCACCCCCGCCCGTCGAGCGGCAATGATGGTATCGATAGAGGGGCGGGCCGCTGTTGGGCACAAAAAGGGGTCCGAGTGCATTTTCCTGTTTTGCCGATTACGTCTTGCGTGATCGTCTCCATAACTCTCCCGTCACCGACCGCCTTAACATTGCCTCTGTCTCTCGCTGAAAGTTCTTCTTTCAAATCACTCGCCTACGCCGCGGCACCGTGCTCGTCCCACTCCCTCGCTTCGTCCTCCCGCTTCACCTGCACCGCAAGAACCGGACAGGGTGCCTTGCGAATCACGGCCGCCGCGACGCTGCCCAGAAGGACGTGCGTAAGGCCTGTGCGCCCATGGGTCCCCATGACGACCAGGTCAACCGCCTCCGTCCGGGCCTCGGCCACGATGACCTCGGCGGGGACCCCAACCAAAACCTTGCGGCGGGCGCGCAGCCCTAGTGCCTCGACCGCCTGCTGTCGGCGCCCGAGTTCCTCCTCGAGGGGTGTCAGGTAGCCCTCCGTCCACGCTGCCGGCGGGGGGACCAGGTGGTCCGCCACCCCGGCCAGTTCGGTAGGACGCACCACGTGGAGTAGGATGAGCTCGGCCGCCAGGACATCGGCCAACGTCAGGGCATACCGCCAGGCCCCTTCGGAGACGGGCGACAGGTCGGTCGCCCACAGGATCCGTTGTACCGTGGTGAGGGGACGGTCTCCCTGCCCCAGCCGAAGTGCGAGGACGGGGATGGGAACTGTCCGGAGCACCGCCTCGGTGACGCTCCCCATCAACAGATGGGCGAGGCCGGTGTGGCCGTGGGTCGCCATAAGGATGAGGTCGGCCCCGCTCCGCTGGGCCGCCCAGGCAATTCCCGGGGTTGCCTCGCCCACTTTCACCTTGAGCTCCACCGCCAGGAACCGTCGCAGCTCGGCCGGCACCACCGCTTTGAACCACTCCTCCAGCCGGTCGCGGACATGGGTCAGGACCTCCATCTGTGCCTTTCCCGCCCCGCGTCCTACCTTCTCAAGCAGCTCTACTTCGGGGAGGGCATGAAAGAGGATCAGGTCGGCTTCTGCCCACATCCCCAGCTCGGCGGCGAGGCGGCATGCAAACTCGGCACCGGAGGAGAAGTCGGTGGGGACGAGAATCCGTGTGATCTTCAATGGCAGACTCATGGTCTTCCTCCTGCCTTGGACCCCTGGAACCATAATCCCCGTTCAGGGTCGCGCAGCCAGGGGCATGATGGCACTAGCAGAACCCGTGCTTGGCCCCTCAGTCCGCTGGTTCCAGCGGACTGCTCTCGGCGTCTGCCGTCTTGGGCCTCCGCCCGTCCCCACGTCAGTGCAGAATGCGAGGTAATCAACGGGACCCACGCCGGCACCCGGGAAGTCAATCTCCATGCTTCAGCCGTAACCCGTGAGGATGGCCCCGCACCTGATGCGAGTCGGGGACATGAGAACCATCCTCCCCACATTCTCCCGGCCCGTTCCCGTAGGTTGACCTTGCGGTGCTTCATCCCACTGGCTGGTGGCGTCATACGTCATTGCCCCGCTCTGCTTTTCGCGCGTATCGGATGGGAAGAGAAAAGGGTTGCCCTCCGCTTTTCCAGAATGCTATAAGTGAAAAACTCTCGGCCCCAGGACAGAGGAAAACACGTCCATCCTCGGCCGGGAGGGGGCGGCTTTACCGTGTGTGCCTGGCAGCGTGTGCGGTGAAGCCGCCTAAGCTCTTACGATTCCCCCGAGAAGGGGCGTTTCTGCTTCGCTACTAGCCTCCGTCTGAGTTTCCCCGGGGGCCTCTTGCTTCGAGACATTTCTTGGTACTTGGGCCCCGGGCCCGCCTGCGATGGTTTGTTGAGGCGCTGGCCTGAAAACAAAAGCGCCCCCCGGGTTATAGTTCGCCCGAGAGGGCGTCTGAGTGCTTGGTGCGCCTTCGATTGTGCCTAAAAGGGGCCCGGGGGCTGTGGTCACCCCGGTTTGATCCTGCCACTGCCTAAGGGGAGCTACGGACTCCCCCCTCCATCAACCACCCAAGTGACTACCCGAGGGGACGCGTAGAATTAAATCCTTTCTACCCCAAGATGCTCACCCCCTGTCAAGCCCAAACTGCTGTCGCATTACGAGGGGCATCCGGGGGGCATTCCGTGTCAAGACCTGGGGGAGTCCCCCCCAAGAGGCAGTGGTCAGGCCTTCAAGCCGCCAGGGCAGATTACATCTATAAGAAAGTTGGCCGTGTCAACGGAAGAGTCCCTTCCGCGCTCTTTGGGTGTCAGACCATACATCCAACTACAAATCATCAGTGGGGGGTGTGCTGATTTGCGCATTGGCGGTCGCAACAGTGACCTGCTAATTGGTAATCAGATCCCTACCGCCCAAACCCAGCAAATCAAGTCCTTCCATGACCCGCTACCACGGTGCTACCAATATCACCCCGCCTGCGACAGCCGGAAGCCTCCCCGGAAGTGCCCGCCTTAAAATAGGGACAGCGCCCAATTTTTTGCGTGAGTATCGAGAAGATCCGCTGCCTTCCCGAGGAGAAGCCTCGGGCGTTGCCACTACTGGCCGTAAAGCACTCGGTCATCCCCCGCGCGCCTCGTGAGCTTGATCTGGTCAAAATGCTCCAGATAGGGGATCGCGTGCTTCCGCGTCACGCCGAGCAGATCCTTAAAGGTGGGAACGGAGATGGAGGGGTGTTTCGCCAGGTGGGCGAGAAGGAGGGCCTTGGCCTGCTCGTACGCGTCGCGATGCACATAGAGATCATCCTTAATCTTGATGAGGGTGCCCTGCTCGACGAGACGGAAGAAGACCGCCTGGCCCCTTTTCCGGTCGGCGCCGGCCTCCTTGAAGGCTGCATCCATGCTGGGTGGATGGAGTGCAGCTCTTCGGTAGCGGGTCTCAAGCCGTTCGGTGAGGGCTGCCTCTTCAGGAGAGAGTTGGGGGCGGTGTGCCGTCAGGCGGACTCGATCCCGGTCTTGGGCGACCTCTCCCGTCTCGGTGAGGTCGGACAGGAGGTGCGCGAACAAAAGAGGGGAGACCCCCCTGGCCAGACGACTCCGGAGTTCCTCCTTCGAGATTCCCTCTCGAAGGGGGTGCTGCATGTGAAACTGCCTCACCAGGCCTACGATTGTCTGCCGCGCCTCCTCATAGACCTCCCGGTGGAGGTAGGTCTCTCCTTCCCGCCCTTTGAGTGCAATGATCTTCCCGGCCGTCAGAAGGTCTCGAAGTTGTTCCTCAAGGCCCTGAGGGTCCATACCGGCTTGAGCCTGAAGGGCCGGGAGAGGGAGGGGGGAGGTGCTGCTGCTCTTCAAGAGTTGCATGAGGCGGTCCCGAGAAGAGCCCTGCTCGAGGATCCGAAGGTGGGCCACGACCTCTGGGCGCCGCCGTCTCTTGAGGGGTGGGCAAGGGTCCAGGATGATCCCACCCCCGATCGTGGTCGCGGGGGAGTAACTCCGGAGCACATACCGGTCGTGGAGCATGGCGGCGGTCGGCCGCTCGAGCCGCAGATGCACGTACGCTTCCTCGCCTGGGTTCACGTTATCGCGATCCAGGAGAATGAGACGGGCCAGGATCTCGGCCGTCCCAAGATGGAAACGAACTCGAGCACGGTTGGTCAGGGGTTTGGGCGCGTCCGGCAGGAGGGCCAAGGTGGCCTCCACGGATGTGCTGACGCGGAGGGTATCAGGGAGGCAGAGGAGATCTCCACGCTCGATCTGGTCGGTCTCGAGTCCGGGAAGATTGACGGCCGTTCTCTGGCCCGCCGAAACCTGTTCCACGCTTGCATTATGGACCTGGAGCCGGCGTACCCGGGAGTGCAGATCCTTCGGGAGGATGACGACCTCATCACCGATGCCGAGCGAGCCAGTCCACAGCGTCCCGGTCACGACGGTCCCGAACCCCCGGATCGTGAAGACCCGGTCAATGGGGAGGCGGACGATTCCGTCTCCCCGCCTCGGATGTGGTTCGGCACTAAGGCGCGCGAGCGCGTCGCGGAGTTCCGCGAGGCCCTCGCCGGTGACGGCGGAGACGGGGAGGATTGGCGCCTCCTGAAGGAATGTCCCTTCCAGAAAGGTTCGGATCTCCTCTTGGACGAGATCGAGCCACTCCGGATCTACGAGGTCCTTCTTGGTCAGCGCCACGAGCCCCCGGCGAATGCCGAGGAGCTCGCAGATGTGGAGGTGCTCACGCGTCTGGGGCATCACCCCTTCGTCCGCCGCGATGACCAGGATGACGAGATCGATCCCTCCCACCCCGGCCAGCATCGTCTTCACGAACCGTTCGTGGCCGGGAACATCCACGATCCCGAGCGTGACCTCCTCCCCGAGGCGCAGGAAGGCAAAGCCAAGCTCGATGGAGATGCCCCGCTCTTTCTCCTCCTTGAGCCGGTCGGTGTCGATCCCGGTCAGCGCCTTCACGAGGGCAGTCTTCCCATGGTCGATATGGCCAGCGGTCCCGATGATAATGTGTTTCATGTTCGCAAAAAAGAAGGCGATGAGCGCGCCTCACGGCGTCGTGGGGCCAGCGCTCCGCTTGTAGAGAAGGACCGTACGTCGGAAAGTTAGGACCGTTTCCCCCCGTTGGTTATATGCCCGGGTCTCGACAGAGACTACCCCCCGGTCCGGCCTGCTCTTGGATTCCCTCTTATCGAGAACCGTGCTTTCGGCGTACAGTGTGTCTCCGTGGAACATAGGCGCCAGGTGCTTGACCGCCTCGTATTCCAGATTGGCGACGGCCCGGAGGCTGATGTCCCTGACACTTAATCCCACCGCTACGGAGAAGACCAGCATTCCATTGACCAGGCGTCGCCCGTGCTGGGTCTGGGCAGCGTAGTGGGCGTCGATGTGTAATGGGTTTGAGTTCATGGTGAGCGAGGAAAACCACACGTCGTCGGCCTCGGTAATGGTCCGCCCTGGAAAGTGCTTGTACGTTTGCCCCGGTTCCAGATCCTCAAAGTACGGTCCACTCATTCGCTCGTCCCTCGGCTTCCCGATGGCTTCCGATCCCCTGGTTTCATTTTTCTCGTGCGTCAAATCACCTGTTCCCGTCTGAGGTCAGTGATCTCTCCGTCGGTGAGGCCGAGCCATCCTTTCAGGATCTCCTTCGTATGTTGCCCCAAGAGGGGGGGAGGCAGGACGGCTCCTTCCGGCGCACCACCCATCTTGACAGGATTCCCCAGTACCGTGAGCGGGTTGCCCGTCGTCGGGTGAGGCAGGGTGTGGAGCATTCCACGGGCCGCAACCTGGGGAAGAGCGAGGACCTGATCGATGGCATTAACCGGGGCGGCGGGAATCCGGCGCGACTCAAAAATGGCCATCCATTCCTCGGTCGTCCGGGCATTGAGGACCTCCTCGAGGATCGGGATGAGGAGCTCCCGTTGTTCCACCCGTTTCTCATTGGTGGTGAAGCGATCGTCGCGAGCCAGGTCCGGCCTATCGATCGCGTCGCAGAAAGGGGGCCAGAGATGGTTCACGCCCCACAGGGCCACGACGAGAAAGCCGTCGCACGTTTCGAAGGCCTGGTAGGGGACGACGTTCGGATGGGCGGAGCCCACCGGTTCGGGTCGTATCCCCGAGGCGAAATAGTACTGGGCGTGATAATTCAAGAGACTCAGCTGGACGTCGAACATCGCCACATCGATCTGTTCTCCCTCCCCGGTGTTCTCGCGCCGGTAAAGCGCCGCCGCCACGCCTAGCGCTCCGGCCATGCCGGCGGCGAGGTCTCCGATGGGAACCCCCATCTTGACCGGAGGCCGTCCCGGCTCTCCGGTGATGCTCATGGTGCCCGCCATGGCCTGCGCGGTGAGATCGAATGCGGGCGCGTCCTTGAGCGGCCCCCAGGCACCGTAGCCAGAGATGGAGCAGGCGATGATCCGGGGGTTCGCGGCCTTGAGGGTCTCGTACTCGAGGCCGAGGCGCTCCATGGTCCCGGGGCGAAAATTCTCGATGACGACGTCGGCAGATTCGACCAGCCGCAGGAAGAGTGCGCGTCCTTTCTCCGTCTTAAGGTTCAACGTCACACTTTTCTTCCCGACATTTTCGGCAATGAAGACGGCACTCAGGCCGTCCTGGTAGTAGAGGGTGGTCCACCGGGCCACATCCCCTTCTGTCGGTTCCTCGATCTTGATGACCTCAGCCCCAAGGAAGGCCAGCAGCATGGTACCATACGGACCGGAAATCACCCGGGTCAGATCCAGGACCTTCACTCCGCTCAAGGCTGTCATCCCACTCCTCTACCTCTCTGACCGTCATCCAGCTTGTCTGCATTGCTGCCTCAAAGTTTTGTAAATTTTCAGCAAATATCCAAAAATATCCGAAAAAAGTCAAAAAAGTTCTCGCCCCTGCGGGGGGCGTTTCGGTTTCTCATGGGTGCAACAGAGGCTCTCTGCTGTGTGCGGAGATGGTTCCCCCCGAATCCGTCGCCTGCCGAAGGCCCGATCCACCTACTCGAGGAGCGCGGAGGAATCGGTCGGGATGGATTTCAGGAAGGTCGCGCGGACGGCATAGACCTCGGGCCGATCGTTTACCTTGACGAAGACGAGGTCCCCTTCCGTCTTCCCGAAGAGCACCGTGCCAATCGGTTTGCCGTCTTCCTGGGCGAGGCTCAAGGTGATCGCGGGTGGAGCGAGGCCGTACCGGTCCAGGTCGGCAGGGGTGGTGGCGATCACCTTGTCCCATTTGAGATTCCTGGCCTCGTTCAGGAGGTCGCTGACTGCCGCATAGCGGGCTCGCGCCTCCCGTGGTTTGCGAACCTGCCAGTGCTCTCGACGCTTCTCCAAGAGGATGGTCGTGCCGTCTCGGCTCAGCTCCACCTGTCCCACATCCCACGTCTCAAAGCTCAAGAGGCGTCGGAGGCGGAGATCGAAGGGACCCTTGGCTAGCTGGTCATACAATCGTGCCTCCACCAGAAAGACCTCCTGCGTGTCATCTATCCGGGCATACGCCCCTTTCCTTTTCTTTGCCTGATTAAGGGCCAGGGTCGTGAGGGGCTTTGCCTCCTGATCGAGTAAACGGATCACAATAGCCGGGGCATCAAGTCCGTAAGGCTTCAGGCTCTTGGCCTTGTCCGATACGAAGGCCTTGATGCGGGCACCCGCGAGATCCCACAACAGGTCCTCGATCAACCGATGATCCGCTGAAGCCTCTTCCGGCTCCTTCATCTTCCACTTCCCGTCCATTTTTTTCAGGAGCGTCTGCCCTTTCGGGCCCTTGAGGTCGATCTGCTGGACCTTTTCCCGGTCAAAGGCCAGGAGGGTCCGATCCCTGACGTCTTCCACTTTTTTGGGGAGACCCGTGAAGAACTCCTTCGTGAGCTCGAGGACCCGCTCCTCCCCCTGTCGCCGCGCGTATACGCCCCCCTCTTTTTTCTGGGCCCCGAAAAGCAGGGTAGCCTCGGCCCCCCCTTCAAGGGTGAGCCTGATCTCTCCTCGGGGGGGGGCCAGGCCGAAGCCCTTGAGATCCGCGGGGGGCTTGTCAAGGAAGGCAGTCACCTGGTCTTGCGAGAGAGAATGGACGAGGTCCGAGACCTTCCGGGAGTCAGCCTTGCCCTGAATCGGTTCCGTGATCCGCCATGTCTCCTTCTGCTGCTGCTCAAGGCGAGCGCGGAGGGAATCGGTGCGTAGGCTCAAACCCCTGACTGCTTCTCGGTCGAAAAGGAGGGGGACTTTGCTTCGGAAGGCGAAAGGCTCCTTTTCAAGAAAAGTCTTTAGGGTGCCGGGAGCAAGAAGGACCTTGTCCTCGCCCTTCCGTCGGGCATACACGGAGAAACCTGCAGGAGTATCGCTTCCGATCTCGAGGACGAACGGCTGCTCTTTCTCTTTCAGGTGGACGGTGAGGACAATGGCGGGATCTTGTAACCCAAAGTCGGCGCCATGGTCACCTGTGGCCTTCAGCGTCCGTTCGATTTTCGCCCGGGTGACATTCCCGATCAGGGCGGTGATCTCCTTTTCGTCCCCCCGATCGTCCGCCGGCAGGCTCATTCGCCATCCGCCCTCGTCTTTGCTCAGGGCGATGACCTTTTCACCGCGCCGGATGCTGACACCGGTGACCTCTTTCTCCTCGAAAGAGGCGAGCTTGGTCCCAGCCTGTTTCTCGACTTCCTTGAGTTCTAGGAAATAGTAAGTGAGGCTCAGCAAGGCGAGGACGCCGGCGAGGAGGAGAGTGGTGCGAAACCTCATGCAGATCGTCTCCGACGAAGGGCAACGCTGACCCACGTGCCGATGATGGCCAGTGGTGGCAGAATGAGAATTGCCCAGAAGGCAAGCCGTGCCTGGTTCGCGGTGAGGACGAGTGGGGTGAACTTGGCCTCCCGTGGGCGGATGGCGATGAGTTCTTCCTCCTCGGCGAGCCAGCTGACGGAATTCAGAAACAGGTCCCGGTTGCCCGAGAGATTCACGTAGTTGTTTTGCATAAAGGCAGAAGTTCCGTACGCCACGATCCTTCCCCTCTTGGGCTTTCCTGTCGCTAGTTCATCGTTTGCGGACGATTCTGCTCCGGGGGCCTCGGACTTCGGACCTCGGACTTCGGACCGGGGTTCCACCGTCGCCACCGCCCCCACCGGTACCGGACCCTGCCGATCCTTTCCTTCATCGAAACGGGCCTCGCCCCGATCGAGGGCCGCCTTATCCGTTTCCGCCCAACTCCCGCCGCTGGTCCGTCCCAGGATCTGCGCGGTCACCCCTGGCAGCGGTGCCTCGGCAACATCCACCGTCCGCGCGAAGGGGAAGAAAGAAGCGACGGCAAAGTCCTTGGTGATCGGATGCGGCTCGTATTCGTTTACTACCGGGAGGAGGTAATCGCCCCCCAAAACCCGGCTCAGCCGATCCACGATCACGTCGTTGCCCATGAGGATGCCGTATTTCTTGAGGAGGGTACTGAGTGCAGGGGCGGTAAAGGGGTCCAGAAGGACCAAAAGTTTCCCCCCTCGCTTGATGTATGTCTCGAGCGCCTGAATCTCGGTTGGCAACAGGTCTGATTGGGGGCCGGCGATTATGAGCACCGCCGCATCGATGGGGACCTCCCTGGCCCGGAGCAAGAGAAGCGATTTCACCTCGTAGTCGACCTCAGTCAGCGCCTGCTTCGCTTGCGAAAGCCCCTGTCGCTCGGCGCTGTCAAGGTCTGCCTCTCCATGTCCGGTGAGGAAGTAGAGGACGCGCTTCTCCTGCCGGAGGAGCTTGACGAGGGCGTTGGTGAGCTTTTCCTCGTCTGCCCCCTGGATCTTTTCTTCCTTTCCACCGCTATCCAGAACCACCGTCCCATACGCCGTAATTCCGTAGCGCTTGGCCAAGGCCGGGTGGCGGTCCGGGTCCACGAACTCGGAGCGGAAGTTCGAAGAGAAGTGAGCGTACTGGTCGAGGAGATCCTGAGCGGCTGCCTTTCCCGGCTCATCGGTCCGATAGAAGGCGACGGCGTGGACCTCTTTGTCCAAGGACCGGAGGAGCTTGATGGACTGACTCGAGAGCGTGTGGCGCCTTCCTTCGGTCAGGTCGATCCGGAGGTTATGTCGAATGGCGAGAGCCTCTATCACGACCACGACCGCGAAGAACAAAAACAGGGCGGCCGCCGTGTTCAGCCCGTACCTGGTCCCGCTGCGACTGAGCAGCTCTTTTATCCTTTCCAACGTCGAATCTCCATGGATTTGAGCGTGGCAAAGAGGAAGAGGCTCATGAATCCCAGATAGTAGGCCACGTCCTTCGTTTCCAACACGCCGCGGGCAAAGCTCGCCAGGTGCTCCAGGATGGAGAGTTGTCTGAAGAGGAGGCCCCAGTCTCCTGTCGTAAGGGTTCCTGCCCAACCGATGATCCAGAACAGGAGGAGGGCACCAAAGGCGAGCGCGGCTGCCACGATCTGGTTCTCGGTCAGGGAGGAAAAGAGGAGGCCCAGCGAGATAAAGGCCATTCCCAACAAGAGGAGGCCCAGGTATCCCGTGAAGATGGGATACAGTTCGGGCTCACTCCACAGTGCCAGGAGGAAAGGATAGAGGGCCGTTGCCAAGAGTAACAGTCCACAGAGAGCGCTAGCGGCCAGAAACTTGCCCAACAGAATCTCCCCATCCCGAACCGGATAGGTGAGCAAAAGTTCCAACGTTCCCTGCTTTCGCTCTTCGGCAAACAAACGCATGGTGATGAGAGGCATCATAAAGAGCAGAACCACGCTCAAATCCGAGAAGAACGGTCGGAGGATCCCGTCGGTGACGTTGAGACCAGTGGCGAGCCCCGGATTCATCGAGGCCTGCATGCTGATCAAACTGAAAAAGGTCAGAATTGTGTAGAAGAAATAACCCGATATGACGAGGAAGATGGTAAAGACGGCGTACGCGATCGGGGACGCGAAATATGAGCGCATTTCTTTTTTGAAGACTGCCAAGACGCCCATAACTTCCTCCAGTCTGAAGTCTAGGGGCTTCGGCCTCGTTCAGGGTTCAGAGTTGATGGTTCAGAGTTAAGACCTCAAAAGACCACGTTCTTACCATGAACTATGAACCATAACGGTCATCGATCGTCGACCGCTTGTTCCTCGGTGACGAGGTGGATGAAGATATCCTCCAGGCTCATGTCTACCGGTCGGAGCTCAAGGAGTCCCCAGCCGCTGCTGGTGACCACGCGGGCCAGATCCTGTCGAAGATCCCGCTCCTTGTCCGTCTCCACCAGATACCGACGGAGGGCACCCACCCCGTCCTTCGTCTCGACCCGCAGGATACCCGCTATCTGCCGGAGTCTGTCGGCGACCTGGTCCGGCGGCCCCTCGATGTGGAGCAGCACCTGGGTGGAGCGCTGGAGGCGACGGGTCAGGGTCTCCGGGGTATCTACAGCGACAATCCGGCCCTCGTTGATAATGATCACCCGCTGGCACACCATGCTGACCTCGGGCAGGATGTGGGTAGACAGGATCACCGTCCGTTCTCCTTGCATGTCTCGGATCAGACTGCGGATTTCAATGATCTGCTTGGGGTCGAGTCCGATGGTCGGCTCATCCAAGATCAGGATGGGCGGGTCGCCTAGAAGGGCCTGAGCCAGGCCCACGCGTTGCCGATAACCCTTGGAGAGTTTAGCGATGATCCGCTGCTGCGCATCCTGAAGTAGGCACCGCTCGATCGCCTCCCCCACCTTCTGTTGTCGGCTTAGACGGGAAAGTCCTTTGGCCTCAGCGACGAAGTTCAAATATTGGGTCACAGTGAGATCGGTGTAGAGCGGAACGGTCTCTGGCAGGTAGCCGATGCGTTGCCTGACCTCCCGGGCCTGGGTGCGGATGTCATATCCGCTGACCTTGGCAGTGCCCGAAGTCGGGGGCATAAAGCAGGAGAGGACGCGCATGGTGGTGGTTTTTCCGGCCCCGTTGGGGCCCAGAAAGCCCACCACTTCCCCCTGCTCGACGGTGAAGCCGAGGTTATCGATGGCGGCCTTAATGCCGTAAATCTTGGTAAGTCCCTGTACCTCAATCATAGCAACTCCCGGAGAATTATAATGTGCTCTCCGGCAATTTCAAGCCCCCAGTCAAGCGGCCCCCCCCGGAGCCTGTCGGCCGGTTCGCGGTTCACAGTTCAGGGTCCACGGCGGTGGTGGAGGCATGGGTTCATCTTTGGCCGTGCTCGGAAAAGACCTTGATCTGTTGGAACAGCATCTTCGGCCCCTCGCTCTCGGCCTCTCGTTGTTTCAGCCGAGGGAGGACCGTTCCGCTCGTCGGCGGAAAATTCCACGTATCAATAGGTCGTCAAGTTGGGTGTTCCGCACAAACTCCCTTTGGGCAGGCAACAGGACGGCCACCCCCACCTGCGCTCCGCTTTCCGAATGTCTTCGGAACCGGCGCAAACCAGGTTCCGCTGGGTCCCAGGCCCATCTCCCCTCGCCCTCCTGGAAACACCCAATTCTCCTCGCGAATTTTGTTCTTCGGGAGCACCTGCAGGTCCCGAGCGACATTGCCGAGAGCGGCGGGGCCCCTCGGCAGGCGACGGCCTGGGAATCCGAGGCGCGAGCCGTGCCCATATTCTTTGCACGGATCGTGAACACGGAGGGACCCAGGGCGTAAGCCGCCGAACAGGGTCGCCGCGAGAGGCCTGGAGCGAGGGGCCGAGGGTGCTGTTCCAACCGAATTAGCTACCCGTGGAATTGTTCCGGCGGGGAAACCCCACTCCCTGAGCCCTTCCGGGCTCGGCTGACTTAAGAGGCCTGGAGCGAGGGGCTTGCAGGTACTGTTGCCTGGGGGGGCCATCTCACTTGGCGGCGGGTCCACGGCTAACAGCCAAGTGCTAAATGCCAAGACGTTACGTGCCATGTGCTACGTGCTATGTGCCGACTTGAGTTCGATTCCGTCCCAGAGATTCTGGAGATTCTCGAGCGTGTCCAGGCTGAGGCATCGCTCGACGAGCAGCGACCGAGACGATTCCGGGATGATGCCGTTGGTGAGCACGTGGAACTTCTCGATCAGCTCTTCGCGTGTCATCGGATTGTTTGGGTCCCCTTTCGGGTAGTCCACCCGAGTCTCGTGCTCCGCCCCAGCAGCCGTCTCGACCCTTACGATCGCCGGCCACCTGTCGGGGTAAGCCTGGTCGAGTTCCGGGTCTCGTTGAATCGCGACGCTCGACATGAGCTGATGGATCGTTCGGTCCCGGATCCTCTCCTCGTGGAAGTCAGTCAACCCTACCCGGCCGTGCAGCAATGCCATAGCGACGCAGTAGGGGATGCTGAACTTGGCAGTGTAGGGACTGAGTGGCTCCACCTTCTCTAGGAGATCGAGGGCCACCGAGTACAGACGAATGCTAATCTTTCTAATCTCAGCAGGTTTGAGGTTGAACTGCGCCTTCAGGGACAGAACTGCATCGATGGTAGAATGAATGTGATAGCAGGCCGCATGAGCCTTGAAGGAGTTTTCAAGAATCCGGAACGGGCTATCTGCCAGGCCCTCGGTCAGGCGGGCAAGGTCCGGGGCAGCGCACGTTGCCCGGCTTAATCCCTTTTCCCCCTCAAAGATCCGGGAGGCGCCGGTGAATCCTTGTTGGGCGAGGAGGGCCGCGAGGAGGCCGTCGGCCGCCGCCTTGGCGGGGTGAAGCTGTTTCGACATCGCCCCCTCTGCCAGAAATTCCCAGAGCCCCGCCGACTGGGTCCCCGCGCTCCCCAAGGCCCAGACGATCTGCTCCGACGTCAAGTGCAAGAGTTTGCCGACCGCGGCGGCGGCCCCGAAAACTCCGCAGGTTGCGGTGGTATGCCAAAACCGATAATGACTCGGTCCTAGCGCTTCACCGGCACGGATCGCCACCTCATATCCCCCGACGATCGCGGGCAAAAACCCTGCCCCCGAGATGCCGTCCCGCTCGGCCACGGCCAGTGCTGCCGGGATGACAGGCGCTGCCGGATGGAGGACGGAGGGTTTGTGGAGGTCATCCATCTCCACGGCATGGGACGAGGCGGCGTTGACCATTGCGGCCAGCTGACATGAGGTCTTGGACCCGTCGGGGATCACTGTTGCCTGAGGCTTTCCACCCAAACCATTCGCTACCCCGACAAACATCTGGATAGGCTGGGTAATCCCACCCGCAATGGCTGAGCCCAGCCAGTCGAGAAAGCAGAGCTTGGCCAACGCAATCACGTCGGCCGACAACTTGCCGTAGGTGAGCTCGTCAATGAATCTGGCTAGTCGTTCCGAAATCGTCTGCGTCATGACCGCGCCACTCGATGACCGATGACCAAGTTCGTTCATGGTTCAGAGTTCACGGCAAAAATCGGTCCATGAGGTCTTCGCTGTGAACCATCAACTCTGAACGCTGAACCGTCTACGGACCCTGAACCCTCGACCCTGGACTATGATTTACGGATCGGAGCAATCGCGAGTATAGCCGCAAAGGGAGCAGACAAGTTTGCAGTGGATCTCCTCTATCTCGGTCCCACAGATGTCACAGTGGTAGATTTCCGACTCGACTGACAACTGAACCACCTCACTCGTTTGGAGGGCTATCGCAAGATAAACGGACTTCCTAGACATCCCTCCCCGGAGCACTCATTTGGCTACCGTGTCTCCCAGAATATGGGAAACCACATTATCCTATAATGGCCGAGAGCCGCAAGCTATCTCGTCGGGTCCGCGAACCAACGACCCACAACCGACGGGTAAAGATTCCAAGTTATTAAGGGCGAGGTGGGGGTTCCTTCCGAGGCAGGCGACATCTGGCTTGCGTTGGCCGGGGTCCCGCCGCCGAAGCGCAGCGCAGGTGGGGGTGGCCCGCAGCGGCGAATCACAACGCCTATGCGTGCGTAAGGTTGCCTCTGCGCATCAAGTCCTCGGAGAATTATGGCGCCGCCGAGGAAGGTCCCACCGAGCCCTTACTCTTCTGTCGTTGGACATCGGACGTCAGACTTCGTACTCCAAGGCGTGAAACGTGAACTGTGGGCCGTGAACGCGTTTGGGTACGACTGACAGTGTATGCTATGATTCCCCCGCCGGGGAGGTTTTCGTGGCAAAGAAGACGAGAAGGCCGCGTGTCGGCATTACGATGGGCGATCCTGCCGGAATTGGACCGGAGATCATCCTCAAGGCCTTATCTCAGGCGGGAATCTATCGACAGGCCATTCCGGTGGTTATTGGGGATGCGGCCATTTTGAGTCGCGCCCAAGGCTTTGTGGGGGCCACGCTGGGCATCCGGCGGATCGAATCGGCCGAAGAGGCCGCTGGCCGCTTCGGAGAAGTGGAGGTTCTCGATCTCAAAAATGTTGATCCAGAGCGGTGCCCCCCGGGTGTCCTATCTCCCGAGGCCGGGCGCGCAGCGTTTGAGTACGTCTCGAAGGCGATTGATCTCGCCAAGATTGGCGAACTGGATGCTGTGGTCACAGCTCCCCTGAACAAGGAGGCGATGCAACTCGGGGGCTACCCGTTTGCCGGGCATACCGAGATCCTCGCCGAGCGGACCGGGAGCCGGAATTACTCGTTGATGTTGGTAGCGGGGGGACTTCGCGTTCTGCACGTCTCTAACCACGTGTCGCTGCGGGAAGCCTGTGATCGGGTCAAGAAGGAACGCGTGCTGCAAGTCACCCGTTTGGCACACCAGGTGGGATCGGCGTGGAATCTTCCCAACCCGCGAATCGCGGTGGCGGGTCTAAACCCCCATGCCGGGGAACAGGGGATCTTTGGTCGAGAGGAGCGCGAGGAAATCGTCCCGGCGGTTGAAGCGGCTCGGGCCGAGGGGATCAATGCCGGGGGACCCTTCCCTCCCGACACTCTCTTCTACCGGGCGTCCCGCGGAGAGTTCGATCTTGTCGTCGCGATGTACCACGATCAGGGGCATATCCCGGTCAAGCTTCAGGGCTTTGACCGGGGCGTCAATGTGACTGTGGGATTGCCGATTATCCGGACCTCGGTGGATCATGGAACCGCCTTTGACATTGCCGGAAAAGGAATAGCCAGCCCCAGGAGTCTCCTGGAGGCGATCCGGCTGGCGATCCGGATGGCGGGACGTCGAACCTCTCAACGCTAAGAACTAGACGCTACGCGCTACGTGCCTTCTGCTACGTGCTACTTGTACTCCTCTCGGGGTGGATGAAAGATGTCGAGGGCGACGGCTCGTCCGGTACAGGCGAGACAGCCATGCGTGACGCCCCCGGGAATAAGGTAGGTATCTCCCGCCTTGACCCGCCTAGTTTCACTGCCGATCGTAAAGTCGAACTCCCCTTCGAGGACAATCCCCGCCTGTTCATGGGGATGGGAATGCATGGGGACTTGAGCTCCCGCCTCGAGGACGACACGCGCGAGCATGATCTGATCCCCCCATGCCACCTGAAGCTTTATTCCAGGTGCAATCTCCTTCTCCGGCGCGTTATCAAGAACCGGAAAATGTGGATGGTCGATTCCACTCTTCATGTTTCTCTCCTCCTCGTCTTGGCCGGTGCTGGATATCCGGCGTATAAGGATAATATCATTATGGATGGCCTTTGGCACGGGGAGCGGCACGGCCATTCCCTATGACCAGTCGTTTGGCAGTGAAAAGGGGGTGAAATGGAAGACCTTTCGATGGGCAACACCGCGATTACGTTTCTCACCACCCTGATCACGCCGGCGATCGTGCTCTTGGCGTGTGCGAATCTCATCTCTGGCTGTCACATTCGGCTGGCGCGAGTGATGGATCGGGTCCGTTCCCTCGCTCAGATGGCTGAGGATATTCGATTAGGAAAGTGCACCGATCATCCAGCGGAACGACGGCTAGAGATTCGTGCTGAATTTGACATTTACGAACGGCGCGGACGAATGATCCTGGTCGCCTTGAGTCTGCTCTACGGCACGGTCGGTCTCTTTGTGGCGACCAGTATCGCGGTTGCGGTGGATTTCTTGCTCGGCAGCCCGGTCGTATTTCTTCCCATGATCCTCGCGATTGTCGGGATCTCTTTGTTTCTCGGCGCTTCTCTCTTAATGTTGCTCGAGAACCGTCTCGCATTCCAGACGATGCAGCGGGAGATCCAGTTTGTTCATTGGCTCGAGGATGCGACCTTGGATGTCCCAAAGGAGAAACATTGAGTTCGAGAGGAGCGTTGCGGCTCGGGGTATGCAGGCTTGTTTAGCGGGTGCCCTAGACCCCATGCGGGTCGGCGAACCCGCTGATGGTATTGATGCTCGTGTCGAGGCAACTGATGCTGGAACCAGGCATGGTATGGTATAGTAAGAAGTTACGGTTTCCCCTGGCCGGCGATTCCTTCGATGTCAGCGCGGAGGGTAAGCAAAGGCTGCATGCCCTCAGTTGAAGCGGAACGCGGCATTTTATTCATGATCATAAGTGCACATCTCCCACATTATCTTTTGGCCAAGGGAGAGGAGAGATGATGACACCAAATGTATTCGAGAATCCCTTGCGCGAGGGCCTGCGCATGGAACGCACCGCGGAGCCCTGCGTGATCGTTATCTTCGGCGCCTCCGGTGACTTGACCAAGCGCAAGCTGGTCCCCGCCCTGTACAGTCTGACCACACAGAACCTCTTGGCCGGCGGATTTTCCATCGTAGGCACTGGGCGCACTGCAATGAGCCATGAAGGCTTTCGTTCTACGATGCGCGACGCCGTCAATCGTTTCTCCGACGGCGGCCCCGTCGACAGCGCTGTCTGGGACAGTTTCGCCGCTGGGCTCTTTTACACCCCCAGCGATCCAAAGAAACCGGAGAGCTACAGCAAGCTCGGTGATGTGCTGGCCGAGATCGACCGAGAACGCGGAACCACAGGTAATCGACTCTTCTACCTCTCAACGCCTCCCAGCCTCTACGGCCCTGTGATTCACCTCCTCGGCGCAGCTGGGTTAAACCGGTCTTACGACGGAGGCTGGACCCGCGTCATCATTGAGAAGCCATTTGGTCATGATTTGCAGAGCGCGCGGGCGCTGAACCGAGAGGTGTTACAGGTCTTCGCCGAGGATCAGGTCTACCGTATCGATCACTACCTGGGAAAGGAAACTGTTCAAAATATTATGGTCCTGCGCTTCGCCAACGGAATTTTCGAGCCGATCTGGAATCGACGCTACATCGATCACGTGCAGATCACGGCGGCCGAGAGTATCGGAGTGGAGGACCGCGGCGGATATTACGAACAGGCGGGCGCATTTCGGGACATGATTCAGAATCATTTGCTCCAGGTCCTGGCGCATGTTGCGATGGAGCCGGTTGCGACCATGGAGGCCAAGGCCGTTCGAGATGAAAAAACGAAGTTGGTGCACGCGATACGCCCGATCGCGGTCGAAGAGGTGGATCAGTTCGCCGTCCGGGGGCAGTATGGTGAAGGGACCGTTGGGGGAGAACCGGCCAAAGGATACCGACAAGAAAAAGAGGTCAATCCCGAGTCACACACGGAGACCTACGCCGCTGTCAAGTTCTTGATCGACAACTGGCGCTGGGCAGAGGTGCCATTCTATCTGCGGTCGGGCAAGCGGTTGCCCAAGCGCGTGACAGAGGTGGCCATCCAATTTCGACGCGCCCCTCATCTCTTGTTCAAAAAGATGACGAGCGGCCCCTTGGAGCCAAACGCCCTGATTCTGCGCATTCAACCCGACGAGGGTATCTCGCTGAACTTCAGCGCCAAGATGCCGGGGCAAGCCATCAATATCAGGACGGTCAGGATGGATTTTCAGTATGGGACTTCGTTTGGCAAGAAGCCACCCGAAGCCTACGAACGGCTCTTGCTTGATGCCATGCTGGGCGATTCCACCCTCTTTGCCAGGGGCGACATGGTGGAGGTCTCGTGGGAGCTGGCGATGCCCATTCTGGAGGCCTGGCAGCAGCCAGCCAGCCGCATTCCTAACTACGAGGCTGGGACCTGGGGCCCGAAGGAGGCGGATGAGTTCATCGAGCAAGACGGTCGGCGGTGGAGACGTCCTTAGGAAGAGAGCACGAAGGCGGCGGAGGGCATTGGGGCACTGTGATGGATAGCAAAAAAGGTTCACCTAGTGTGCAAGACGTAAACGTCCACGTCATCGAGCGCGACTTGCGCAACCTGTGGGAACAGATGGCGGAAACGGCCCAGGCGCAAGGCCAGGAACCGGTGATGCGGGCCTGCGTCCTGAATCTGATCGTGTGTACGCCTGGCGAGCATACCGCAGGACAGGTGAATCAGATCATGGCGGAGGTGACCACCCAGCATCCGAGCCGCACCTTTGTGATCCTTCCTAAATACGACGCTCCCGAGCCGGTTGTCAGTGCTTGGGTGACGGCGCAATGTCACCTGGCTCCGGGGGGTCGCAAACAGGTGTGTTGCGAGCAGATAATGATTGCTGCCGAAGGCGAAGGAGTGGGTCAGTTGCCCAGCATCGTGCGATCGCTGCTGGTGCCTGATCTTCCAGTTGTGCTGTGGTGGCGTGATGTCCCCAGCTTCGAGAGTCGGGTGTTCGGGGAGCTCGCGAGGGCCTCAGATCGCTTAATTATTGATTCGCTCACTTTGCCGAATCCCGAGGAGGGGCTGGGTGAGGTGGCAGCGTTCATCAGTCAAAGAGGGCGGTGGACCGCTCTGAGCGACCTCAGTTGGTCTCGGCTGACCCCATGGCGAATTTCGGTCGCGGCGTTCTTCGACGTTCCAGATTGGCGTGCGTATCTCAATCGGCTAAACCGTGTGGAGATCGAGTACACGGACGATCACAACAATCGTCGCTCGATTCCCAGCGAGGCCTTCTTCCTCGCCTGCTGGTTAGCAAGTCGTATGGGGTGGCATCCAGCGTCAAAGCCTCAGAGGGGTGAGGATGGGGTGTATGAGTTTGCAGTAGCGTCAGAGACTCTTCGAATTGCGATCCGAATTCAGTCCGCCCCTCCGACGTCGGGGTGTCATGTCGGGCTCAGCAGGCTCAAGCTGATCACTGAAAACGAGCCCTCGGCGTGTTTCGTCGTCTCATATGGTGATGATGGCCAGTATTTGCGGACCAATGTGGAACTGGCGGGCACAAAGCTGACTGAGAAGGTCATCCAGCGGGGAGACCAGAGTGAAATACAGCTCATCAGTAAGGAGCTCGAAATTCTGGGTCGGGATCGGATTTATGAGCAGGTGCTCGAATTTTTCGTACGCATGGACCGTCAGGGGTAAGTACAGGAACCGTCCGCAAGATGGAGTCGCTGGTAGCTGACTTCGATCGGACTTTACTCGAAAGGGGCAACTAGTTGTACCGCGGGGATGTTAAGAACCCTGAGGAGATGCTACGTCTGCTGTACGAATGGGCGCAGCTTGCAATTGTCGCCGAGCAATCGGGACGATGTGCGAACACGAGAACACAGCCAATTCTGGACATTCAACCGAACACGCTGCATCAACGGTCCCCGCTGATTTCAGGTGGCCCCCAGGACGTGCCACCGGCCGAACGGTTTACGGGATAAGAATTGGTGGCCACAACGTCCCGGTCAGACGGTTAAGATCGGCGAAAATTTATAGACTTCCACGAGCAATCAGTTGTGGCACGTGACAACGGTCAGGGTGTGTTTCGTGGGATCCGGAGACCTCGACACGGACAAGGAAGCGAACGCTAAGCTCAGAGCTCTCGGCCCACCGCCGCTCGAAACTTTGAGAGGTGATCCCCTGGGGGTAATCGCGAGTGCCCGAGCCGCCTCGTGCCTCTCGTGCGCAAACCGTCCGCATGTCATGTGGTGAGACACACGCTTCAGAGAGGAGGGAAGGGATTATGAGCATTTCAGAGATGATCACCGCCATAGACGCGGTTGTACGCTATCCCATCGTGACCATCAATCAGACCCCCGTGACTCTCTCTTCGGTCATCGTGTTTTCGATCGTGATGGGGTGCTTCGTTCTCCTGTCACGAGCGATACGGCGGGTCATGATGGGGCGGCTCTTCGTGCGGTTTGATGTGCGGGAGGATACGCGCTATGCATTGGTCCGACTGACCCAGTACACGGTGGTCGTCATCGGCGGCATCGTCGGCTTTCAGTTCATTGGGATCGATCTCACCGGTCTCGCAGTGATTTTCGGGCTCTTGTCCGTGGGCATAGGGTTTGGATTGCAGAACCTTACCTCAAACTTTGTTGCCGGGCTGATCCTGCTCTTCGAGCGACCCATCCGAGTCGGAGATCGGATCACGATCGGTGACTCGGAAGGAGATGTTCGAGAAATCAACATTCGCTCGACCACAATCCGTTCGATCAACAACATTTCGATTATCGTCCCCAATTCTGAGTTTATTTCTTCCACGGTGATCAACTGGTCACACGGAGATCCGAAGATTCGGCTGGACATCGACGTCGGCGTCTCATATGGCTCCAACCTGGATGCGGTGCTGCGGTCCCTCAGGGAAGTCGCGGAGGAAAACCCCCGGGTCCTGAAGGAGCCAAAGCCGGTGGTGTACCATATGGGATTTGGAGATTCGGCGTGGAACATGCGGCTCTGGGTATGGATCGACAATCCTAAGGAACACCGCCTGATACGATCGGAGATCAACTGTGCCATTGTGAGGAAGTTTCGGGAGAACGGTGTGGAGATCCCCTTCCCTCAACGGGATCTGCACCTGCGCTCCCCCCTGCCGCTCCCTCTGGTTGACGAGAATGCGCTACGGGTCAGCGGGTAAAACGATCCGTGATCCGACCGTCAGTGTGAACGAAGGAGCGTTTGTGGTTTCCAACGGCAGGAGGCACAACGTATCCGAAGTTTAGCCTGGGCCACCCTGTGACTCTTTGATCTGCATGGGAGGCATTGATGAAGACTCTCAAAACCACCATTGTCGTGGCGTTGCTCGTTGTGTCTTTAGTAGTTGTGATCCAGAACACGGAGGTGGTGACGCTCCGATTCCTGTTCTGGGAACTATCTGCGTCACGAATTATCCTGATTCCGTTGATCATGCTCGTTGGGTTCGTGCTCGGCTATATCGCCGGCACCCTGACGGAGAAGCGCGCCGGAAGTCGATGATCAGGGGTTTCGAAACACAACGCTCGTACCGTGGGCGCGCGTTCTCCTGTATCCCCCAATGGCTCACTTTTCCCCTATTTTTATGCCTTTCGAAGAGGCAAGAACCACCGGAGGCCACAGGAGTGCCGATTCAGCGTGCTTGCTTGATCGCTTTGCATGCAGGTGTTTTTGTGCTATAGTGTTACGACTTCACAACAAAGGGTTCCCTCGCTCCATGTCGATCGGAACCCGACCTCAAAGCTTTCCGAGAGAAAGCGAATCCCCCGCTTTTGAATCTAGCTGATTCGTGTGTCCCGTTTGTCCAATGTGGCGGAGGAAGGAGGGAGAGCTATGCAAACCATGTTGAATGAAATCACGCGACTAGTCGGCGCGTACATTCCCAACCTGGTGGGTGCCTTGATCATCCTGGTGGTCGGTTGGCTCGTGGCGATAGTCGTGGCGGCCGCCGTGCGGGGCGGCCTGCGCCGCACGGGTCTGAGCAATCGCCTGGCCAGCTGGACGACGGGGGAGGAGGCCAAAGCCGGCGAGGTCGAAGGGTGGATCGGCAAGGGGGTCCAGTACCTGATCATGCTCTTCGTGCTGGTCGCTTTCTTCCAAGCCCTCGGCCTCACCCTCATCACCGAACCGCTGAACCGCCTGCTGGGCCAGGTCTTTCAGTTTGCCCCGCAGCTGCTCGGCGCAGGCCTCTTATTGCTGGTCGCCTGGATTGTGGCGAGCGTGTTGCGACTGCTTATTGCGCGGGGGCTGGCCGCGGCTCGGCTCGATGAGCGGCTGGGGAGTCAGGTAGGCGGAGAGGAGGGTCGCCCCATGCCCTTGTCGCAATCGCTCGCCGACGCCGTGTACTGGCTGGTCTTCCTGCTGTTTCTCCCTGCCATATTAGGGGCCCTGGCCTTGGAAGGCCTCCTGCAGCCGGTCCAGGATATGATGAACCAGATGCTTAGCTTTCTGCCCAATCTCTTTGCTGCGGCCATCATCCTGGGGGTGGGGTGGTTTGTCGCCCGCATCGTGCAGCGAATTGTGACCAACCTCCTGGCGGCGGTGGGGACGGACCGCCTCAGCGAGCGCGTCGGCCTCGCGCCCGTGCTGGGAACCCAACGCCTGTCCGGGGTGCTCGGGCAAATTGTCTACATCTTGATCCTCATCCCCGTGCTGATTGCGGCCCTCAACGCCTTGGCACTAGAGTCGATCACCCAGCCGGCCAGCAACATGCTCAATGTGATCCTGGAAGCGATCCCGGCCATCTTCGCCGCGGGGGTGCTCTTGGCGTTGGCCTATATGGTCGGGCGCGTGGTGAGCGGCCTGATCAGCAATCTGCTGAGCGGGGTGGGCTTTGATGCGCTCCTCGACCGGGTGGGGCTGGTGCCAGCAACGGCGGATGAGACGCGGCGGCCCTCGGCCATCGCCGGCTACCTCGTGGTCGTGGCCATCATGCTGTTTGCCACCATCGAGGCCTTCCGGTTGCTAGGCTTTGAGGCCATTGGGGACCTGGTGACGCAGTTCATGGTGTTTGCCAGCCATATCCTCTTGGGCTTGCTCATCTTTGGGATCGGGCTGTACCTGGCCCATGTGGCCTCCAAGACCGTGCTGGCCAGCGGGGCGGCGCAAGCCGGGCTGCTGGCCGTGGCGGCACGGCTCTGCATCGTGGTGCTGGCGGGGGCCATGGCCTTGCGGCAGATGGGGCTGGCGAATGAGATCATCAACCTGACCTTTGGCCTGCTGCTGGGGGCCGTAGCCGTGGCGGTGGCTATCGCTTTCGGACTGGGAGGAAGGGACGTCGCGGCCCGCCAGCTGGGGGAGTGGATGCAGCAGATCCAGGGCAAGAACTCCTAGTCGCGGATGTTCGTGAGTACCGGGCCAACGTGGGAAGTCTCGGCCAATGCGTGCCGGTGAGGCCTAGGGATATCCCGGACCTTCGGTGGGGATTTTCGTGGTAGCGGTGACACGACGCATACGACCACAGGAGGCAGGCAGCAGGAGGGGTACGAACGGGCTATTATTGAGCCCACAGCAAGAGGAGTGCTGGGCGAAAGCGCTGTGAGTTTGCGATCTCGAACAGACGATGTTGTTGGTTTTGCGTTGAACGGGCTGGATCAGAATTTGCGGTCTTGAGCAGCACTGGACTCCTCGCCACGGGGATCGGACTGCAATGCGGCAACGAAGGATGTTTTTGTACGCGTCCACGTCCGATAGCGACAGGGGAACGCTCGATGCGCGGCGAGACCGGAAAACAGCGGAGCTGCCGGGAACCCCCAAGCCGTCTTTTGTGGCTTCCCATCCGATGAGCAGAAGACGGGCGTCTCCAAACGGCGCTGCTTTGCATTTCCAGGCGTTTCTCGAAGTGGGTTGTATGTCTGGGAGTAGGCTGGGACCAATAGCTGGCGAGAGGACCCCCCATTCTACTGGGCTCAAGAGGACTCCAAAAGTTGCCAAACGAAATCGTCCGGCGTATATATTCGCGGTTTCTTGTCGTGATGGGCAGTCCCAGATGGGCCCGTGGTCGCCGGTTGGTAGCATTGGGTTGTCTCTGTTTCGCTGCGGTGCTTGCGCTGAGTCTCCCTGCCCGCAGCGAGAGCGAACAGCGAGAGCTCTCCGTTTCTCCGCCGCAAGACGACACCATTTCCTACCAAACCGAGATTCTTGGCATTACTGAGAGCAAACTCCGCGCCCTTCTCGAAGAGACGTCTCAGTTGATCGCCTTGAGAGAGGAGCCGCCAGTGACCGTGGCAGGCCTGGAGCGGCGTATCACAGCCGATCTTCAGAGGTTCGAAACGGTGCTTCGTTCCGAAGGCTTCTACGACAGCAATCTTCGGTATGATATCGACCGGGAAAGTAGGCCGATGAAAGTGTCTATCCACGTCTCGGTAGGACCGCTGTATCGCCTCGCGGGGTACGAGATCCGCTATATGGCGCCGAGTGTTGAAACAGAGAAACTTCCGGCAGATATCAAGGTGCTGGGGCTTCACATCGGCATGGCCGCCCGGGCGCCAATCATTGCTCAAGCGGAGCGCACGTTGCTCCGAAAGCTTCGGGAGGTGGGGCACCCTCTGGCTCGGATTGTCGACCGCAACTTTATCGTCGATCATGCGGACCGGACTATGTCGGTGACTGCGGATGTCGACGCCGGACCCGCTGCACGATTCGGTCCGGTAGTATTTCACGGCTTGGTTCATGTGAAGGAGGACTATGTCCGTCAGTTCGTCGGTTGGACGAGCGGCGAGCTCTATGACGAAAGGAAAGTCGAGGCCTTGCGGTCGGCACTTTCGGGAACAGGCCTTTTCACTTCGGTCAAGATCGAACATGCAAAGATGGTAGATGAAAACGGGGCACTCCCCGTAACAATCACAGTTGTCGAAAAGAAACACCGCTCGGTTGGCGCAGGTGTGAGCTATTCCACCAGCGAAGGTTTTGGTGGCAAGGTCTTTTGGGAACACCGCAATCTGTTGGGACGGCAGGAACGGTTGAGAGTATTTGGGGACGTGACAGAGATCAATCAGAAAATTGGCACACATTTCCGCAAGCCGAATTTTGCACGGCTCGGTCAGGACCTGCTCGCGAACGTGGAAGGAACCCGCCAGGATACAGAAGCCTTCGAGGAACATAGCCTCGCTGCCTTCGCCGGGGTGGAGCGATCTGTCGGCAAGTTTTGGAGGGTGTCCGGTGGTGTTCCCCTCGAATATTCCATTCTCGATGACGAGGAGGGCGAAAGAACCTTTACCCTGGTTGGATTGTCCTTGGCGGCTGGTCGGAATAGCACGGACAGTACCCTCGATCCGACGCGTGGGAGCAAATTGCAGTTATCGCTAGTCCCGTACTATGGTTTTGAGGATGAAAATGTGAGCTTCCTGGTCAGCGAAGGCGCGGGGTCCGCCTATTTGTCGCTTACCAGAGAAGACCGTATCGTGCTGGCGGGGCGGGCAAAAATTGGGTCAATTGTAGGCGAGTCCACGGAAATACTTCCAGCGAATAAGCGCTTCTATGCCGGGGGAGGAGGATCCATCCGCGGTTACGAGTTTCAAAAGGTCGGACCGCTGGACCAGGATGATGATCCCCTCGGCGGGCGCTCGATTGTCGAAGTGGGAGCGGAACTTCGTTTCAGGCTCACGGAGGCAATCGGGATCGTACCTTTTATCGAGGGGGGGAACGTTTTTGATGAGGTGGTCCCCGATTTCTCTCGCGAGTTCCAGTGGGCGGCCGGTCTCGGTCTGCGATATTTCACCGCGATCGGACCGCTGCGACTCGACGTCGCGTTCCCTCTGAACCGGCGCGACGACGTTGACGATTCTTTTCAGTTCTACATCAGCATAGGACAGGCGTTCTGACATGTTGAGATGGAAGCGCATTTTCCGAAGAATCGCCATTGGCTTTGCGGTGGCTCTCGTGGTGTGCATCGCGCTTGTGATGGCGGTTTACGGCTTTCTCCAAACCGAAACCGGACGCGATCAGACCGCTCGATTTCTCGCCTGGTATCTCTCTCGGCCGGGCGAGACGGAGGTGTCGATTGCACGCCTTGACGGGCCTTTACCGCAACGCGTTCACCTATCAGGTCTGAGGGCGCGCGACCCTGAGGGTGAATGGTTCAGCCTTGACTCGGCCATCATCGAGTGGCGACCTCTTGAGTTGCTCCGCGGACGACTCCATGTGACGCGAGCAGACGTGTCCAACCTTCGCCTCGTCCGATTGGGCACCGATGCGGATCAGGGAAAAGGACCCGGTGGCTCTGGGTTTCCCACGCTTCCGGTGGCCATTGCCGTTGATCGGTTCGTCTTCGAGGACGTCCATCTTGAAGAATCGGTCATAGGAGTACAGGCCGCGTTCCGGGCCGTGGGTGGATCGACAGCCACCGAGAACGGGACGGTCCGTACGACGGTCAGGGTGGAACGAATTGACGGCATACCGGCCCACGCCAGCGTCAGCGTCACCGTCAGTTCCACCACTGAGCACGTGAGCCTGCACGTTGAGGTCGACGAGCCTCCGGAAGGCATCATTGCTCATCTGATGAGGCTGCCTGGACTCCCCCCTGTCTTTGTCCAGCTCCGAGGAGAGGGGCCGCTCACGGCCTGGCATGGAAAATTGATAGCTCGGGCGGGAGATCTCGCCTCCGTGGACACGGAGCTCGCTGTTCGGCGGCCAAAAATGTATGCCGTGACGGCGCACGGGCGAGCCGATGTGGCGCGTTTGATGGATGACCCCTTGCGCCGGCTGTTGTTGGACGAAGTTTCCTATCGTTTTGAAGTAGAGTTTGCGGGGAGTGAAGAGATCTCCGTGCGCCGAGGTCGTTTCGCCAGTCGTGCAGCGTTTGTAAACTTCGCTGGTCGTTCCGTGCGGGGACAGACGGACCTCCAGGCTGATTTAAGCCTCACACCACGTGGTGTGGAAACGCTCAATGATCTTTTGGCCCCCGCTTCCGCGACGGGCATGACCGTGCGGGGGACACTCTCGGGACCGATAGTCCAGCCCGAGGGGCGAATGGAGATCACTGTGACCGATCCTACTATAGACAGTGTCTCAGCCGAGGTGTTTCGGGGTTTTTTCTCCTTGCGTCCGGACCGGGACCTTGGCATGGCCGACCGCAAAATCGTGGTTGCCGGACAGGGAAAGCTCAAAGGACTTCGAGATTCTGCCTCAGAGGTGCAGGCGCTGCTGGGCGAAACAGTCGACTGGAATATCGAGGGAAAGGTTGATTTAGAGGATCAGATTTTCGATCTCACAAAATTCACCCTGTCGGCCGATATCGGACGGGCTGTCGCCTCCGCAAATGTGAGCCTGGCCGACCATCGGGGTGATGGGGTCTTGAGGCTTACAATCGATGATCTAGCGCGGCTCACTCCGGCAACCGGCCTGTCCCCCCGGGGGAATCTGAGAATGGAGGCGCGCCTGCACACCACTGACTACGCTGAGGGGCTTGGTGCCACGGTCACCGGGGAGGTACGCGATCTCTCCGTCGGATATCCGTCCGTGGATGCGTTGCTCGGTCACCGGGTGGCCTTGGCATCCAATCTCACCATGCTGACCGACGGTGGCGTTCGAATTGACTCCGTCGAAATTACTGGTGCGAACGCAAAGCTGAATGGGGCAGTCTCATTCACTCCCGAGTTGCAGAAAATAGATGGTCGCTACTCGCTACGCCTTCACGACCTCGCCACTCTCTCAAAGGAATTTGGCACGCCCCTGGGCGGCAGCATGACCGTGGAGGGGACAATCATGGGCGATCTTGCCGACCCCAAGCTTGAGGGGTCCGCAACTGTCGCCGATCCACAGATTCGTGGCTTCCATCTCGGCTTGCTTCAAGGGACATTCACGCTTGAAAGCGTCGCACAGGAACCCCGTGGCACGGTATCGCTCGCACTGACAGACTCCCCGTTCGGTCCCGCAGATGCATCCGCGAACTTTGTCCTGGCGGGAGGCTCCCGTCTTCAATTGGACGGTCTGTCGGTGAGGTCCAGGGAGACGGAAATGGTTGGTGACCTCGTCATCCCGCTTCAGGGTCCTCCGGTGGAAGGCTCGCTCTCAGGCCACGCGACCTCTTTAGAGGCGTGGTCCGAGCTCGCGGGACGCACAATAGCCGGGGCGATCTCCTTCAAGTTGCGCATGCATCCAGATGGGAGTCGGCAGGCTGCTGATCTGGGAGTTGAGGGCAGTCACGTCGAAATTGGCGTGGCGCAAACCGAGACTGTCGGTCTCGGGCGGATCAAGCTTTCCGCACAGCTCACAGACCTCACGGAGTCGCCACGTGGGAAGCTAGCTGTCGAAACCGAGGAAGCGCACCTCGCAGGGGCCACGATCAACAGTCTGCTGCTGACGAGCGACGCTGCGAGCGTCGACGCGGTGGATTTCCGCGTGCGCGCCGTTGGAGATTTTCGCGGACCGTTCGACCTCGACATGGCCGGGGGTGTGGCTCGACAAAACCAGCTTCTTCGGGTCTCGCTCAACCAACTGGAGGGGCGGATCGCAGGACGGTCCCTTGCCTTGCAACAAGTCGCGCGAGTAGAGTACAGCCCGGGCGTGTTTAGGGCAGATAATGTGGTACTTGATGTAGACGAAGGGCGGATCGCGGGAAGGGGGCGAATCGCCCGACGTGATATTTCGGGCACGCTGGACGTGGCCAAGCTCCCTCTCTCTCTGATGGAGGTTGTGTGGCCGGGTCTTGGGCTGAGGGGAGTCGTCGATGGTCATGGGCGAGTGACCGGTCCGATGAAGAACGCGTCCGGGCAGCTCGAGGTGACACTGTCGGATGTCCGTGTCACGGCATGGGGTGTCGATGTGCCGCCGCTCTCTGGGACGTTCGGGGGAGACTGGAGCAGCGGCCGCCTCAAAGTCCGTGGCAATATTGGCGATGGAGGGCAGACCCATCTCGAGGTTCGGGCTGAGGTTCCGCTTCAGCTCACCGAAACCGGGCCCCCGCCGAATTTCACGATCCCCGCCACCGAGCCGGTGTCCGGTCGCTTGGCATGGCGCGGAACCCTTGCGCCGGTGTGGGAGCTGATGGGTCTCGATAATGCTCGCGCAAGTGGTCGCGCAGATCTTGGCTTGGACATCCGAGGGACCATTCGCGCCCCACGCATGAGCGGCCATCTCACGGTGGCGGACGGTGAGTACGAAGACTTCACCGCGGGCACGGTGATCAGAGGAATAGAACTCGACTTCCGCGTCGATGAAAACCGCTTGACGCTCGCTCGGGCAGTGGGCAGCGACGGCAGCTCGGGACGTCTGAATGGGAATGGCACGCTCGATTTGGATCGAACGCGGAATTTCCCCGTGCACCTCACCATGAATTTCAAGGACGCTGCCCTGGTCCGGCGCGATGAGCTGACGGCCAGTGCCAGCGGCGAGATCACCTTCGATGGGACCCTCGAGAAGGCCCTTTTGAGCGGTCAAATCGAAACCGACAGAGTGGAGGCCCGAATTCCTGACCGTTCCCCCGGTGAGGTCGTCGAGCTCGACGTTGTCGAGGTCAACCACCCGAATGCTCGTCCCAAGGGGGAGGTGCCTCAAAAGCCGGTGGAGGAGTCCTGGATCCGGTTGGACATCGATTTAACCTTACCAAAGCGGGTCTTTATCCGAGGCCGGGGGCTCGACTCCGAGTGGTCGGGAAAGTTACGCGTGACCGGTACTTCGCATGCCCCGATCGTCGAGGGCGAGCTGAAGCCGGTTCGCGGCGAGTTCACCTTTGCGGGGAAAATCTTCAAGCTCGGCGAGGGGAGCGTCCGGTTCGATGGCACGGAGGAAATCGATCCGGTCCTGAACCTCTCGGCGAAATATAGTGTGTCCGACTTTACGGCCACGGTCGGCATTTCGGGACGTGCCTCGCAGCCTGCGATCACGCTCACCTCAGATCCCTCGCTGCCAGAGTCCGAGATTGTATCCCAAATACTATTCGGGAAGACCACCGGGCAGCTGAGCGCCCTTGAAGCCGCCCAGCTCGCAGAAGCGGTGGCGAGCCTTTCGGGCCGCGGGGGCGGCGGGCAAGGGATTTTGGACTTTGCGCGAACGACGCTCGGTGTGGATGTCTTGAGAGTGAGCGGAGGGGCGGAGGAAGGCGAAGGTCCCACAGTGACCGTTGGCAAATATGTGACCGAAAAAGTCTATGTGGGTGTCAGCCAGGGAACACAACCCGGCACTGGCTTTACGACGGTGGAGGTCGAGGTCAGCCCGAACATCTCCGTGGAAAGCAACGTGGGGCAGGATGGCCGAAGTGATGTTGGTGTGAAATGGAAATGGGACTATTGACCATGGGAGATTTGTCACTGTTGGGGAAGAACCTGTGTTTCAGTTCGTTCGATTCGAAGCCAAAAATTTTTGGCCGATAGGCTCTCTTCTTTTCACCTATCTCACGCGCAAGAAAGCCGAGCCGTGACTGAAGCGTGAGACAATTCTGATGGGGGTAAAGAATGCGGTTTCGTCTCTCTCGTCGTCTCCTCATTGTAGCGGGCTTGGTGCTCGTTTTGGTCATGATGATTCTTCTGCTGCTGCCGGAGGTAGTGCGGCGCGTCGCCGTCAATACACTTCAGGCGCGTATCACTGTCCCAGTCGATATCGACGATGTCGATTTGAACCTTTTCACGGGTCGTGCGCGGGTGTCGAACCTTGTTGTCAAGGGCAAGGACGGAAGTCGGCCGATTTTACAACTGCCGACCATCGATATACGGTTCTCGCTTCGAGCCCTGCTAGGCGCAGAATTCGCTTTGCAAGATATTCTTTTCAAGAAACCGCAGCTCTTCATTGAGCGGGACACCTCGGGTCGGTTTATCCTCCTCGAGGTGATAAGACCTGCCGAAGCGGAAAGCGGAGACGGCGGCGGACTGAAGGTCGGCCGCGTCAAAATTGAGGGGGGCGTGCTCACTTTTGTTGACCGCACGACAAGCCCGGCGGTGGAAAATGTGTTTCGGGATGCCCAGCTTACCTTGACGGGAGTAAACCTTGCGCTGGACGCAGAGCCGGCGCGGTTGGATGGTGTGATTCGTCTGGAGGGCGGCACCGCAAAAGTGACCGGTGTGCTGCTCGCGAGCCCATTCTCCGCCCGGCTCAAGCTCACCGCCACCAGCGTGCCGCTCCAGTCCCTTAAGGGCTATCTCGTTGTTATGTTAGGAACTAGGGAGTTAGAGCGTGAGGGGCAGTTCGACGCGGACCTCGAAGTCGCCGTGGGGACTCTAAAGCAAGGGGGTCTGGGTTTGGAGATCAGTGGCACCCTTGAAGGGCGGAGCCTGACCCTCGGGTTACCTGCTACGCGGCAACCGTTCTTGACCGCACAACGGCTCGCGATTGACCTGACCCGATTGGTGAACTGGCCGACATTGCAGGCGGAACTCGCCCGTATCGAGCTCATCGGGGCGACCCTCCGCATCGAGCGAGACCGGGATGGGAATCTCAATCTCGCCCGTATGTGGGCGTCTTCCGAGCAGCGAACGGCCGCAAATGCCCCTGAGTCGGTACCCCCGGCTCCGCGGGACACCCCGTCGCGTATCGCGATCCGCCGTTTCGATGTGGCCCAGTCCCGCATCGAATTTGTGGACGCATCGGTCACCCCCGCCTTCTCCTCCGCCATTTCCGATATCCGCGCCGAGTTGCTCCAATCTTCCCAGGAAGGGGAGCGGGCGTCGCTGAGCTTCGAGGGCACGCTTGACGACTCCGGCACGCTCAAGGTGAGCGGGTGGTTTACCCCATTTAGGCGTCCGTTGCAGCTATACCTCGAAGGCTCCCTGCGGGATTACGAGGCCGCACGGCTCAGTCCTTACGCAGAGAATTACATCAGGTATCAAATCCGTCGCGGCCGCGTGACCACAAAGTACAAGTATCGCTATGACGCGGGTAACCTTGAGGCGAAAAATGAGTTCAGATTCCGACAAGTGGATCTCGGTGATCAACTCGGCGACGAGTTCGAAAAGCGAGTCGGTATCCCCTTCAAGCTCGCCCTCGCCCTGCTCGAGGACGTCAACGGCGAAATTCGCCTGCAGGTGCCGGTGAGCGGTAACCTGGGCAGTCCCAAGTTCAGCCTTGGAAATGTGATTTGGAAAGCCGTCCAGAACGCCTTGGTCAAAGCCCTCACCGTGCCTTTCCGGGTGCTGGGCAAGATACTGACCGTTGGGGGAAAGATCGGCGAGGTGCGAATTGACCCCATTGCCTTCCTGCCAGGGTCGCTGGAGCCCGATGCCGAGGGCGAACAACGGCTCGCCCATCTGACAGAGTTCCTGCAGCGCAAGAAAAGACTCAAAATCCAATTGCGAGGACGCGCAGTCACTGAAGAAATTGAGCCGCTTAAGAGGCGACGGCTTCGCGAGCAGATCGAGGCGGTTACGGGGGCGACGTACGACCAGGCTCTCACACGCCTCTACCGGGCGGCTGGCGGGACCGAAAGCCCCTCCGGTCCGGTTCCCATGAAAGAGAAGGAACGCTTCCTGATGGATCGTATCGTGGTCTCGGAGCACGACTTGCAGACGCTCGCCGAAGAGCGCGCACGCACCATTGAACGGGCCCTGGCTCGAAACGGGATCAAACCCCAACAGCTCTTCGTCGTGGGGAAGGAAAAGAAAACTGTCGCGAACGCTCCGCCGGGCCGAGTTGAATTCGAGCTCCTCTATTGAGGGCGGTGGTGTCGTCCCGGATGCACGCGCACAGTATTCGATCTTTCAATCGAACGGCGGGCTGAGGGTGCAATCTCGCCATGAGCTTCGTTCGCGGGAAGCTCGCAAATTGAGCTTGTCGAGCCACTTTGATATGATGCCGCCGGCAAATACACGATGAGTATCTATTTGATCTCTACGGCGGAGTGATGGAACAGTTAGTGTTTCTCAAAGATCTGGTGCTGGTCTTTGGCGTGTCGACGCTGGTAGTGTTTGTCTTCCACCGGCTGCGGCAACCGACCATCGTGGGGTTCCTCGCCTCAGGGGTCCTCATCGGGCCCTACGGTTTTAGTCTCATCGCGGACAAGCATCAAGTGGAATTGCTGGCAGAGATCGGCGTCGTGCTCCTCTTGTTTACCATCGGTCTGGAGTTCTCGATCTCCAAACTCAACCAGATGCGGCATCTGGTTCTTGGGGGAGGAAGCCTTCAGGTGCTGGGCACCATCCTCCTCATTACAGGAGGGGCGTGGCTATTCGGCCTGCCGCCTGCGCAGGCCGTCTTCTTCGGGTTCCTTCTCGCCCTGTCGAGTACGGCTATTGTTCTGAAGATTCTCATGGATCGGGGCGAAATTGACTCCCCCCAAGGACGCTTTGCCGTTGGGGTCCTGCTTTTCCAGGACCTGTGCGTCGTTCCGTTGATGCTTCTCACGCCCCTCTTGAGCGGGAAAACAGCGGCCGGTCCAGTCGCGATCCTGTTGGTGCTGGGCAAGGTGGCCTTAACGGTTGTCCTCATCGTGTTTCTCTCCCGGCTGGTCGTCCCGCGGTTTCTCTTTCAGGTGGTGAAGATCAGGAGTCCTGAAATTTTTATCATCTCAGTTATTCTTATTTGCCTGGGGACCGCCTGGGTGACCTCCCGGATCGGCCTATCCCTCGCCCTGGGAGCGTTTCTGGCAGGAATGGTGATTGCCGAATCGGAATATAGCCATCAGGTCCTCGCCAACATCCTGCCTCTTCGAGACAGTTTCATCAGCCTCTTTTTCATTTCCGTGGGCATGTTGATGGACGTCAAGACGTTCCTGGACCATCCACTCGCGGTTACGAGCACGCTTTCGGCAATCCTGATTGGCAAGACCGTGGTGGTGGTGGGAAGTGTCCTCGCGCTGGGGTATCCACTTCGCGTAGCTGCCCTGGTGGGATGCGCCTTAGCCCAGGTGGGTGAATTCTCCTTTGTCCTCTCCCGCGTGGGATGGGAGTGGGGGCTGATCACTCCGAAACTTAATCAATATTTTCTCTCCGCCTCGGTGACTAGCCTTCTCCTCACACCGTTCGTCATCCAGATGAGCCCAAAACTGGCTGCTCAAATCGGTCGCCTGCGTCGGGTAGAGCGTTGGTTTCCGGGGCGGCGGTTTGAGGAGCTCAAGCCGGAGCGGGTAGAACTCCGAGACCACGTGATCATTGTTGGATACGGCCCGACGGGTCGAAACCTTTCTCGTGTGCTCAAAGCGACTGAGGTCCCTTACTGCATCCTCGAGTTGAATGGGGAGACTGTGAGGCGGATGCGCCAGAAAGGCGAACCTATTTATTTCGGTGACGTTTCTAGCTCGGAGGTGCTCAGGCACTTGGCGATTCGGCATGCCCGGGCCCTCGTGGTGGCGATCTCCGATCCCGCATCAATCCGTCGAGCGGTGCGGCTGGCCCGAGAACAAAATCCCCACCTTCACGTCCTCGTTCGGACCCGGTACGAAGTCGAGATCGACGAGCTCCACCGTTTGGGCGCGGATGAAGTGATTGCAGAGGAGTTTGAAACTTCCATCGAGCTCTTTGCTCGGGTCTTGCGGCGGTATCACCTCCCTCGAGCGATCATCGGAGAACAGGTGGACAAGGTCCGGCTGGAGAGATACGAGATGCTCCGCCAGTTTCAGGTACCTCCACTGGGACAGACGGATGTGGCCCGACTTTTTACGCAGGTCGAGATGGAAACGTACCTCGCCTCAGAGGGACGCTCAACGACTGGGAAGACCATTGGAGAGCTTCACATCCGGCACCGGACAGGGGCCTCCATTGTGGCGGTGATCCAAGACGGAAGAATCACAGCCAGCCCTGGGCCAGATTACCGGATCACCGCCGGGCATGTCCTCGTGTTGGTCGGCAGCAAACAGCAAGTAGAGAGGGCCCTTGATCTCTTGACCGAAGAAGAGGAAAGCAGGGAACCCCCCAATCTCTAAATCGGAGGAGCCTCTTGAAATGACAATGCGGACACCGTTACTCCCGTTGGTTCAGAAGTTTTTTGAGTCCGACCCGGTCGCCGCTGCCCACAGTCTGGAGACCATGGACGAGGCGCAAGCCCTTTCCGTCTTAAAGGCACTTCCGCCTTCCCTCTCCGCGCAGGCTTTTCGCCATCTTCAAGTGAGCTTTGTTGCGACCCTGTTGAAAGAAGTTCCTCCCGATCTTTTCACGGAAATTGTTCGGAGGCTGGACGCCCAACAAGGGGCAGCGGTATTTACACATCTACCCGATCATATACGCAAAAGCTTTCTTGACCATCTTTCAGAAAAAGACAAACAACAAATCCAAGAGTTGCTGACCTATCCGCAGAATAGCGCTGGACGCCTTATGACCACGGCGTTTCTCGCCTTTCATCCCGAAGTCAAGGTCAGGGATGCGATCCATAAGATTCGCGCGCTTGCTCACAAGAAAGCCCTGACCTCCTATACCTATGTCGTGGACTCCAATGATCGTTTGGTGGGCGTCATCAATATGCGTGATCTGTTCCTCGCGTCACCAGATGTGACCTTAGAGTCAATTATGATAAAGGATGTCTTTGCGGTAAACTCCTTCATGGATCGGGAGGACGTGGCGAATGAGCTCTCGAAACGAAAATATTTTGCGGCGCCGGTTGTTGACCCTGAGAATCGACTGCTCGGCGTCGTGAAGACGGATCATTTGCTCGCCCACCTACAGGCGGAGGCGACCGAAGATATCCAAAAGATGTTCGGCGCCGGCGGTGATGAACGGGCCTTTTCGCCTGTTGCGTTTTCACTTCGGAAGCGCCTACCCTGGCTTCACGTCAACTTGGCGACGGCGTTTCTGGCTGCCGCTGTGGTCGCTTTGTTTGAGGGCATCATTGCGAAGATCACCGTCCTCGCCGTCTTTCTGCCGGTAGTCGCAGGACAAGGAGGTAACGCCGGTGCGCAATCGCTTGCGGTTGTGATGCGAGGCCTCGTAATGCGAGAGATTCCAGCTCAAAAGGTCCGGAAATTGCTCGGGAAAGAATCGTTGATAGGGGCGATAAATGGTCTGCTGATTGGATTCGTGACGGCTGCAATAGCATGGCTGTGGCATGGCAATCCCTTCCTTGGGGTGGTCATTGGCCTTGCAATGATTGTGAACCTAGTTGCGGCCGGCTTATCGGGCGCTGCTATCCCGATCACGATGAAAGCTGTCGGCCTGGATCCCGCCCAGTCTTCCAGTATCATTTTGACCACCGTAACCGATGTGGTAGGTTTCTTTGCCTTCTTAGGCTTCGCGGTGCTTTTCCAGAGCTATCTGTTGTAAGGCGGGCCGGACGCTGCCTTTGACACGTCGTGGGCAATCGGCGGGGTTGGTAGTGACGGAAACGGTAGCAGAGTTTCTCACGATTGAGACGGCCCTCAAGAAAGCAAAAAAGGGGGGATTGGGAGTACCCTTGACTATGCAGCGGTCGAGGAGAGGAAGAAGATGATCGTAACGGTGATGATCGAAATTCCGAAGGGGAGCCGCAATAAGTACGAGTACGATAAAGAAAAAAAGGCGCTCCGCTTTGACCGGATGCTTTTTTCTGCCGTGCATTATCCGAGTGATTACGGCTTTATTCCGGAAACCTTGGCCGAGGATGGCGATCCGCTGGATGCTCTCGTGTTGGTCTGGGAGCCGACATTTCCCGGCTGTCTCATTGAGGCAACCCCTGTCGGATTGTTCAAAATGTGGGATGAAAAGGGTCCGGATGAAAAGATTCTATGTGTCCCGGTGTCAGACCCCATGTGGAATCACATCACACGCCTTGCAGATGTACCACCTCATCTCTTGAAGGAAATCGAGCACTTTTTTTCCATCTATAAGGACCTGGAGGCAAAGAAAACCGGGGTCGAAGGCTGGGAAGATCGTGATGCCGCGATCCGTGTCATCACGGAGTCGCAACAAAGATACCAGCAGCGGTGACGATGCGAAAAACGTTGACTCCCGGGAAAGCCAGAAGGGGCCGATGATTTCGATCCTGAAATGTCATGCCGGTGAAAGGCTGGATGAGACGAAAGACATGGCGTCTCTTCGTCCTTGGTTAGCTGAGGCCGAGAGCAGACTCTGGGTGAACGTGGTTAACCCAAGCGTCGAGGAGATGGAGGAGATAGGTCGGCGCTTTGAATTTCATCCTCTGACGGTCGAAGATTGCTTACATGGCGGCCAGCGTCCAAAACTGGAAGAGTACGAGGGCTACCTGTTCATGGTTCTTCACACGCTTCCGCGAGGAATCGAAGTCTCCACGGATCTTCCGAAACTCCCCGAAATCTTTGCCTATGTAACTCCCCGGGCCTTGGTGACGGTGCACCGAGAGGACCTCGAGGCGGTCATAAAGCTCCGGGAAAGACTCCGAAAGGAACCTGCTCTGCTAACTCATCCACCAGGGTTTCTTCTCCACTTCTTGGTGGACAGCGTGGTTGACGAATTCTTTCCATTCCTCGACCGGCTGGAAGAGGATATTGATAAACTTGAGGATAGGGTCCTGGTGTCCGCCCGCCCACCTCTGCTCAGACGTCTCTTTGTCCATAAACGAAGCCTTATTCGTCTGCGGAAATCTCTTAGCCCCCTTCGGGAGGTCGTCCATGGCCTCAGCCGCCGTGACTACCCACTCCTTGACCCCAAGACTGTTCTCTACTTTCGTGATGTGTATGACCACATTATCCAGGCATCCGAGATGGTGGACACCTGCAGGGACCTTATCGGAACCACGGTCGAAGCGTATCTTTCGGCCACGTCAAACCGCATGAACGATATCATCCGACAGCTCACGATTATCGCCACGATCTTCCTGCCCTTAAGTGTCATCACCGGCTTCTTCGGGATGAACTTCGAGCAGATCCCATGGAAGAATCCGTTGATCTTCTTCCTCACCGTCCTAGCGATTCTGGCCGTCCCCGTCTTGATGCTCATCTGGTTTGCTCGAGAAGGGTGGCTTAAAGGCGAGTCCGTCGTTCGCGACAAGCGCGAACGGCAGGCAGATTCGACCAGAAGAGGTCGAGGCTGATAAGCCTAGGCTGGATGCCGGAGTCGCCCATAGCTTCCTGGACATCAGCAGTGCAAGAAACCGGTCAAACGCCCCGATGTCTAGTAGCCACCGCGAAATCGGGCACACCTGGAGACCCGTTTGCTTGAGATTACCCAAAAAGTGAATCCGCGTATGACGGCGATCGAGCGAGTCGGACGAGGAGAGGCCATCGCCGCGGGGCTCGATGAGAAAGCGGATGCGTGAAAGAATGGGGGTTGAGGAAATCGGAAAGTGGTCAGAAAAAGCGAGGGCAAATTACCTTATCGGACGGGAATTTCGAGGGATCCTACTCCGTCGAGTCCCTCGTTTTTGTGAGGACGACGCCGTCCCTCGGCGCGAGTTTCAGGCCCCGTAGGATCCCGCTCGCGACACTCCATTGGTTGCCGCTCCACACATCGTGAAGGACGGCCTCACTGACGTCGAGTTTCGCTACCTGCACATCGACCACGCGAATGCTCTGTGCAGCATTGAGGGCGATCACCAGTGCCTCATCCGGGAGCTTGCGCCCGAAGACATATACACCGTCTTTTCCGTACAGACGCAGATAGTCGCCTCGCCGCAGTGCGTGATGTGAGCGGCGCAACGCAATACATTTTTTGACAAAGGCAAGCAGGTCATGATCCCATTTGGCTTGGTCCCACGGAAAGGCTTTGCGACAGCCTGGATCGTACCCGCCGTCCAGGCCGATTTCATCCCCGTAGTAGATGCATGGGGCACCAGGAAACGTGAAGAGAAGTAACAGCGCTAGCCTCAATGCCGTTTGGTCGCCACGGACGCTGGTGATGAAGCGGGGGGTGTCGTGACTATCGAGTAGATTAAGCTGTGTCTGAGTGATGGCCGGGTCATACAACCCCAGCATCCAGTCGATCTGATCAGCGAACTCGGTCACGGTGAGTGGGCGCACATCCTGGTAATTGCCTACCCGGCGTATCTCGCTCAGATCGAGGCGGTCGCCGCCAAAGAAGCCCAGGCAGGCCATGGTGACCGGGTAGTTCATCACGGCGTCGAACTGATCTCCCTGCAACCAAGGGCTCGCCTCGTGCCAGATCTCCCCGACCAGGTACGCCTCAGAATTCACCGCCTTCACGCGACATCGAAACTCCCGCCAGAAGTCATCGTCATCGATCTCCGTCGGCACATCCAGCCGCCATCCGTCTGCGCCAAAGTCAATCCAGTGCGTTGCCACGCTCAACAGAAACTCTCGCACCGCCGGAGATTGGGTGTTAAATTTCGGTAGCCCCGGCAGGTTCCACCAGGCTTTGTACCCGATAGCCTCGTAGCTGCTGACCCCTTTCTTCAGTGCTTCTTCCGTCGCGGGATCGGGATACGCGGCGAAGTGCCGATTGCCCGACAGACGATCTTGGTCGAAAAAGAACCAGTCGACATACGGCGATGCGGCGCGGTTTTCCAACACATGGTGGAATTGCCAGAAGCCACGGCTGGCATGGTTAAAAACGCCGTCCAGAACGACGCGGATATTGCGCGCATGCGCGGCATCGAGGAGTTCGCGTAAAGCCGCGTTTCCCCCGAGAAGCGGATCCACGGCAAAATAATCATACGTGTGATACCGGTGATTGGCCGCCGAGGTGAAGATCGGATTAAAGTAGATTGCCGTGATGCCCAGGTCTTGCAGGTAGTCGATGCGTTCAACGACACCCAAGAGGTCCCCACCCTTGAAGCCGAAAACGGTGGGTGGACTGTCCCACGGCTCAGAGTTCAAATTTTTGGGAAGGCGATCGCTCTTCGCGAAGCGGTCAGGAAAGATTTGATAAAAGACGGCATCCTTCACCCAATTAGGTGTGGTCACTGGCATGCGCTCTCCCTTGGGCAGTGCTTACTGGAGTTGGGCAGAAGGGGCAGACGCTGGCGTTGCACACCGTGCGCGACTCCGCTCCAAGAAAGACTTCAGGATGCGACCCCGGACATCGCCCGCCTCATGGGTGTGTACCTTGAAAATACCATGGATGATCAGACGGTCCTCCTTCTGGTAGAAGCCCACTTCGATGACCTCATGGCCTTCTTTCCTGATGGCGGCACGCATGTCTTCTTCGATCGTATCGAGGTGTTCAAAAGGCGGGCTTTCGTAAGCCACGACCTCGTCAGTAATTCGCTCACCATAGATGACTAGGGGACTGTTAACTAGTGTAAAGTTCGGAACCTTAACAATGCGGCCGGTTCGCACGCTGGGCAGGCGCTCGCCATCGCCCACTTCGTGGAGCGATGTCCGGACGGCCCCAACGCTGATCACATCACCTTTGATAGTAATAGCTGGTGAGATGAGAACTTTGATGCGCACGTCAGGTTTGACTTGGCGGATGCGTCGGAGAATGATGCCGCCGAGCAGGCTAGCCAGATAGTCCTTGAAGACGAGCGAAATGCCCGTCGCGGCGATGAGGACACTGAGAATCGAAATGAATGTTTGATTCTGCAACAGGGCTTCTCCATTGGCCTCATTTGACAACAATAATGCTGACCTGCCCGTCCTTTCGGACGACCTCGATTCCGACGTCCTGGGCGTGACGACGCAGCACGAGGTCAAGAGACGCCCCGTTCATTCTGAGGTTGTTAAGCTCCACCCTTTCGAGGTACTCAGGTAACACCGGGTGAGAGCATCGAATCTCGTCTTCCGGAGCGTTGAAGGAGAGCCCCAGGCATGCCTGCAAAAGCAGAAATACGGAGCAGGCGGCCCAGGATTGAGGCGCACAGGCCACCGGATAAGGGGTAGGACCTTCGCCGGGACGGCGGCTGAAGCCGCAAAAAAGCTCTGGCAGTCGATGGAGCTCCGCGAACAGGCTGGCATCGAACAGCCCGGCAAAGATCTGAAGAAGAGGCTGCTTCAGTCCATAACGCGCAAGCCCGAAGGCAATCAGCGCGTTGTCGTGAGGCCAGACGGAGCCATTGTGGTACGACATGGGATTGTAGCGGACTTCGGATGTTGCGACGGTCCGGACTCCCCACCCGCTGAAGGACTCTCTTTGGAGCAAGGTCTCCGCCAACCTCTGGGCCCGCTCTGGGGCCACGATTCCCGAGAAGAGACACTGCCCCGCGTTAGAGGATTTGATCCGACAGGGGCGTTTCTGGCCGTCGAGTGCCATGGCATACATCCCCAGGGCCTCGCACCAGAAGGCCTCCTCGAATCGTTCTTGGAGAGCCCGAGCTTCATTTTGGAGCTTCTCTGCCACTTCGACCCTGCCGAGCCGACGGGCCAGTCGTGCCGCGGCCGTCTTGGCCGCAAAGACATATCCCTGCACCTCACAGAGGGCGATGGGGCCTTCCGGCACAGCGCCGTCGGCGTGAAAGACGGCGTCCTCAGAGTCTTTCCACCCTTGGTGCCTCAAGCCAGTGGGAGACTGGCCCGGGTATTCCACGAAGCCGTCTCCATCTATGTCACCCCATCGGTTGATCCATTCGAGAGCCATCTCGATCGAAGGCCACAGTCTCTCAATAAAAGCCAGGTCTGCAATTCGGTCGTAGTAGGCGCCAGCCAAGACCACAAAGAGAGGCGTCGCGTCCACACTCCCGTAGTAGCACCCAAAGGGAATCTCACCGAGCGCGGCCATCTCGCCCCGCCGGATCTCATGTACGATCTTTCCAGGTTCAGCGTCGCGCTCCGGGCTGGTTTCCTTGGCCTGGGTGGAGGCGAGGAAGGCTAAGACAGCGCGCGCAATATCTGGGTTTACCCATAGGCACTCCAAGGCGGTAATGAGCCCGTCCCGACCGAAGGGGGTCGAGAACCAGGGGACCCCGGCATATGGAAAAGGCCCCTCCACGGTGTCGGTGACCATCATGTGGAGATCCGCCATGGAACGGTTCACAAGGTCATTGAATTGCTCGTTGGAAGTATAGATACGACAGGCCCTAGAGTTGGCCAGCCGCAAAGCCTGACTCGCCATGTTGGCCGCTTCATCGTATGTCCGGAGAGGGGACACCTTGGGTTCAACCTCGCAAGAGACGGTGAGAAAAACCCTGACCTCCCCTTTGGCGGCCATTCGGACATCCCACTCTACCTGGGAGTCAGTGAGACTACTTGGTTCTGGAGAGAACCGAAGACGGGTCCGACGGATGATCCCATCGAGGCCTTGATAGGCCAGTACGAGGTCGCCATCTTTCACCTCGGGTGGATGGAATGTGCCTCGCCGTGCTCGTTTGGCCCCTCGCACCTCGAAGACATCCGCGAAGTCGGCTGTGAATCGCAGGATAAGCGAGACTTCTACGGGATGGGAGGCGTAATTGTGAAACCGGAAGCGCTCGTAACAGGAGCCCTTCCAAAGTAGCTTTGACCGGAAGACATGCACGGTGTCCCGGGGGAGAACTACTCGTCCATCAACGGAAATATCTGGGTTGGTCAGGTCCACGGTGAGGAGCGCGTTGTCATCCTTCACCGTCGAGCTGAGCAGCAGTGGCCGTTGGCCGGCCAGGCGCACCTCGAGGCCGCTCAAGAATCGCGTGCCTTCATCATACAGTCCTTGCTCCCCCAGGCCCGTACGCTGGATGTCCCCGTAACGGTCGAAAACGGCAAAGGTCTCCCCATCTTTCAGGACCCGCGTCCGATCGTCCGCGAGGGATGAGGTTGCCAAAATGTAAAACTGGTCTCTGACGCGAACGACCTCTTCCATCCTTCCCCCAATCCATCTCAGGCGGCAGGCCGCAAGGTTCGTTCGAGTAACCGGCGGTATATGTCCACGTACCCGTGCGCCATGTGCGGCACCGTGAACCGCCTCTCAAAAACCTGACGGCAGCGCTTCCGGCTCACCCTTCCAATCTGCTCCACGCCACGCACGGCTTCCTCAATCGTAGCACAGATAAACCCCGTGACGCCTTGTTCCATTACTTCAGGGACAGACCCTCGGCGTCGTGCGATGATGGGCGTCCCGCAAGCCATGGCCTCGATCATCACCAAGCCAAACGGCTCGGGCCAGTCAATGGGGAAAAGCAGCGCATAGGCGTTGCCCAGAAACTCGTCCTTCTCTCCCTCCCCGATCTCCCCCACATACTCAATGAGCGGGTGGTCGAGTAGCGGCCGGATAACCTCCGTGAAGTACTCGCGATCCACCTTATCGACCTTGGCGGCGATCTTGAGTTCCATCCCGGTCCGCTTGGCAACTTCGATCGCCGTGTCGACCCGCTTCTCTGGGCAGATGCGGCCAAGGAAGGCGAGGTACTTCCCGGGCTCCTCCCGGAAGGTATACAGGTCGACCGGCAACCCGTGGTAGACCGTCCCTTGCCAACTGAGCCACGACAGAGGCTCACGCTGAGCATAGGAGATGGACACGACGGGCATTTCAGAAAACTCGCGGTACAGAGGAAGCAGGTCTGGAATGTCCAGGCGCCCGTGCAGGGTGGTTACCACCGGCGTTCGCTGACGTCGCGCGAGGGGGAACAAAAGATAGTCAAGATGAGAGTGAATGATGTCAAACTGGTCCGCGTCCCGAAATACCTGTTCAATCTCAACCACGTGATGGGCTACCTGGTCGATACAAGATTTGTCCAAGCGTAGTGACCGATGGCATGGCGCAACGAGGCGAGCGGTTGTCACTGAGTCCCCGCTGGCAAATAGCGTGACGTCGTGGCCTTGCCGAACAAGCTCCTCCGTGAGGTACGAAACGATCCGTTCAGTACCGCCGTAGTACTTGGGGGGAACACTTTCATAAAGGGGAGCAACTTGGGAAATCTTCACTGAATCCGCACCTCCCTTATGCCACCCAACGAGCGTAGCCCCAGTCGATTTTGGTGTTTTCCATATGGCATCGCCTGCAGAGGCGATTGCCCGGCCCGAAGCTCTTGAACGGGTGCCCACACTTTAAGCAAGGCAGCTCCCTCCAGGCCTTCCCTCGCCACTTAGTCGACCGATATCGGGCCCGCTTTTTCTTTAACATGTTTTACCTTCTCGCGGGTAGTGTTGTTCCCCTTCCGCCTATTCCCCAGGAAGGAGCTCAATGCTGCTCCCTTCGATTCCGAGGCAGATGTTATGTTGTCCTTTGTTGTCTATGATTCGTCAGTGAATACAGCACACTGATGGCAATGGCGATCACAGCCCCCAATGGGGCTACTTTCTTCATGGCGCTCTCTCCTTTTACACACATTGAGGTCTGGACTTCTTGGGAATCCTGCTCTCCTTCTTGAGGGGGGCTTGATCTTAACGATCGCATCAGCGGTGAGTTTCCCTTCTCTCTCGAAATAGATAATCCTTACTCGATCACCTGGCTTGAGAGGAACCAATCGGTGGGACCTTCCCGCTGCCACATCCAAAGTTAAATCCTTCGGCTGTTTCACTCTGCCGGCCCCCGGGAAGGGCAAGATAAGGTGGGTGAGGCGCGATCTATCGCCGAAACTAACATCACCGCTGTGACTTGGGTCCTCCTCCATGGCGAAAGAAGGCCCCAATTTACCTAGCCACCGTGTGTTCTTGAGGGTTACCGTCTGCAAGACATGATCGATCACAAGCACCTCGCCCTCGATGAGCCCTGGCTGTGTCGCCTGAGAGGCTTGTGGCTCAGCCGGGTCCGAATACCTGTTCGCCGCCAGCGCCGTAGCTGGCATGGCGTACGTCACGGATGGATCGACGCAGGCGAGAACCGCTAGAACGCCGCTAATCGTTGGAATCAGCCTCTTCACCCTCTGTTCGCTCCATTCTTGTGAAGGGGTATCCTTTATACCTTCATTAAGCGGGAGGCCATGAGCTGCGTGTCTGACAAAGCTTCCGTACCCTACAACGCAAAGGTGCTCGACGAAGGGAGCGTCCGTGCGGGAGCCCGGTAATGAACCCAGACCCCCGCACGGAGGCAATATCGACTAGTACTCGCCGGCTTCCCCCGTCCGCCTGACGATCCCCTGGGCGATGAGTTTGCCATCGGCCTCAGCATACGTGACATCTATCCAATCATCCTGCTTGAGATCGACCAGTTGGGCCGCCGCCTTTTCCTCCACGGCAAATATTACCTCCTGCGCGCGCAGCCAACCTGTCTTCTTGACGGTCAGTGTCATCGCGTCGTGATCCACGAAGATCACCTTACCGGTCAGGATCTTCAGCTTGGCCGGGACGGGTGCCTCGGCCTTTGCGACCTCAGCATACTGGCTGGAGACTGTTTCCATCTCCGGCTTTGTCAGGGCGAAGTTCGTTGTGGCAAGCGAGAGCGTCGTCAAGGTAGCGATCGGTAAAACAATCCACCTCCTCATCGTCTTTCACCTCCTTTCCTGCGACAACTCGCGTCGTCAATGCGAGCTCGACTGTTCGTAAGAGCTCTTCCGTATCGTGCGATTTCGTGAGGACTGCAAAAGCCCGTAGCTGCCGAGCCCTCGTGGCTACCCCATGGCCCGGGAAGCCCGTCCAGAGGATGAACGGTACCGGCAACAACCGCTCGCGAATCCTGTGGAGGAGGGTCAAGCCGTCCATCACGGGCATATTCAGATCCGAGATGACAAGGGCGTAGCCGGGGTCCATATTCAAGTGGGCCCACGCCCTTTCCCCGTCTTCGGCGCTCTGCACCCTATATCCGCGGCGCCTCAAAAGCTCCCCCAGAAGCTCCCGCGACTGGTCGTCATCATCAACTACCAAGATCCGGGCTCGTTCCTTGTCCCGAGTCTGCGCCATCTTGCGGAACCTCCAGAACAGTGAAGAGGCAACCCGCGTGCCATGCTGGCGAGAGGTGACGGCCGGCTACGAGTCTCGCTCTAACTGCCATGAATAAAGAGACAGTTTGAAGAACGTCAAGGAAACTTGCGAAGAGGCGTAGAGACATCCAGGGCCAAACGGTCACACCCTTCTTGCTTTTCTCTTCTCAGGCCCTGAATCATTTCCGCATCTTAGATCGACTGTGGCCGTCATTGGCGAAAGTGGGGCGGTCTGTCCCACTTCTGTGACCCCAGGTCGACATCGTCCCACAGGAGAAACCTCGCCCACGTTCTCGGCCGATTATCGTTTTTCTCTAGCGGGTGGGTTCTGCTGGGCGAATGTGAGATTCAGATGATGAAAACGTGAGGCAATAAGCCACACGGCGGCCGGATGCGCCTCACTTCTTGAAAGTCCTAGAATGAAAAGATAGAGTGATCGGTAAGGCCTAGGAAGAGTGAGACAATCTAGCTCATTGATGCCCGCGGAATCCAGATCTCCCTCTCATCTCCTTACCACTATATCTTCGCGAAAATTTCGGTCGCAATCCGGTCTTTTGTTCGATGCGTTCTTTGGAAATGGGATGGCATGGAAGTTGCCCCTTATCCTCCTTCGAAAAGCAGGTCTAAAGAGAAAGGAGGTGAGATAAATGCGAAAGGGCGCGAAGTGGGTTTCTCTGATCACGGTGGGGCTTTTCCTCTTCAGTCTTCTCGCCTTCCCCGTTCAGGCAGCGACGCCCGAGGCCTTGGAGGAGTATACGGAAGCCGTGGAGGCTGCCATGAAGAGCGAGGGCAAGATCGATGCCGAGGAAAGGGAGATCCTGGATCAAAAGAAGGAAGAACTGGAGTTGACCGACGAGGAATCCACCCAGATCGAAGAGAAAGTCCAGCAGAACATGTAGCCGCTTCTCAGGCTTGCTGAGACGGATCAAAAGCGCCTTCCCGGAAAACGGGAAGGCGCTTTTTTTTTGGGAAAGATGCCCCCGTCGCGTTATCCAGCTATAGTTCTTGAATGCTCGCCCCCCATTGAGGCCCCTGTGAGATTCATGAGATTCAGATGATGAAAACGTGAGGCAAAGAGCCTCATCACTGTGCCAAGTGCCTCACCTCTTGAAAGGTTTGGAATCCAAAGATCAAGCTGGTCATCCGCGAGAGGTAGCGTGAGACAGTATGGCTCGTCAGTCTCTTCGAAACCCTGGGCTCTTTCTCATGACCTTATGGCAGTATCATCTCAAAATCCTGGACCAAAGGCATCTCTTCCGTTCAACCCGTTTTGTTGCAAAATGGATGGCATGGAAGTTGCCTATCCCTTTGAAGCATCAAGGGTAAAGGAGGTGATAAGTCATGAAGCGGTTCGCGGCCTTCGTACTGGCGTTTGCAATCCTCGCCACCCCGGCGGTCGTTCTCGCGGATTCGGACATCATGGGCCAGGGGAGCGTGAGTTTGGATGAACTTGCCACAGACGCGGGCAATGACAGCAGCGAGTAATGCTGTCGGTGAGCCCGAAGAAGCAACAGGGTCCTGCAAACGCAGGGCCCTGTTGCTTTTGTCACCGGTGACCGCTCGAGCGTGCACCTTACCTTCCCGTACGTTCTCCGCGCTTGGGGGTCAGAATGGTCATGTACGCTCCCGCCCGGAGGCCTGGGGTCCTGGACGTGTCCTCGATGGCCACCCTCTGCCAGATCTCAGGGTTCGACCCCCGTCCCGAATGCGTAGACGGAGACCCAGTCTTATTCTTCCCACGGCCTACTGGTTTCGAGCAGTCCAAGCAGCACGCTCTGGACTTCGGGCCTGGGAGTGCCGCGCCATGCTTACTTGTTACCTTGTGGTGGTCGGTCGATCTGGGGTGAATCGGAGAGAGAGATTGTCGCAGTGAATCCGTGGTTCGACTGGGGAGGTAATCTTCCTTTGCTAATTCTGTCACTGGCCGGACAGGTTGAAGCAACCGAAGCGAAACCGTTTAGGAGGCCGCTCTCCCTCCGTCGCTCCCAGACGGGGCGGAGTCTGCGGTGCAGGGCGAGACGTGAGATGGGCAAACTATGAGGCAATATGTCCCACGGTGGTCCGGTCCGCCTCACTGTTCGAAAGGAGGTGGAATACAAGACGAAGCTTCCCGTCGGTGCTCGATAGCCTGCGACAGTCTAGCTCACCGTCGCCCCGGGAGACCGATGGTTGTTGCCATGACCTTATCGCAGCATGGTCGCGTAAATCCTCAATCCACGGGAGCTGCCCCGTGCGCGCATTTCGCTGAGAGCAACATGGCATGGAAGTTGCCCCGTGTTCTTGCTTCGAGGAGGAGAAAAAACAGAAAGGAGGTGAGATCAATGCGAAAGAGCTCGAAGTGGGTTACGCTGATCGCGACAGGGCTTTTCCTCTTTGGCCTTCTGGCTTCCCCAGTTCTCGCGGCGACACCTGAAGCGTTGGACACTTACAGAGAAGCCGTGGAGGCGTCCATGACCGAGGACGGGCAGGTCAGTGTTGACGATCGCGCCTTCCTGGAGGGGAAGAAGCACGAGTTAGAGCTCACGGATGAGGAGGCCACACAGATCGAGGAAGAAATCCGCCAAGCGAAGAAGCAGAAGCAGTATTAACGCTTGGGAAAACGATGAAAGGTGCCTTCCCGGAAATCGGGAAGGCACCTTTTTTTACGCGCTCCCCCAACTTGGGTCGGTAGGAAGCTGCTCTCAAAGGTGATAGTGTGCCATCGGCACAGATGCAGATGGCACAATCACAATGACTCGTTGGCCAGCTGGTAGGGGATGCCGACGGAGGATCCTTCTGCAAATAGGCTTGGCCGTCAGTTGCAAGAACCATAGGCCGGTCTGGGAAAAGGGTCTCAATCGTCCAATCGTCGACCGCCAGCTAGAACTGTAGGGTGGCTAGACGTTGGAACAGGGGAAATAGTACTCTTTGAAATAGCAGAGCATGGCAGCTTTCAACTGGAGTGGTTGATGCAGAAGGTACGACCCCCAACCCGAGAAGAAGCATCGCTTGATGTGGATGCAGAACTGATCTTGGCCTTGGAAAAGGCTCGCCGTGAGAGCGACTACCTCACTGTGGCCGATATCGACTGCTACTGGCTGCTCCCTCCTCACCAGCTGGATTGCATGTAAGGCCGCCATCTCGACTATGAGAACGGCCCCCTTTCGTGAGGCAAAATGCCGCACTCCCGGATCTTCGGCCCCAGGTAATGAATCTCCTTGATTTTTTAGGAAGAAACACTGCAAACCGTTTGAGGCCGTGAGGCAGGTAGGATCGTCAAGGCTACCCAGCCAGCTCTTCCAGGACTTTCACGACGGAAAAAATCCTTAAATATCAAGCACATCCAGACATTTATATAGTTGTCCTCCTGGCCTCGTGTGGCATGTCGCTTGCCCTAAGAAGCGGTAACAGAACCTTTGGAAGAGGCGAAGGCCTGTGCCGAGGGGAAAGGAAGGAGGTGGTAAAGGATGAAGGAGAAGAAGAAAATTCAGGATCAGAAGCGGCAGCAGAAGAAGCGGCGCCCTTACCACAAGAAGGGGTGGAACCATCGCCCAATGCCGGACTGGCCCGAGACGAAATCCGGGGAAAAGAAGGTAATCTAAAGAGATGAAAGGGGAGGCCAGGGTCCCCCTCCCTTTTGTATTCTTCTAGAGACGAACGCCGACGGGAGGGGGCATCCTGGTGCCTTGGGGCACAGCAATCGCCTGCGTACACACTCCATAGCCTCGCTATGCAGGAGGGCTGGCCCCGTGCGTATGGGCGCCCTAAGGTGGGGGGCCAGGAAGAGAGGACGTATGTGACCCAAGGTGGCCTCACTCAGAGGAAGAGGTGGAGGAACTATGCCGATGACGGTTCAACCGTTACACGATTACATCCTCGTCAAGCGCTTTGATGAGAAGGAGGTCAAGAAGGGGGGGATCATCATCCCGGACACGGCGAAAGAGAAACCTCAGGAAGGCGAGGTGATCGCTGTCGGCCCCGGCAAGCTCACCGCCGAGGGCAAACGACTGCGGATTGACGTAAAGGTCGGAAACAATATTCTTTTCGGCAAGTATTCTGGTAATGAAGTCCGGATCGACGATGAAGAATTCTTGATCATACGGGAAAGCGAGGTCCTCGGCATCCTCAAGTGAATGGGATGCCTTACAGGGGACACACAGTAGGAATGGATAGGGAGGAAAGTGATCAATGTCTCCGAAGCAGTTGCTGTATGACGAGGACGCCCGAAGGGCGATTCTGCATGGTGTTCAAAAGCTGTCCAAGGCCGTCAAGGCGACGTTAGGGCCGAAAGGGCGCAATGTCCTCCTGGACAAAAAGTGGGGTGCCCCGACCATCACGAAGGACGGCGTGACTGTGGCCAAAGAGATCGAGGTGCCGGATCGTTTCGAGAACATTGGGGCCCAATTGGTCCGCCAGGTGGCTTCAAAGACCTCGGATGTAGCCGGTGATGGGACCACGACGGCGACCGTATTAGCCGAAGCCATCTTCCGCGAGGGGATGAAGAACGTGACGGCTGGCGCCAACCCCATGGCCCTGAAGCGGGGGATCGACAAGGCGGTGGAGGTGGTTGTAGCCGAGCTCAAGGCTCTCTCCAAGCCCACGAAGGAGCGGAAGGAGATCGCACAGGTCGCTACCATCTCGGCCAACAGCGACAAGGTGATCGGCGATTTGATCGCCGACGCCATGGAGAAGGTGGGCAAGGACGGCGTCATCACCGTGGAGGAAGCCAAGGTGGTCGAGACGACCTTGGACGTCGTCGAGGGGATGCAGTTCGACCGGGGCTACCTGTCGCCGTATTTCGTCACCGATCCCGAGCGGATGGAGGCCGTGCTAGAGGACCCCTGTATCCTCATCCACGAAAAGAAGCTCTCGGTCCTCCGCGATCTCTTACCGCTGTTAGAACAGGTGGCCAAAATGGGGAAGCCTCTCCTCATCATTGCCGAAGATGTCGAGGGGGAGGCCCTGGCGACTCTCGTGGTGAACAAGCTCCGCGGGACGCTCCACTGTTGCGCGGTCAAAGCCCCGGGCTTCGGCGACCGGCGAAAGGAGATGCTGAAGGACCTGGCCATCCTGAACGGTGGCCAGGTCATCTCGGAGGAGCTCGGAATCAAATTGGAAAACATCCGGCTGGAGGACCTGGGCCGGTGCAAGAAGGTCGTAGTGGATAAAGAAGAAACCACCATCATAGAAGGCCAGGGCTCGAGGAAGGAAATAGAAGGGCGGGTCAAGCAGATCCGCACACAGATCGAAGAGACGACCTCGGATTACGATCGCGAGAAGCTGCAGGAGCGTTTGGCCAAGCTGGCCGGGGGTGTCGCGGTCATCAAAGTGGGTGCCCCCACCGAGGTGGCCATGAAGGAGAAGAAGGCGCGGGTCGAAGACGCCTTGAATGCGACCCGGGCGGCGGTGGAGGAAGGGACCGTGCCGGGGGGCGGCGTCGCGTTTCTTAGGGCCATGAGTGCGGTGGAGACGGTGAAGGTCCACGGGGACGAGAAGACCGGCGCGGACATCATCCGCCGGGCATTGGAAGAGCCGATCCGTCAGATCGCCGAAAACGCGGGCGTTGAAGGCTCCGTCGTCGTGCAGAAAGTCCGTGAGCAGCCTGGAGCCTTCGGCTTCAACGCTGAGACCGAAACTTACGAGGATCTGCTGGCCGCTGGGATTCTCGACCCCACCAAGGTCGCCCGCACGGCCCTTCAAAATGCTGCCAGTGTGGCTGGTCTTTTGGTGACGACCGAATGCCTCGTGACCGAGGTTCCAGCAAAGAAGGAAAAGACTCCGATACAGCCCGAGGGCGGTATGGGTGACGAATACTAATTCGCATGGGCCAAGGGCGGTGGGCGGTTCTGTGAACCCCCTCTATTTACAAAAAAACCCCTGGGAGGACCCCCGGGGGTTTTTGTTACTCGCCCCGCCATTTGCTTTCACTGGGCGAACGCTCATGGCTCATCGATGGCCGCCCCATCTTCTCTTGAGAATCTTTTGCACATCCGGATCAGAGGCGATAGGATAGGGAAGCAAAACAGGATGAGTGAATAGAGTAACCGGCCACTAATGGGAGCGTTTCGCAATGGCAGTCTACAAGCAGCCTCTCAGCCTCCGAGCCAAGGTTATCTCCTTGATTATTCTCATTGTTGTGGTCGTTCTATCGGCCTCCACATATCTGAGCGTGCAGATGTCGGAGGAAATGTTGGTGGAGGAGCTGAAAGAGAACGCGATCACCCTGGCTAGGGAGCTCGCAGCAGGATTCTGGAGCCGAGACGACCTCGATGATGCATCCACCCTTGAAAGGGGAATCGAAGAGGTCATGGAGCTGCGCCCTCTGGTCAGGCGGATCGAAGTGTTTGCCCTCACCCCCAACGGCCTGATGTTAGTGGCGTCCAGTTCAGGGACAGCCCGATTCCGCGATACCTTAAAGTCCGTCCCACAGCAGGTTACGGCTAACCTTGCTCCAGACAAGAGAGGTCGGTTCTGGGAGGTCATCACCCCGATCCGTGTAGAAGACGAAGTGGTCGGAGCCCTGAGGCTAAAGGTCTCTTTGCGAAAGGCCGATGAGCTGACGGCACGGACGCGCCTCCAGTACTTTCTCATCATGGGGGTCGCGGTGGTACTGATTGTGGGCCTGCTGAGCGTTTTTTTCCATCGTGCAGTGGATAAACCGGTCCAACAACTTATCTGGACTATGAAGAAGGCCGAAGCGGGGGAGCTCTCTGCGCGGGCTGAAGCCGCCCCGGGGGACGAGATTGGCCAACTAGGGGAGAGCCTCAATCGTATGCTCGGCCGGATTGAGGGGGGCTATCAACAGAACGTGGACCTCCTACGCCAGATCAATCGATTCAATGAGGAGCTCAAGGATAGAGTGCGGGCCGCGACCCAGGAACTCGAGAGGCGCAATGAGGAACTCAAGCAGGCCAATGAGCTGCTCTTCGATACCCAGCTTCAGCTCAGCCGCTCTGAACGGCTGGCCATGGTAGGGGAAATGGCAGCTACGATGGCCCACGAGATCGGAACCCCTTTAAGCTCCATCTCTGGCCACGTTCAACTCCTCCTACGAGAGTCCGGCATCGACCCTTCAACCACTTCGCGGCTGAAGATCGTTGAAGGCCAGATTGCCAGGACGGTAGACATACTTCAGGGAATCCTCAACCTATCCCGTCAGCCGGGACCTGCCCTGAGGCGGCTCGAAATCAACAACCTGCTCAAGGAAATCCTGGGCCTGACCTGGCCCGGGCTCGGCATGAAGAATGTTACGGTGAAGGAGCGCTTCAGCGAAGACCTCCCCCCTGTCCTGGGGGATGCTCACCAGCTCCAACAGGTCTTCCTGAACCTGATTGTCAACGCTGTAGACGCTATGCCCCATGGGGGAGAGCTTAGGGTGGAAACGGATTGTGTCGAGGCCCAGCCTGGAGCGAAAGCCTCGCCATGGGTCCGGATTCAGATCACGGATACGGGACGGGGCATCGCCCTCGAAGATCAAAAGCGAATTTTTGAGCCCTTCTTCACCACGAAGGACGTCGGGAGGGGTACCGGATTGGGACTTGCCGTTTGCCAGCGGATTCTGAAAGCCCATCGGGGGACCATTGAGGTGAAGAGTCAGGTGGGAATGGGAAGCACCTTTGTGATTCTCCTGCCGGCCGACGAGGGAGAGATCGATGTCCGCTCAAGTTAAGGTGTTGGTGGTCGACGACGACCCAGTCGCTTGTGACCTCCTCAGGGAGGTGCTCCTAAAAGAGGGCTACGTGGTTGATGTAGCCGGCGGCGGGCAGGAAGCCGTATACAAGGGGAAGGATATCCTCTTTGATATCGTGCTGGCAGACGTGCGGATGCCCGATGTGGATGGGTTAGAGGTGCTTCGGACCTTCAAAACTTCCTCTCCCGATACGATCGTGATCGTCATGACCGCCTTTGGCTCCGTCGAGACGGCCATCGAGGCGATCAAAGACGGCGCCTACGATTATGTAACCAAGCCCTTTAAGATCGACGAGATCACGATTGCTATCAAGAGGGCCCTGGAGCGGCGAAGGCTCATTCAGGAAAACCTCCGCTTCCGCGGGGAAATGAAGGAGAAGCATCGCGTCGAGCGTATGGTGGGCACATCTGCCCCAATGTTGGAGGTGTACAAGGCGGTAGCCCGGGTTGCCGATAGCCGCAGCACTGTCCTCGTTCGGGGAGAGAGCGGTACTGGGAAGGAACTCATCGCAAGGGCCATCCATTACAACAGTCCCAGGGCCGACCGCGCCTTCGTGGCAATCGACTGCGGGGCATTGGCGGAAACCCTTTTGGAGAGCGAGCTATTTGGTCATATAAAGGGCGCCTTCACCGGCGCCATCTCATCCAAGAGAGGGCTGTTTGAGCAGGCCAACGGGGGGACCTGTTTCCTGGATGAGATCGGCGATGTCAGCCTCAACACACAAGCCAAGCTGCTTAGGGTGTTGGAAGAGCACGAGATCAAACGGGTCGGCGGGACCGAGAGCGTGAAGGTGGACGTTAGGGTCATCGCTGCAACCAATAAGGACCTAGAGTCTAGAGTCCGCGAGGCGAAGTTCCGCGAGGATCTGTACTACCGCCTCAACGTGGTCACCGTTGCGCTACCACGCTTGAGAGACCGGCGAGAGGACATCCCCCTCCTGGCAACTCATTTCTTAAAAAAATACGCAAACGAGAACAATAAGCGAATCTCCCATATCTCGGTGGAAGCGATGACCGTCCTCGAAGAGTACACGTGGCCGGGAAATGTCAGGGAGCTTGAAAACACCATCGAGCGGGCAGTCGCACTCACCGCGAATCCCATTCTTTTGCCAGAAGATCTCCCTCCGAAGCTCAGAGTGGGCCCGGAAGGCCAAAAGGAGGATCTGTTGACTCGCCCGTTAACCCTCAGGGAGGTGGAACGAAGGCATATTGAGAGGATACTGAGAGAAGCGAAAGGGAACAAGAAGCTTGCGGCGGAACTTCTCGGGATCAACCGCAGGACGCTCTATCGGATCGCGAAGCGATACGGCCTCGAGATGGGACCCGGAGAAGAATGAAGACAGTTCACCGACTGCAGGATCCAGAAGACGATTGATTGTGTCGCGCAATGGCGCAGACTTCAGGCCGTTGGTCGTGACGGCGACCCACCCCCCGAGATTTGAGTGATGATCATCTGGATCTGGATCGGGTTCCTTCTACTCGTAGTGTTGATGCTCGCGCTCGACCTGGGGGTATTCCATGGGAAAGCCCATGTCGTTTCGACCACAGAGGCCCTGGCGTGGACCGCCTTCTGGGTCTTATTGGCACTGGCATTCAATTGGGGCGTGTATTTCATTTACGAGCGTGATTGGCTTGGTATGGGTCACACGCTCGCGGGCCGGCAGGCCGCACTCCAGTTCTTCACGGGCTACCTCATCGAAAAATCTCTCAGCCTCGACAACATTTTCGTCATCGCGCTGATCTTTACCTATTTCCGCGTTCCCCTCATCTACCAGCACCGGCTGCTGTTCTGGGGCATTATCGGCGCGGTGGTGATGCGCGGTGTGATGATTGCCGCGGGCGCGGCCGTCATCGCCCGGTTTGACTGGATCGTGTATCTCTTCGGTGCCCTGCTGATCATGACGGCCGTAAAAGTGCTCATCGTCCGGCATGACAACCTTGAGCCTGACAAGAACCCGGCTGTGAGGGTGGCGCGCCGCATCTATCCCGTTACCCCAGATTATGATGGCCAGCGTTTCTTCACCCGTCTCAAAGGCCAACGGGCTGTCACGCCCCTCTTCTTGGCGCTTCTCATGGTAGAGAGTGCAGATGTGCTCTTTGCGATTGACTCGATCCCGGCCATCTTCGCCATCACGAGCGATCCGTTCCTGGTGTTCACGTCCAACGTCTTTGCCATTCTCGGCCTGCGCTCGCTCTACTTCGCTCTGGCCGCCGTGATGGAGAAGTTTCGGTACCTGAAGATGAGCCTAGCATTCCTCCTGGCCTTCGTCGGGGTCAAGATGATGCTCATCCACCACTATCCGATCCCGACAGCCGTGTCGCTTTCGGTTATCGCAGGGATCTTAGCTGTCGGCATACTGGCGTCCGCCGTGGGTGCCCGGCGGGATACCGCCGCCTTGGTGTCTCCGCTTGCCGAGGAGCTGGGAGACCTGGCTGTACTGACCTACCAGAATCTCAAGAAGCTGGTGATCCTGGTCCTCGGTATCAGCGTGCTCCTGGTCGGTGTGGCGATGATCGTGCTGCCCGGTCCTGCGATCCTTGTGATGCCCGCGGGCCTGGCGATCCTGGCGACCCAGTTCGCGTGGGCGAGGCTCCTTCTCCGCAAGATGAAGAAGAAGGCTCGAGAACTCACCAGCGATGTGGCGTCGTCTCTGAAAGGGCAGGACTAGGTAACTTGAATGGGGGTTTTAGCCGTTGGTGGGGAAGTAGGCGTTTCTCAGATACTGGGTCAGCATGCGTTGGGTGTTAAAGAACCCACCGTTAAGCGCGATCGTCGAGCGCATGACCTCGGCAAAGGCATGTGGGCGGCCGTAGAATAATGGAAGAATCGCGTGCTCCAGCTTGCCGTAAAGCACGGTGACTTCGCTGGCGGCGTCGCCAGCAACCTCTTGACCGTCGCCGATGGACCAGCCAGTCACACCTTCCACGTGGCCCTCGATCCACCACCCGTCGAGGATGCTGAAGCTTGGTACCCCGTTGAGGGCGGCCTTCATACCGCTGGTGCCAGACGCTTCTAATGGTCTCAGTGGAGTGTTCACCCAGAGATCCACCCCGGCACAGAGTTTCTGCGCCAACGCCATATCGTAGTCTTCCAGGTACACGACGCGCACGGCATCACCTAGGGCCGCCGCTGCCTCGAAGATGTGCCGGATGATCGCCTTGCCGCCCTCATCCCGGGGGTGGGCCTTGCCTGCGTAAATGATTTGCAAGGGGCCGACCTGGCGCGCGATCCTCGTGAGGCGCTCCAGGTCAGAGAAGAGCAGGTCTGCTCGTTTGTACGGGGTGGCGCGCCGAGCAAAGCCAAGAGTCATTACCGAATCATTCAGGCGGAGATCCGTTCGCTTCTCCACCTCGGCCAGGAGTTCTCGTTTCGCTTCGGCATGAGCCCGGCGGATTTCGTGGAGCGGAATGCCCACGGCATAGCGCAGGTAGAGGTTGTCGTACCGCCACTCAGGGATGCGCCGGTCGTACAGGTTTTGAAATGGCGGCGCCGTCCACGTGACTGCATGTACACCATTGGTGATGGCGTTCACCGGGTATTGGGGAAACATTCCATGGGAGATCTCGCCATGACGCATGGCGACGCCGTTGATATAGTGCGCAAATCGCAAGGCCACGTAGGTCAAGTTCAAGGTGCCGTTGAGGCAACAGTGCGTTGCTTCCAGGGCGTTAGCTCGCTCCGGTCCCAGCACACGATGGACTAACTCCATAGGAAACTGGTCGTGACCCGCCGGAACGGGCGTATGGGTGGTAAAGACGCAATGCCGACGGACGGCCTCGATATCTGCGTCCGTAACGGTATGGAGACCTCGCCCTTCGGTCTGCCTCTCTAGCAAGGCGAGGGTGAGAAGGGCGGAATGCCCCTCGTTCATGTGGTGGCAGACACCGATGTTATGCCCAAGGGCATCGAGCATGGCGACCCCGCCTAACCCGAGGACGGCTTCCTGGCATAGCCGGTGATGGTTGTCCCCCCCGTAAAGATCGTTGGTCAGCGTTTGATCCTCGGGGTTGTTTTCAGTGAGGCCGGTGTCCAGAAAATAGACCGGGACGCTATGGCCGGACACACCCCGCACAACGTAACACCACGCGCCAATGTGGACCTGCCGGCCTTCGATGACGACGGCCACGCGAACGGGCACGGGTTCCATGACCGTTTCCGGGGCCCAGACGTCCGGAGTCTCGGACTGATTCCCCAAGGGATCCAGTTGTTGGCGGAAGTAGCCTTTCCGATGGAGGAGTGTTACGCCTACCATGGGCACGCCCATATCAGCGGCGGCCCGGAGTGTATCCCCGGCCAGCACGCCCAAGCCTCCAGCGTACGTGGGGATGGCAGGATCAACACCTACCTCCATGGAAAAATAGGCAACGGTATTCGGATAGGCTGACCGCCCGGGCATCGAAGCCTCCTTGTTCGTCAGTCTCTGGACGTTCGTCTTAGATGAACTGCAGTAATATTCTGTTCTAGCCCCGCGTCCATGAGCCCGCCTTCTTAAAAGCAAAATTTATACCATGTACCCTTCACGTTGGCAAGTCCATTCAACCTCGTTTCGATAAACCCCTCAGGGTGGCCATCCGCTGTGCGACGTCCTGTTCTTTGGATACGCACGCTCTTCGCACGAGGCCAAAGTAACAGTAATCCCGAGCAGAGTAGAGGAAAAGACGCTATTCATTTCTTGTTCTTCGGTTTGGGTGGCTTCTTGCGCAAGTCCAGGTTAATCATGGAGGGGTTGACGCCCGCTAGTTGTACGCCAGGAGGGAGCTTAATTTCTTTGGCAGAAATGGCATAGCGTTGTGTTCCGGGCCTGGCCTTTTCGAGATCGATGGCGACCTGGAGCTGACTGGGATCCAAAAAGTTGAGCACTGCCCGTGACCCTCGCACGCGGACATCAACCTGCCGGACCTGCCGCCCCTCAATCGTCAGTTCTTCCGGAACGTTGAGGTAAACCACAGGGATAGAGAATCCTAGCTCTGCGTTTTGTTGTCCCACCAGCACAAACCAGAGCAAGCTGACCGCGGCGAGCGCGGCAAGCTTGGGGCGCCAATTGTGAGTGAGGAGCGTCTTGATGGCGCGGTGGCGCCTTGGCCTCTCCTCCGGCGTCGTGAGGCGGTCGCCGAGCCAGCCCAGGAGTTCGGCCCTGGTGTCAACGACCGCAATCGTGCCGTGCTCTGCCACTGAGACCTTCCCACGTTCTTCCGAGACTACAACCGCCAAGGCGTCGGACTGCTCGGATATCCCGAGGGCGGCCCGGTGTCGCGTGCCGTAAATGTAGGCGAGTCGCTGATTTTCTGAGAGGGGGAGTACACAGCTGGCCCGATAGGCTCGTCCTCCCCGAATGTAGAGTGCCCCGTCGTGCAACGCGGTCGGGTGGATAAATATTGTCTCAATAAGCTCGGGACTCACCTGAGCGTCAAGCACTGTCCCCGGACTTTTGAGTAGCGGTTCAACGAGGTCGTCTCGTTCAAATACCACGAGCGCTCCACAGCGCCTCGCGGCGAGTCGAAAAACGGTTTCCGCAAAGGCGACCAGCTCCTCCTCGGGAATTCGCACCTGACTCGCCCATCGCCAAAGGGTCGTTGCGGGCAGCCTGGGTTTGATCTGGCCGAGCATGTGACGAATCTCGCCTTGGAAGATGACGATGACGAAGATCAGCGCGGCGGCCCAGACCCCTCCCAGTAGCCACGAAGTGAGGAACATGCCAGCGGCCTGGGCGATCAGATACCCGAGTCCCAGGACGGCAATACCGGCCACGATGCGCATCGCCCTGGTACCACGCAAGTGAATGTAGATCTGATATACGACGAGGGTGATCAGCCCGATGTCGAGGAGGTGGTGCCAAGGGAAATACCGGACGGTCCGCCACACCTGTTCCACTGCTCCCCGTATCCCCTGAAAGACTGCTGCAACAGACTCCATAAGCTTGTCCTCTCCGCATGCGCTGGCCGTTCAATTATAGCAGCTATTGCCAAGCGACGGTGCCATTGTGTTACGTAGAACCGGATGGGACCCACCCCCGCAGGGATAGGCGAAATACCGTCGGCCTGGGATGGAAAAAATTCTTAACAGGCCGAAAATGCTTCCCGTCATAAACCTTTGACGCACATTGGACTGGTGTGACTGACGAGACAATGGCTGAAAAACCACGCCGTGTTCCCTGTAACCTTTAGCGCTCTGCAGCATCAAATAGGACAAGGAGAAGGTAGGGAAGGGCTAGCGAACCTGTTATATCCAATGGCCCGATCGAAGCGATAAGGAGCTGGAGGGAGAGACGATGGCGACCATCGTGGAATACAGCACGAACAAGAAAGCCGGGAACGCCTACCCCGCAAGGATTGTTTCCCCGCCGTTCGTCAGCGCGTGCTGCATAGCTTCCACCGATCGGGTAGGCGAGGTCCAAAACGAGAATGGGTGGCCCTTCTTGTACTACCGCTGTACTACGTGTGGTTTTACGGTTCGCCGTCTCGCTCCGAGGGAAGAGTTTTTCGAGACGATGCGGGATTGGCGGAAAGCGGGACGTGCGATGCCCACGCCGGATGCCGCGTAAGGGAGAATAGGGGCATCCTACAGATACAGGAGCGAATGATGAAGCTTTGGTACACGATGTTTATCATGACCTTCCTCATGGCCTATGGGACCTTGAGCATTGTCCTCTTGGGAAACTGGGCATATGAGAGGGTGAAGGCGCTCAAAGGAGAAGTGAATCATGGCAGGGAGCACGAAGTACATCACATTGACCGAAGATAATTTCAACAGAGAAGTGCTAGAAACGCATGAGCCAGAACAGTCTGCTCCAACCCGCATAGGTCGAGACGGACAAGGCCCCTCAGATAGAAACTTTGTCGGTGAATCCTTTTGAATAGAGGGTTCCTTCGAGTACAATAGTAAAAGATCATCGCAAAAGCGATCACGGACAACCCGCCTGCAGGCAGGATACCAGAAGCTAAGCGTATTGAGCATCCTCCGGTGATGGGACTCAGTCCTGTTGCGAAAATTCGAAGGAGGGGAGGCGTGCTGTGGCGGCACAAAAAAAAGTGTTTTTGGTGACAGGGGCAACGGGGCAGCAGGGGGGAGCCGTTGCCCAGAGTTTGTTGGGCCAAGGGCAAAAGATCCGCGTGTTGACCCCGAACCCGGACAAGGCTGCGAAACTGGCCAAGGCTGGCGCCGAGGTCGTTAAGGGTGATCTCACGGACAGTGGCAGTCTGGAACGGGCCCTTCAGGGAGTAAGTGGCGTCTTTGCGATGTCCACATTTCTTGAAGCCGGCATGGACGCAGAAGTGCGCCAGGGGATTGCACCGGCCGATGCTGCAAAGAAGGCCAACGTTTTGCAATATGTATACACCTCGGTGGGCGGTGCGGACCGAAACAGCGGAGTCCCGCATTTTGAGACCAAGTGGACGGTGGAGCAGCACATCCGGCAACTTGGGCTTCCAGCTACGATTCTCCGACCGGTGTGGTTCATGGAGAATTTTGATCTTTACTTCCGCCCTTCCCCCGAAGGAGTGTTCGTGACCCCCATTGAAACCTGACAAGAAACTGCAAATGATTGCAGTGAAGGATATTGCGGAGTTTGGAGCCGCCGCTTTGTTGCGTCCGACCGAGTTTATCGGCCAAGCTATCGATTTGGCTGGAGATGAAATAACGCCGGCAGACGCAGCAGCTCATTTCTCTCGTACGATGGGACGCCCTATACATTACCAGCAGATGCCTGGCGATGAGGTTGAGGCCACCATGGGGTCTGATTTCGCCATTATGTTCCGATGGCTGAATGAGGTGGGGTTCTCGGTAGATATTGCGACCCTGCGAAAGCGTTATGGCATCCATCTGACCACATTCGCGGAGCTGATTGCCTACGCGGACTGGGCGAAACGATAGGGTGGTGGCTGCCAGGGAGGGCTCAGATGTCGGGGGACGCAGGGAGCTATTTGCATAAGGGAAGTCAGAGATGGCTCGGGTCAAGACGGTCGAGGAGCAGGAAGCGTGGTAGATTATAGAAGGCGGCATGTGAGGTGCCGGAATGAATAAGGGAGCAAAAGCTTTGTTACAACGGTTGAGCGGTGGGCAAGTTCGGCCTGAAGGGAACGGACAATTGCCCCAGGCATGCCGTGCGGACAAGGACGAAGACCTGCTCGATGCGTATTCGCATGCTGTCGTAGGGGTGGTGGAAAAGGTTGGCCCGGCGGTCGTGAGCATTGGGGTGAAAAAACGCGGCCGGGTGGCACGCTCGGGGGAAGAGGGGGCCGGGTCTGGTGTGATCATCGCCCCGGACGGTTTTGTGCTTACAAACCACCATGTGGTGGATCAAGCGGAAGGGGTCGAGGTGAGGCTCACGGACGGACACACGTTCCGGGCGCAGATAGTGGGCAGCGACCCGGCGACGGACCTCGCGGTCGTCCGCGCCGAGGCCACTGGCTTGCCGACCGCCGAACTGGGCGATTCCGATTCCCTGCGCGTCGGACAGTTGGCCATCGCCATCGGGAATCCGCTTGGGTTTCAAAGCACCGTCTCCACCGGGGTGATCTCCGCCTTGGGTCGGGCGCTCCGGAGTCAGGCCGGCCGGCTGATCGAGAACGTCATCCAGACTGACGTGGCACTGAATCCGGGGAACTCCGGTGGCCCCCTGGTGGATAGCCGAGGGCACGTGATTGGCATCAATACGGCGATGATATTCATGGCGCAAGGCATCAGCTTCGCGGTGCCGGTGAACACGGCCAAGTGGGTCGTGGGCGAGTTGGTCACCCGCGGGAAAGTGCGGCGCGCCCACCTTGGCATTGCTGGCCAGGTCCGACCGATTGGCCGCCGTGTCCAGCGCCATTTTGAGTTGAAGACCCCGACGGCTGTCGAGGTCGTTTCGGTGGAACAGGGTGGTCCGGCCCACCGGTCCGGGCTGCGCGAAGGGGATCTGATTGTCGCGGTGAACGGCCAGAAGATCGCCAGCGTGGACGACATCCACCGACTGTTGACGGGATGGTCAGATGGCTCGGTCCTCAGCCTGACGATCCTGCGGAATGGGGAGCGTCTCCAGAAGCAGGTCGTCCCAACCGAAGTGTAGCCCTACGAATTTCCCTCGGAGGTCACGCGTGGAGGAAGGATATGTCGAGGTGAGCGTCACTGCCACGGTCGAAACCGCAGAGGCGCTGGCCGATTTCCTTTTCTCCGAGGGGGCGCTTGGCCTCGTCATCGAAGATCCCGTCGACCGCTCGCCCGAAATCCTGATGCGGGCAAGTTTCCGCGGGAGCCCGTCGATCAAGCCGATCGTCGCTCGGCTTGTGCAGTATCAGAAGGAGCTGAAGACACTGGGCCTCACCGGTGCGGTGGGGCGGATCGAGACCCACCAGATACCGTCCGAGGACTGGGGGAAAACCTGGAAAGAACACTTCAGACCTCTGGCGGTCGGCAAGCGTTTGGTCATCGTCCCTCCCTGGGAGGACGGTGCCTTCCCTGAGGACCGGCTTCTGCTCCGTGTCGACCCCGGAATGAGTTTCGGAACCGGCCACCACGCGACGACCCGGATGTGCCTCGAAGCCCTGGAAACCTTCATGGAGAAGTGGGGGGGGACCCGGAAACCCGTTGTCTTGGATCTGGGGACGGGTACGGGAATCCTCGCGATCGCGGCGGCAGTTCTGGGGGCAGAGCACGTCGTGGCCATCGATGCCGATTCAGAGGCGTGCCAGGCTGCAATAAGAAACCTGACCTTAAACAATGTCACGAACCGGATCCGGCTCTGTCATGGAGGGGTCGAGAATCTCGATGCAGGGGTGCAGTTTGATTTGGTCCTTGCAAACCTCGATTTGAAGGGCATTTGCCCACTTTTTGAGAACCTGTCGAGACTGCTTCTCCCGGGGGGTCGACTGGTTGCTTCGGGAATCTTGGTGGAGGAGGAGGGGGCGGTTGCCGCCGCGGCCCGGGCGGCGGGACTCGGCGTGATTGCACGCCAATCAGACGGCGAGTGGCTCTGCCTAACCCTGGCGTCCGACAGGTGGAAAAGGGGATTACGCCAAAAAAGGAGCGCCACCTGATGCATTGTCAGGCGGCGCTCACGGCAGCTATCGGACGGGTCCTCTTACTTCTCACCCGCGGTCACTTCGATCGGGACCTTCTTCGAGGCGAGGGCTTCCTTTACAGGAACCGTGACGTGGAGGACACCCTTGTCATACCTGGCGTTGATCTTCTCGAGATCAGCGCCCTCGGGTAGCTGCACGGTCCGTTCGAAGCGGCCATGGGTGATCTCACGCAGGAAGTACCCCTCTTCCTTACTCTCCTTGGAGGCCTTGCGCTCACCCTTAATCGTGAGCCGGTTGTCAACCACGGAGAGGTCGACTTCCTTCGGATCGATCCCAGGCAGCTCGGCCTTGACGTGGAAATGATCCCCCTCCACGTATGCCT
>JABAOH010008108.1_pt1 | contig 66495 bp, 78 predicted proteins | sample 7062181 | NCBI WGS metagenome assembly JABAOH01 (sample SAMN14538630, study PRJNA623070) | marine sediment metagenome | biome: marine biome [ENVO:00000428]; feature: marine pelagic biome [ENVO:01000023]; material: deep marine sediment [ENVO:00002113]; isolation source: pool of 5 deep marine... | reverse complement strand
GCTGTCGATGCCGCAACGGACGAGGAACTCCGTGAAGTCAGGCAAGTTTGAAGGACCTTCTCCACAGATGGAAACGGTGCAACCATGTTTATGAGCCACTTTAATTAAGTGAGCAATTATCCGTTTGACAGCTGGGTCTCGCTCATCAAAGTACCCCATTAGCCCGAGACGCTCTGAGTCGCGGTCAATCATCAGGACGCCTTGCGTCATGTCGTTGGAGCCTATGGAGAAGCCGTCGCAAAGTTTTGAAAATTCATCCGCCATTATTGCAATTGCTGGGGTTTCAGCCATAAACCATACTTTAAAGTCTCTAGATTTTTCAAGACTTTCTTCTTTCATGATTTTTAGGCATTTTTCTGCTTCCCATGTGGTTCTGATCATTGGCAGCATAACCCACACGTTTTTCAGTTTCCATTCTTCTCTGCACTTTTTGATTGCTTTACACTCCAGTCTGAACGCCTTTTCATACCATTCACTTATGTATCTGCTTGCTCCCCGCCAGCCAAGCATGGGGTTTGCCTCAACTATCTCGTATTTCTCTCCACCCTTCAAATCTCTATACTCGTTAGTTTTGAAATCGCTGAACCTCACGACCACTGGGCGGGGCTGTATCGCTCTCGCAACTGTTGCAATCCCACTCGCCAGTTTGTCTACAAACTTGTCGCCTTGCCCTGTCTCGAGGAGATATAGAGGATGTTCTCCTATGTAGCTGGCTAGAATGAACTCGATGCGCATGAGCCCTATCCCATCGAAAGGTAAGTTTCTGTACTGCTCAATCATGTCGGGAACACCGAGGTTGAGGAAAATTTTTGTAGCGGTTATAGGAGCGGATTCAAGCGTAGCTGGTCCAGCTGCGGTTGGTGTTGGGGTAGTAGACTTCATGTAGTCAACAACTCCTTCATACACTACACCACTTCTCGCATCCACAGTATATTCTTTACCCGTAGCCATTACTTTTGTGCCGTTTTCAGTTCCAACAATACTTGGAATTCCCAGCTCACGACTCACAATAGCAGCATGACAGGTTATGCCTCCCTTATCCGTGACTATGGCCCCAGACAGCCTCATAAACGGCACGAAGTCTGGATTGGTCATCGTCGTCACCAAAATGTCCCCTTTTTTCACGAGCATTGATGCGTCTTCAGGCGTTAAAACGACTTTTGCTGTACCGGTTACTATGTCTCTTTTGCCAGCAGCTATGCCTTTCACAGCAACTTTTAACTCTGCCTGTCCTGCGACCGAAGCTGGTGGCTTCGCCTCAATTTCAGGTGGCGCCTTCCTTACGCTCCACACAGTCTCGGGTCTAGACTGCACAATGAAAATATTTTCTGGGTAGGAGAGGTCCTTGTCAATTGCCCACTCGATGTCTTGAGGCTGCCCGCCGTAGTGTTTCTCTATGCGTTTGGCGAGCTCAGCGAGCTTAGCAATTTCTTTGTCGGTTAGGCATGGTTGCTTCTGTCGTTTAGCAGGTACATCAGCATGTATAGTTTTGCCAGTTTTGGGGTCTCTAACATATTCAACTGTTTTTTTCTGAATCTTTTTTTCAATAATCTTCAAAGTTTTTTTGTCCAGTATGTAGTCATCTGGAGTGACGGAGCCAGAAACAACCGACTCCCCCAGTCCCCAGTTGCCTTCAATAACTATCTTGTTTGACTCGCCAGTTACAGGGTTTATGGTGAACATGACACCTGCTGCCTTGGCGTTAACCATTTTTTGTACGCCTACACTGATGAGAACTTGTTCGTGCTTGAAGCCCTTCCTAGTTCGGTAGAAGATGGCTCTAGGCGTGAACAGGCTTGACCAGCATTTCACCGTTTTCTGAACAAGATCTTTACCTCCCCTCACGTTTAGGTAAGTTTCTTGTTGTCCCGCAAAGGAGGCCCCTGGCAGGTCTTCAGCTGTGGCGCTAGAACGCACAGCCACAAGCACTTTGTTTGTTTTTGTTTTTTTGCTGAATTCTTTGTAGGCTCTTTTGATAGCATCCGCGATTTCATTTGGCATAGGAGTTGTTTCAATTATTTTACGAACTTTTTTAGAGGCTTCTTCAAATTGATTAGGAAGCTCAACGTCGGTAACCGTTTCCTCAATTGCCGTGTAAATTTTTTCGGCGATGCCAGTTTCTGTGATGAACTTCTTGTAAGCTTGAGCGGTCACTGCAAACCCAGGTGGGACAGGTATCTTTGCTTGAAGCATTTCACCTAGATTTGCAACTTTACCCCCCACGATGGGAATGTCTTCTTTTCCTATATCATCAAACCAGACGATAAGTTTCTCTTTTAATGGCAGATTTTTCCCCAACGAAATTCCCCTCAAATTATTCCGCCGTTTTCTCAACAACTACTCGACAGGTTGTGGGCAGTTTAGCTCCCCCCCGTCTTAACGCTTCTTTAGCAGCTTCGACGCCGTCCTCGTTCACGTTAGCCGTCATAATGGTTTGGTTTGATTTCACTCGTGCGGCGGTTCCTATGGGTTTGCCAAAAGCATGTTTCATCCCATCTTGCAGTCGATCAGCGTGCGCCCCAAAAATCATCTTGTTTTCCCGAAGCACAGCGTGGGGATATGGTAAAATCCGCAAGCAATAATCGGTTCCTAACTTGCCAGATAGAACTTGATTTGCTGCTACGCGTGCCGCTTCTAGAGCGTTATGGCGAATTTGTGCCTCTTTAAGGGCTATCAGAAAAGCTTGATATTCAAATTCAGCCGTGGAGTCTCCCATGGTGAATTTCGTTATTCTTGGTTGAGGAGAGCCGCGAATGTACTTTTTTCTAGTGTAAGGCTGCCCTTTTATCCTTCGATAGTTGCGTGCTTTCACGGCGTTTCCCTTCTTCAGCTTTGTATGCTCACTATTTAAAAGATATGTCAATAAGCGGTTTATTAAAAGTATGGATTTACAATCCAGAACATTCATTAAACTTAACAATGGATCATTTCTTAAACCATATTTTAGCTAGTTCATCAAAGTTCGGGAAAAACTTCTTCAAAATCGGAATGTACATTTTTTTCTCTTCTTCAGTTACATATTGGAACTGGTATTGTCCATCGTACGGAGACGGATCGCCCTCTCTAGTTATGAATTCAATGTGCATGAATGGATCACCTCGCTTAACGGTTATTGGTCGTCTATCGTTGCTCAGGTTAACGAGTTCTAGAGCTAGTCTTCCAACAAAGCCGCTGTGAACCTTAGCGGCGTTAAGAAAAGACAGCCCCATTCTCCCATACTTGCTCTTCGCTGTCAGATGCGCTACGTATTGGGGTGGGGTGAACACGACTTCGTAGGAGATGATGTTTATGTGTTCCAGATAGTGCAGTGTGGTCTCCTCTCTCACCGTTAAAACGTAGCCGTCACCATCTAAGAGGTTGTAGTCGAAAGGGTAGATGCACTTGTAATTCTCGATGAGTTCCATCAACTTGCTCTTGCCAACAATGCACATGTAATTTTCACCTTGACCTAGCAATAGTTACGTTTGTTTTATTTACTTCTTTTTGTGAGTTTCATGTGTAATCCACGTTAACGTCAACATCATAATTTTAACTGTTCCACAACTACTTTTTTTCTTTTATAATTTTTTGAAAGTAAGCTTTAAATCGAAGAAACATATAAGAGGGCTATTCTAAAAAATTCGAGAAGGCTGATGGTTTATGGTTAAAGTAGAAGTTGACCTTGATAAATGCGATGGAAACGGAACCTGTGTAGACGTCTGCCCAGTTGATGTCTTTGAACTTCAAGAAATCGAAGGAAAAACTAAGGCAGTAGTGGTGGACAATGACGCATGCATCGTATGTAGAGCATGCGAGGTTCAATGTCCCGAACAAGCAATAACAGTTACAGAGTAGCTTCGATTACAACTATGGTTTCAAACGCAACTTTCTCTTGGGCAAGCACTCGTACACAGAACCGTCTTTCCCCAAGTTTTTGCACAGTCTCCTCCACATCGGAAAGAGTTGATTGAACCAAAAGAATTCTCCCACGCTTCTTCAAATAGTCTGGCGCCTGCACTATAAACTCGCCAATGAGTTGCCTCCCAGTTGGACCACCTGCCCAAGCGCGCTCTATCCAATTCTTCTTTTCCATCGTTTCTGATGGCAAATACGGAGCGTTGAAAATAATCAGGTCAAATTTTTCATTTTTCTTTATGGCTTTGAATAAATCACTTCGCAACGTCTCCATTTTCTCTGTAACACCATTGAGTTTTGCGTTCATTTTGGCGCAACGAACTGCGTGAGGGTTGACGTCTACAGCTACAACCCTTCTTGCCTTTTTCGCTGCGAGGATTCCCAGTATTCCACATCCAGTTCCCACATCTAACACAACATCGTTTTTGTCCACAACAAGATTTTCTGCAAGAAGGAAAGTGTCCTCTGCAGGTTCGTACACGTCCTTAGAAACGTGAAATGTATACTCATTAAAGAATGTCTTTTTCATGTCTTTCTCGGACAAAATCATTGGTCAAAGCCCCAAAGTCTTCTGGCGCCAACTCCCTCACCCGCTTATCATGAAAGAGCAAGGAGTCAGCCATCTTCATCACATTTTCTTTCCTCACCCACTGGCGCAGAAAAGGAATGACAGCGTTTCTAACTTTCTTGTTTCGTTGATTAAACAGTGTCCGCACGAGTTGAAAAAAGACTTCTTCGTCTTCCACGGAAAACGGCGGCTTTTCTCTTGGTCTTAAACGCACCATCATGGAATCTACGTCTGGAGGCGGATAAAACAGCTTTCTGGGCACGTAATCTAAGAGTTCTACCTCCGCCCGATAATAGGTGTTAACGGTCAGCCTTCCGTAATCTTTAGTGCCCACAGACGCGGTTAGTCTCTCCGCAAACTCCTTCTGAAAAGTTAACACAGCACAATCAAACTTTCTCTCCAGAAGCCAGAACAGTAGAGGAGAAGAGATGGAGTAGGGAGGAGTGGAAACCACCTTGTTAAACTGTGGAACAGAAATGTTTAACACATCCCCAGCGAGTAGGTCTACATTGTCTAGGTTGCGAAGCTCGCTTCTCAATATTTTTATCAGTTTGGGATCAATTTCCACAGCGATAACCTTCTTACATGCTGGAGAGAGAAGTTGTGTGAGAAAGCCCAACCCAGCGCCCACCTCCAAAACAGTGTCATCCTTGTTTACAGACGCATAAGAGATCATTTTTTCTAACAAAGCAGGATCTATCACAAAGTTTTGACCTAAACGTTTCTTGGGAAAAACTCCGTAGAGGCGGAGGAGACGCCTCGCCCTCTGGAAGAGAGCCATTTTTCTCTCACTAGAGCGCCCGTGTGAACAGTCGGTGTTTACTTTCGCCAGCGAGTTCCTCAAAAATCCTCTTAGCAATCAGTTTAGCGGGGTTAGGCATGTTGGCGCGTTGTTGTAAATCCTCAAAATTCTTGAAAGGTTTTCTGTCTCTTTCATCAATAATCTGCCACATGTACTTTTTTCCGATGCCTGGAATAAGTTCCAACGCATGCATTCTAGGCGTAATCGCTTGGGCATTGTTGAAAAAGTTGACAAACCAAGTTTCACGATTGAGCACGATTTTCTCCAAAGCCGTGGGCAGTTCCATCTTAGCGGTACTGGTTAACTCGTCGTAGCCAATTCGACCAATAATATAAGTAATCTCCTTCCGAGCGTCTTTCCCAACGTAAACTCTGTCAAAAGTCTTGAGGACGACTCCCTCCTTCACAATCGCCTCAAGGAGAGTGAAATATCCTTCTCCAACAACCTGAACTAGAGCACCCGCCCGATAACCTGGTCTGGCTCCAGGTCTTCCGTGGGGCAGAAAGTCAAGAACATACGCATGTTCTTCGTATCTTTTCTCCATTCTTCCTTCGCCCACAAGTAATAACTATTGGAAAAAGTCCTTATTCCTTTTTTCTATGCTCATCTAAAAAAGCTAGGATTTCCTCCAGCTTAGAGGTCTCCACAATCCTGCGGCCTCCAGCCAAAAAAACTCGAATTTCCTCCACGCTTTCTGGCATGCAATTAACCAGTTGAACAACCTCCTCCTCTTCTAACTCAAACTTCTCTACGAGTCCAGTTATGAGTTTTTCTGCTGTTTTGGAGTCAAGTTTAGAGAATTTTGACGTATAGTCCAACGATCTCCGTTGAAACTGGTCAAGTTGTTCCTCACCTATTGCTTCCAGTATTTTCTTAACCTGCGGAATTGTGATAATTTGTTCTTTTATTGCCTTTCTTGGCATGGTTAAGCCTCTCTATGAGGTTCAAGATGTTCAGGGCGCACAATTATATCTTTAACAGCCTTTCCCTGCGTGACGCCCACCACGTAGGCTCTACCTTTTTTGTTAGCTATAACACCGATTCTCCCATGATACCTTCGATGAGGCATGCCCTTGTGGACACTTGAGTTAATCTTCACCACCACCTTCTGTCCCGGCTCGTACTCGTGAAGAATTTTGCTGAGCCCAACTTTCCCCCGTTCTCTGGGTTTCTTCCGTAGGAGAGAGCGTGTTTTTTTGCGGTAACCTTTGGATTTTCTTGGCACTAGTTATCCCTTCACGATTACGTTTAAAACGTCCAGTTCCAGAGGCTCAGCTTTAGCGCTAACAATATCGGTCACGTTTGGGTTGGTTCGCCCCTCGTCGCCGGTTATCAGTTCTTTGATGTAGAGTCCCCCTTGACAGTGTATTCTCATTTCCACACTGTTAGGTGTCAACCTCTTTATCTTAGCCTCATATATGTACTTTTCTCGAACACGATCTGCTCTTCGATGCAACACACGTAAAGGCGTTTGTTGATTAATCACAGTGTTAGTCAGCGTTTTCTCTAGAACCACTAATTCTTCATCTGAGACAGCTCTGTCAAATCCAACAACAGCTCTGTAAACTTTTTCCCCTGCCTCTGCTTTCTTCAACTTTCTAACAGTATCTCTACTAGCAAAACGTAGGTTCAGAACCTCCACCTTACCCTTCGCTTGTTCGTTGATGGCTTGTGTAAGACTCTGCAAGTCTATAAACCGCCTTTTAGGTTTCTTAACCTCCATAACGAACGGTCTGCCGCGCCCCAGCATGCGAGCGTCAACATCTTCCCGTCCAGCCGCGTGAAACGAAGCATCTTCTCCACCAGTTTTTTGCAACATTGGTCCAGCTATGATTTCTTCAACTGATTCTTGATACATTTTTCCGGTTCCGCCGCACTGTGGACAGCCCTTCCCTCCACATTCATTGCAGATCCATTTAGACTGAGAGATGCCACGGGCGAGTTTTTTGTATCCTCCTGCGACGTACAATGGATTTGCTTTAAGCGTGACTTTTTCAGTGAAGGGGTTGACTAGGATCACTACATCCGGCTTTTTGTAGTCCGCTGGTTTTTGTGTGATTTCAGAGATTTTTTTCCCAATGTCGCGGCTGAACTCGTTTCGCATGCTCTCGCCGTGTCTCACTTCAAATTCCGCTTTAAATTCGTCTTCTCTTTCCTCTATTTTGGTGGGTAGTTCCACTCCAACAAGGAACGTAGCGTATTCGTAGCGTTTCAATTCCTTCAAAGAACTCTCTACCAGTTCGCCTATAGACTTAAATCGTCCCTCACAGAGATAACATTCTCGCGTTTTTCCAGCTCTTTTTCGCAATTTATTCAGTATTTCAGCCGCCATGCTAAAGGACCCGTTGGCTGCCAGAGTTTTTAGGAGCGAAAACCCTGTTTTCTTCCCACTTAGCGCCTGTTGATGACCCCTCATTATTAAGAGAAGTTTGATGGCTTCGCCACGACTTTGATCATCTAGTCCATAGCCTAAGAGGGCGAACTGTCTCCCTAAGCATTGGTTGCAAAGGGGATATTTCTCCAGCATTTTTTGCGCCTTTTTAAGGATATCCATAAGTTTCCCTCTTTTTTCCGCCGCTATTTTTTGCAGCATCTAAGTTTCAGGAGTTCTTTACATTGATTTCGGAAACTTTTTTCCAAGGAACGGAAACTTTTTCCTCCGCAGAGTCTTCATCATCTTTTTCATCATGGAATACTGTTCAAGAAGTTCTTTTACTTCCTTTTCACTGGTTCCGGAACCGCGTGCCACACGTCGTATTCGAGACGATGTGAGGGTTTTTGGTTTTTCTCTCTCCGTCGGAGTCATGGATTGAATGATTATTCGCCATTTTTCTAGGCGGTCTTGAGCGGTATCCATTATTTCGTCAGGTATGTTGTAGGAGAAGCCTGGAACCATTTTTAGGAGGCGCCCAATTGGACCCATGTTTCTCATGGCTTCGAATTGTTCGTACATATCTGTCAAGGTGAATTTTCCGCTTAAGAATGCTCGCATTTTCTTTTCGGGTACTTTCACCTCTGCTTCTCGCACTTTTTCAAGGAGGCTTTCAAGGTCGCCCATGCCTAGAAGTCTGCCTACAAATCTTGATGGGACAAAGGGTTCTATGTCGTTGATTTTTTCGCCTGTTCCAATGAATTTTATTGGTGCTCCAGTTGCTGCAACAGCTGAGAGGGCTCCTCCTCCCCTTGCAGAGCCGTCTAGTTTTGCAACGAAAATTGACCCTATGGGTGTGGCTTCGTTAAATGCTTTGGCTTGTATTGCTGCTTGCTGACCGATCGTTCCGTCGATAACGAGAATTGTCTCGTCTGGTTTGATTTTCTTTTCCAGCATCCTCATCTCTGCAATCAGGCTTTTTTCATCCTTGTGTCTCCCAGCAGTGTCGATGATGATTACGTCTTGACCGCCAAACCTCTTTAGTCCCTCTGACGCGATTTTTATGGCGTTCTTTGCTTTTGGGTCTCCGTATGTTGGAATGTTTATTCGTTTAGCTAATTGTTCAAGTTGTGCATAGGCGCCAGGTCTAAAGGTGTCCGTGCAGATTAGCGCTGTTTTTAATCCTCTCTTTTGGAAGTATCTTGCTAGTTTTGAGGCGCCTGTGGTTTTGCCTGAACCTTGAATTCCCACGAGCATGAAGACGTTTCTTTTTCCTGTCTTTATCTTTAGTGGAACTGGTTTTTCTCCGAGGAAGCGGGTTAGTTCTGCGTAAACCACTTTTGTCACGTGTTCTCGTCTGGAAATTCCTGGTGGAAGCTTCTCCTTTAATGCTCTGTCTTCTATCCGTTTCGAGATTTCGAGAACTAGCTTTACGTTTACGTCTGCCAACAACAATGCTCGTTGAATGTCTAGGGCTAACTGCTTCACGGTTTCTTCGTCCACAACTGGAGCTCGAAAAACCTTTCTCAAAGCTTCGTAGAGGGAGGAGCCGAGGCGTTCCAGAGACATGACTTTTCTCCAACTTTAAACTGGATTCGCCCTTAAATAGATATTAGGTTGTTTACCATAACTCTTTTTATCTCGGTTAACGGGAATTTAGAGGGAGGAACAATCTTTGTCTGAACTTGCCAGAATAGTGGAAAAGAAGTCTATACCGTCTGGAGCTATAATGCTTCAGGGACTCCCTGACGTGGGACTAGTCGGGCTCATCGCAACTTCATACATAACATCTGAACTAGATTTAGATGAAATAGCATACGTAGATTCAGACCTTCTTCCACCAGTAGTCGTGTTACATGATGGACTGCCCCACGCTCCTCTAAGAATGTATGGGAAAAACAACATTATTGCTACCATTTCGGAGACAGCGGTTCCTGCAGCATCCCTTCACACGGTTATGAGAGCATTTATCGATTGGGTGCAATCAAAAAAAGTGAAAATGGTGGTTTCGATGGGGGGGATACCTATAGAAAATAGGCAAGCCATTAAGGAACCTGAAGTTTTTGTTGCTGCTTCCACCAAAGACCAGCTTAGCATGTTAAGTAAAAAAGGACTAAAAATATTGAAGGGAGGGTACATTGTTGGTCCTCAAGCGCTTACCATGCGCTACTGCGCTGAAAGAAACATTCCCGCCATAGCCCTCATGGCTCAATCTTTTTACAACTATCCTGATCCAGAAGCGGCAGCCATGGTAATCAAAGAGCTTACCAAAATCGCTGAAATAAAGGTAGACATCGCCAAACTGCTTGAGCAGGGGGAGGAAATTCGATTGAAAGCGAGAGACATTATGAAACGAACTCAACAAGAGATGAACCGCATGAAAAAGACGCAGGAATACGACCTTCCACTGTATGTTTAGGAGAGTGAACCACAATGAGCAAACGAAGAAAACGTTCAATTTTCGAAATTATGAACGAGTACATGGAAGACTTCAGAACATGGGCTGAAGATATGATTGAATCCGTGGTGGCTGAACGCCCCAGCTGGGATATTGGCTCCTGTTGCCTCGAACCTTTATGCAATGTTTTTATCACTGTTGACGAGGCAGTAGTCACCGCAGACCTTCCCAACACAGACCCAAAAAGCATAAAGGTTGAGGCAGTAAGTGAAGACTCTATTGAAATTAGGGCTAAGATGAAGCGAAGGCTACGATTTGACGATTTCGGCATCACACATCGAAGAGGCGAGTTCTCCTCATTCCGTTGCCAAGTTCACATTCCAGTGCCAATCAACACGAAACAAATAAAAACCAGCTTCAAGCGAGGCGTTCTGGAAGTGCATTTACCGAGGAAAAGAAGCTAGGAAGGCTGAGCAAATAGTACTGTCTTCTCTCTAACTCTCTTTATTGGTCCAGATTTGAGTTCTCTATTTAAAGCCCTTTTCATCCTTTTTAGTCCCTCATCCAAATCTTTATCTGCTAAGAGAGTTAGTGTTGAAAAGTAACGTGCCTTTCCTTGTTCGATAAGCTTCTCGACATCTTCCTCGCAGGATATATGTTGCTCATGTCGAACCTTTTTAATACGAACTTTGAAATTTATGCTCCTTAGATAATTGCATAGCTTGCTAACTTTCGGAAAGCGGTTGGTGTCTATCTCCATAATTCTGGGCATGTGCTTGTGATAGAAAGACGAGTAAAACTGATCGTGATCGTCTGTAGCTATAAAAAGCAAGCCAAACCCTTTCTTCAAGATGTCATACACTGTTTCTAACGTTCGTTTATAATCTCTCATATGATGTAAAACATAGCTCATTAGCACGACATCAAATGAATTTTCTTCAAAATCGATGCTTTCAATGTCTCCTAAAATCCAATTTTCATTAGGATACTTGACCCTCGCCCGATCTAACATCTCTTTGGAGACATCAATTCCTGTCAATTCGATAGCGAATTGTTTAGCAAGTGGTATGGAGTAACCTCCTGTCCCACATCCCACATCAAGCATTGAAAGGTTGCCCACTCTCCCTGCCAATTTTCTAATCTCTTCAGATAGCAACCTAAGAATTAGCTCGTCTGGCTTGCGATACTTATCATACACTGGAGCCATCTGTCTAAAACTTTCTTTTGCGCTCATTTTCCCTCACAAAAAAGAAGATAATTCTTCCTTTATTAGTATTCAAAGGTAAAACATAACTGAGTAGTAGCAAGTCTGTTACCGTGGTGGATGAATTAAATGAAGCTTCAGCGCTCATAAAAGGGAAGTCTTCACAAATCCGACGGCTCTTCTTGCATCATCAGCTTCAACAAAAACTCTTTCTAGACTCCCTAATGAATCTTTTCTAAAGCCGCTGCAACTATCAGAGGAAAGGCTATTGTTACATCACAGATAACGGTCACAGCCTTACCCTCAGGCTTCACTTTACTCCAGCTAATCGCCTCTTCCAAGGGAGCCCCGCTTAGTCCACCCGGTTCAGGTCTATCCATAGTGATCTGAATAGCACAGTCAACGCCTTCACGAAACGTGTTTGCAAACAATGCAAAGTGCTTCGGAAATCCACCGCCTAGAATGATCATGCCTACTTTCTTGGCTTCAAACACCTTATCCATAATTGCAGAAGTGTCCAAAAGAGGATCAATATGCAACGTCTTGTCTTGCCCAAACATCCAAAGGTTGAAGCCAGCTATGCAATCCACAAAAGCTGGACATATAATGGGAACGTTCTTTTTCGCCGCCACTGCCAGTATCGATTCCTTATCCTCAATTCGTTTTCCAATCGTATAGAGAAGCTCTGCCACGGATGTACGTCGCCTTTTTTCTTCAGGAATTTCCTCCAGTATTTTGTACATCCACTTTTCCAAGTGTTTGAACACTTTTTGTTCAACATAAATGTCGCCAATTCTACCAATGTCTTCTTCCTTGAGCTTCCCGTCTTCAGCCATAAAGCTACCTTGCAAGTGGTGGTAGCCTAATGCCTCCACCATATCGTGCACCATGTTAGCGCCAGTGGTAACCAGCACGTTCACATACCCCTTATCGATCAAATCTTTTATTACAATTCTAAGACCGCCGGGAACGAGTGGTCCAGCGATAGTTAAGAACACTGTGTAATCCGGGTCGCCAAACATTTCAGCCGCCAATTCAGCTGCTTTCCCAATTTTTCCAGCGCCAAGCACGCCGCAAGCATTCATTTCGTTGAGTAGGTGGGCTACGCTCATTCCCTGCTGTATTTTTATCTGTTTCACACGTCTCAAAGTGTTCACCTTTTACGAATTTAATTGTACATTAATAAGATAATGTTTTTATTTTAGATCGATAGGCGAAACATTCTAGCTGATAATTAACCCTTTGTCCGCATTATCTTTATCTTATCGAAAATGCGCCAGTATTCAACTTCTACGCCAGAGGTAAGTTTCGATTTTAACTCTTTCTCTTCAGGAATTGGAGCTTCAAGCATCTCATACGTCTCCAAATCCATTACCTGAACAGCGGCTGGCAACAACGCTATGACTTGACCACCTCTCTTCTCAATAAGGGGCACTTCGACCTGTGCGCTCACTGGCTTCACAAAACTTCTTTTTGCCCCGTCAAAAACGCCGATGGCAACGACTCGAGCCTTTGCAGAGCCGTGTTTTCCCGGTTTAGATTTGGTGTAACTCACTATGCGGCAAGGTGCATCATCCACAATCACGTAGCTGCCAACTTTCAACGCTCCTAATTCCATGGGTTTACTCATCTTATTTCGCCTCTCCATACGCTTTTACAACAGTAATCCATATTTTAATTAAGTTATCGCTATAAGGATATGCGGTGGCCGCGTTGTTTAAGGTTGTGGGTTTGGTTGCACGTGTTGACGAGAAGGGGTCATTGAGACTCGCAACGAAATTGATGACTCATTTAGAAGGTAAGGGGTTATCTGTCTTTCTCGAGCCGAGTTTGGCAAAACACGTCAAGAAGACAGCTGCTGCTTTGCGGCTGGAAGAAATGAAAGTGGATTTAATAATCACAATCGGCGGCGACGGCACCATTCTGAGAACTGGCCTCGTGATTCCCAAGCCTGAGCCTCCAATTCTCGCCATTAACATGGGTGTACGCGGTTTCCTAACTGAAGTAACACCAACCGAAGCATTAGAAGCTGTGGACAAATGTTTGAAAGGAGATTTTGTTCTTGAACAGTGCATGAAGCTGTCCTCCTACATGGGGGAAATGAGACTGCCCGATGCTTTAAACGAAGTTTTCATCACATCACAAGTTCCAGCAAAGCTTTTACACACAAGGATATGGAGGGATAACGTGGCTGTAGCTGAATGTCAATCGGACGGGATTATGGTTGCGTCTCAGGTTGGATCGACTGGTTATTCCTTGTCGGGGGGTGGCCCAGTGTTGGATCCTAATATTGATGCTTTCGTTTTGACTCCTGTTTGTCCGCTCACGATGTTTCATCCAATTGTTTTCTCCGCTAAGTCAACTTTAAGCATTGAATTGCTCAAGCCAAAGAAGGCGGTGGTGGTTGTGGATGGTCATTACCAGACCCAAATGGGGATAAGTGAAAAGCGATTGATGGTTAGGAAGTCTGAGTACAAGTCTTCTTTCGTTCGGTTTGAGGGCGATTTTTACCGTCGTTTGAAGGGAAGGCTTCTCTTTTCCAGAGGCGAAAGATTCTGACAGTGAAGAAGCGAATCATTGTCTTAGACACCTGCGCATTTATTGCTGGTTTTGACCCTTTCTCAGTTGAAGAGGAACAATACTCCGTGCCCACAGTGAAGAATGAATTGTTTTTAAATTCGTTGCCTTGGATGCGGTTCAAAACTGCAGTAGAGAGCGGAAAGTTGAAGGTCAGGACGCCAAATGCCAGTTTCTTACACAAAGTTAAGGAGGCGTCTAAAACTGTAGGCGACGTACTCTTTCTCTCAGATGTGGACATGCAGGTGTTGGCTTTGGCCCTCGAGTTAAAGAGCAAAGGCTATGATTCACTTATTGTCACGGATGACTATTCCATCCAGAATGTGGCTAACCAGATAGGGGTGAAGTTTGCGCCGCTCATGACTTTTGGCATACGCTTTCGGTTGCACTGGATTCTTTACTGTCCCGCATGCTACCGAAAGTATCCTTCTGACTACAAGCTTAAATCCTGTGAAGTTTGTGGCACCAAACTGAAAAGAAAACCTCTAAGGAAAAAGAAGATTGGCGTCGGGAAATAGGTTTAAACTTCGATTTGAACCCTCAGTTTTGTGTGAACCAAGAATTCGTTTAGAGGCTACATACACACGTCGACTTCAACCTTCATATCTCTTAAATTTGAAAAACTTTTTACCAAGTGAACTGTTGGAAACAATAAGGGTTGCGTACCAAGTGAAAATATTTGTCTGTTTGGAGGTTGGCTTAGGCGGGACTGGAGCTTTTGTTCCAGATTGCCCTGGTAGCTGGGTTTTTGGAAGAACTCCTAGAAGTGCCTTAAAGAAAGTTAGGGCTGCTCTGGTTGAATGGCATGGATGGTTGAGAAGGCATGGCGAACGGCCTCACATCAAGGTCGATGAAATAGAAGTCGTAGAAGATGAGATTCTCCGTGTCACTTATAACCCCGTAGAGGCTGGTAAGCCTGAGCCATTGTTTTGGTCAGAGGTTCTTCCGATTAGTGGTAAAGAGATTGAAAGAACAATACAGTTGATGAATTATTCTCGTAGTGATTTGCTGAAACTTGTTTCCGCCTTAGATGAAGAAGTTCTTGATTGGCAACCACCTGAAAAGCCTCGTACGATTCGAAACTGTTTGAAGCACATAGGAATCGTGGAATGGTGGTACATCACACGTCTTGACATAGATTTACCTGAGGAATTTCCGGAAGATGTTTTCGAATTACTTCATTCTACAAGAGAAGTTGCGCTACATAACTTGCAAAATCTACCAGAAGAAAAGTGGAGTGGAGTCTTCCAGCCTAAGAAGTATGTGGATCCGGAAGCGATTGTCTGCAATCTTTGGACAGCTAGAAAAATGTTGAGAAGACTTGTTGATCATGAAAGATTGCATACAAGATACATCGAAAAAATTCTAAAAATGAACCAAAATAGAGAGTAACAGTAGAGATTCAATAGACTAATTCTAGAGCGTATCTAGGAAAATAACGCTTGAGATGCCAAAGTAATATGGCGCTGGAGAGTGGGTTTATGTCGTGGTTTAAATTCTGGTTTGTTAGGGGCCCACAAATCCGATTTGGAAGGTTGCGCGCGTATTTTCATTCTCTCTTTCTACGTTGTAGCAGCCGTATGATTCCTAACAAAGGATTCATTCTTGGCACCCTTTGCATATACTGTTTGTAGGCATCGCCGAACTTCTCAATCGCGTCTTTATCGGCTCTGATTAAGTCAATGTATGTCAACGGTACAATAGGAATACCTAGCAGGACAACAATCCAGTGTTGGAAAAGCAGCATCCCAGCTATTGCCCACATTATGAAAGTTACATATTGTGGATGGCGGACAATTGAGTATATTCCAGTGTCGACAAGTTTAGTGGTATGAATGTAGCTTTTTCCTTTTCTCACTCTACCTTTTTTGCGAAACTCAATTACTGGAAGTCAGCCAAAAACTAGACCCGAAAAAACATAAAGTCCCACTCCAACATACGCCAAAATTTCAATTTGATACACGTCAGATAGTAAATATATACCAACGATGATCTGTGAGATAAAAAGAATGCTTACAAGGGTTACTGGAACGAAATCTGTCCAAGAAGAACTCTTCTTAGACATTCTATTTCTCCATCATTTTCGTATATATGCCTTGGTTTTTATGACTTATGGAAGAAACTTCGCGTGCCACCGAGGATTTAAACGTAGTTTGTATGGTTTGGCGCCGGGGAGAGGATTTGAACCCCTGAGGGCCAAAGGCCCACTGGCTTACTCTTCTGGTTCCCCATTCATACATCTCGAGGCCAGCGCATTACCACTCTGCCACCCCGGCACCTCAAGCTTGGTTTAAACAGTTGCTGTTTATAAAAGTGCTTTCGTTAAACAGGCTTTGGCATAACCAAATCAGCAATATCCACGCTGTGATCGTAAATTCGCCTCATCGAAGAAATAACAGCGAGAACATGAGGAGCAAACTCAACAGGCTGATCATGAACAGTCTTTTCAACTTCCTGAATCAACGCTGCAACCTTTTCCCGCTCAGCACTCACCGACGCTGCCAATGAAACATCACGAGAAAACATCGCCCTCAAAGCATTTTCATGCGCTTCATACACAACTCCATGAAGCTTCAGAATGAGTTGCGAAAGTTCTTCTGTAGTTTTTGCGCCTCCCAACTGAACAGACTTCTCAGCAATCTGAACAGACCTGTCGGCAATAGATTCAACCAAGCTCGCTGCCAAACGATAGTCCAAACAGTCAATGGGAAGAATTCCCAATTTCTCACTCAACCTAGGATTTTGAATAACTGTTCGAAGAATCCTCACCAAAAGAAAATACAATCGATCAACCTCGTTATCCCTTGCAACAACATTCTTAGCTAGATGTACGTCGCCTTCAATTAGAGCGGTCACAGCATCTCGATGCATACCCGAAGCAATAGAGTATTCCCGTCGAAGAATCCTTTCAGGCGGAAAGGCAGAGGGTTCTAAGAGGCATTGCATAACGATTTTAGAATAGTTTTCCTCGATGATTTCTAAACCAACTAATCGACTTGACGTTTGTTTAACTCGCTCACGGTCACTTAGACTTACCCTCTTCTTTGCTTCTACCTGAATGGCGTCATAGCCTAATAGGTATTTTTCAATGATTTCACGTTCAAGGTGAGAAGTCGATTTAATCACTGCAGTCTGCGGACTGGGTTCAGCATCATATTCGGCATCTATCATTAGGCGTCCATCACTCGTCTCTGAAACAGCAATGACAGAGCCACGGTCAAGTCCACTTCGCTCAGCCCAATCTTTAGGTAAACAAACAAAGAACGTTCCGCTGCTCGTTCTTTGAATTTTTCGAAGCTCCATATGAAGTCCTCAATAAAAATATGTACTCGTCATAATAAGAATATACTTTTTAGATTAATGAGTTATCGACTTTATCTTCATTTGTGGAAGCACGTGCACGTACTTTATGCAGACGTCATTTAGTACCCATATATCCATGAGTATTTCTCGTTAAGATATTCGAGATAAGGCTTAGCGTTTATTTCTCCACCAGTGATTTTCTTAATGAGAACTGCTGGGTCGTAAAGATCCCCGAAGTGATGAACGTTCTCGACTAGCCACTTTTTGACATCATGGAAATTCCCCTCTGCAATTTGACCTCTCCAGTTAGGCAAGGCTCTTTCCAATGCATTAAGGATTTGTCCACTGTATATGTTGCCCAACGCATAGGTTGGGAAATAGCCGAAGTAACCACTAGCCCAATGAGTGTCTTGCATAACGCCTTCCGAGTCGTTTTCAATATCCACGCCTAGATACTCCTTGTACTTTCGGTTCCAAATCTCTGGGAGGTCTGCTACAGCAATTTTGCCTGCTATCAATTCGCGTTCAATCTCGAAACGAATGATTACGTGAAGACAGTAGGTAACTTCGTCTGCCTCAACACGTATCTTAGAGGGCCTAACGTGGTTGATTGCCCGTACGAAATCGTCCAAAGCCAAATCGGAAAAGGCGTTGCCTGTGAGTTCCTTCAGTTTTGGGAAGAAATAGACCCAGAATTCGCGTGATCGCCCAATTATGTTTTCTACGAACCGTGACTGAGACTCGTGGAATCCATAAGAACAACTTGTGCCTATTGGCTGATAGATCCATTCTGGCTTTAGGTTCTGTTCGTAGATGGCGTGACCACCTTCGTGTAACACAGAAAACAAAGAGGACGCCAAGTTGTCTTCGTAGTAGTGAGTTGTGATCCGAACATCGTCATAATAACCCGTAGTGAAAGGATGCTCAGTCTCGTCAATTCTACCTCCAGCCTTTGAAGACTCTACATCGTAACCCGTAAACTTGGCGAGTTCATTGGAAACCTTGCGTTGAACGCCGAAGGAAACCTTACGCCTTAGAAATGATGTGTCGGGTTGTTTCGGCGCGCTTAAACATTTTACCATTATAGAAACCAATCCTTCTTTCAACTCTCCAAAAATTTTGGCAATCGTTTCTGCGGTCATTTTCGGCTCAAAAATGTCGATCAGCGCATCGTAAGGTGTTGCGGTAGCCTTCACTTGCATAAGGATTTCTGCGGCTTTCTTTTTCAATTCTAGAAGCTTTTCAAGTTCCGGTTTGAACATGGAGAAGTTTTTGGCCGCTTTTGCCTTCTTCCACACATCGATGGCAATGGCCTGTTGTCTGGCGGTTTCTACGACGAGTTCTTCGGGAAGTTTTGTTTGCTCATCATAGTTTTTCCTGATCAAGTACACGTTTCTTTTCTGCAACTCATTTAAGGTGTCGTAATTTGGGTGTTTTTCAATTTTTGAGAGTAAAGTTTCAATTTCGGGGTTGGTGCTCATTCTGTGTTCAATTTGACTGAGCATGGCTAGTTGCTGACTTCGCAGATTGATTCCTTTTGGAGGCATCTTCGTCTCCATGTCCCAATGGATGATGGACTCGATCGTTTGAAGAATTGTTATCTCTTTAGCCTTCGCCATCAATTTATCATAACTGGATGTTAACGCTCCTATTGTGTTTGCCATGTTAATCGCCGTAGATCGATAATTTCTTCGACAATATATGACTTATGTGTATTTTCTAAGCACTTGCAATAATTGTTGTACACAGTGAACTTTATACCGAAGTGATCGCGCCCACTTGCTTCTCGGGTTCGTGTATAAGAAACAAGGTTATGAGGAGCGTTGCAACGATCAATCCAAGCGTTACGTAAAAGGGCAGTTGAGGAATGAAGCTTACATAGAAGTAGTTACCTAGCAACATGCCGATGCCCATCGCGATGTAGCTAATAAAGTTTATGAACCCGTTTACCTTGCCCCGGTTCTCTGGAATTACAAGATCCGCTGTAAGTGCCGTCAACGCCGACATCGCTAACAATTCCGCAGTCCCGAAAAGACACATCGAAATCATAACGGCCAAGAGGTTGCCAGTGATAAAAATCAGTATAGCTACGCTGAATATTAATAGCCCGAGAATTAGTGGAGTTTTCCTTCCAATCTTGTCGATCATCTTGCCGATTGGGATAGAAGCTATGATCATAGTCAAAAAAAGCGGGATAAATACAAGCCACCACTGCTCTTCTGGTATTAGAAGTACATCTCTCGCGTAGAGGGCATTGATTACTTGAGTAAGCGACCATCCAAACATAACTAGAGTCTGACTTATGAACAGCCAAAACATTGACCGTGGCACAACTTTCCAGACGCTGACGCTCTCTTTGAAGGCCTTTGGGTACGAAGAGATGAAATAACGGAAGCGAATTGGCTCTGCCCTAGTCATTGTTTCCTTCAATCTAAGCCGCCATACCGCTGCAGTGAGAAACAGAGCTGTTACAGTCAGGTAGATGATTCTCATACTTGTAACCAACCCAAATTGCCACAACAAAAAACCAGCGATTACAGGACCCGGAGTGTTAACGGTGCCACGGATAAGCTCTGTGATTGAAGAACCCATGCCTCTGCGCTCTGGAGGAAGCGAATCTTGGAACATTGCGAACAATGCAGGTTGATAAATTAGAAAGAGATTGCTGATGATGGATCCTAACAAAATGAAGTGCCAAGTCGGAGCAAGCGCAAAGAACAGGGTCGACAAGGCCATTCCAAACGTCATGGTAGTTATGAGCCGACGTCTTCCATATTTGTCTGCAAGGTAGCCACCAGGAAAGGCTACGACCGCCATTGCAAGGAAATTGGCAAAACCTATGATTCCTAGGGCCACACCAGTCCCACCTAGAGCTTGGACGAAATACTGAAAGTTTGGAGTAGGCATCTCCATAGCTAGGTCTATTAATATCCAACTCACAACAAGGACTCGATAGTTCCCTGTAATGAAAGAGAACTCTCGCTTAAGAACGTCTGCCAACTTCATGAGCTCCACTCTTTCCTTCAACCATTAAGGCTTGCTAATATTAAGGCTTCGTACGTGCACGTATTCATTCACGTCCATGGACAATGTTAGATGTACGTCGCATCCCATTTGAAGAGCTTAGTTAGAAAAAGAGGAAAATTGTCTAGACATCTCCAGCCTAAATTGTTATCTAAATAAGAACATGTATTTTTAGAATTAGGTAGGCAACTAAAGAAATGCCAAAAAACATCATTATAGGTATAGACTTGGCGGGAAAAGCCAAAAACCCAACTGGCTGGGCTATGTTACGAAACAAAATCATATCCACCTGCCACTTACATCATGACGAAGAAATCTTGAAACGTTCAATAAATTGCGACCCAAAAATTATTGCAGTAGACGCTCCCTTAAGCATACCCAAAAAAGTCATCATGAGAAAGGCTGACAGAGAAATGCAGAAGCATGGATATCCCGTTTTCCCTCCGCGTTTTCCAGCCATGGAAAACCTAACACTACGAGCAATAAGGATAGTTAAAGAACTCACGGAAAGACGATTCAAAGTTATCGAGGTTCACCCAACATCCACTCGCAAAGCATTAAAAATACCAACCAAAGACTGGGAAAAAATTCAAACAATCTTACTACGACTAGGTTTAGAGGGAGAACTGAAAACACGAGTTTTGTCACCTCACGAAATTGACGCCGCAACAGCCGCGTTGACAGGACACCTTTACATACAGGGAAAAACAGAATTGATAGGAGATAGGAAAGAAGGATATATTGTCGTTCCATCGGGAAGTGACTGGAGGAAGTTACAACTGTGAGCGAAAGAATTCAAAGAGCCGTTTCCTTTGCATTAACGTCCGGCTATCAGCTTGAAAAAGGCGCCTTCGATTTCTTAGAAACAATATCTCAAACAGAAGACCCCGTCAAGTTAATGGAAGAAGCTGTTAAGAAAGTTGAAACACTCTCTGAAAAACCGTTGTTTATCAACAGAAGCTTTCTGGAAAACATAATGAAAGAAGTTTTCCCTGAAAAAGAAGAAGCGAAACAGCCCTCACCTTCTCTTATCATCGAAGCAAAAAAAACTGTTTTTCGTGCATACGCAAAAGACATAGATGCAGATATAAAGGTGATAGAAGACCCCACTGACCAAATATGCACAACAGGATCTATGGAGGAGTACCTTGAATATTTTCAAGACCGGTTCAAAAGAATACAAAAATTTCTGAGAAGAAGAATGGACACAAAGGATGCAACATCTATATCAGAAGCACTTAAAGCTCCAGCCAACTCAAAAGTTAAGATTATCGGAATGATCACCGAGAAACGAGAACGTAAACAAAAGATTTTTTTAACAATTGAGGACCTAGAAGCCAGCGCCACAATATTCGTGCCTTCAAAAGTTATGGGAAAAGCCCAAGCACTGTTGCTAGACCAAGTCGTATGCATAAGCGTCATTAAGGGAAAAAATGATCTGCTTATCGCTGAAGACTTCTTCCTACCTGACGTGCCTAAAAAAACTCCGAACAAGGCTTCGATACCAGTTTATGCAGCGCTCATTTCAGATTTGCATGTTGGAAGCAACATGTTTATGCATGGGGCGTTCCAACGGTTCTTGTCTTGGTTAAATGGAAAGTTTGGGAACAAGCAATTAAAAGAAACAGCAAGCCACGTTAAATACGTGGTTATTGCTGGCGACCTTGTTGACGGCGTAGGCGTATATCCAGAACAGATAAAGGAATTGACAATAGAAAACATTTATGAACAATACCAAGCAGTGGCGAAACTAATAGAGCAAATTCCTGACTACATCGAACTAATAATCATACCTGGAAACCACGACGCATCAAGAAAAGCACTGCCACAACCCGCCATACCCCAAAACTACGCTGAACCATTACACGAAGCCAGAAAAATACTCTCACTTGGGGATCCATGTGCAGTTAGTCTCCACGGCGTAGAACTGCTCTTATACCATGGACGCAGCCTAGACGACATCATAGCCGCTGCTCCAAACGTGAGCTTTCACACGCCAGACAAAGCCATGAAGCTTCTTTTGCAAAGCAGACATTTAGCACCAATCTACGGACAAAGAACTCCCATAGCCCCGGAAAAACGAGACTTCATGGTCATAGAAAGAGTGCCTGACATCTTTCACACCGGACATGTGCATGTACTGGGGCATGACACATATCGAGGAATCCTCATGGTAAACTCGGGTGCTTGGCAAGGTCAAACCCAATACCAAAAGAAAATGGGACTAGAGCCCACCCCAGGGATAGTCCCAATCGTGAATCTTCAAACACTAAGGGTTACACCCATCTCCTTTACGACGGCTTACGCGTAAGACCCCTCGCAATGAGCCTAGCAACTCGTACAGGTTCTGGAACTCTGCAACAGGCAACAGAAGCGCGAATCAATTTTGCCGCCCAATTAGGTGTAGCGCCCACAACTTCTACGTATAGAGGCGGCTCGTCGGGCATCGAAACAATCGGATATGCAGGACCGAGTTTCTCAAAGACACTCCAACGAACCCGCCAATCTTCAAAGTGTTGAAACAAAGCGTTTTTCACAGCAATATTATCTGGCTTTGTTCTTGATATCACAATAACGGGTTTACCGAACTCTTCAAAAACCAGCGTTGGATCCACCAAGTTGAAGCCTGCGAAAGAAACTCCTGCCAACATAACGGCGTCAAAAGTCCATTGATGCAGCATTGTGATGAGTTTGTTGGAAGCGTCTAAACCATCCACTTTTATGGTGTCTGTTTGAAAGCTCTCTATCCATCTTCCTCGAAATAAAACGCAAACAAGCAACGTTTCCTCAGCATTGCAGTTTAATGATTCTCTGCAGAAACTTCCATCTTCAACTCCGACTACGCGAAATTCCCGCCAAACATCTAGGCTCATAATTCATCAGACGCCTAAGTCTGTCATCCCTAGTAAACACTTTCCTAATAAGACTACGCGCTACGCTTAAACGAATTTTTTTCGTACGTCCATACCGCCCCATACTAACAACCCGAGAGTTCAACAACCCAAGCACATCTAATTCATTAATCAAACCGCTAACACGTCTCTGAGTTAGCGGTGCAAGTCCTGACTGATCACAGAGTTCAGAATAAATTTCGTATATGTCGCCAGTGATGGCGCAACTAACCTTTGCCTTTCCCAACAAGTAAACGCTACACAAAACAAGTTTTGAGTGAGGAGGAAGATTCTTCAAAGCTTCCATAACCCGGTCATGCTCAATTCTCTTCTCAGCCAGCCTTATATGCTCCTCTACAACCTGTTCAGAGCCCCCTCGCTCCGCCAGCTCACCCGCAACACGAAGAAGATCCAAGGCTCTGCGAGCGTCACCGTGCTCTGCTGCTGCCAAGGCCGCACATAAACCTACAGCACCATCAAGCACTACACCTTCAAGAAAAGCCATTTGAGCTCGATCCCAAAGAATATCTTGAAGCTCTGCGGCATCGTACGGTCTGAAAACTATCTCCTCCTCACTTAAGGAGCTTAAAACTCGAGGATCAAGAAACTCTTTGAATTGAAGGTCATTGGAGATTCCCACAATCGAGGTTCTACTGCCATCAAGGGTTTCATTTATTCTCGTTAATTCATAAAGCAATGCGTCGCCTCGAGCCTTTATGAGCGCGTCAATCTCATCGAGCACAACTATAAAAAGAAGTTTTCTTGAATCCAAACCAGCCTTAAGTCGATCAAAAACCTCTCCCACTGCGAGGCCAGTGAATGGAACATTTATGCCTATAGCACTACATAAGCTCGAGTAAACCCTGTATTCCGTGCCTGCTAACCGACAGTTCACATAACAAACTTTGACAGGTGCTCCAAACTCACGAGCCTTGTCTGCAAGCCTGTTCAACACGTATTTTATGACAGCGGTTTTTCCAGTGCCTGTTTTTCCATAGACGAAGATGTTAGAACATCGAGAACCCTTTAAGACGGGGGCAACAATCTCGCCGAGGCAACAAATCTGCTTCTCACGATGAGGAAGTTTGTCAGGAACATAATCATGCCGTAGCACTTCTCTATCCTTGAAGATGTTAGTGTTTTCTAAGAATCGTTCAAAGACATCATCCAACAGAGCAGACTCTTTCATGGAGGCATCCCCACTCAGTAAAATACATAAGACCCTTCAACTTCAACTCGTCAGATAAAAACTCTCCTCCAAAAAAGTAAACGGTAGCACATAAAAATCTAAAGTGAAATAAAAGAGAGACATCGAGAGGTGGATTTGATATTTTTAATAGGGATTAACGAGAAGTGTCAGACAAAAGGGAGGAATTAGAAGTTTGGTGGAGCCTCAGACCCCTATATTTCCTTTAGAGCCGTTTGTAAGAGGAATTGATAATTTCTTTCTCCTATAAGAAAGAGCCGTTCGTGGGTTAGTAAGAAAGTTTTTATTTAATCATTTTTATAGAAAACTCTCGAGCATTTTGTAGACATTTTTATTGAGAATCTACACAATGGCTTCTATAATTGGCAGCATTATTCCAGTGGAAACTAGGGGGTTAGAGGCAGTGCCTCGAAAAACCGCAACAATAATCACTATCAAAACCTGCTGAAATACACCTACTAATTCGTTTGTTATCCATAAGAAAAACATTTTAAGTCTAACCACTATTCTTTCTAAATTTAACTTTTTTGTGAACACATGAGAAATTGACTGTCTGCTGATTCGTCTAACACACTTCTCCTTCCCAAATTAACTTTTTTGTGCCTTAGAATGAGTAAAGAAATGACCCCTTGGCTTCTACTGGAAAACAGAGAGCATTCTGTCTTCTCTCTATATTTAGCTAACAAAACTATCTGTGAACTTTGTGAAACAAAAAGAATGTAATTTTGTCGTCTTTACTGTTTTAAAACGTTTTTCACAGTTTCTATTTTCTGGTTCTCACCACAATCTCTATAACTTGTGAACGTTAACTGTTAACGGTTTGATGGAAAGGTGTCTTGGATGCCAGCGAGGAAAATGCGAGTGGATGTCTTCGATGGAAGCGGGAACCGTTACACTGTAACCTTCGAAGGGCGCGTGACAAGGGAAAAAGCCATCCGCTTGTTGGATATTGTTGAGTTGCTTGGGGGCATACCTGAAGAGGAAAATCCTGAATGGGTGAACGCAACCTCTAAACGCTCTAAAATTGACAAGGTTCATAGGATTGTTGAAAGACACTTTCCCATCATGTGGTTTACGTCCAAGGATGTGCAAGCTGCATATGAGCAAGAGTTTAAACAACCAATCAGCCTAAGCACGGTCTCAACCTATTTATCTCGAATGACTGACCGCGGAATCCTTGCTAAGGGTGGAACGTCTAACCGTCGACGTTATAGGGTAGAGACTAAGACGGCGAGACATACATTGGGTTTTATCAAAAGTAATAAGTAAGTGAGATTCTTAAGTGAATGGACTGGAGTATTTCCTCCAGATTCTTATGAAAGGAATGCATAATGAACGACAAAATCCAAAAAGACCTGGCTGAGATGAAGAAAAAACTAAGCGAATACGTCGACAAGGGAAGAGTAGTTGGTTATCATGAAGATAGGAAGGAGCCTATAATAGCGGTTAAGCCTGATAAGTCTAAAATCAAGCCTTTGAGAAAAGTGAAAAATTGCGACGTGAACTTTCTAGCCGTAGACTGCTCGACGAGAACATTGAAAAGAGCAAATAACTGGGGGATCTACCTCATGCGGCCAACGTATGCTTCTGTAGAGGGACGCAACGTAGACTGGGGCTATGAAGAAAGGATATGCCCTGTAGTCGGAGATGCTTATGGTCGTAGTAATTTCTTAAAAGATTTCAGAATTGAATTAGAAAGTCAAATGGCTCTAAATCTTCTACATGGGAGAATTGCAACATCTTACTACGACCATACCCATAGTCGTAGTAAATACCTTTTATTAGATGGGGGAGGCTACTTCGGTGGGGAAAGGAAATTTCGCGTGTCACTATACGAAGAATGTAAAAAAGAGGAGATCAGCCTTTTAGCCATAAGCAAGAATTCTCCGTTGCTTCATGACGAAAAGGGTAGAGACTTTGTCGCTACTACGACCATGCTTTCGTCTTATGGAATGTGGTTTTACCATCCTATTAGAAAAGCAAACAAAGACCAAAGTTTGTATGGTAATATATCTATTGTAAAATTATGTGAAGAAAGCCCACGCGTTTTTCGGTGTGACATAATGGATTACCTAACTAACTATGAAATAGACGAACTGCTCTCCCCCCTCACTTGCATTTCTGAAGATCCGAGATGTCTTGGATATCCAGTTACCCTCTGGCTTGCCCACGACTTTTCCGCTCCATCTGACTCCATGCTGCTTCATTACAATGATAAAATCGAAGAGACGCTCGCCAGTGCTGGATTGTTGGATGTACTCCGCGTAGAGGAGCTATCATGTAGCTTCGCAGACGAACTTCACGGAGTTAAACACCCATTTCGCTGGGAGAGGATCGAGTATGTCTGAGCCTGTAGGGTTTATACGTGAGGTGCGCGGAGACCAAGTTTTCTTCTTTGTCAATGAAAGAGTCAACCTGTCCTTTGGGCAGATAGTGAGAATTGACTCTGGTGATAAGAGTTTCTATGCGCGTATTGTAGATGCTAAAAGCTCATCAACTCTAGATATGAGCGAGCAACTCCGTGAAGCAGAAGGGAAAGAGTCTTTTGGTCCATACTCCAGCTATAGACAAGTGGCGGCTGTTCTTTTTCTAGAAAAGAGAGGCAGAAAGACGCGTTCCCCAACGTTTAATCCTGATTATAGAGATACTGTATATACAACGGGAAAAGAAGATTCTTCTGCTTTAAGGCTTACTGGAGACTTAGAGATGGGACGCCTGCGCTCCGGCGAACATCTGCTCGGCTCTGTAGGCATAAGTTTTGAAGCTATACCTCTCATGATGGGCATGTTTGGGATGACGGGATCAGGAAAGACCAATACAGAACTTATCTTAAACGCTCGCATTATTGATTACAGCCCTAAAACTGTCGGTCTTATTTTCGATTTTGCTGGTCAGTTGCTGACGGGAAAGGGTATAGAGCCTCAGAGAGGTCTGCGAGATCACCCGCTTTTTCACGCTAAGGTTCGTTACTATTCAGCTAGAGAAGGCAAGCTATGTATAGGGTTGCACACTCTTCATCCTGGGAGATTGTGGACGATTTTCCCGACAATAGGTAAGCCTCAGGTAAGGGTTGCCCGAAGATTGTATGAAAACTTAGGCAATAAGTGGATAGAGGAATCGCTTAAAGTTTATGGGGTAGAAGGTTATGTGGGAGTTGGCGGTCTCATCAATTACAAAGCGAAAAGTGTGATTGAGGCTCTGATGAGCAAGCTTTCTGATCTTCCACCGCGTCTGTTTCCGCCTTCCGACTATAACTTCATTGATGATGTGATTCAAAACGTTAGCAAAGGAGTTACATGTCTCATTGACATATCGGGTATAAGTTCTGAAGAGCAGTACAATATCACTTGCCTAACAGCATCCAACGTTGCATATCACTATAAGCGGATGTGGGAAGATAATTTTGAGGGATGGAAAAAACTTCCAACCCTTCTGATAACCCTTGAAGAAGCTCATGAGTTCCTTGATAAAGACCTCCCTAAAAAAACAATATTCACTGACATCGCTCTGACATATCGAAAGTATCGGGTTGGACTGAACGCTGTGACACCGAGGCCTTCAAGAATAAATCCTAATGTCTTCGCCGAACTTTGGACAAAGGTTATTATGAAGACGGAATTGCGTCGTGACAGAACTTACCTCACAGATAACACGCCTTATCTTGAGTACAGCGACACTGAGATAAAGATGCTTGATGTGGGGGAAGCGTTGCTCATATCAGAGCCTAAAATTCGTTTCGCGGTTCCGATAAAAGTTATCCACTATCCTGAATATTTGGAGGAGAGAAAAAAGGTGGATTATGACCTTCCACCATCAAAACCGCTTTCTGAAATGGACCAGAAGCTTAAGCAACTTCATCAAGCAGGTGAGGACCTAACTCGCAAAGCAACATAAACTGGAATCTTAGCTAAGGTTTGGCTTCTGTTTTCTTCAAAATTCTCCGCATCTCTTCTTTAATGCTGTAGGCGTATGGCATTTTGCCAGCCTCCCGCTCTAAGTAACCTTTTTCATACAGTTTTTTCATCAAACGGGCTGTGTGTTCTCTAGTGAGTTTTATTCTATCCCTGATTTCAGGAGCAGTTTTTTTGCCCTCAGCAGCAAGAATCTCAAGCACACTCAACTCAGTTTCTGTAAGCGGTGCCAATGCTCGTTCCCTCTTTATCGGGATAGCTGCCTTTATTTTTGCTTCAGATACCGCTGGGGCCTCCGCAGTTTTTTTCATAAATTGTTTCTGCTTCGCAATTACATCCTCTACTTTTTTTCTCATATCCTCAATTTGCGCTGACACTCTTTTTTCAATTCCAGAAGCATCCTCAACTTTGGCGGCGAGATCTGATAATTGCTTATCCTGCGCCTTCACTTTATTCACAGCGTCTTCACTCCTAGAAAGGGATACTTCGGTTTTGTAGGTTACAGCGCCAAGCTTGTCCTCTTGCCTCTGGAGCTGTCTGTTGAAACTTACAACAACATCACCTACAACATTCTTTGCTTCATCATACATTTCATGAGCCCTCTTTATCCGTCGATAATACAAAATGGCAACGCCTATCGATGCAAGCAACAGAAGAATCGTGACGATTAAAGAAACATCTTCATACACTGAAACTCCTCCAAATTTGTGATATCCAGAATAAATAAGTTACGAAGTGTGATTTAAATGTGATCTCATGTGATATGTAAGAAATCACAAATACAAACAAAACGTTACATAACAAAGAACCTAACTTACCATTATTGATCAGAAATAAACGGTGCAAAATGCTTATTTCTTCTTTTTCCGCCCTTTCTAGGCTATTAACGGAATTATGGGGTTTCTAGGTTTGTTTATTACGGTACTGCTGTGACATCACACATCACAATAGAACAAAATAATACTGCTCAAACTATTGAAACTTTCTGATATAACTGAAAACATTAAAAACCATGGAAAAATGATTGGCTGGTATGTAACTTTGACCATCGTGGCGATTCTTTATGATGCGATTCTTCTTAAAATGTTTCGTGAGGATTAGTGTGATCTGTGATGTCACATTTTCGATAGAGTTTTTGGTTTAGATAGTTGCTCTAGACTGATCTCTAATTCTTCGCGAAGCACGTTTACAATTCTTAAATATTCATCGTTTATCTTTTTACCCTTAGAAATTTTTCTGTAGGCGCTCATATAGGAGTGTAGTTTGTTTGCGGCTTCTATGTAAGGATCTAAACGGGTGTCCTCGAAAACTCCCAGATAGCCGAGGAGAAGGATGGTGTAAATTGATTGGATGACGTTTCTTCTAGCTTGTCTTAGAGTTCTGTTGAAGGCGCCGCGGCTTATTCCTGTCTTTAATAGCCGTAATTTGGCTTTTTCTTCGTATTTTAAAGATTTTCCAGCTGTATTTTCTGCTAAAACGTCTATTAGGAATGTTTCAAGCTGTGTTTTTGTTAAATGACTATTTTTTGAAAGTATTTTTACAATTGGGTCGTTTATAGAGTATATTAGCCATTTTTGAACGGTATTTTTTAACCGCAATTTCTCCACCAGAGAATCGTTTCTTTAGGATACAGTTTTGTATACAAGTAGAAAAATCTTATGGTTTTCTTTTCTATAATGAATACTGTACAAATGTAAAACTTTAACGCATGAAAATAAACATATACTTGTAAGTTTTACGCTTTTGAAACAAGGTAATAATAATTGAAGGGTATTCATTGAAGTAAGCATTTAGTTAGCAATTTAGACTCTGTTTTTCATCCTTCAAATCTTACCGGGTGACTAAACAAAATCTGGATAAGGAAGCGGCTTTTAGCTTGACATCGATGTGTGATGTCTCTGGATCACGAGCGAATCACATGTGAGATTGTTTGTGATTTCGAATTAGGTTTGCTGAGGATCACAAACGATAGGTTAGGTGGTGGTGTTTAGAATAAAAGTTTGCTTTCCTTGAGAAGTTCACTTAATTGTTTCTCGATTTCCTCATCCTTTCTAGGTGTTTCGAGAAGTTGGTGCACTGCATAGTCTTCCTTTTGTTGTTCTGTGGTTAAGGCTTTCATTTTGAGTTCTTTAGCTTGAACGTTTGGATTTGTTTTTATTGTGATGTATGCTCGCAGGATATTTGCTATAGTGGCTTCTTGAAAAATGAATGCGCTCTTGTTTTTTAGTTTCACGCAAATCCTCAAGTGTTTGTGATCTTCGGGCACTCCTATCAGCACTTGCTCTATATCTTCATTTCGAATTACGTGGATTTTGTTCAAAGTGTGACCTCACAAGTTTTCTGCTTTTTCCTTTAAGAGATTGAACAGTTCCGGTCTTAAGTCGCGGAGGGTGGGAACGAAAGTTTCTGCTTGTTTTAAGTCTGCATAGTCAATTTTCCCTATCACCAAGTCTTCTTCGTCGTATTTGGCTTGTGAGGTGATTTTGCCGTTTGGGGCAACTATTCTGCTTCCTCCCCAGAACTGTAGTCCGTTTTCCACTCCGACGAGATTGACGTAGACTAGGAAGGCTGTGTTTTCGATGGCTCTAGCAACGGTGAGTGTCTCAAAGAATTTGCGGCGTACTCCTGGCGAGGCTGATATGCAAATTATAAGTTGTGAGCCTTTCAGTCTCAGTAAACGAGTTATCTCTGGGAAAAACACGTCGTAACAGATAATTAACCCTAATTTCCCAATCTCGGTTTCGAAAACTGGTGTTTGATATCCAAGCCGAAAATAACGTTTTTCCTCAAAGACACTATGAGTTGGTAAGTGCATCTTTTGATACTTTCCGATGAACCCGTTTGGTCCTAACAGAACTGCTGTGTTATGAAGAGTGGCGTGTGCCTTCTCGCTTCGCTCCGGCGTTCCGAAAACCACGTGTATGCCTTCTTTCTTTGCGATTTCTGCTAAATGGCGGATTGACTTTCCTTTTGGTACGGGTTCTGCCAGTTCGTATAAAGTGTCTCGGCAAACGTAACCTGTTAACGCGAGTTCTGGGAAGACAATTAGGTTTGCGCCTTGGTTTTTTGCTTGTTTGATGTTTCTCTTCATCACATCAAGATTGTGTTCTTTGTCTCCAATTTTACAGTTTATTTGTGCGAGAGCTACATTAATCTCTTTTAGCATTTTGAAATCCTCATAGCTATCTTTGTTTGAATAATTAGAAAAGCTTAATGTTATGTGTAGGGGAGCCTAAAGTCTGATCCCACAGTTCTGTATCCAAGTTTCGCTGTCAGAGGCAGTCGCCTTTTATGCTCAGTAACTAACCAGCGCTTCTTTAGGTTATCAACCAGTTTTAGGGGTAAGCTGAGTTGTTTGGCGATGTTTTCAGTGGTCGTAAAGTGTTCTAGACCGAACAGAACTAAGTCCAGCGTCTCGTATTTGATGCCCAGTTCTTCCTCGGCTAAGTGCCCTGGCCATAATGCTGGAGTTGAAGGCTTTGTAGCTAATTCCTCTGGAACACCTATGTGTAAAGCCAATTGCCTAACTTGAGTTTTATAGAGGTCCATAAGGGGCGAGATGTCTGCGGCAGCGTCTCCCCACTTTGTGAAGTACCCCATCATAGTTTCCGATTTGTCTGAGCTACCGCACACCAGTTTGTTGAAGTGGTTAGCATAATAGTAAAGACAAATCATACGCGTTCTCGCTTTTAAGTTGCCTCTACTCACCTTGTCAGCAGCATCATAAANNAATCATACGCGTTCTCGCTTTTAAGTTGCCTCTACTCACCTTGTCAGCCACATCATAACTTGGAAGAGAATTGAAGAATTCCTTCAAAATTGGTGATACATCCACAATTTCTAGGTCAAAACCAAACTTTTTTGCAAGCAGTTTTGCGTGTTGCATATCTGTAGCGTTGTAGGTTTCTTCCTCGGGCATTGCGATACCCTGCACAGAGTGACCCCCTAGAGCCAAAGAAGCGATGGCGGCGGTTGTGCTACTGTCAACTCCACCCGACACTCCTAAAACGACACCGTTGGCTCCGCATTTTTGCACATAGTCTCTGATGAACCGCTTAACAGTGGTTTCGACCAATGGTAAGTCTAATTGCAAAACGTCACTTGTTAACTTCAACATAACCACCTTGCACTATAATTATTCAACTCTCTCTTTATAACTCATATTTGTAGAAAACTGAGAGGTGAGTGGTTACTTCTTTTATCTATTCTTGCCTCAATAGTAAGTCAAGTTTTTAAGTGATGGCGGAGTACTTGAAAATTGATTTGATGAAAGAGGACTAGATATGGGTAGAAGGCGAAGAAAAGTAGTTCGCATCCCTAAGAAGCGGTTGCCCCGAGTTTTCCTATGTCCCAGATGCGGAAAAGAAGCAATCAGAGTTGAGCTTTTAAAAGCTGAAAAACGCGCTATTGTTAATTGTGGAAGCTGTGGCATAACAGAAGAGTTTCCCCTTAAAGCCGCTTTTGGAGAGATCGATATATACTGCCGATTTACAGACAAATTCTATTCCAAAGTAACCGTTACATAATGGGGCTCATGCATGATTGGTAAGGTAGAGAAGTACCTGCTAGACAAAATTCGAAAATATGATGCTATCCATATTTCTCTCATCGACCCGGAAAAGGTGACTCCCCAATCTGCGTCCAAAATAGCTCGCGAGGTTGAATCTTGCAAAACAGCAGCTATCATGGTCGGCGGATCCACTCTTACTTCCACTTCCCACTTGGATAATGTTGTGGAAGCGATAAAAAAAGCAGTCAAAATTCCTGTAATCCTTTTCCCCAATAATATCACCGGTATCTGCAAATATGCGGACGCCATATGGTTCATGTCTCTCCTCAACTCTTCAGATCCCTACTTCATAACTGGAGCACAGGTTTTGGGGGCTCCCGTAATCAAGAAGTTTGGTTTGGAAGTCATCCCGCTTGGCTACATAATCGTTGGAGAAAACAGTGCGGTTAGCGTTGTTGGAAAGGCATGCCCAATTCCTTACACCAAGCCTGAATTAGCTGTTGCACATGCATTGGCGGCGCAGTATTTTGGTATGCGTTTTGTTTATTTGGAGGCTGGGTCAGGGGCTAAAAGTCCGCCACCAAGCGACATGATAAAAATGGTAAAGGAGTCCACTCATATTCCTCTAATTGTAGGCGGGGGAATGCGAACTGGTGAACAAGTAGAAGAGGCAGTGGATGCTGGAGCGGACATAATTGTTACTGGTACTGTCCTAGAGGAAGGAGGAGGTGTTGATGAGATTAGGTCGCTAGTGAATTGTATAAAAACTGGTAGGAGAAGCATGTGATGACCGCTTTTGAACACTATTTTTATGCATTGAAGAAGACTCTGGGGCGAGCTGATCTTTATGATATCTGGCCGGATTTTGAGCCGCAATATGACGACCGAGAGCATGCTTGGACAACCCTTCGAGGCTTGGGTGATGTTTTACTTCTGAACTGTGCTCAGTGTGACGGGCCCTCGGATCAAAGGCACAACAGATGCAAAGGTTGCGTTGAGAGGAGAGAGCAATTGGCTAAAAACTCATATCAAAAGGCCACAGGACAATCTAAACAGAAGTGGCACACCCTCATTTTATGTCGAATTTATGCACAACAACATTAGCATTTACTCCTTCTTGTTAAAAAGATTCAATATCTGATCTCATGAGACTATGTTAAATGAGGATGCTTTTGGGCGTCAAGATGAGCAGGGAATATCAGCGATATACATTATCTTTAGAAGACCAGCTGCAAAACATGTATGAAATTGCGAGAAAGGCTAGAGAAAAAGGATTAGATCCCGCTCTGAAACCTGAGACTGAAATAGCGAAGGACTTAGCTGAACTTGTTGAAGGCCTGGTTGGTCCCCTCGGCGTAGCTGAAAGCATACGAGATTTAAGCAGTAAGCTACCACGGGAGGAGCTTGCCTTCAAGATAGCTGAGGAAATCGTATACGGAAAGTTTGGACATATGGACGTGCGTGAAGCTGCTGAGCAAGCAATAAGAACTGCTCTCGCCATATTAACTGAGGGAATAACCGCCGCACCTTTGCAAGGCGTGTCGCGAGTAGCCATCAAATATAATCCTGATCGAACAAGGTATTTTGCCATATATTTTGCTGGTCCCATACGTTCTGCTGGTGGCACTGAGCAAGCCTTAACCCTAGTGGTTGGAGATTTTGTTCGTCGTTTGCTAGGATTGGATCGTTACAAGCCTACCGAGGATGAGATTGGGCGTTTCGTTGAAGAATTGCGGTTGTTTGAGCGAACTGTTGCTCGGTTTCAATATCACGTTTCGGATGAGGAGCTAAGAAACTGTCTTCAGTACATTCCCGTAGAAGTTACTGGCGCAGAAACCGATCCAGTTGAGGTTTCCTCTTTTCGCAATCTACCCCGCATAGAAACTAACCGAGTACGAGGTGGGGCTCTCCGCGTTGTGAATGACGGAGTTATAGGGCGTTCCGCAAAGGTCTGGACAATAGTGGAAAAATTGGGAATCGAAGGTTGGGACTGGCTTAAGAGAATCAGAGAAATCAAGGAAAAAAAGACAGCTGGTTTCATGGAAGATATCATCGCGGGCCGCCCCATATTTTCATTTCCATCAAGACATGGAGGATTTAGACTTCGTTATGGGAGGGCTAGAAACACTGGTCTAGCAGCAGTGGGTGTTCACCCAGTCACAATGATGGTTCTTCAAAATTTTCTAGCCGCTGGCACCCAGTTGCGCATTGAAGGACCAGGAAAGGCTGGAGTCGTTCTTCCCGTGGACACGTTAGAGCCTCCAGTTGTGCGGTTGAGAGACGGCTCTGTGGTTCGTGTTTCGCTGAAAAATTTTGAACAAATCAAAAACGTAATTGATCAGATACTATTCCTTGGAGACATCCTCGTAGGATTCGGCGATTTCCTGTACAACAATAAACCTCTTCTCCCGTCTGGTATAACCGAAGAATGGTGGCGTGAAGAACTCCGCAGAGCCATTCAAAAAGATTTTAACGGAAGCGTAGAAGAAGCCGCTGCAGTCACAAAGATTTCTGCCACTCGTCTTGAAAAGATCTTAACCAACCCGTTTGAAAACAAGCCTACAAGTAAAGAAGCGATGACCCTAGCGTTGACGCTACGAGTATCCCTTCACCCCTTCTTCACATATTTCTGGACCAGCATCTCTGTTGAAGATTTTCGGAAATTGCGTTCTTGGCTTCTTAACTCTAAAACTCGGGTTGAGAATAAGATTGTTAAAGAAATAACTGGAGCAAATGATGAAGTGATAAAGGAACTGCTAGAAAAAATTTGTGTGCCACATAAAATTGTTGAAAAAAAGGTTCAGATAGAAGGCGATGAGGCGCATGTGTTCGCTTTCTGCCTCGGGTTGCGTGTTCCTAAAGCTAGAATAACTCGTGCAAAATCCGTCTTAGAGGTTATTCACGAACTAACTAACATCACTGTTAGAGCGAAGGCTCCGACGATCGTCGGCGCTAGGATGGGGCGTCCAGAAAAGGCGAAGAGACGTGAAATGAGACCTCGCGTCCACGTTCTTTTTCCAATTGGATTGAATGGTGGTTCCAAACGAAACCTCGTGGAAGCTTCAAAAAAGACTGTGGTCAAAGTGGAAGTTGTTAGGCGCAGATGTCCAAATTGCAGAGTGTTAACTTCCAGAATAAAATGTCCAGAATGCGGCGTAGAAACTGTTGTGGAGAGGTCTTGTCCCCATTGTAGAAGGGTTCTGAAAGGAGATTTTTGTCCAGTGTGCAAGGTTCCAATTAGAGGCTATGATGAGCAGGCTGTTGATTTGAAAAAGCTGATGGATGAAGCGCGCAAAAGGCTGAATCTTACATTCCCAACGTTGGTAAAAGGTGTAAGGGGCCTAACTAACGAAACGAAAACGGCTGAAATTATTGAGAAGGGTATTCTACGTGCAAAATATGATCTGTCTGTTTTTAAAGATGGAACAATACGGTTTGACGCTACAAACGCTCCGCTGACACATTTCAAAGCTAAGGAAGTCAAAGTGCCAGTGAGAAGACTTCGAGAACTGGGATATCATTATGATTCCACTGGAAACCCGCTGGCTAATCCTAACCAGATATGTGAGTTGAAGGTGCAAGACGTAATTATTCCGATAAAATGTGCAAAGTATTTTGTTCGCGTTGCCAAATTCTTAGATGACCTCCTTGAGAAAGTGTATGAGCTTCCTCCCTACTACAACGTCAAAGGTGTCGACGACTTGGTTGGACACATCGTCGTTGGCTTGGCACCTCACACTTCAGTAGGCATCGTCGGCAGAATCGTTGGCTTCACGAATTTGAATGTTTGCTATGCTCATCCTCTTTGGCACTCAGCGAAACGCAGGGACTGCGACGGCGACGAAGACACGTTGATGCTTGCTTTGGATACTCTTTTAAATTTCTCAAGGGTTTATTTGCCTGCGCAGATAGGTGGGATAATGGATGCGCCGCTTCTGATAATTCCTGTGGTGAATCCTCAGGAGGTGCAACGTCAAGCTCATGAGGTGGATGTTGCCGCAGATTATCCTTGGGTGTTTTATGAAAAGACTTTGGAGAAAACTGAGCCTCGAAGGATGCGTGAACTTATTGATATGATTGAGCATCGATTAAACACTGAGGCGCAGTTTGAAGGATTCGGCTACACAATTCCAGTTTCCAACATCAACATGGGTAATCGTGAAAGCATGTATAAGAAGCTAACGCGGATGATCGATAAGTTGAATAGTCAACTCGCTTTGGCTGAGAAGATTATGGCAGTGGATGCTGAGAAAGTGGCGAGAAAGGTTTTGACAACCCATTTCATCCGTGATATAGCGGGTAACCTCCGTGCATTTGCAACGCAAAACTTTCGATGTAAAACTTGTAACAAAAAGTTCAGGAGGCTTCCTCTTCTTGGCAAGTGTCCTGAGTGTGGAGGCGCCTTAACTTTCACTGTTTATCGTGGCGGAATTGAAAAATACTTGGATGCGGCTCACCAACTCGTGCAGAAGTATGGGCTTCCTGAATATTATGCTCAAAGGCTTTCGTTAGTGGAGGAGGAGATTAACTCTTTGTTTGAGGGCAAAAAACCTAAACAGGTTAGGTTGGCGGACTTCGTGAGTGTCTAAAAACAATGATTAACTTTTTCTGTTTAAACAGATAATTTGTTTTGAGGGAGCCATACTGAAGGAACCGTATCACCCTAAGGCTTTTCTATCTATAAAAAGGAATGTTCGACCGGGATTAACGGCTAGAACACGAATAGTTTCGCGACTTGAAAAGGAAGCGTCAAACGCTAAAACCATCGCGCAAAAGGCTAAACTAAGCTACGCTGTGGTTCTTCATCATCTCCATCTTCTAGAGACTGAAAACATACTCACACGCAAGGGCAAAAGACCCTATCTATGGGAACTAACTGGAGCCGGACAGCAAAGATTGACAAATAACCGTTCTTAAAGGCGAGCCTGAAATTATTTTTAAGGTTCTAGTGACCAACCTTCCTTTCGCTCTACCAAAAGTCTTATGAAGATTTCTCCTTAAATAGAGAGTATTGAATATAGGAGAGAGACTGATGGTTTATTGCACTAAATGCGGTGCCAAGAATGAAGAAGATGCAGCAATGTGCGTTAAATGTGGAACGCCTCTGCACAAAGTATCCGCTCCACCTTGGAGACGCGAACGCAGACGAGCAGAAGAAGAATGTTTTGGACTTCCCCACGGCGGCGCAATCGCAGGACTATTCATCGGCATAATAATAATTCTTGTGGGAGTCGGCTGGCTGTCTGGAATAGAACTTGAGACCTTTTGGCCACTCGTAGTAGTCGTCTTCGGAATACTAATCGTCGCCGGAGCTCTCTATGGCCTCAGCCGTAGACCCTAATAGACCCTCTCTTCTTCTATCTGTAAATTCACAGGTAGCAACTTTGCAAGCGTAACAAATTCTTTCATGATCCCACTGCGAAAGCGATATTCGCGTAAAAAGCCAAAAAAGAGTCAAAGCAACCAAAAATAGATCAATCGTCATGTTGTGAATCAGTTTATCGACTCCGATCAAGATGAAGAAGGTTCCGAAAACGAAAAAAACGTTCAAAAGAAAGCGGACAAAACTCCTAAATTTAAACTGGAACAAACCAAAACCAACCCCCAGAATTCCCACCCAAACCATAAAGAAACTGCTCTGTTCAACGCGCCAGTTACTGAAAAAATATAGAAAAGTTCCAACAAGAGCTAAAATCCCCCCCAAAAACAACCCTGTGCATGCAGCACAAAACGCCTTATCGCCTATCTGAAACACGTGAGCGGCGAAGCTTTCGCAATCGGGATGATGCCCTTGCAGAGTCGAGGAAGTTCTGTGAGAAGAAAACTTACTGGAGTAAGGGTGGATGGATTTTTCTTTTCCGAAATCAAAAACTCTTGAGCACTGTGTTGGGGAAAAAACAGCGAGAATTCCAAAAATACAGATTAAGCCGAAAATTGAACCAATTAATGGTTTTCGCCAAAGAAGGTTTTCATGTAGCGTGGGCTGGTAAACCGTGAGCATTCCTGCAAGAAATAATCCGAGGAATGACATGATGACTAGATATGTTATGGTGGAAATGTGAGGTGGATTCTGGGACATGGCTAATCGCGGCTCAAAACAGATTCTTAAGTTGCTTTATTATGCCCTGCTTAGCCATGTACCTGTAAGTCCTTCTCTTTAGTTCGTTTGTAGAGAAAATTCCTTGAAATCTTCTTCTCCAAGAACCGAAAAAGCTTCGGTAACAGTCGTAAAGTTCTCTTTGAACCTCTTCCCTTGACAATGTCTCTGTGGGCATGATGGCGTGAACCATGTCATAGTGCGCCCAATTGAAATCTTCGATCCACCCATTACGTTTAGCCTTTTCAAAAACTTCAGTTCCTGGAAACGGCGTAAGGATTGCAAAAATTGCTAAATCTGGGTCCAACTCGTTTACAAACTCTCTTAAACTCGCTATTGATTCAGCTGTGTCTTTGCGTTCTCCAATAATTAACATTGCTTGAGCAAATATGTCGTTTTCATGCAGTAACTTTACTGCTGCTCTGGCATTTTCAGGCTTTGTTTTTTTGTTGAATTTTTGAAGAGTAGATGAACTATGGCTTTCCACACCTAACAGCACCCAACGTAGACCTGCTTTTCGCATTTTAGGCAAAACCTCAGAGTGTTCGCTAACGTCATCGCATCTAACCTGCATAAACCACATGATGTCGTCTGAAATTCCTCTTCGAATAATTTCTTCACCTAACTTCTCCGCACGTTTGCCTAAGCCGAAATTGTCGTCCGTTAACCATAGAAATCTACTTCCATAATTTTCGTAACAAAACTCAAACTCGTCTGCAATTCGCTTTGGCGATTTACTCCTCCATCTGCCTTCCCAATGTCTCCATTGAGTGCAAAAGGTGCAGCGATGTGGACAACCCCTTGATCCTTCAACCAACGCATATCTGGTTTTAGGACCTGCCATTGCAGTGAAATGGTACTTATGAAGAAAATTCTCGACGAAATTATATGCAGGGAAAGGCAAATCATCCAAGTTATCAATTAGAGGTCGTGGAGGATTGTGTAGGATTTTTCCGTTATGTCTGAAGGAGATGCCTTTTATTCGTGAAAAAGTGGAGTTTCTATTTGTTGCTTGAACTAGTTCCACGAAAGTTTGTTCTCCTTCTCCACGTACAATTACATCAATTTCAGGGTATGTTTCTAAACTCTCTTGGGCTGTGGCAGTAAAGTGCTGTCCGCCAGCGACCGTTAGAACGTTTGGCTTCACTTTCTTTGCTGTTTCTAAAGTTCTGGCAGCGGCATAGGTGTTGCAGGTGGCGAGTGCACTAGAAGCTACAATGTTGGGGTTAAAGGCTTCAATGCGTTTTTCTAATGCTTTCCAGTTCAGAGACTGGGCTTGACAATCTAAAACTTTTATTTCAACATCTTTGTTTTTGCTTTCAAGGAACGCTGCGAGTTGAAGAATCCCATATGGAGGTGGAAGATATTCTCCCATGACAAACCAGTAATCTTTGGGCGGTTCTACGAATAGAACCTTAGTATCTATCATCTCTCTCAGCTATAATTGTTTACTGAATCTCTTTACTGATTATCTTTTCGTTTATGTGCGTATGCTCCAGTTTAACTTCTAAAACCTTCTATCAAACCGTATGTTGCAACTACTACCCACATGATATTTATTGCAGCGGAAGGATAAGCTTGGTTGATTACAGCATTGACCCCGGTAAGAAAGCCACCAACTAGGTTCATTCCATGATAAATTTTCGATTCTCTATCCAATTTTTTATAGGTAATCAAAAAATAAGCTATAACTACAAGAGCAGCTCCTATCCATCCAACTATTTCAATTAACAAATTTGCCATAAACATTTACTTAACCAATCTTTTATTATAGATTTTCAGTACGCGCGCATAATAACTGCTGTAGAGCAATAAGTGTTAAATACTGTGCTGAACAAGTACAAGTGTGGGCAGTGGAATACAAAAACTGCACACACTACGGACACTGTAAAACTTATTTTGGCAAGTCACTTGACTGCAGTTATTGTTCTTTACACCAGGTTCAATGAGACATAAAATACGCGCACAGAAGTCTTGTGATATTGTTATTTGAAACCATTCTACGCCGTATTAAAAAAGAAAAATTATTCTTTAAGTGGAGCAATTGCATGGCACTTGACGACATTTAGGACATTTACCAACATATTTTCTTGTTGCCGCACCTTCTAAATCTATGTCAATAACATTCGCTAGGGATGCTAACCAAGCTAAAACGTCGGCAAACTCGCCTTCTAAAGCTTGCGTATTCTGTTCTTTCAAGGCTTCTCCTAACTCTTCTACTTCTTCCACAAGCCACTCGTAAGTTCCAGTTGCTCCCCGCTTGGAATCTCGATGAAAATAAATTCGCCGCATCATGTTTTGAAACTCGCGGATATTCATCTTCCTAACCTTCTCCTAATGATTCTTATATTATCCCTTTAAACTTCATAAGGCTCACCTGTCCCTCTTCAAGGATATGCCTCACCTCTACGTTTCTTCTCTCCAAATGCGCTGAAACGAAACGGCGATGACAATACTTAGGATTTTTCTCCATACACATAATACATACTCGCCCCTTTTTTGCAAGTTGAAGAAGTTTATCTATGCCATCTCTAAACGTTTCTGTCTTCATATGAGCTTGATATCTACCTCGACGATAACCACCTAGTTCCTTGCCAAACCAAACATACTCAACTCCATATTCAGGCAACCATCGTTCCATCTCATCTCTCTTAAAATGTTCAATCTTAGAAGTTGGAAAACTGCGTATGTCAACCAAAATTCTGACATTATGCTCCTCAAGCAACTTCGAAAATTCTTCAACAGACCTGTTGCTATGTCCTATCGTCCATAAAACAGTCTTGCTCAAGTCTAGTTAGCCTCCTCTTTACATAAGTATGGAAACAACGCAACATTAATTAGAGAAATCCTTCTGTTATAGAGTTTCGGAGACAACTCCATGAGCAAAAGTAGACGAGGGAAGAAGCGTGAGAGAAGCGCTCCCATGCCCGCAGCGAGCGCTGGCTTACTCCGCTTCTTTGAAGAGGAAACTCAAGGTTTGAGGATAAGGCCTGAACTAGTTGTAATCCTATCACTGGGGCTAATAATTGGTACTATTTTAGCACACCTCTACTCTCAAGGCGCACTTCCATTTCTGTAGAAAAACAAAAATAGATTATCAGCGGCTTATTCCGAAATTTGAACTACTGACCTTTATGTAGAATCTCTAGGCGTTGAACCGAGTTTAAGTGAATGAATACTTCACTTCTGTCCTCTTTACTCACAACATGAGGCAGCGGCTGCGCTATCGTAGCCCGCATTATTACTGCGTCAGCGTTGGAGAGCCATATTCCAGGCGGTTCATGTGTAACGGCAGCTAACGTTCCCTCAAATCCGTATGAAGGGTCCAAAATCACCATTATTTTTCGTCCTACGTTCCGTTCGAGCATCTGAAGTACAGTTGGTGGCGGACTGCTTTCGGACATGGTTCCTTCACAAGACCTTACAATTATTCGAGAATAAAACTTTATCTTCTCTCTTGATGTTGGTCTTCTGTTTAGCTCAGTTTTCTTTTCTCGTTTCCTACGAAATAATGGCGCCATTTCCCTATAAATCTTCAAAAAATCGAATAAAATAGTGTCTTATCGCTTTTCGTGTCTTATATTTTTCTGACAAAATCTTCAAATCGTGTCTTTTTTGTATATTTTTCATGGGTGAAACATCATTTTTGCCATGTTTTTTAGGTTTTTAATCGCTTCAGTTAACAATCTATTACCTCAACCTTTTTGAGTGTTGAAGTCTGAAAAACTTCATAGGAAGGGAGCGCCTAGGTTGGTTTCCAACGATGCGTTAGATAAACACATTAGTAATATGGTTAAACGCTATTCATCTCTATTCACGCTTCCATCTCATAAGAAAGTTGTAATTTGGCTCTGCACAATATGTGTACCCGGCGGGCTTCTGACGATCTTTCTCTTAAGTCCTAACTATCTAGGTTTAACTTCGGGCTTGATTTTCGGCTTAGCCTTCTTTTTTATTGTTTCGCTATCAGACCTCATAATTTACCTCAGTTTTATGAGGAAAGACCCAGTTTTCAACCTGAGACGTTGCTCTGCGCTTTCCCTTTTCTCCTGTCTAGAATGGTTTGCTATAATTTTTCTTGGAAGCCTCATCAGTGTCTTCCTTAAGAACCCAGCAGTCTGGGTTAAACTCTTTCTTTTGGGCTTTTCTTTTGTTTTTATCCTTCGTTTGTTAGTGTTTTCTACAACATCATTTGCAGGTCGCGAAATAGTTTTCCTCTCCTCTATCTTGCAACCAGTGTTATGCACTGTCCCGCTTTTTTTCATGAGTTCTGTCATAGGAGGTATAGGAGTCGAGTTCTTTGTATTCTCTGCTATTTTCATCCTTATTGCTGTGCTGGCAGTTTCCTTATTCACGTTTCTGGTGAATCGTGTTGGTCGAAAAGTTGTTGGGATTGCTTCTCTTCCCTTATTCAAGGCGTTTATGGCAAACTGGACGGAGAATCTGAATGCGCCTCTTGAAGGTTTTTTGGAGAAACTTGGCTACGAACAAGATGTAAAGCTTAGTCTGTTGGCGTTTAGAGCAGGTGGGAAAATAAAGGCTATGATGGTTGTTCCAGCATTTCATTCAGGTCCCTTCAGAAATGTTGGAAGCAGTCTTCTTCCATATATGATTCAAGACGCTTTAGAAAACAAAATCCAGTGCATAGTTTCTGTTCCTCACGGGTTGGCTGGACACGAACTTGACCTTTCGTCGCAACTTCAAAGTGAAAAAGTTGTGGAAAAAATTCTTGATTCAGTTGATTTTTCCCACCCTCATTCTAAGGCTACTCCTCTCATACGGTCTCAAAACAAAGGAGCAAGCGCAAGTTGCCAAGTTTTTGGAGACTGTACTTTTCTCACGTTAACTCTTTCGCCTAAAACTATGGAAGATTTGCCTCAAGAGTTGAATTTTGTCATTGCTGACGAGGCTGAGAAGCACGGCTTGTCCTCTGCAATTGTTGTTGATGCCCACAACAGTGTCAATGGACCTTTCAATTTAAGCGAAGCATTAGAACCTCTTAAAAAAGCAGCGCTTACCAGTCTAAAACAAACGTTAAGCTGTGAACGCGCTTCCTTTGAAGTTGGAGCCGCAAAGGTTGTTCCAGAAGAATTTGGTGTCAAAGAAGGCATGGGACTCGGAGGAATAAGCGTGATCGCAACACGGGTTGGCAACCGAACAACGGCGTATGTGACCATCGACGGAAATAACATGATGTCTGGGTTGCGAGAGAAGATTCTGTCATCGCTTCAAAAAATCGGCATCGTTGACGGTGAAGTTCTTACAACAGACACCCATTCAGTGAACGGGGTTGTATTAACGGCGCGCGGTTATCATCCGATTGGTGAGGCAATTGACAACGCAAAACTGATTAGCTATGTTCAGCAAGCTGCAATGGATGCGTTGAGCAATACGGAACCCGCGGAAGTATCATGGCGCACGGAAACTGTTCCTAACATAAAGGTTATCGGAGAGAAGCAGATAGGGGCACTGAGTTTAATCGCTGAAAAAACAGCCAAACAAGCCAAAAAACTGGGTGTTTCTCTGTTCTCGGCAACTAGTGTTCTCTTGATTGCTCTGCTTATAATTCTTTAATATTCAGCTCAAACCGCACTTTTTGAGTAGTCGCCTCCAACGTTCATCAACGATATTCTGAAGATCATCGATGACGTGTTCAAATTCAGGTTTAAACAAATGCCGAAAGCGACCTTGACCCTTCAAGTATTCTCTAATTGGCTTCTTGCGTTCAGGTCTCAAAGCAATGACTTTACTGGGCGCCGACAAAGCGTACTCACCATCAACCGTTTCCCATAACGGAAAAGTACAGGTCTGTACGGCTAGATGTGCAACCTCAATTGTTTTGCTTGTGTCATAACGCCAACCACGCGGACAAGGTGCGAGCACATGTAAGAAGGCAGGGCCTTCAACTTCCAAACCCTTCCGAGTCTTTTTAATCAAATCTTTCCAATGAGAAATCGAAGCAGTAGCCACATATGGAATGTCGTGCGCCACCATGATTTCTGCAATGGGTTTTTTGTACTGAATCTTGCCTGGAATCACGCGGCCAGCAGGTGAAGTTGTGGTCCATGCACCGTGGGGGGTACCTCCGCTCCTTTGTATGCCAGTGTTCATGTATGCCTCATTGTCGTATAAGACGTAAAGGAAGTCGTGTCCTCTTTCAACGGCTCCTGAGAGCGCCTGTATTCCAATATCATAGGTGCCTCCGTCCCCTGCGAAGGCTATTACATCAATGTGGTCATGTTTGAGTTCTCCCTTCTTTTTCATGACCTTTAGGGCTGTTTCAATTCCAGCCGCGTTAGCAGCTACGTTTTCGAATGCTGTGTGAATCCAAGGGATGTTCCAAGCGGTGTAGGGGTAAATGGTTGAAACGACTTCCATGCAGCCAGTTGCGTTTGTTGCTATGATTGGTCCTCGTGCAGCTTTCAGTATTTGTCGATATGCAACAGCTGGTCCGCAGCCCGCGCATGCTCGGTGTCCAGGCATCAGTAATTCAGGTTTTTCCGCTAAGTCTTTTATTGTGAATTTCCATTCTGACATCATTCTCTTACTCCTATAAATTGCACTGATTTTTCAACACGTTTCGTTTCAAGGATTTTTTGTAATTCTTTGTAAATTTCATGTATGAGAGTTTGCGGCATGTCTCTTCCTCCCAGTCCATACACATAGTTGACTATTTGTGGACGTGTTGGGGCATCATAAAGAGTGTGACGCACTTCGTGGAATACTGGTCCTCCGTAGGCTCCGAAGCTGTGGCTTCGATCCATAACCGCTATGGCTTTCACATTTTCCAAAACTTTTGTTACGTCTTGTGCTGGGAACGGTCTGTAAGCACGTAGTCGAAGTAATCCCGCCTTCACTCCTTTGGCGCGAAGTTGATCTACGACAGTTTTGGCTGTTCCAGCAGTTGAACCCAAACATATTGTTGCTATTTCAGCGTCTTCTAGCCGATAAGGGTCGATGAGTCCGTTTCCGTATCTTCGTCCACTTATCTTTCCATATTCATCGTGAATTTGCTTGATTTTTTGCGGGGCTCTTTGCATCGCGTCTTCCTGTTGTCTTTTGTGTTCAAAATAATAATCATATAGGGCTAGTGGCCCCATTGTTACGGGGTTTTCTGGATCCAGTTTAAACGGTACCATCTCGCCTTTGTGATTTTTTATAAGTGGTATTGGTCGTGTTCCAACGAATTTACGGACGACTTCGTCAGGTAACACTTTAACGCTTTCCAGCGTGTGGCTGAGGACGAACGCGTCCAGCATCACCATGGTGGGTAGGAGTATGTCTGGGTGTTCAGCTATTCTGAATGCTTGTATAATAGAGTCATATGCTTCTTGCGAGTTTTCAACGTAAATTTGTATCCAGCCTGCGTCTCGTTCCACCATGCTGTCTGCGTGGTCGCAGTGTATGTTGATTGGCGCGGATAAGGCTCGGTTCGCTATTGCCATTACAACTGGAGCTCGGCAACCAGATGTTACGTATAGGATTTCGTGCATCAGCGCTAGTCCAGCGGAGCCTGATGCAGTAAATGTTCTTGTGCCGGTAGCTGAAGCGGCTAGGCATGCGGTTAGAGCGCTGTGCTCAGACTCTACGCATATAAATTCTGTGTCTACTTCTCCATTGTGTACGTATTCGCTGAATCTTTCTACGATTATGGTTTGCGGCGTTATAGGGTATGCAGCTACCACGTCTACGTCTGATTGCTTAACGGCGTATGCTACTGCTTCATCTCCACTTAGTGCACGTACTTCTTGCTTAGCTATCGCCATTTTCGTCTTGTCCTCCTTTTCTATTCGAGCACCATTTTTATGGCTTCTTGAGGACACTCGTTGGCACATATGCCGCAGCCTTTGCAGAAGTTGTAGTCAAATTCGATTTTTTCATCTTCTGGTTTCCATTTGATGGCTGTGTCTGGACAGTCTATATAACATATCAGGCATTTAGTGCATTTTTCCTCGTCTAACATTGGTTTGAATGTTCTCCAGTCTCCGGTAAGGTATTCTGTGGATGGTTTCCAGCACAATCCGGCAATTGGGAGTTCTTTCCAACCTTTTTGTTTAGTTGTCATTCCGATTTCGCCTCTTTGTATGCTGTTTTTATGACCTGTACATTTTTTTCAGCGATTTTGAGTGGAAAACGTTCTTTTACGGCTTTCTCTATGCTTTCTAGACTCACGATTGGTATCGCGCGGGCAACAGTTCCTAGCATAGCGGTGTTTGTGATGGGTCTCCCAATTATTTTGACTGCAATGTCTGTTGCTGGGATTGTCCACACTTTACGTCCGGTTAGGTTCAGTTGTTTTCGGACTTCAGCAGGGCTTTCTCGAGTGTTTACAACTAGAATGCCGTCTTCGGGAAGTCCCTCGGCTACGGGAACTGCCTTAAGCAGAGTTGGGTCGAGGACGACCGCCACGTTTGGTGTGTATATGGCGCAGTGGAGGTTGATTGGTTTGTCGCTTATTCTGGTGAAGGCGCGTAATGGTGCTCCCATGCGCTCTGGTCCGAATTCTGGGAACGATTGGATGTATTTTCCTTCGTGTACGGCGGCTTTTGCGAGTAGCTCACTTGCGGTCCATGCTCCTTGTCCGCCTCTGCCGTGCCATCTAACCTCTTGAAACAATACCATTCTTAATTTTTCTCCAGTTCTTTTCTTTACTTCTAAAGTTGTCAAGCATGGAACTTATTAAATCTTGAGATAATCGTACGTCGCTGGATGTCGTGTGATTTGAATAGGTAATTAGAAAACTTGGCATTATACTTGGTGACGTGTCAGATTGTAGAAGAGAGAGTTAAGGGTCATTCCGAGGCAAATTGACTGAAGTATGGAAAAATATAAGAGGACACAGTTTAATCCTTATAGATATCTTCAACTTCGAACTTCGATATATACAAGGAGGGAAAAATTTGGCACAGAAAAAGCAGAAAAAACCGAAAAAACCAGTAGAAAAGGCGAAACCTGAAAAAAAGGAAACTGCTCCTAAGGAAGTAGCTAAGAAACCAGCTGAAAACGTGGTTCTCATTGGAAGAAAACCCGTGATGAACTATGTGGTTGCCTGCCTCACCTTTTTCAACAGCGGTGAAAAGGAGGTTACAGTTAAAGCAAGAGGAAGAGCAATCAGCAGGGCTGTTGACACGATTGAATTGCTTCGCCGAGCTTTTGTGAAAGACTTGGGAATTAAGAACATTAAGATTGACACTGAAGAAATGATTAGGGAGGAAGGGCGAAAATCCAACGTTTCCACGATCGAGATAACGGTGGGCAAATAAACTAGCGACCTAAAGTGTATGGTAAAATAATGTCTTCTACCTCAACGTCTTCACTGCTGCTCATAACATAATCATAATTTTTTTAAAGTCATGCTCTTCTATGAGATGTATGGTCAGTTATTCAAAGATTATTGTTCATTCACAACCTTTAGATGGCCATGTCCATGTTTAGATAAGACCTCCACGGTCGTGAACGACCTAGTGGTGAGTTCCAACTGATCTGTAAAACCCTTTTTTGCGTATGCGTTCTTAATTTCAATCTGAGTTCCAGCCACCAAGTCTTTGGCAACCTCTGCCAGCTTTCTCCAAGCTGAAACTCTGATCTTTCCTGTGTCATCTGCTAACTCGAAGGAGGCAACTGTTACCTTCTCATCCTTGGCTGTGACGACTTCCCTAATATCTGGAGTTGCTGTAATCGTTCCCTTAACAGTGACTGGACCACCCTCCTCTTTAACCTCAGATATTTTCATCGTCGTTTCTTTGTGAGGCGGAAGTTTTTCAGTTTCTGCCAACCTAGGGTTCAGTCTCAGACTTCCCCGCCTGCTCAAGTTTAGTTTTAGATCTCCAAACCGTTCACGTGTGTAGGCTCCTTCAACCAACACAATGTCTCCTGGGCGGAGTTGTTCAGAAAGAGCTGCTTTTTCATCCCAAAGGTTAAGGCTGATTGTTCCAGTTTCATCTTTTATTAAAAGCGTGGAAACCTGTCCCGTCTCGCCGTTTTGTCGTTTAAATTCTCTAGCTTCTCCAGCGTGCACGACTCTGGCTAAAACATCTACATCACGCATGTCTGATCTTAGTTTCTCTATCTTTGTAATTTTTGGGGAAAGAGCGGGAAGATATTCGCTTTCAGCCGCGTCTGGCGGGGAAACCTGAACTTCACTTCGCATCCCTACGTGTAGCTCCAGTTTTCCATCCCGTCCCTCTCGCACATACCCGTGAGAAACCTTTATGATTTGTCCCCGTTCTATTCCACCCGACTCTGTGAGGCTTGTTTTCTCATCCCAGAGAACCACTCTTAACGTTCCAGTCTTATCTGCAATGAGCAAACGTGCAACTTTTCCCTCTGTTCCGTTTTGGCGAGTGAAAGTTTTAACTGGATATACGCGGGTGACGCGTCCCATCACTGTTACGTTGTTTAAGCCGGAAATGACGTCTTTAATTGAAACGTCTGGTCGGAAGGGTTCCCACCATGGAATTTCCACTCCCAGCTCTAAAGCAACAAGTCGCGCCGCAACCTCATCTGTGAAGTATCCTTCAGCCGTCTTCTTTTTATCTTCAATCATTTCAAGAATCTTGTCACGCGTGAGGTCTTGTCTAGAAGAAATAATTCGCTGAATAATCTCTTCGAAACTCATTCTCCTTTCCCTACAAACTTTTCGGAACTCAGACAAGGGTAAGTCGCTATTAAAGTTTATTTAAACAATCACTTCTAATTTGTTGAAGTGAGGAGCTATTAGATGAGCGATCAATTACTGTTCAACATAGGTATGATACTGATTTTTGCTGGGTTTCTAATAACCCTCCTTGCTATTGTTCTCATGTTCTTCATGAACATCAGAGGCAAGGGAAAAGTTAGGGGAGGAGGAGCAGTGATAATCGGGCCCTTCCCAATAATTTTCGGCACCGACAAAGAATCAGTGAGGACACTTCTTTTGCTGTCCATAATCCTAATCATTCTTATACTGTTCGTAATGGTGTTTTATTACTTAGTTTTCAGGTGAAGGAGGATTTCCATACGCAAGTAAGAACATGCAAAATTTGCGGCAAACGTTCAGCAAGATACATCTGCCAAGAGTGTGGACGAGAAGTCTGCGAAGCATGCCTAGAACCGCACACATGGGTTTGCACAGAATGTTATAAACATCTTAAGCCGGAGACTCCCCTTTTTCAAACAGTTCCATGGCCAACTCCACTTAAACTGTTTCTTCTAGGCTTTCTCTTAATCTTCATAGGAATGATTCTTATCACAATCGCAGCTGTTCTTTCTGGAACTTCGGCAAACTTCGGTGCAATAGTATTTATTGGACCTATTCCGATAGTGCTTGGGGCTGGGCCAAACTCCATCTGGGCGATTATATTTGCTGTTGCTGTAACAATTGTTGGAGTAATTCTGTTTCTTTTGTTGCGGAAACAGACATGAAAATCTTATTCAGATTTTTCTTCTTTGCCGTAGATCATGTGGACAAAGGCTAAAACCAAAACGATAAAGACTAACACTGTTAAGACATTAATTATAATTCCGAAATATTGCCCCAAATTTATAAGTCCAAAGTATTGTCCCAAGCTCATGATATAATCCCTTGCCCCTTTTATTTTGGAGGAAATCCTATTTAAGTCGTAGCCTCTTCCCCTCTTTGATGCTTCCTAGAAACCTTAGTCTCAACCGTCTTCCACTCCCTTATCAAAACCTCGTAGAAAGAATCCTCTTCCTCTATCAAATCAAAACGACCTGAAGCTTCAGCCAGCTTCTGCGCAATAATGTGGTAACACAGATGACCTTTATCAAACTGGAAGTAAAAATCTTCACAGGAGCAGAACTCAGCAGCGGGCATGACAAGATACTCCCGCCCCTTGCCGACCACAATCCAAACGACCCTGCCACTTGGCTTAAAGACGTACTTTTTTATTTTCCTCTCTTTTACTGCATCCCAAGCTTTTGTAAAACGGGAGCCGAACGCTGCAGAAAGTCGCGTGAGATGGTTTCCAGTTACTTTGCTCTCTTTTTCAATTTCTTTGCAGATTTCTTTGAGTGTGTTAACATCTGATGGTTTTTTCATGGATTCTCTCTCATGTATCCTTAAGAGAACTTTGTTCCAGTTTTAATATTTAACAAATTGGTAGTTAAGTTTGAGATGAGCAAAAATAATGAGTGAAGATTTAAAAGTTAGTATGGACTGTGAGATACAAGACAGCGCTGACATGAAGGAATAGTTGTTTAAAAAAAAGGAGCGAAAAACGTTTTGTCTCCTCATAAACTTCGAAAAGTTCGAAAAAGACGCGGTTCAAGAACCCATGGTTACGGAAGAGTTGGACAGCACAGAGGAGGAGGCAAAAGAGGAGGCCACGGAAAGGCTGGTCTTCACAAACACGGATGGACCTACATAGTGAAGCACGAGCCTGATTACTTCGGGAAGAAAGGATTCACATCACCACGAAGCCTAGGCCAAAAGGTCAACATAATCAACTTGGGACAATTGGAGGAACTTGTTGATAAGCTGGATTTGGAAGAGCAGCTGGAAAAGAAGGGAGGAAAAGTTTTGTTAGATCTCAACAAATTGGGGTACGACAAACTCTTAGGAATGGGCACCGTTACCAAACCCATTCTTGTTAAGGTTGCATTTCATTCCGAGACCGCAGCCAAAAAAGTGCAGGAGGCTGGCGGTCAAATCCTAAAGGAAACAGAACCTGTCGTTGGAACTAAAAATTAATTACGTTAAACCATTAATTTGCTTTATAGATGGAGGGTGAAGGGAAAACTATGGCTGGCAGATTTCTCGGAATGTTTAGGCCTCTTTCAAGAGTCATGTTTGAAGTTAAACCGCCAGAGCGCAGGGTAGGATTTAATGAAAAGCTTTTCTGGACCGCTTTAGCACTCATATTATACCTCGTCATGAGTGAGGTGCCGCTTTTCGGTATTGCATTAGGCGCGGAAGACCCTTTCCGATTTCTTCGAGTGATTTTTGCCTCTCGCAGGGGCTCTTTGATGGAGTTGGGAATAGGTCCCATCGTAACCGCTGGTCTGGTACTACAGCTTCTCGCTGGATCTGGGATGATTAGCGCTGATTTTTCCAATCCTGACGATCGAGGACTATTCACCGTTGCCAGCAAAGTTTTTTCCCTGCTCTTTATAGCGTTTCAAGCGTCCGCTTACATAATTGGAGGGGTGTTCCAAGTTGCAGATGTGAGGATTTCCATCATAATTTTCATTCAACTTCTAGTCGCTGGAGTGGTGCTTATGCTTCTGGATGAGTTGATACAGAAAGGCTGGGGAATTGGCAGCGGAATCAGCTTGTTTATCATGGCAGGGGTGGCTCAAAACATTCTTTGGTCCGCCTTGAATCCGCTTGGTCCTATGGGAGACGGGTTTAGCCATGGGGCGATAGTTGCTCTGTTTCAAGCTTTGCTGAGTGGCAAACCTCTAGGGAACATTTTCTTAAATAGATTGGATGCGGAAGGTAACGCTTTGAATCTTCCCACAATGTTAGGTTTTTTCGTCACTATAGCAGTTTTTCTGGTAGTGATCTATATGGAGGGGGTTAGGGTTGAGCTTCCCATCTCTTATGCTGGTTATCGAGGATTTCGCAGCCGATATCCAATAAAACTTTTGTACGTTTCTAACCTACCCGTAATTTTCGCTGCGGCTCTTTTTGCAAACATCTACTTCTTTTCCCAACTTCTTTGGAGCAATTACAATCAAGGCAACACGAATTTTTTCCTTAATCTTCTCGGGATGTATGAGACGGTTCCAGCAAATGGTCAGACTCAAGTTGTACCTGTAGGTGGTCTAGTGTACTACGTAATCTCTCCTCGAAACCTATCGGAAGTTGCGAGCGACCCAGCACGGGCGTTGATATTCACGGGCATCATGGTTGCATTCTGCATTGTATTCTCCATCACATGGCTTGAGGTAGGAGGTTTAGGTCCAAAAACCGTGGCAAAACAACTCGTTGACTCTGGAATGCAGATTCCTGGATTTCGAAGGTCTCAAAGACCAGTTGAAATGATTCTCAAGCGTTACATTCCTATAGTCGCGGTGCTTGGCGGAATAATAGTTGGGTTAATTGCTTCGGTCGCGGATTTCTTCGGTGTCTTCGGGTCTGGAATGGGTGTCTTGTTATCTGTGGGCATTCTTTACCAATACTATCAGCTTCTGATGCAGGAACGAGTTGCAGAAATGTATCCAGCTCTTCGCGGTCTTCTTGGAGGGTAACAATTGGGCAGAGTTGTGATTGTCACGGGTATACCTGGAACTGGCAAAACCACGGTTTGCAATGAACTCTTGAAGCTTGCAGAACAGGCTGGAAGAAAAGTTGTTGTGATAAACTATGGGACGGTCATGGTGGAGCTGTCTAAGAAACTCGGTAAACCCTTTCACAGAGACGATTTGAGAAAAACAACTCTGTCTTTTCAACTTGACCTTCAGAAGAAAGCGGCGGAGGCTATCTCTCAGAAGGCGGTGAACGCTGAGGGAGTTGTCATTGTGGACACTCACATGTCTATAAAAACGGTGGACGGATACTTGGCGGGTTTACCGTTTCCAGTTCTGCAACTTCTAAAACCTACTGCTTTCGTTTTGGTTGAAGCTGAACCACAGGAGGTGCTTTCCCGCAGATTTAGAGACGAAACTCGGAAAAGAGACAAAGCTCTGGAAAGTGAAATAATGGAGGAGTTTCTTTTTTCAAGGTTTATGGCTGCTGCGTGTTCAGTTTTAACTGGTGCATCAGTGAAAATTATTAAAAACCCCGGTGGAGAACAAGTTAAAGCAGCGAAAGAGATTATGAAATTGTTGAGTGGTGAAATGTGATGTCGCTTCTAGACGCCTTGTTGCAACCAAATGCGCCAGGGGCAACAATCGCCGTTCTGCTCCTTGGCATAGGTCTTACGTTCGTAACGTCTCTAGCCAACAGACTTCTCACTAATAAAGAACAACGTGACGCTTGGCAACGGGAGATTTCCGCTTGGAATGATGAGTTCAAGAAAGCGAGAAAAAGCGGTGACAAAAAACTGCTTGCCAAGGTTCAGAAGCAGCAGCCTCGAATCATGAAGATTCAGTCTAAAATGGCGTGGCAGTCAATGAAGGTTTCCCTGATTTTTTTCGTTCCCATTCTCCTTCTCTGGCAGTTTCTCATAGGCTTTTATGGTCCAACAGTGATTGCGCATCTCCCATGGTTTGGCGGGACACTACAACTAACCATCGTCTGGTGGTATCCCCTCTGCTCCTTAACTTCTGGCATCCTCTTTTCACGTCTCTTTGGCTTAGGAATGGGAGCGACTGAGTAGATGCCTAAACCCTCCCTGCGAACGAGAAGCAGAAAACGTCGTCTTCTTCAACTGCCAGGAGGACGCACCAAAACAAACTACAAGCAGGAGAAAACCAGTATCTTACATTGTGTCAGGTGCGACCAGACTCTCTCAGGAGTTCCCAGCGCAAATCCATCCCAACTACGAAAGCTTACTGCAAGTCAGAAGAGGCTGGAACGCATGTACGGTGGTCATTTATGTCATAACTGTGTTCGAGAACTTTTGAAGCAGGCGACAAGGAGCGCCTAGCCGTGGTTCACAAAAAGCAGAAAATAGTGATTTGCGTGGCTGGAATGACTGGATGTGGAAAAAGCACATTAGCTAAGCGCTTAGCCAAAAAGTATGGACTTAAATATCTATCCGGTGGAGGCATGTTGAAAGCATTAGCCATAAAAATGGGATACAAACCAGGCGAGAGAGGCTGGTGGGAAAGCGAGGAGGGAATGAAGTTTCTTCAACAGAGAACGAAGAATCACGAGTTTGACAAGAGAGTGGACGAGGAGTTGATGGATTGGGCGAAACGAGGAAACGTTGTCTTTGACAGCTGGACCATGCCTTGGCTCTTAAAGGAAAACGCTTTCAAAGTATGGTTAGAAGTCTCGCCGGAGGAACGGGCTAGACGACTCGCAAGGAGAGACCGCCTCAGCGTTGAGGAGGCTCTCAGCGTTCTGAAGAAAAAAGATGCAAAAACCAAGACTATCTACAAGAACTTGTATGGTTTTGAGCTTGGAGAGGACTTATCACCTTTCGATTTGATACTTGACACTACTGAGTTAGAGTCTAACGAGGTTTTTCAGACGCTGTGCATGACAATTGACCGTGTTGTGTTAGGAAAGTCTTGAAAAAAATGGTTTGAAGTTCGGTAAGTTATAAATATGGTTGATGTTTTCTACTTTCAAAGACATTATTGGAGGTTTCATGTTGCCAGCAATCGAGGTTGGAAGAATCTGCGTCAAAATCGCTGGTCGGGAAGCTGGAAGCAAATGCATAATCGTGGATGTAGTTGACAAAAACTTTGTGCTCATAACTGGTCCTCAGAAAATTACCAAAGTGAAGCGTAGAAGAGTCAATGTGAACCATATTGAACCAACTGAAAAGAAGATTGACATCAAGCGGGGAGAAAGCGACGAAGAGATCACAGAGGCTATTGACAAAAAAACAACGGACTATCTGAAAGAACCCATCAAAATCAAACTGTAACCAGACTTTATAAGACTCCACATGGGCACTAAGCGAAAAACATCAGCAGAAGCTTGCGGAGTATCAACGTCTCATTAAAGTGAAGCCTAACGCTGGTGCAAGGTTTGTTTATGACAGGGCGGATGCGGATGTTAAAACGGTGGCGGTTGATCCTAGAGCCAGATACGAAGCTTATGTGGAGCATATTCTAAATCAAGTGTATTTGGGCGGGCAAACTCCATTGCCGAAACTGTTTACGACACCTGGCTTCACGGAAGCATCTGCAAAAGCGGCTATAGCTATTGCCGAACGTAAGGTGATGGCTCTTCAACGCTTCGTGAAACGGGTTGTGGAACGCGAAATCTTTACACCATTAATCTCGCAGGCTGGTTTAGATGCTGGAAAGACTAGTTGTCGGCTTAATTGGGGACTGCCTGAAAGACCAGAGGTTAGTCTTGCTGATGTTGTGAGGCTTGCAGAGGTTTCAGCTACTTCTGGAGTTCAGTATTTGCATCCAGAAGAGGTTCGTAAGATGCTAGTAAAGATGGGTTTTGAGATAACAGAGCCATAGAAGGGGGGTGAAAAGGCTAAAATGGGATTTCAATTTAAACCGAAGTTGGTGGCTGTCTTAGCGGTTTTGCAAGGGATATCCGCGGGCGCAGCTTACATCGTCTCTCAAGGAGACTTAACCGTGACAATTGTGTGGTTTGCCATATCCAGCGAAGTGACGGCAGGGCTCAGCTACTACAAAATCGAATAGAACAGGCAAGGTTCAGCGTTAACCTCGCGCGCTCTTATTTGAAAAGACTGGAGCGGATTGTGCGCTCCAACTTGTTTTGTAGCGAGGCCCTAAAATATGAACTTCGAATTCAGAAACGTGAAATATTGGAGGAATTCATGATTAATTGAAGGATAGCAACATGTCTAAATTACCTATTGTAGATTTTTTACGGGAGAGGCGGAAACGTTCTATTTCGTCTGATGTTTTGAAGACTGGTCCTGTTTTTAACTTTATGGAAGGTGAGGCAAATCTTTTAACGTACACGCCCGCTGCGGATAAGATGAAAGTTTTCGCAGCTTTTGTTCGTGAGGGGTTAGAAAACGGAGATCTAGTCGACTACACTTACCCTGACGAGGAGAGTGAAACCGTTAGAGCCAAGCTTAAAGAGCATGGAATCGACGTGGAAAAATATGAAAGGAAAGGCGTACTAATTCTGAGAAGCGTAACCGAGAATTTCATGCCTAATGGTGAATTCGACAAGGAAAGGGCAGTTAAGAACGGGCTTGATGAGTGGAATGAAGCGAAGAGAAAAGGATACAAACATGCAAGAAGTATCGAAGATGTTGGTGACTTCTCTTTTCTTAATGGACAATGGCAGAGATGGGTGAAAGAATATTGGCTGGACCCTAGATGGGACGACCCGAATGTTTCGGAATGGGTGGAGTCTAAAGAACCAGTGGGAGTAGTGTATGTTCCCTTTCTCATGGAGATCACCGCTGTAAATGTAGGGCGCATGACGGAGACACAGGTTACTGAAATCTTGAAAGCCTTTGGCGGAGGAAGCATGATGCCAAAAAGATTCTTCATTGACCTCCTTGAAGACACGAACTTATTCTCGAGGTCATTGGGCTTGGATCATGAAAGGATGATTGATCGCAAGATATTGCTGGAATTTGATCCTCTCTCCGACTATGAGAAAGTTGTGGACGACTTGGCGAAGGAGAGTAGAGCTAATGTTGAACCCGTCTTCATTTTTACCTCTAGAACAAGCTCTATCCGCGCGCATTTAACTATGCAGCCAGCAGTTAAATTCGTCTTCTTATCAACCTCTGCCTCGACGCCAGAGTTGACATCTGAAAATGAAGTAATTCTACCAGCCAAAAACACGGCTTTAATTTTGGAGGCTTTAAGCAAGATTTTAGAAGGATACACCTACACAAACATCGTTCTGGTCTTTGACAAAATCTCCGAACTTATAAACTTAGTGAGCTTTGATAAGGTCTACAAGTTTTTGCTTTATATGTTAGACATGCTCCCCCAAACCAAAGCAACTGCCCTGTTTCTCCTCAACACTAGCGCTCATGAGCCTAAACTGGCTTCTCCAATAAGGGGACTATTCCCCACCTTACTAACTTACGGGAAAGATGGATTAAAAATCATAAAAATTTCCTAAGTTAGCTACGAGTGCGCTGGCTACAAAGTACTAATGAAATTCACGTGCACATGTATAATAAGCATTTTAAATCTTAATTTCTCCTTCAAAAGTCTTAAACCGTAAGGTTTCTAACTTTTTAACTTGTGATTTGGAGAGAAATAAATTGAGTGAGACTGAATCGAAAAAAGAAGAGAAACCCGTTAAAATTGAGAAAGTAGCTGAAGAAACGGGAGAACTTGTCGGAAAGGGTATAAGAAAAACTTGGAATATTACGAAGAGTTTTGGGAAAGGAGTCTTAGATTCTATTGAGAAAAAAGAAGAACAGAAAAACTTTTCTAACTGTCCCCACTGTGGAGCCCTGTTTTCACTCGATGCCAATTTCTGTTTTCATTGCGGAAAAAAGCTCTAATGTACGCTTAAGATGATTGTAGAGTTTGTTCAGCAACATTTTTTCCTAGTTTACGGCATTCCTCTAAACCTTTTTCGTCAGGTACATACTTGATGAGCAGTGGCGGTTTTACGACTTTCATTTCAAATTTGTGTTCCATTATTTCAAGAACCATTCCGGGTGCTTCACCGCTCCAGCCGTAAGATCCAAACGCTGCTCCAATCTTACCTTTTAAGTTGACGTTGTGAAAAGCGGTTTCCTCGAGAAATTTTTTAATGTTATCAGTCATATCGTGGTGATAAGTTGGGACTCCAATCAATATGGCGTCGAAACTGGCTAACCTCCAAGGTGATTCGGAACGTTTTAATTCCACTTTGACTTCTTGAAAAGTTCCAGCTCCTTCTGCTATAGCTTTAGCCATCTTCTCAGTGTTTCCAGTCTTACTATAATAGACAATAAGGATTTTAGGCATAACCATCCCCCTTTTTAGTCAATCTTATCATTGCAGGAATTTATTTGCTTTTACAATTTCCCCCGTGAGAGTGTTAGAAGTGCAAATAACTCATTTTGATCTGTATCTTGAATTCATAATCTTTTAGTGCATAATTAGGAATAGTATTTGTGTTGAGCCATGAAATCAAAAACTCTGAAACGAAGGAAGGACCCCAAAAGATTGTTCAAAATTGTAGACAAGGTACTAAAGCAAACTCTTGGAGAACCTGCTGCTCTCTTTGTATACAAGTATCTGGAGGAAGAACACTCACTAAAACGAGAAGACATTCCAGACAAACTTGAAATCCTTGCTGAAGGACTGGAAAAACATCTTAGCGTTTCAGGTGCCTCAGTGGTGTTCGGAATGATTCAAAGCGAAAGTCCTGAACTGAAGTTGAGAATTTTGCATGCACGCAACGCTACTTATTTACTCCCATAACCTCGTGAAGCAATGAGCGCGCGTCAACTGAAACCATACTGTTGAATAGCGCCGCGTCAATTCATAGAAAAAAAGAAATAAACATTTATGCTACAAAATCTTATCTTTCTGCTTCTGTGCTATCAGTCTAATCACATAAATCTTAATTCGAGGTTGAAAAATTGAAGGCGTTAGTGATTATCCCAGATCTTTGTCGAGGTTGCCAGAGATGCGTGTTACACTGCTCATTCCAACACCATAGAACACATGCTCCATCCAGAGCCGCAATCCATGTGGTTCGCCACGGACCTGACGGACGCATAGTAGATGAACCAGTAATCTGCGTGCAGTGTAGCATATGCTTAAATGCTTGCCCTATTCCAGGCGCTATGGCTAGGAATAAAGCAGGCGCTGTCGTAGTTAAGGAAGAGAAATGCACTGGCTGTGGATTATGTGTCATATCGTGTCCTTACGGGATGATTAAATTGGATCCAATAACCATGAAAGCATCAAAATGTGACCTATGCAGTGGGGAACCATTGTGTGTCGAGCACTGTCCTTACGGGGCTCTCGCTTATCTTGAGCCTGAGCAGGCTGCCTATCTTAGGCGCATCTTAGTGGCGAGACGGCAATAGAAAATGAGTGACAAGTGGTTTGGCTTCATTGGAAAGATTCTGCGGGTTAATCTAACAAAAGGAGTGATATCGAAGGAGCCGATGAAAAAAGAGTTCGCCAAGCAGTTCTTAGGAGGAGTCGGATACTCTGCTAAGATACTCTGGGACGAGCTTAAGCCAAGAATTGATCCTTTAAGCCATGAGAATAAGCTTATATTCGCAACTGGTCCTCTAACCGGAACACTTTGCCCCGGCTCTGGGAGTTTCTCTGTGTGCTTTAAGTCTCCTTTAACAAACGTCTGGGGTGAGTCTAGGTGTGGAGGAGATTGGGGTCCAGAGTTGAAGTTCGCTGGATTCGATCTTCATCGTGCTGGAGGGAAAATCTGAGAAACCTGTGTACATATGGCTATGTGATGGAACTGCTGAAATACGGTCGGCTGAGCACCTCACTGGAAAGAGTGTACCCGACACTGAGAACATTTTGAAGAAGGAAGTTGGAGATTATGAGAGTAAAGTTGTGAGCATAGGGGCTGCTGGTGAGAAGTTTGTGCGCTTTGCAAACATCATGAGTTGTTATGATAGAGCTGCTGGCAGGTGTGGTGGAGGAGCTGTTATGGGTTCCAAAAACTTGAAAGCTGTTATAGTTCGAGGTCATGGTGACATACCTGTTGCAAAACCCGAAGCTTTCATGAAGGATGTGGAGGATGCTGAGAAAGCTGCCATGGAGTATCCAGACCCGAATGAGCCATACCGAGACGCTTTCATGGATGGAACCATGGCATTTATGGGGTCAATAGATGAGTTAGGAGACCTCCCAACCAAATACGGTGCCTCCAACCACTGGGGCAAAGGGACGGATATGTTTGACCTCTTGCAGGAGAGACACCTCATTAAGTTTAGCGCCTGTTTTAGTTGTCCACTTGGTTGTGGCAGATACTCCGAAGTCAAGACTGGAAAGTGGACTACTCCACCTTATGGTGGTCCTGAATACGAAACTGTTGCAAGCTTTACTGCTTTTCCACTAAGCGAGGACATAGAGGCTGCCATTCGCGCTAATTACATCTGCAACTTGTACGGTATGGATACCATATCTTGTGGGCACGCCATAGCCTTTGCAATCGAGTGCTACGAGAAAGGTTGGATAGATGATAAGCTTCTTGACGGTGTTAAGCTGACATGGGGAAACTCTGAGGCTATTGTAGCTATGGTTGAGAAGATTGCTCGACGCGAGGGATTTGGAAACATATTGGCTGAGGGAATTCGGAGAGCCGCAAAGACCATAGGAAACGGTGCTGAGGAACTTGCTTTACATGTGAAGGGTTTAGAAATGCCTTACCACGACCCAAGACCCGCTAAGACTCTAGCCTTACAGTACGGCACAGCAAACAGAGGCATGTGTCACGTGCATCCCCACGAAACCCACGACGTAGTGCATACTCCACAATGGGCTGAGACACTTGTTCCTTACGGCTTGCCTAAACCTCCCATAGACGGCTATTCCGAAGAAGGAATGGGACCAATTACGATGGTTGTTCAAGATGCTGGCATGACAATGGAGATTCTGGGACTGTGTAAGTTCCATGTTTGGACTGGCTTATTCCTTAAGACAAGGGCTACTATCCTCTCTGATACGATTGGCTGGGATGTAAGCGACTTGGATTTGATGAAAATTGCTGAGAGGGTGTCTAACCTTCAGAGATGTTTCAACGTTCGTGAGGGGATAAGAAGGAAGGATGACATGATACCTAAGAGGCTTCGAGAGGCGCCTGCCTTCGGTCCTTTTAGCAGGAAGGAGGCTGCTATAGTCAATTATGAAGGCATGCTTGATGAATACTATGAGGCTCGTGGATGGGACAAGAAGACAGGGATTCCAACGAGGAAGAAGCTTGAAGAGTTAGGGCTTAAAGAAGCGGCAGACCAACTTAACATATAGCCTCAACAAACCATCAGTTGTTGATTGTTGGGTTTTTCCAGATTAAGTAAACTTTCGTCTGAATTAAAATGCTTAAGATGCGTAGCATTTTCGCCGTTTTTTCTATGGTTGCGTTTTCAAGAATCTCAGAGAACTCTTCTCGTCTCAAAAACATGCGTTTTCCTCCAGCTAAACGCCTATAGAAAACGCTTGAAACACCTAGCAAAGTCTGTTTAACCCGTTTCCTCTGCTCCTCACTCATCTGCTTTAATAAGTGCAGATTGCCTTTTTCTGACGCAAGAAAAACAGGGTTAAACCCAGACTCTCGCAGTTTCTCCACCGCCTCCACAATGCTCTTATGCGGCAATCTCGCCGCTACCTTTGTCATTCCAGCTTTCTCGAAAAACGGGTTGTAACGAGCCATCACCGCCATCGTTTCCACGTAAGCCCTATTCACCAAAGGCAACGTTTCCCTCACCAATCTTGCTCTCAACCCAATTGTACGGTACTTCGGATGTAAAACTACTCTGGAGATGGTGGCGAAGTTTCGATTTAACTCCTATACATGCATTGTCTTTCCTAAAGCATGTTTTCTCCCGAAACAAATTATGGGCGAAAAACTGTACACGATTACACCTACTGTTTTGTCGCAGGGTTTCAAAGAGAAAATTTTTATGGGAATGGGAATTCGAGTGTTGCGATAGTGAAATCTAGCCAGTTTCTTATAGTCCTGCCGACTTCCCTCTTCAACATGCATCTCCTTTACCAGAGAGCAGGTTTTGTTAGTTTCATTTGGGAAATATTTCACTTCAACTTCTCTGCCAAACCCTTTATGCACATGAACAGACGGTTGCAAATCCTCAAAAAGGTCAGTGTGAGTGGTTGCAACTAGAACAGCTTTGCCTTCCTGCCTCGCCAACTTCTGCACGTTAAAAGCCACAATCTTAGCAGTGTCCCTGTGTAGAGTGGCACAAAACTCGTCTGCCACCCAATACTGTGCGTTGCTTTCAATAATCTTGGCGATGCGGTAGCGATATTTCTGTCCGTCGCTGAGTTGGCTGTAGCGACGTACAAACAGGAAAGCGTCGTTTAAGCCTACTCGGCTTAGGAGTTCCAGTCCCTTCTCGAACGTTTCGCCAACCGTGTCGATTAAGGGTTTGTCAGGGTCAATAGTGGTGCTGGTTATGTTGGTCAGTACTTGCATTAGTTATGTCCTGAAAGACCTGAAAAGAACTATAACAATCTTTTTCTCAAGTTCTCTCTTAGGATTCATGTCGACTTATGTTATTTCCGTTGCTTTGTTTTTTCATTCCTACACACTCTATTCTTATCAGATAGGAATAGATGATTTTTGGAAAGTCAGCCCTGCTGGGCTAATCTTGGTGTTCGCAATTACTTTCTTCTTCCTCAACATTTTGGGAGCAATTGTAGGATACTATCTCGCTGAAAGAACTCGAAAAGGAGAAAAAAAGCTGACTTTACGATGTTCCAAATGTGGAACATGGAATGAACAAGATGCTATTCACTGTAGTTATTGTGGAAGAGAATTGAAGAAGAAATGAACCCTTTATATTTTGAAGTGAATATCAAGCAAGATGAAGCAAACAACAGATTGCGCGCGGTATTTGTTAAAATCTTTAATCATGAATAAGTTAACAGTGTCAGCTTTACCTCAAGTTTTTTAACTTTGCAACCCTCTCCTTCACTCTTTGAGGAAAACAACAAAATGCACAAAATCAAGCCACCATGGGAAACCAAACGAAAACTCATAGTTAAAGCAGAAGAAGAAACCAACCCCCACTACGGACACAAACCAGAAGAACGCCCCATCAAAGAATACATCAAACACGGAATAATCAACCTAGACAAACCTTCAGGACCATCAAGCCACGAAGTCACCGCATGGGTCAAACGCATACTAAAAATCGAAAAAGCAGGTCACGGCGGAACCCTAGAGGCACACTAACGCCGGGGAAACCCCAAAGTGACCGGAGTCCTACCCATCGCCTTAGAAGAAGCCACCAAAATCGTCCAAGCAATTCTACTGTCAGGAAAAGAATACATCTGCATCATGAAACTACACGCTGAAACCCCAGAAAACAGAGTTAAATCCGTTCTAAACGAATTCTGCGGAACCATCTATCAACGCCCCCCCGTACGAGCTTCCGTAAAACGAAGACTCCGAACAAGAAAAATATACTACAACACCTTCCTCGAAATGAACGAAAGAAACGTTCTCTTCAAAGTAGGATGCGAAGCAGGAACCTACATCCGAAAACTCTGCTACGACATAGGAGAAGCACTGGGTTGCAGCGCCCACATGCAAGAACTCCGCCGAACAAGAGCAGGACCCTTCAAAGAAAACACTGACTTAATCACCTTACACGAACTATCCTACCTACACTCACAATGGCAAGAAACCAAAGACGAAACCATTCTCAGAAAATTCATCCATCCCATGGAAAAAACGTTAGAACACATCCCCAAAATATACATACGCGACTCCGCAGTCGACGCCATCTGCCACGGCGCTCACCTAGCAGCACCCGGCATCCTCTCCATAGAAACAGACATAAAACCCAACCATGTCGTTGCCATTTTCACCCAAAAGGACGAAGCAGTAGCACTGGCAAAATCCCTGGCCTCCACCGAACAAATTCTAAACATGAACCACGGCTTAGTAGCGAAAACTGAACGAGTCCTTATGCACCGCGGCGTCTACCCGAAAATGTGGCGCGGAAATCTATGAACGAACACTACTCTACTGAACAGCCAAAGTCAAAATTGAATCTCGGAATAATACGCGCCTACTTCAGAAATAGACCCTTCGAATTTATAACATCCTCAGGAGTCTTCTCCAAAACGCGCATAGACCCCGCAACCCGCCTCCTCATAGAAGAGATGCTTCTTCCCCACAAGGGATGGATACTTGATCTCGGCTGCGGATACGGACCAGTTGGAATAGCAGCAGCCACCTTCAACCCTAACCTCCACGTGATTATGACAGATGTAAACGAACGCGCAGTTTGGCTGACTAAAAAAAACATTAAACGAAATTCTTTAGAAAACGTAGAAGTTAAACAAGGCTTTCTCTACGAGCCCGTGAGGGACATGAGATTCAACACAATACTTTCCAACCCACCCATCGCCGCAGGCATGCAAACAGTTTCACCCCTCATAACACAAGCTCCCCAACACCTCGAAGAAGAAGGACTGCTACAAATCGTTGTCCGCTCCAAAGTAAGTGGAAAACGACTCACTAAACTAATGGAGAAAACATTTGAAAACGTTGACGTACTTGCTAGAAAAAGCGGATACCGAGTTTTAGTTTCAAAAGCTATAAAACACCATTCCCCTTAAAGTTATGATGGTGTGCCGGGGTCTCCTAGAGCCAATGAGGCGGGAAATCAGGTAGGGAGCAGATTCGCTCAACAGAAGCTCATGCCTGGAGCTGACTTAGATAGCCTGTGACCCTTTTTGGGTCGCGTGGGTTCAAATCCCTCCCCCGGCGCCAAACTCTCTAAACTGCGTTTGAATCCTTGGTTTCTAATTGAACATTGACTTTGCCACTGGGTTAGGTTCAAATATCGGTGTTTCAACTTGTCCTTTTTCCTCCTTTGCCATAGTCTGAAGGAATAAAATATTTGTCTATGTTTCGTGTGATAATAAAGTGAGTCAGAATGAGAAAAAGTTATGTCCTTGGCATGGGCCTTGGTTTGCTGCTAACCAGTGTTGTCCTTTTTTCATTAAATTTTATAACCAACGTAAGGTCTTCCCATGAAGTGATCAGGCTTTCTGGAAGGGTTAGCGCTGGAACGAGCAATCAAACATATTATCATACAGCTCTTCATGACAAGCCCAGACTTATTGGCGAGGTGCTGGTGGAAGGAGGAGGAATATATTTCCAAATGCAATCAGACTTTCCAGAAAATGACCTAAACACCTATGTTGAACCATCCTATAGTTTTTCGATTCTAGATGCAGGGACATCAGTGAAATACAGCTTTATCTTTGACAACAGCTTCTCGCAACAGGATAAGTTAGTCACATTTTCATTAAGAGAAGAGGTGTCAGAACTTTCCCTTGTGATCCTCGGATGGCTCGGAGTATTCGTGATAGCCCCATTAGGCGTAATTTTGACATTAATCGGACTCATCGTGAAACCAACGGAAAAAGGGAATCAGTATAAATTCACATCTAGATAATGGTAGCCTCGGGATAGGTTTGAACTCCCGTTTTTTGTCTCTTCGCCAAACAGCATTATTGCCCGCCTCAAAAGCTACAGTGGGTGTTTAGTGAAAGGTAACGGGATATGCACCCAAGTTATCTCTAAGGAAAATTTCGCCGAGAATTTGAACCGAGATTTAAACCTAGCCCGCGGCATCCTGAGATAAACTCCGCGGTGTAGACCGAAATGCTTGGGTTGATGTTAGAAATTGATATATTCTGGGAAGTCTTATTAGATGTTGTGGGGTTTGTCCTGTGGTTGAGGCTTTGCTTCTTGAAAAGAAGACCTTTGATGAGATGGTTAGGTTCGTGATGAAGGCGATGAAGGATGGCGTTCCTGAAGATGAGATTTGGGCCACTCTCGAGGTTATGTCTAGCAAGGACCTTCAAGCAGACATTGAAAAAAGCTTGAAGGAGATCGATGAAGCAAAGGTTATGAGGTTCCGAAACACCAAAGAAGCGCTAGAGTGGCTTAAGTCTTAATCCGATTCTCACGATAATCCGCTACAAGTTTTGGGATCAAACTGTCCTCATTTTGGACCGCTAAATTTACAGGAACCTTCAAGAGAGGTTATAAAAGGCTGAGCAAAGAAGTGAAGCAACGGGTTGAAACGGCAATAGAAACGCTGCTTTCCAGCGATGACCCTGGAAAGGAGGGGCATATGCTTCACGGCCCATGGAAAGGATGCTACTCGTATGAGATAGGGTTAAAGTATCGGTTAATATATAGAGTAGAGTTTGAAAGGAAAGAAATCGAGTTCTTGGCGGTGGGCACTCATAAAATCTATTAAGAGTTTTTAAATCCCACCGCGTTATCACATAGGTGGCAGAATTCTGGGAATATAAACCGAGATTGAAATTTACTTCCGGGGCTTTAAAATGAATTTTTAACCGGATTTCTAGGTCTTGTGCAAAAAACAAGGATTTAAACAAGGTTTGGATCTATCCCCCGGCGCCAAACCACACAAATTACGTTTAAATCCTTAGTGGCGCACGTGAAGTTTCTTCCACAAGTCATAAAAAGCAAGTGCAGATATGTGACATGAATGCGGTGATTGAATTATGGAA